>Ga0101941_1000586_pt1 | contig 54376 bp, 51 predicted proteins | sample DewCreD2012metaG_3_FD_75242 | JGI IMG/M metagenome (GOLD analysis project Ga0101941, IMG submission 75242) | Hot spring sediment bacterial and archeal communities from British Columbia, Canada, to study Microbial Dark Matter (Phase II) - Dewar... ... | reverse complement strand
TGTTCTTCTGCTGGCAGAGGGTTGCGTGCATTAGCCTTCGGGACGTATAATGGTGAGGGTTACAGGTGTTACCCATGTCTCCGAACACCTGTAACCCATGTCTCCGGTCTATACACCGGGAGAGGGGCAGTCTCTGCCCCTATCTGCTTTGCTCCTGCGGCAAAGGGATTTCTCTCCTCAGCACAATCTGCGTAGAGTACCGCACGCCCGGATACAGGAAATAACGCAGGGTATAGGTTTCTGCGCGGTAGCCCTTAATCTGGTAATCCGCGTCGAGAGCGCCCTGAGTGAACTGCTGCCTTGCAAACTCCCTGACCCTGTTCAGGTCGTTACCGGTAAACCGCATACGGGCAGAGACAATCTCGTACTGCTCTCCCGCGTCGGCCGACAATTCAAGACGCGGTATGGGCAGGTCGTTTGGCTCCTCAGGCGACTCGAAGCCGTGATAGTGACTGCTCAACATCCCCCGCCATGCGGACTGCCAGAAGGTGCGCTGCTGGGGAGCGGAGAGCATGTCCGGGGTCAGTAAGCCGCTGCGCAGCAGGTTCGCACGCTGAACAGGGTTAAGCGCCGCCCAGAACTGCAGATGGGGGTACTGGTGTATCAGCGGCTGGATGTCGAACCGTACCGCATAGTTTCTCAGCTCATGCAGGGAAGTAAACGTTGAAGCGAGCTTTGCGTAGTCGTCCAGAGTGAGGGGGCGTCCCTCCTGCGCTTTGCGCTCCAGTTCGCGTACTGTGGATTCGGGCAGCTCGGTGCGCCGGTAGAGAGGGTAACTCGCGTGTTTCATCAACAGGGTATCGCCCTCTACACGCCACCAGCCAGCCTGTTCCTTCATACGGAACACCCCACGTAGCCACTCACGCAGGGTGTGCTGTTCGCGCTTCACCACGTCGGGTACTCCTGTATACCAGAAAACACGGTAGGCGTCGGCAACGATGTTTACCTCCGCCCGTTTGCTCAATTGCTCTGCCAGGTCCGCCAGTGTAAATGGAATGTGAGGCAGGTACGCGTTGTTCGGGTATGGCGACTTTTCCTCCTCCCGCTGGGCGCGCACGGGTGTATCCAGCAGAGGCAGCCGTGCATCCCCAGCCGTCTGCCACTGCCGCCAGTGTGCCGCAAGAGCGGTTTCTACAGGAGGCTCGTAAAGCGAAACGGTCGGCATCACCATCCGCTCCATAGAGATACCGCGGGGCATCTTCTGTACCAGCGCATACTGCAGTTCTCCGTTCACCTGCCTCGCACCGAGCACAAGTAGCAGGTCGGTCGGCATGTTCTCTTCGGATAGCACGAACTCCTCGTAAGACCTGCTATACTCGTTGCGAATGATGGGTAAACGCAACTTCGCGCTCTCCCGCGCCCAACCGATGGCTTCAGAAGGCAACTGCATCGCGCCCGGCATGGGGAAGGTGCTGGCAAAAACAACCTCTCCCTGCTCCAGCTGTGTCCACAGCGTCCGGCTGAAGCGACGGAACAGCCAGCCTATCAGGTACTCGTGCAGCTCCGCTCCAATAACTGGCGGCTCTACCGGAATTGTCATACTCGCGGAGTCTGCATTGCCTTTTTCTCCTTCCGGTCGCCGATAGAGGTTCTCACGCCTCTGCATAGTGCGTTCAACCAGGACGGCGTAATCCTGCAGGCTCGCTTCCATGAGCTCCTGTATGTGCTGGCGCGCCTGTTTCCAGCCCTGTTCGCGTTGTGCGGCAAAAAACTCCTCCTCCCACCTGCGCGCCTGTTCTGTTTGCACCAGCATATACCCACTTTTTGTCTTGCGCCACTCAGCCGTCAGGATGGTGGCCACATGTGCCAGCAGCTCCGCCGCTGGTTTCTCTCTCACGAACACCGTCAACTTGTCGTTTGCCAGCTCACGCCCGCAGGTGAGCGCAACACCTGTTTGCTTGCCTACCTCGCGCAGCAGGTCGGGCACCAGAATCATTTTGCTCTGTACGGTAACCGCTTTGCGCAGAGCCTCCTCGCCGGCAAGGGGCGAGGTTTGCTGTGCCCACCCGCTGGCCAGGAGAGCCATGCTCAATGCAATTGACATTAACCATACCGTGCCTTTTGTCATGGAAGACACCCCTCCTCGCTTTGCATCCTCATCGTAGCAGATTTGTTCGTACCTGTTCAAGCCCGGGGGATTGTCGCCTGCAAGCATATATAAGCCGCTTCCCTGAAGGCCAGGTTTCGTTCAGAGAGGAACAACTTTAGCCATGGGGGAATACGAAATTGGCACAGTCCTCGAAACGGGAGTGGAGTTCCCTTATGACATCACGCGAACCCACCCTGCGCTTGCTGTTCTGGGACAGGGACGACATCACGGATACGTTCGGCAAGATTGTGTTTGGGGCGGAACTGCTGTATGCGGATGCAGATGCCATCGGCTTTCCTCACATGCAATACGGGTGTGAGGTACCGCGCGATGACGGCAGCATCTGGGTTTACGGCTGGCGGTTGGCAAACTGGGAGGAACGTTCCCGTCGCACTATTGAGGTGCTGCGTTGTGTCACTACGGATGGGACGCGGTTTACTCATGTAGAAACGGTCTGGTCATGCGCCAACCCGAACTGGCAGGGGTTTGTAAACATCGTTCGACGTCCTCCAGATAACACGCTGTATTTATTCTCCTGGGCGCCCGGTGCGCTCCATGTGTACCGCAGCAACGACGGTCTCAGATGGCATCTCCTGACCGAAAACGCCTATAGCGACCACGATGCCATGTGTATCATCTGGTATCCGCCCTGGGGTGAGTTTCTGAACTATCAGACCACGTTACAACCTTATCCTAAGCGATACCCGGATAACATTGGGGCATACCGGCGAGTGCTCTCCTTCCGGCGGTCCAGGGACGGGATAAGGTGGAGGACGTTTTCCCCGCCCTTCTTGAAGGGAAGCTCACTCTGGACGCCTGATGCAGATGACCCTGTAGACCTGGAGTTTTACCGTGTCGTCGTGTTTCCGCTTTTCAACCGCTATGTCATGGTGTTGCAGGACTATATTGCTCCGCCACCGGAAGCGAATTCGCGTCGTGCTACAACCAAACACGGACCGCGCAGCCATGCGGAATGGGCAGTTAGTCGCGATGGGCTGAACTGGCAGCGAATCTACCGCGATATAGACCCAACAGAGAATATCGGCGGCTTGCCCGTGCAGGGTCCATTGATACGAAATGGGGTGCTGCGTTTTTACCTGCCCGGAGGCAAAGTGGGCAGTCTCACCGAGGACCGCATTTTCTATGTGACCTGCCGCGCAAACGGCGAGTTCTCCACGCCGCCTTTTGTCATGCCATCCGGTGGAATCTTTCTTAACGCGGATGTGCGGTATCGCCCATACGAAGGCAGTGCAGGACGAGCCTACGTGATGGTGGAACTGCGCGACGAAGGCGGGAACCCGATACCCGGCTTCGAGCGCGGGCGGTGCCTGATTGCGAACGAGGACGGAAAGGCAATACCGCTACGCTGGGATGGTTCGAATACCCGTGCCCTGGCTGGTCGTCGTGTCCGACTGCGGTTTTACCTGCGCGAGGCGAAAATCTATGGGGTTACGGGAACGTAAGACACGCTACCTTGACTCCCCTGCCCTCTGCCGATACAATAGAGCCATGAATAGTGTACAGATTATCCCGTTCCCCGGCGACCTGCTGGATGAGGTGGTGCTGTTACTCCAGCAGACTCTGCACGCCGACCCCATCTCGCGCAGTCTGTTCGTGCGCAAGGTGCTGATCGACCCCAACTTTGACCCCGATGGCGCGCCTGTGGCGGTAGTGAACGGACGGGTTGTGGGCTTCGGGCTGAGCATTGCTCGCCGCTTGCCGCTGGAAGATGCCCCGCCCGATTGGGACAGGGGGTATATCACCCTGCTGGCGGTGCATCCCCAGCATCAACGACAGGGCATCGGCACGGCGTTGCTACAGCAGATGGAAGATTACCTGCGCTCGCGCGAGAGGAGACTGGTGCTTGTTTCCCCCTACGCACCCAACTACTTCACACCCGGCGTGGATGTGAACGCTTATGCCGGTGGGCTGCGATTTTTTCTCAAGCACGGTTATCAGGAGGTATACCGCCCTGTCTCGATGGATTGCAACCTGCTAAGCCTGCGCGTGCCGGAGTGGGTACAGCAGAGAGAGCAAGCCTTGTTGCAAGAAGGAGTTACCGTCGAGCACTACCGCCCCCAGTTGATACCCGCACTCTTCCGTTTTCTGCGGGTAGAGTTCCCCGGCGACTGGCAACGGTTCGCCCGCGAGGCAATTGCCCGCATCGAGCAGGGCGATACTCCCCTGAGATTGTGGATTGCCCATGAGAGAGGCGAGGTGGTCGGTTACAGTCACTTCGAAGGCGAGCGTTTTGGACCCATCGGCGTCTCGCAATCGCAGAGGGGGCGGGGCATCGGGCAGGTGCTCATGTACAAAACCCTGCAAGCCATGCGCCTGCAGGGACTGCATACCGCCTTCTTCCTGTGGTCGGACGACCGCACCGCCGAGCGGCTGTATAACGCGGCGGGATTCACGGAGACGCGACGGTTCGCACTGTTGCGGAAGGAGCTGTGAGATGGCTGAGAGTGTAGATATTCTGGCAATCGGGGCGCACATCGGCGACGTGGAGATTGCCTGCGGAATGGCTTTAGCGGCTCACGTGCGCCAGGGCAAAAAGGTGGCGATACTGCACCTCACCCCCGGTGAGAAAGGGCACCCTACCCTGCCCCCTGAAGAGTATGCGAAGCAGAAAATCGCCGAGGCGCGAGAGGCAGCATCGGTATATGGAGCGCAGCTGTACTTTCTGGACTATCGCGATGGCGAACTACCCGTCAATGACGAGGTGCAGTTCCAGATTTGCGATGTGATTCGCGCCTGCCGTCCGCAAGCCATCCTCACGCACTGGCAGGGTAGCATCCATAAGGACCATACCGCCTGCGCCCTTAACATTCCCAACGCCATCTTCTACGCGGCGATTAAGGGCTTTGTGCGCAAAGACCCGGCACACTGGGTTCCGCGCCTCTACTTCGCCGAGAACTGGGAAGACCGCGAGGGATTTGAACCCGAAATCTTCCTCGAAGTGACGGAGGAGGACATTGCCCTGTGGCAGACGGCGGCGGAGAAGCTGGAGCTGTTTCGGGGTGGTGTGTCGCGCTTCCCCTACGTGGAATACTATAAGGCGCTGGCGCGGGTGCGTGGGGCGGAAATCGGTTGTCAGTATGCGGTGGCGTTTGCCGTGCCTCCCAGCGCACATCGCCGGCGCGTGACCAGCCTGCTGGGGTAAAATAGGGCAGGAGGTGGATAAGATGGTACTTGCTCTGGAGAAACTACAACGTCTGCAAGAATACACCGAGGCACTGGCAGATACTGCGCCTATCACCTTCGAGCAGTATCTGGACATGTTCGGAGAGGATGACGACTATGAACTCATCGACGGAGTGGCGGTGGAGAGAATGTCTGCACAAATCGACCATGAGAGGCTGTTTGCATGGCTGCTCATGCTTTTCGGGCAGTTTGTGGAGCGGCATCAGCTGGGCATTGTGCTTGGCTCGCGCGCGGCGGTGAGAATCAACGACTTTCGCGGTCGTCTGCCTGACCTGTTGTTTGTGCGTTCGGAACGGATGCACATTGTGCAGCAGAAGGCTATCTACGGCGCGCCTGACCTTGTGCTGGAAATTATCTCCCCGGGCGAGCGTCGGTCGGATATTATCCAGCGCGAGGCAGATTACCGAACCGTTGGCGTGCAGGAGATATGGCTGGTGGACCGCCCGCGCGGGCGAGTGCGTGTTGTACGCAAACAGGATGACCACTACGAAGAGCAGGAGTTCAGCGAGGGTGAGATAGAGAGCGTCGTGCTGCCGGGTCTTCGTCTGCAGGTGCAATGGCTCCTCAGCGACGAAAGACCGCCTGTGCATGAGGTGCTGAAGGAGATTGGCGGATGAACCCGACTACCATCCACCTTGCCCACAGTCCCGATGCGGACGATGCTTTCATGTTTTATGCCCTCGCGAAGGAGCTTATCGACACCGAAGGGCTTCGCTTCGAACACGTGCTGCGTGACATCCAGACGCTGAACGAGTGGGCACGCGAGGGCAGGATGGAAGTCACTGCTATCTCTGTACACGCCTACGCCACCGTGCGCGATAAATACGCTATCCTCACCTCTGGCGCGAGCATGGGTGACGGCTACGGTCCCCTGATTGTCAGCGCAGAGCCGATGACCTCTGCTGACCTGCACCATGTGACTATCGCCGTGCCCGGCTTGTTGACCAGTGCTTACCTTGCCCTCAAGCTGTATCTGCCCGAAGCACGCACCATCGTGATGAACTTCGACCGGATTCTGCCCGCAGTGCAACAAAAGCAGGTGCTGGCGGGTCTACTGATTCATGAAGGACAGCTCACGCACCGCGAGGCGGGCGTGCATAGCGTGGTGGACCTCGGCGCATGGTGGAAGGAGCAAACCGGACTGCCTCTGCCGCTGGGGGTGAACGCGGTGCGTCACGACCTGCCACCGGAACTGCAACGGCGCATTGCCCGTATTCTGAGGCGGAGCATCGAATACTCGCTGGAGCACCGGCAAGATGCCCTGCAGTATGCTCTAGATTTCGGGCGCGGCATCGGGCAAGAGGTCGCCGACCGCTTCGTGGGCATGTACGTGAACGAGTGGACGGTGGATATGGGCGAAGCGGGTAAGGAGGCGATACGGCTGTTCCTCGCGAGGGGCGCAGAGGCAGGGATCATTCCTCCCGTGGGGGAGGTTGAGTTTATAGAGTAAAACGAACCTCGTCTTCTCAACACAAGGAGGCGATAACAATGCTTGCTCGAACGATGAGGGTAGTGGTGGCCCTCGCGGCGGTAGCCATGCTGTCGGGATGCGGCGTTCACGTGGAGTTCTCCCCCGATGGCAAGAAGTTGCTGGTCAGCGACGGAAACGGACCAATCATGATAGCAAACGCCGATGGTTCCCAGCCGCGGCACCTGCCAGGAACGAGGGGCGCTTCCTCCGCCATCTGGGGCCCTGATGGACACTACATCCTGTATGAAGCCGCACAGGATGGGCATGAAGACTGGAAAGTGTTCCTCTACGACTTGCGCACCAAATCCGCACGCGCTTTCCCGGGATGCCTCTCCGCGCCCTACACCTTCAGCGACGACGGCAGGCAAGTGGTGGCGTGGGACAAGGGGAAGGCATGCCTGGTGTGGCTGGATGTGCCTTCGGGCGAACGGTTGCTGGAGGTACCCTGCCCCACGACTCCGACGGACGTCCGGCTACACTGGTTGTCTGACCGATATGGGGTTGCCTTCATGGGACGGAAAGAGAAAGAAGGCACAGATGTGTATACGGTGGAAGCAGGCAAAGTATACCGCATCAGCACCACCGGCGATGTGGTGGGGCTAGGAGTATCTCCGGACGGCAAGCAGTTACTGTGGGCACGGCAAGCAGGGTTCGACGCGAACGCTACCGTGACCGCCTTCGCCTACGACCTGGACGCCCGCACCGTGCAAAAGCTCCCCCTGCAAGTCAGAGTACGCGATTTGGTACGTGTACGCTTGCCTCGCAATGCGGCGCTCTTTACGGCAGCTGAGTTCTCTCCAGACGGGAAATCGATCGTACTGCAGGTAACATGCTATCGCATGAGAGAGAAGCTTGTAGTAGAAGAGACATACTGCCAAGGAGCGTTCGTGCTACCGCTATCAGGCGGAAGGGTGACGAAGATATTCGCGTCAGCCCGACCTGGCGTACTCAACGAGACTATTAGCCAGACGGCATGGTCTCCCCGTGCGGAGCGCGTTGCGCTCGTGACATCGTGGAAAAAGAAGGTGGGTAACAGGGAAGAAGAGGTCTGGCGTGTCCGCGTGATGCGTCCAGAGGGGACCGAACAGCGGATAATCGACCTGTAGCCTATCGGGCAGAGGCTCACGAAGAGGGGTGAGCCTCTGCCCTTTCGTAGAAGGTGACGCCGACACGCTGGATGTGCTCCACTACGTCGGGGTCGCTGATGTGGCTGAAAATGGAGAGGTCGAACGTGTAGGGTAACAGCAAGTCGTCCAGTTCGTCGGCGATGCGGTAAAGTACATGCAGGCTCAAGTCCTCATCACCGACCAGTGTCAGGTCGATGTCGGAACCGTTTTTGTACGTCCCCTTCGCCCGCGAGCCATACAGCACCGCCTTTTGCACTTGCGGATACTTCGCGAGCACCGCACAGATTTGTTGGATAACCGACTCCTGCAAGCCGAAACGTGCGCTCACTTCTGCTCTTCTTTCAACGTGTCCATTGTGCGAAACAGGCTTACGAACGCGCCGTAGTACCGCCCGACGATATCGCGGACGACCTGTTCAGCCGAATATCCTGCCCGCTCATTATGTCTTACCCCCCTGTTTAGCATACACCGGTTCGCCCGCAGAGTCAACTCTCATTATTTAGTGAGAATAAGATTCATTATCAATTTTTAATTTTATCAAAAAATTTTGTTTAAAATATTGAAAATTATTTTCTCATGATGTATAATCACATCGAAAATCATCCTAAAAGGAGGATAGCGATGCGAACCACACGCGACGCAAACAGGCTCGCGTTTACGCTTATCGAACTGCTCGTCGTTATCGCGATCATCGCGATACTGGCGGCGATACTCTTCCCTGTCTTCGCGCAGGCGCGCGAGAAGGCAAGGCAAACCTCCTGCCTGAGCAATCTGAGGCAGCTGGCTCTGGCAACGGCGATGTATATGCAGGATTACGAGGCAACGCCCCCCGGCGAATACCAGGTGCTAGGTGAAGAGGTTCGGTGGTGGGATGTGTTGTTGCCTTACAACCGCAGTAAAGAGATACATTCCTGCCCTTCCGTTCCCCATTTAAAGTTCGGACGCAACATGGCTTACGGATATAACTATCAGTACCTGGGCAACTCGCGGCCGAATTGCTTCAACGTGCCGGTCAGTGAGGCGCAGATTGAAACCCCCGCCAATACGGTTGTCATTGGCGACAGCCAGGGGTCCGGTACACAAGTATGCGATAACGACACCCCTTCCGACCCCGACTATCGCAACCTGAATTGCCTGGGCAACCACGGCTACCTGTTTGACCCGCCTTTGCTACCCCCTTGCCGAGTGGGAGGAGGACCCAACCGCTACTCAACCGGAGGAACGCCGGGCGTGCGGGTACCACCTGCACCCCGCCACAATGGGGGCGCGAATATCGCCTTTGTGGACGGGCACGCTAGGTGGATGAGAACCACCGAGCTGGATATGGATAACCGCTGGTGGAACGGGCGCTACCCGGACCCGAACCCGTAAACGTTTTGTGCAGGGGGTATCCCCCTGCACCGCTCTACTCCTTGCGTTTGCGATGTTTCTTGCCCCCGCGCCTGCGCCGCTTCTTGCCCGTCGTACCGGAGGCAGATTCCGATGTCGCCTCCACGCTCCGCTCGGGCAACGGGATACCCAGCGCGGTGAGCTGCTCATACGCGCCCACAGCGTACAACCCACTCTGCCCCATGCGCATGTTCAGACGCAGGTTTCCGGCGTCCTCCGCAAGCAACCGCTCCTCTGTGAGGTCATAGACGAACTGTCGCTGGGGGAACTGCAGGTGCACCACGCCGTCTCCCACCGAGTGTATCGCCAGAAAAGGCGGCGCCACACGTACCACGTCGCTACTTTGCGACCAGACGTGCACCCCGGCGTACCGGCATAATCCGCGCAACAGGTCGATATTGAGCTGACGTTCCCCGATGAACACCGAGCGCCACGTGCCCATATCTCTGACCGCTATGGAGGGCAAGCCGGTCTGGATATACTCACCCAGTACAACCGCTTTTTCGTCCAGCACGTAGAATGAGGGGTTTATTCGCTCACGCACGCCCACTTGCCTGTTGCGTAACCGCTCCGAAATGGGGTGCCGGTCGTTGCTGATGATAGAGCCTGTTTCACTGTTCCACGGTTGCGCCTTGATGGCTATCCCTGCCACGTCGCGCGGTCCGTCGGGGGTGTAACCGTTCTCATCGTACAGCGCTACCGCGTAAAGCCAGACCAGCGTCTTCCCATCACGCTGGAGCCGTTCCCGGATCGCCTCACGCACATCAGAGTCCACCTGTATCGGATTGAGGAAGAGGTACATCTTCGCGTCGGGAAATGCTTTGCGCACCAGGTCGCTTTGCAGGTAGATTCCGTAGTGCATGCCTGCCCGCGCAAGCACCTCTTGCTGCTGTATCAGTAGCGGCTCCAGTAGTGCCCTGGGTGCCTGGATGCGTGTGAGGCTTCGCTCGTCCACAATCACCGCCACTTCGGGTGCCTCGGGCAACCGTTGCCGAATGTGCGCCAGGTAGAGGGTGGATAGCTTCTGTGCCTGTTGCCAGATTTCGCTACTGCTGACCCACCCCTCGCCCCACAGGTCCATCCAGGAGATGCCTGCATGGTGCACCAGAGCGGTCGTTGCGTTACGCAAGCGCACATGGTGTGTCGACTCGGCGTCCGGACAACGGGGGTTATAATCGTCAGGGGTATCGGTGTGCGCGTTATGAGGTTTGGTGTCGTCCTCCAGCACAAACAGTTTGCCGTGCAACCTCACCGAAGCCACCGGTACAGGCACGCTCCCCGGCTGTGCAGGGCGCCGGTCGCGATACGACACCGGTGCGCATATCAGGTCAATGCTCTGCGCCGATAGCACCTCCGATAGCGCAAGGTGTCCGCTATGGGGCACCGGAAAGTCCATGATATAACCGTACGACACCGCCACCAGGCGACGGTTTTCACAGTTTTTCTTCACGGTGCGCGAGAGGGCGACGATCCGCCGGGCGATGGTCTCGGAGGCAAAGCGCAGATAATCTACATATCTCTGCCCCTTGCGGTATTCGTATAGCACCGTGGCGGAAGCGGAATCGCTCCGGTAGGTGGGCACGCTGGCGCTGGTGAACGTCACGGAGCCATCGTGCCATGCTGCCCGGAGCGCAACCACATCGTTTTTGTACCGCCCGCGCAGCCACTGTCGGAACGCCTCCTGTGCCGCCGGGCTGTAGTCGTAGCCCCGCTGGTACTCGTAGAACCACTCACGGCAGTCCAGATGATAGCCCAGTATGTAGCGCGATTCCTCTGTTGCCTCCAGCTGGCGCACCAGCAGGGTCAAAGCGGCTTCTGCCTCCTGCCAGTAACGGTCGGAGGCAAACGAAGGCTCGCCGGTAGAGCCATCGGCGTAAGTGGTCATCGCTTCGGGGTACATCTTCTGCCAGTCAGGCGGCGGGCTGAATACCACCCGAAACATCACGTAGCCCTGCGGGTCGTACTGGCGCACCAGATGCAAGAGGCGCAGTGCTTCGTTAACGCTGTAGGAGACCATCGCGACCGACACAGGCAGCTCCAGCAACAAGGAGTGCAGGTGCACACCCGCGGATGCCGCCTGCCGAATTTGCTCACATACTCTGCGCTCTGCCGCAGCCGAGTCGATGTTGCCGAAAAAGAAGAGAGGCACTACCGGCTCGCCGTCGATGATTATCTCCGGATGACCCTGCCGGATTCCCAGGCGAACCCCCTCGCGTTTACGCCTGCGCTGTTCCACACTTTCCTCTTCGGCAACGGTTTCCACCGCCGCTGTGCGGCGGGTGCGTCGCCGACGACGGGCAGGTGGCGTGACCACTTCGCCCGGCACAGGCTGGGGTGTCTCGGGCTCTGCGACTTCCGCCCCCAGTAACGCCATTTCTGGCTCGGCTACCTCTACCTCGTGCGACACCGGTTCGAGAAGGGTTTCCTGCTCCACAGCCTCGTCGGGCGGTGTCGGGGCAAGCGTCTCTTCGATGGGGGCTTCTGTAACCGCCTCTGCTACCTCATCCGAAGGTTCCACAGATGGCTCGGCAGCCGCCTCTGCCGCAGTCTCCTTCCGCTTTGTTCGTCTGCGGGTGGAGCTGCGCCGGCGGCGCGTGGTAGTTGCAGGCTGCTCGGCGGGCGCAGGCTCAGATAAAGCCTCTTCTGGAGAGACAGCCGTGCTATCATCTGGCTGACTGGTTACCTCTGGTGTTTGCGATGACTCAGCTGCTAACTCTGCGCTCTCCGGCGCGGAGCGACGTCGACGTGGTGGCATCTTGCTGAATAGCCTCCTTGGTTCTCACGGCGTTTCGTCCACCGTGGGGATGCCGACACGTGCCACCTCTGGCTCGGCGCGCCGTCCGAGCAGACGGAAAAACTCCCGGAGCTGAGCAGGTTGCTCAAAGAGCCAGTCGGGCGCCTCTGCACGCAACACCTCTATCGGGTGCGCGCCCCAACCGACCGCTACCACCTTCACCCCGGCCTCACGGGCACACCGGATGTCGTACACCGTATCGCCCACGAAAACTGCTTCCTGTGGTAATGCGCCCAGCCTTTGCAACGCCACCAGCACCGGGTCGGGCGCAGGCTTCGGACGAGCTACGTCGGATGCGCTGACCACTGCGTCTACCCAGCCGTTCACGTTCAAACGTGGCAGGAACGTGTCCAGCTCAATCCTGTTCTTCGAGGTGACCAGAGCCGTTCGCAACCCCGCGCGTTTCGCCTCCTTCAGCGCCTCTACCGCCTCAGGGACGACCTGTTCCAGATGCTTGTGCGCCTCATAATAGGCGATTTCGTCCTCCTCCATCGCGCGGTGGTCCGGCACAAAGTCCACCAGATGGTCGAACAGGCGCACTTGCTTGTGCAAAGGAAGCCCAATCGTTCGACGCAACTCGTCTCTCGAAATCTGTACTCCCAGATGTTTGCGGAAAGTATGGTCTAATGCGCGGACGATTAACTCCACGGTGTCGACCAGAGTACCGTCTATATCGAACAGCGCGCAACGAAAAGGTGGCTGTGTCGCTGTCAATGCACTCCTCATTACCTGAGCAATAATGGTGAGAAAGTTCTATCCTTGTGCATTATACGGGCAAAACCGGTATGTTGTCAACCGCGCGTTTGACAACACCACCCCTGTCGGGATAGAATAACCTTCGAACCCTTGTGCAGGAGGTCGGTGCGTTGGTCACAACGGACGTTTCTCTCGAACAGCTGGAACGAACCGCTCGCAAGCTGCGTCGGCACATCGTGAAGATGCTGGCAATCGCAGGGAGCGGGCACCCGGGCGGTTCCCTTTCCGCCATAGACATTCTCACCGCGCTGTTCTTCGGCAACGTGATGCGCTATAACCCCCGTAATCCGCGCTGGGAAGACCGTGACCGTTTTATCCTCAGTAAGGGGCACGCGGTTCCCGCCCTCTACGCGGTGCTTGCTGAGGCGGGGTTCATCCCCGAAGAATGGTTGTGGCAACTGCGCAAGATCGATACCCCAATGCAGGGGCATCCCTCGGTCAAAGACATCCCTGCGCTGGAAGCCTCTACCGGCAGTTTGGGACAGGGGTTGAGCATCGGTCTGGGCATGGCGTTGGCGGCGCGGCTGGACAACAAAAACTACCATGTGTACGTCATGATTGGCGACGGTGAATCGGAAGAAGGGCAGGTTTGGGAAGCGGCGATGGCAGCCTCGCACTTTCGCGTGGGCAACCTGACCGCTATTCTGGACTATAACCGGTATCAGCTGGACGGCGCCATTGGCGAGATTATGAGCATCGAGCCGGTCGTCGCCAAATGGGAGGCTTTCGGCTGGGCGGTGCGTGAGATTGACGGACACGATATGAAGCAGATTCTGGACGCCCTGCACTGGGCGAAGGAACCGCGCCAGCAGCCCTCTATCATCGTGGCGCACACCGTCAAGGGCAAGGGCGTCTCGTTTATGGAGAACAACAACGAGTTTCACGGCAAGGCGCCGACGCAGGCTGAACTGGAACAAGCGCTGGCGGAACTCGCCGACTGATGACCAGGAAGAGACAGGAGGAAGTGGCAATGGCAAGACCACTGGGTGAAGCCACCCGTGAAGCATACGGTAAAGCGCTGGCAGAACTGGGGCGAGAGAACCCAAACATCGTGGTGCTGGATGGCGACCTCTCCAAGTCCACGATGACCAAGTACTTCGCGCAGGAATTTCCTGACCGCTTCTTCAACGTGGGCATCGCCGAGGCGAACATGGTGGGCATTGCGGCGGGGCTGGCGGCATCGGGCAAAATCGCCTTTGCGTCCAGCTTCGCCTGCTTCGTGATGTGCAAGGCGTTTGACCAGATGCGTCTGGCGGTGGCGTACAGCGGAAATAACGTGAAGATAGTCGGCTCGCACGGCGGCATCTCCATCGGCGAGGACGGCGTGTCGCAGATGGGGCATGAAGACATCGGACTGGCGCTGTCCCTGCCCGGCTTTGTGGTGATGGTTCCCGCCGACGGCGCGGAAACCCGTGCGGCGGTACGGGCGGCAGCAGAGCACTTCGGACCGGTTTACATTCGCGTCGGGCGCCCAAAAGCACCCATCGTCTACGAAAACGGATGCCCTGATTTTCAAATCGGCAAAGCCATCACCCTGCGCGACGGGCGCGATGTCACACTCATTGCCAACGGGTTGATGGTGGCTGCCGCGCTCGATGCCGCCGACCTGCTGCAACAGCAAGGTATCTCGGCTCGAGTGCTGGACATGCATACCGTGCGCCCGCTGGACGAAGAAGCGGTTGAAAAGGCAGCACGCGAGACCGGAGCCATCGTTGTGGCAGAGGAGCACCTGCTCTACACCGGTTTGGCGTCACAGGTAGCAATGGCAGCGGCAAAACGCCATCCGGTGCCGATGCGTTTCATCGGGTTGTACGACTATGCCGAGTCCGGCGCACCGGATGCGCTGATGCGGAAGTACCACTTAACGGCAGACGACATCGCGCGTGAGGCGCTGGAGCTGGTCAATATGCGCCAGGGCGCCGTTGTATAAGCGACAACCACCGGATGTACAGGGCAATCTGCACCACGCAGGTTGCCCTGTGCTTTTCGAATAACTGAAAACCGCTAACTTTACCGGCATGAGTATCTTGCCAAAATTGCGCAAATGTGCGAAAATAGACTACCCAATGTGTTTGGGGAAAGGGAGAGAGGCAAAATGCGTCGCGACATTGCAATATTCTCTCTGGCGATTTGTCTGCTGGCTACGGGTGCGTTTGCTCAGAAGCCCGTGAGAACGCCCGCACCTAAGCCGACGACACAGCATATCGTCTGGGTCATCCTGAAAGAGCAACCGATGGCGGAAGCGGCGGAACGCTGGCAACCTGCGTTGCGCCAGAGGCTGGAAGAGATAGACCTGGCCCTTCGGGCGTTCGCTGGCAACCCTGCGGTCACGCCAGAGATGCTTGCCGGTGCGCACGTAGCAGCGCAAATACAGAGCGCAGAGGCGTTGAACACCTACCGTCTGCTGGTGTACGTGGATTCTGTCCGCCCGCTGATGCTCTCAAGGGCAAAGCTTACCTCACAGGTGTCCCGGCTTGGAGGAAGGGTATTAACCCACCTTCCCTTCCTGAACAGCTTCGCGGTCAGTGTGCCTCCTCAGCGTGTGCGCGACCTGCTGAAGATACCCGGCGTAGCCACCGTGTGGTACCCCCCTGTCCTGCAGCCGCAGCTGGACGTTTCCACGCCCACGCTGTTCGCCCCCGCGGTGTGGGACGAGGGCTACACTGCGCCTACCTGGGCGGTGGCGATTATGGATACGGGTGTAAACTATGTACATACCGCCCTCAACACACACACATGGATTATCCCCAACCGTACGGTGTCCGGATTGGGCAGCGGTATCCAGGCGTTTCACGACTACGGCAGGTTGGATACCGACTCCAATGGCAATCCCGTCTACGCCGACGACTATACGACCGCTCGCGACCTGTACGGACACGGTACATGGGTGTCGGGAGCGGCCCTAGCCAACAGCACGACGCGCAAAGGGGTAGCGCCCTTTGCCGGCTATGGGGTGATACTGAAGGCGGGCTACCGAACGACAACGGGCAGTGGTTCTATGAACGCGGCAGATGCCCTGATCGCCCTGGACTGGGCGGCACGCGAAGCTCCCCTGCCACAGGGGGTAGGAATTGCAGGTATCAATTTCAGCTTCGGTGGACCCACAAATCTGGACGACGACATCCTGACACAGGCGTTTGATGCCTTCATCTATACGTATCAGATACCGCTCTCGATAGCCGCAGGTAACGGATACGGACCGGAGAAAAAGCTGTTCACTCCCGCACCTGCGTACAACGGCATCGCGGTTGCCGCATCGGACGACAGGAACACGCTTACCCGCAGCGACGACGTGGTAGCCAGTTTCAGCAGCCGTGGACCAACCATTGCCGGACGCAAAAAACCCGACGTGACGGCTCCAGGCTCAGGTATCACCACCACAACCGGTTCCGGTAGCAGCTTCTCTGCCTTCAGCGGCACCAGCCTTGCTGCGCCACACGTGGCGGGCGCACTGGCTCTACTGCACGATGTCGGCGTCCATGACCCACTGCTGTTGAAGGCAGTGCTGATTAACAGTGCAGAAGACCGCGGCGCTGCCGGATGGGATAAAGAATGGGGCTGGGGGTATGTAGACCTGCGATCCGCCATGCAGCATATTGTAAACCGCCAGTACGCAACCGGTTCGGTGAAGCCTGCAGGGATGTCGGGCAGTGTTGCCTACTTCCGCACCAGACTGCCTGCGGGTGGCAAAGTGACCCTGGTCTGGCACCGGCATGCCGGTTTCTCGCCCTCTTCGGGGTATACCTATCTGCGTGCGCTGGCGAACCTGAAGCTCACCCTGATAGACGAGAGCACCGGCAATATCATCGGCACATCTGCTTCCACTATCGACAATGTGCAACAGGTGGTATCACCCAATGCGTATTCACGGGTGTTAGTCAAAGTGGAGGCAACCAGTGCCTTTGACCAGTACCTTACCGAGCCGTTTGCTTTAGCAAGCAGTGGTATTTTAGTGCCTGTTACCAGCCCATAGGGCGGTTTTGGTACGAATCTTGCATGTACCAGTAAGTGGGGGAAATCCCCGATAGAAGGAGGTAAACAAGCGTATGAGAGCTGTGTGGATAGCACTTCTCCTGCTGACCGTTAGCGCGCTGGCGACAGCGGACGATACATATCGCATACAGCGTGATGATGTCTTGCAAATCACCGTGGTGGAGGACCCGAATCTGACCCGCGAGATGGTGGTGGCGCAGGATGGCACTATTAACCTGCCGGTGGTGGGAACTATCACCGTGCGTGGACTGACCGCCGGCGAGGTCGCGGAAAAGATTCGCCTTGCGCTGATTGAAGCGCAATTCCTGCGCGATCCGCACGTCAGCGTCAGCATTCGCGTGGTTAACCGTCCGCGCGTGGCGGTGCTGGGCATGGTGCAGCGCCCGGGTTCCTACGAGTTCAAGGAGGGCGAGACCATCATGCACGCCATCTCGATGGCAGGCAGCTTCGACCCCGACCGCGCGTTGCTGAAGGATGCTCTGCTCCGTCGCAAACGAGCGGATGGCACCGAAGAGGTCATTCCGCTAGACCTTGAGAAGATGTTCTTCAAGGGCGACCTGAGCCAGAACTACCGCCTGCAACCCGACGATGTGATATTCATCCCCGAGGACGTGGTGAACCGGATATACGTTCTGGGCAAGGTCATGAGGCCGGGGCTCTACCCGTGGAAAAGCAGCACCACCGTGCTGGAAGCCATTAACCGCGCAGGCGGTCAGCACGAGAAGGGTACTCTGAGCAAGGTGTACGTTATCCGTCCCAACCCGAACGCGCCGGACAAACCGCAGCGCATCGTGGTGAACCTGCTCAAACTGATCGACAAGGGAGATACCTCTCAGGATATTCCGCTCCAGCCGGGCGACACGGTGTACGTGCCGGAGGTGAAAAAGCCCGACTGGAACCAGATATATAGCATCGTAGCAACCGTTGCGCTGACCCGCAACGTGATTTTGAACAGGGCGTTTTATCGATACTAGAAGGAGGCGATTCGTACGTGGAGTTCTGGCGTCACTATATGATTTTGAAACGGCGATGGCGTCTCATCGCGCTGGTGGTGGTATTGTGCGCCGGCGCGGTACTGGTGTGGTCGCGCACAGCCCCACAGCAGTATGAGGCAGTCGCCGTTCTGCGCGAACAGCGTCCCGTCGGCGAAATGGCGACCGAGATTTATCCTGTTCGCGCTCTGATTAACGACCCGGTGCTGCGCTTGCAGAACTTAGCGCAACTCGTATCCAGCAACACCGTGCTCAGTAAAACCGTCGAGGACCTGCAGGTGTTGCGTCCGGGTATGCTGGAGGGTGATACTCCCGCTGAGCGCGTTATAGCCTTCGGGGGGAATGTGCGCGTGGAGCCGATACCCAATACCGAGTTTCTGCGCGTGCGCCTGCGTGATCCGGACCCCCAGAACGCGCTAACCGCGCTCAGTGTTCTCGTAGCGAAAGCTACCGAACGCTACAACGAACTGACACAGGGAACCGTTCGGTCAGAGCGCGAGCGCATCGAAAACGAGCTGTTGCCTGCGGCGAAGGCAGACCTCGACGCCAAGCGCAAAGCGCTTGCCGACTACAAGCTGGCGAACCGTATCAGCGGCGATTTAACTTACCAGACGCAGGTACTGGTGCAGCGCGCGGCGCAATATCGCGCTAACCTGGATCAGGCGACGGTGGAGATGGAAGAGGCACGGGCACGGCGCATCGCGGCGGAACAGGAGCTCAAAAGCCAGTACGCCAAAAACGAGTATGAGGAGTTCCAGCGCGTGATGGCAACCAATCCGGTGCTGGAGCAACTGCGTATCGATCTGGCTCGCACACAGGCACAGCTACAGAAGGAGCTGCAAACCAAAGCCGAACGTCACCCGGACGTAGTCGCGCTCAAGGCGCAGATTGCAGAGATTGAGGCACGCATGCGACTGGAGAGCGAGCAGATTTTGAACTCGCAAACGCGCTCGCGCAACCCCATCCGCGATGCGGCGTTGCAGGCGTACATCACAGCTCGAGTTGCAGAGGAAGCGGCAGCCAAACGCGCGCAGGCTTACGCAGAGCCTTTACGCCGTGCGCTTGCCGAGCTGGCTGATATGCCGCGCAAGGAAGCAGGCGTTGCCCGGCTCGAACTGGCAGCGCGCACCGCCGAACAGACATACAACCTTTACCTGCAGAAACTGGACGAAGCGCGTGCGAAGGAGCGAGGTGCTCAGACCGCCACGCTGGTGCTGCTGGACCCGCCGCAGGTATTCGCGGTCCCCAAACAAACGGGGCTGAAGGTCGCGCTGGCGTTACTGCTGTCGCTCCTGCTGGCAAGCAGTGTGGTGCTGCTGCTGGGGCAACTGGATACCTCGGTGCGCACACCGGAGGAAGCCGAGCGGTTGCTCAAGCTGCCGGTCTTCGCCGTGATACCGCTGATGAAACCCAACGCGCTGGACAAGCAGGACGGTTTCACGCCAATCGGCGCGTCGTACCAGATACTCTCCACCAACCTGTGGTACGCCAGCCGGCAGATGCAGGGCTCTGCTGTCGTTATCGCCAGCGCAGAGCCTAACGTCGGGCGCAGCACTACCGCGGCGAACCTTGCCATTACGCTTGCCCGCGACGGGGCACGAGTGCTGTTAGTAGACGGTGACATGCGTCAGCCCACCCTGCACACCCGCTTCGGCGTGGATAACTCGCTGGGGCTGGCGGATGTGCTGGCTGGCGAGAAGTCCATCGAAGACGTTGCTGTGCCCACGATGATTGAAGGGTTGGTGCTGATACCGGCAGGCTCGTCGGCGAGCAACCCTGTTCGCCTCCTGCGCTCACCGACGATGGAGCAGTTCATCGAGCGCACCACCCGGCTGGCAGACTTCGTGATTTTCGACTCGCCTGCGGGAGCCATCTTCGCGGACAGCGTGCTTATCGCAGCTCACGTGAAGAACGTGGTGATTGTGCACGCGGCGGGGCAACCATCGCGGGGAGCAGAAGCCGAGTTTCATACCCGCCTGGAACAGGTAGGAGCAAACCTGATTGGCGCGGTGCTGAACAAAGTGCGCCCGGAGGACAGCCGGGGCGTTTACTACTACAGGAGAGCGTACCGCGAGCTGGCGTTGCGCCAGCCGTCGGCGCGTGCGCTGCCCCGAGGATAGGACAGGTGAACTCGGTTCGCCTCGGCTCGCGACAGAGAGATGGAGGTGTTCGGACCCTGACTGCTCATCTGTGGTATTTTTTGGAGGAAGGGAGTTTGAGAGGCGATGGCACATGCACAAACACCATTGCCGGGCGTCGTCCCTCCTGCCGTGGGGGAGGCGGAGATGCCGGACGTGCGGATAGCCGTGCCCGTGCTTGAACTGCCCAGAGGCTACCGTATCGCCAAGCGCGTTCTGGATGTGGTGGTAGCGAGCGCCGGACTGGTGTTGCTGGCGCCGCTGATGCTTCTCATCGCGATAGCGATTAAGCTGGACTCGCCGGGACCGGTGCTTTTCCGGCAGGTGCGGATTGGCAAAGGCGGGAAGCCTTTCTGGTTCATCAAGTTTCGTTCGATGGTGAAAAACGCCGAACAGATTAAACGCGACCTGATACCCAAAAACGAGGTGCGTGGCGGCCCGGTTTTCAAGATGCGCAACGACCCGCGGGTAACGCGCGTAGGCAGGTTCTTGCGACGATACAGCCTGGATGAGCTGCCCCAGCTCATCCACGTGCTGCACGGCGAGATGAGCCTGGTGGGTCCGCGCCCGCCTCTGCCGTCAGAAGTGGCGAGTTACGGCGAGTGGGAGATGCGTCGGCTCAGCGTAACGCCCGGCTTGACCTGCTTGTGGCAAATTAGCGGGCGCAGTGACATCGGGTTTCGCGAGTGGGTCGAACTGGACCATATCTATATAGACACCATGAGCTTCTGGACGGACTTGAAAATCTTGTTGTTTACTGTTCCTGCGGTGATTACCGGCAAAGGAGCCTGTTAAAAAAGCAGCAAATGGATGGGACGATCGCATGAAGTGGTCGCAGCAGGATGGACTCTCTTTGCAGCAGACAGGCGTTGTAGAGTGGATAAAATGGGGTGTGGTCGCGATGCGGCCACGCCAGTGGAGCAAGAATCTGCTACTGTTTGCAGGTTTGCTCTTCGCCGAGAAGCTGGGAGACGTTACCAGAGTATGGCTCAACGTGCTGGCGTTCCTCAGCTTCTGCCTGATTTCGGGCGCTGTGTACATCTACAACGACCTGCAAGACGTCGATGAGGACCGCCTGCATCCACAGAAGCGATTGCGTCCCATCGCCTCCGGCAAGCTGCCGGTAACGGTCGCCAGCTGGTTTATGGTCGGTGCGATGCTGGTGGGTCTGGTGCTGGCGTTCTGGATACGTCCCGCTTTTGGCTGGCTGGCGGTGCTTTACGTACTGCTTTCGCTGGCGTATTCACTGGGCGCAAAGCACATTGTCATTCTGGACGTGTTCTTAATCGCGGCAGGGTTCGTGCTTCGCGCGCTGGCAGGAGCGGTGGCCATCGATGTTAACATATCGGGCTGGTTGCTGGCTTGCACCACGCTGTTGTCGCTCTTTCTGGGGTTCTGCAAGCGCAGACACGAGCTTGTTACTCTCGGCGAAGAGGCGTCCAATCACCGGGTTACGCTGGGGGAATACAGTGTTGGGTTGCTGGACCAGTTTATTGCCATAGTCAGCTCCGCGACAATCATTACATACGCGCTCTACACTATCCAGAGTGCGACCGCGACCCAGCATGAGAATTTGAAGTATACTATTCCACTGGTGATGTACGGTATCTTCAGGTATCTGTATCTGGTGCATCGCAAAGATTTGGGCGGGGCTCCCGAGCAGGTATTACTGGAGGACCGGGGCATCCAAGCCACAATACTATTGTGGATAGTCGTGGCGGTCTGGGCAATTCTACAATAGGAGCAGTGAATGAACGGTGCTTCTGTTAGCAACTGGGTAACGACGCAGCTGCAGCGAAAAGGTGTACGGCAGTTCATTAAGTTCTGCATTGTGGGTGCAAGCAGCACGTTGATCGACTTTTCGGTGGCGAACATCGCCTACTACCTGCTGCAGGTGCGCCCGGCGGCGCTGGCAAGTGTGATGGGGTTTTGCGTGGCGGTGGTCAATGGCTATTTCTGGAACAGTCGCTGGACGTTTCGCGACCGCGAGCGGCGTGCGGTGCACGAGGAGTTTGTCCGCTTTGTGGCGGTAAACATCGTTGGGGCGTTGTTGAACTACAGTATCGTAAGTTTCGTATTATTATTTGATAAACATGACCCACACCCGAAGCTGGTGTTCAACGGCGCCAAGATACTGGCAACGGGCATTGTGGTGTTCTGGAACTTCTTTGCGAATAGACGCTGGACGTTTGGTCATCGGAAAGGAGCGGTACGGACACAATGAACGAAGCGATTCGCAAACCCTATCTCTGGGCAATCAAACAGTGGTTACCTCAGCGTGCCTTCTGGCTGGGCATCGGGTTGGCAATAGCGATATTTGTGGCTTACTACTCGATGTTCGTGGACTGGAAGGGCAAATGGTTCGAGTGGACGGGTTACTACTCACACGGTGTGCTTGTGCCTTTTCTGGCTGCGTATATGGTGTGGATGCGTCGCGAGGAGCTGCGCAAGGAGGTGCCTGCCCCTAGCGGTCACGGTTTCTGGCTCATTGTGCCCGCATTGCTCCTGCGCATACTGGGACATATCGCGCCGTCTACTACCTTATCCTCCATCTCTTTTCTGATGCTACTGTACGGCATGACTGCCGCACTGCTCGGCTGGAACTATGTGCGTATTCTCTGGTTCCCTTTGCTGTTTCTTCTCTTCATGATGCCTTTGCCTGGGGTTCTCTTCGATGAGATTTCCCAGCCTGCACAGGCATGGTCTACCGGCGTCGCAGATGCGATACTCAGAACCATTGGCTACGAAACCCGTCGAGTGGGCAATTTCATTTATATCCCGGGTGGGTTCGATCTGGATGTAGGAGTACCTTGCAGCGGGTTCAAAATGCTTGTTTCGATGGCAACTTTCGCTGCCTTCTTTGCCTACTACATCGGCACCAGCCTCTGGCGGCAGGTAGTACTGGTGATGACTGCATTGCCACTGGCTATCTTCATCAACGGTTTGCGGATCGCCCTTATCGGTATCGTCGGTACGAAGTTCGGCGAGGAAGCAGGCTACAACTTTCACGACTGGAGCGGCTACCTCGTGCTGGTGGTTGCCTTCGCCGCATTGTTCCAGGTAGGGAGGTTACTGGGATGGCGTCGTTAACTTCTGTTTCTAACGGCTACCCGAAATACTCGCTACGCAACCTGTGGGTACTCTTCGCGCTCAGCGTAGCAACAGCAATCGTCGTACTGGTTACCCACCCGGGGCAAGGCAAGGTCACCGTGGAAATTACCGACGAACGTATCCCCATGCAGGTAGGAGAATGGCAGGGACGACGCTACGAGATGGGAGCGCTGGTTTATCAGGCTCTCCGCCCCGATGCTATCATCTCGCGGATATACATCAACCCTGAAGGACGGCAAATCGATTTTGTCTTGCTCGCCGGTACGCACTCAGACGCCTTTCATAATCCCCACCTGTGTTTTCCCGACCAGGGATGGAAAATCCAGAACGACCGCCAGGTGGAGTTTCAGATACCCAGCATAGGCAAGTCGTTCAATGCACGCTTGATGCAGGTAGATAACAACGGGCGAAAAGTAACGGTTGTCTACTGGTATCGCTCGCCTCTTGGCTCCACCGGCTCGGCTGCCGTTGCGCGAATCTCCACCTATATAGCGCGCCTGTTAGGAATGCAACGCCAGCAGACTTTCTTCATGCGTTTCATCGTACCCTCCTCGGGCGATGAGGATAAGGACATGGATATGGTTCGCGAGTTCGCCGGACAAATGCTCTCCGCGCTGAAGCAGAGTTTGCCTGAGGTTATCTAGGGTGCGCTTCCCAGTTCCCAGATAAGATATACCCCTTCTCGCGCCTGATGGCGGAATCGTTCCTGCTTCCGTCGAAGGGGGATGGCGTCGCTTACTGTACCGTACAATCGGCTAACGTAACGGATGGCGGTCTGTTCGTATACGCCCATGGCAACCGCAGGGGCGTTCTCCACTGCTGTAGAGCGTTCGTGCACGGCATGTTGTACCAGAAACCTCACGCCCTTTCGGGCAAGGTACTCACGTAGCTGCTGTCGATGAAGGTACGTCTGCAGCTCGCGGTTGTTCACCACTCCATCCAGGTTCACCACACGGCGGTCGGAGTAATAGCCGAAAACCCCGCAATCTTTCATCGCGAACACTGCCGACGCAGGCGTGTTCTGTCGCGCCCATAAAGCCGCTCGATACCCTACCCGATGCCAGTCCGGTATCTCCTCTCCACGCCACGCTTGCCAGAAAAACTGCCCTAGCGACAGCACGAGCGCTATCCATACCACCACCCCTGCCAAATACGCGGGACGGGCGTAGCAAGACTGCTGCCACCGCGTCAGTAGCAGGGGGATAATTGCTGGCAGAGGCATCCAGTAAGGGGAAAAGTGCCAGTTGAACACTGCCCATTTCATAAACAAAACGGTATGTAGTGCATGTGCCCAGCTTCCTGCACTCCATGCCAGCAGGAAAAGGAGAAGCGTTCTTGGCTGCTCCATCTTGCGCCATAGCCAGACCGCAGATACCAAGCAGATAATCAATACAAGGTAGGCGTGCAAGGGCACGCGCAACAAGTCAGGGTGCTCCACACGCGGAAATGAGCTTTTCAGCTTGCCGCTAATCGGCATCCAGTCACCGAACGCAATGTGGTTGTACAGCAAATAAGGCGCAGATACCAATCCCACCACCCCAACCATCAGTAGCAGCTGGCTCCAGCGCATGCCCTGCTGCTTTCTCAGCAAAGCGTAGCCGACCATCCATATCAGAAGAATAAAAACGCTGTCTAATCTCGACAGAAAGAGAAGCCCCAATAACAACCCGACCATGGCAAAGTACGCCATGCCCGGTGAATCACCGGCTTGACGAGATAGATACCAGACGATGCCCGCAAAGACAAGAAAAACCGTTATGGTTTCCATCCCGTTTACGAACAACCGCAAGCCCAACACAAGGGCAAAGGCGTCCCCTATCAACACGGCAGGGAGGTTGCACCACTGAATCATCGCTGTGTGCAGCAGGGCAACAGCCAGCAGTAACAACATTGCCTGGTACATGAGGGCAACGCGCGGAAAGACCTCCACATGCATCTCCCGGGTCATGTAAGCGGGTATCAACAGCAGATACATCCACAGCGGCTGGTAGCCGTTCGTCGGATTGATGGCATCAAACGAGAAACCATATCCCTTCACAACGTTGCGGGCGATTTTGAAGTAGTAAAAGGCATCATCGGGCAAGAGGCTTGCGATAGCCTCTGACGGCAGTACGAAAAAGGAAGAGAGCACACACAGAAACAACATCGCGCTGATGCCAATAACCACCGTACCGATAATGACAATCGCATCGCCAGCTGGAACCAGATCTCTTCCGCGTCCTTGGAATATTTTCTGCCTCACTTGCAGCCTGCCTCTTCATCGTGTCGTCATCGGAAAATGCTCAGCGGACGGTATTACTGCAGCCGCGCAAACACTTCCGGCTCCTGCTCCGCGATGCGCAGTAAGGCTACCGCCGGACCTCGTGGTCGACGTCGCCCTTGCTCCCAATCCTGTATAGTTCGCACGCTAACCCCCATCAAACTGGCAAACTCAGATTGGGATAGCTTTAATCTTGTGCGAATCTCACGAACAGAGGCAGGCTCTTTCAGGATGCGGGTGCGCAAAGCTTTCTTGCCCTCTTTATAGGCTTTGATTTCCCTGATCCCTTCTAGGACCTCCTGCCCAATATTACGGTTAGGCATTTTCGATCTCCTTCGCTATTTCACGCAGGATATGCGCCGGGATATTTTCTGCTTCGCCTTTGCTGTAAATGGTCAGCAACCAGATTTCATTCTCCGCTTGTTTGAAGTAGTAAATTACTCGTACACCCCCACTCTTGCCTTTACCCGCTATTCCCCAGCGGACTTTCCTGAGACCGCCAGATTTTGGAATGACCTTACCTGCCTCCGGATTCTGGAGCAGATAACTCTGCAGTTTCTGATACTCCTCTTCCGAAAGGTACTTGTAAACGTGCCTTGTAAAGGCTGTGGCTTCGATAAACTCCATGATGGAATTATACGGCTGTGCCGTAGATTTTTCAAGTGTAGCGGCGCCTACTTCATCAACATCTCTATCGCCTTGTCCAGCTGGGGGTCGCGCTCCGCCAGCCAGTCGTCGGGGGTTATCCACACCTGCACATCCGGCTTTTCGCCGATGTTCTCCATTGGCGTGCCGTCCAGACGATAGACGCCGCTCTGAGGCATTCGCGCACCCGTGCCGTCCACCAGCTGCAGCCCCCACGTCCAGATAACATACCCCGGCGTGGGCATACCCACCAGCTTCGCCAGTCCCTTGGCGCGCATAGCGTAGGGAAACATCTCGGCGTTGGAGTAGCTGTGCTCGTTCATCAGCACGATAATGGGCTTATCCCACGCGCGACTTGGAGCAGGTTCGATAGCGCCGTCGCGCGGGCGGTAGAAACCGTGCGGCTTGCGTTCCAGCCAGTCCACTAACGTGTCGGAAATGTTGCCGCCCCCGTTGAAGCGCACGTCGATAATCATCGCCTGCTTGCCGACTACCTGCTCGTACACCTCGCGCTCGAACTGCACCTGATTGCTAAACCCCATACCCGAGATGTGCACGTACCCGATTTTTCCCCCGCTCTTGTCGTCGGTGTATTTGCGCAGTCGCTCGATGCGGTTGCGGTAGATAAGATTGCTCCACTCGCCACCGCTCAGCACGCGGTACTTCACTACACGCGCCCCGTCCTTACTGGGCTTGGAGTTGACCAGAAACTCGAATTCGCGGTCCTGTTTGTCGTTAATCAGCTTCCAGAGGTTCTCGTCGAGGGTAACATCCTGCCCGTTAATCGCCAGCACGTACTCACCCTCGCGGATGCGCGTTTGCGGGTAGGAACCGGGCGCACCCTGCGGCACTTTGCCGACCTTGATGCCGGGCCCCTCGTAGCTGTAATCAAAGGTAAAGCCCAGATGCGGCGTTACCGGACTGGGGTTGCCCCCGGGCGCAGGGGATACTTCCGAGTGCGAGGCTTCCAGCTCGCCGACCATCATCTGAAGCAGAGTAGCGAACTCCTCGCGTGTCTCCACCGCGTCCAGCAGGGGCTCATAGCGTTTACGGATGGCTTCCCAGTCTCTGCCGTGAAAGTTCGCGTCGTAAAAACCCCGATGGTAGCTTCGCCAGAACTGCGTGAACGCTGCCTTGCGTTCAGCGCGTACATCGCGGTCCCAATCGGCAGTAAAGGTCACCTTCTCCTGCGGGTTGTTGCCCTCCAGTTTCATCGTCCACAACTCGCCGTTGCGGATGAAGAAGAGCCGCTTGCCATCCGCCGAAACCCGCAGGCTGGATACACCTCCGCCTGTGGTCAGACGTTTGGTCTCTTTGCCATCGTATGATACCGACCAGATGTCGCCTTCGGAGAGGAAAAGGATTAGACCCTCGCTGCTGACCGTCAGGTCCGCTTGTGGGTTCTGGTTGACCACCTTGCGAATGCGCCGGTGAATATCCTGAAAATCTATCTCCACCAGCACTTTTTCCTTGGGCTTCTCGTACTTCAGGTCGGTGTCTACGGTACGAGCGGGTTCTTCCTGCAGCGGCAGCACGTACAACCCGTTGCCGTCGCGGTCACTCTGGAAGAACAGATATTTTCCGTCGGGTGACCACGCAGGCTGGCTGTGATAGGCGTTGAGGCGTGTCACATTCACCGGGTCGCCTCCGGCGGCTGGCATAATCCAGATATTCCACGCAAGGTCTTCCCCACGATAGGTAAACGCCATCCAGCGCATGTCGGGCGACCAGGCAAACTGTCCACCACCCAGACCGTACCAGTGCGTGCCGGGCACCTTCGCCAGACGTTTGACCTCGCCGGTCTCAAGGGCAAGCGTGTACAGTCCGCCTTCACTGCCTGACACCCAGAAAGCCAGCTGCTTGCCGTCGGGAGAAAGGCGCGGACCGGTCACATCTTCCGAGCGGTTCCAGAGGGGCTTGACCTGCAGCGTCTCGATGTCCAGTTCATACAGGCGAGTGTTGAACTCACGGTCGGAGGTGAAGTATATCTTCTTACCGTCCGCCGACCATACGAAATCCGAATCGTCTCCCGCCCAGTCGGTGAGGCGTCGGGCGATCTCTGCACTGCGCCCTGCTACCCCCTTCGGCTTGTCGATAAGCACCGTCCAGATGTCGCCGCGCAACCCGAAGGCAAAGGTCTTGCCATCGGGCGAAGGCTCCGCTTCGGTAACGCCGGAGGTCAGCACCTCGCGCCGACGGGTGTTCTGCTTTTCGTCCTCGGCGGCGTACAGTATGATTTTCTGTGGGTTGCGCGAACCGGCGGGAAAGAGCCACAGGTCATGTTCGTACTCGAAGGCGATATCACCCGTGCGCCATGCTACCGTTGGGAAGCGCACCGAGCCTCCCGTGAAGAACGTCAATTGCCTGCCACGCCCTTCCAGGTCAAACACCCACAGGTTAGGAGTACGGCTGGGGCTATCCACAATCTTGGGAATGGCTGTGCCCAGCTTGCTAACCGACGGCGTCTCCTCGCCGATGGTAACGGTTAACAGACTTTTGCCGTCGGGCAGGAACTTCGTCCAGAGATGCTGGCGGTTGTTGTTTGTCAGGGCGCGACGCTCGTTTTTGGTGAGGTCAAGCAGCCAGATTTGCGCTGCTGCCGAACCCACATAGCGCGGACGGGTCCAGTGGAAGCCGTATCGCCCGTACACCACCATCTTACCGTCGGGCGAGTAGCTGGGATAGTTGATAGAAGCGTAATCTTCAGTCAACTTCTTGAAGCGCAGCGTGCGCACGTCCAGCGCGAAAAGGGTATTGTTGGTGGTATCCCGCACCGAGGAGAACAGCAGATACTTGCCGTCGGGACTCCAGCCGTACGCGATCTCGCTGTTCGCGTGATAGGTTAGCTGGCGCACCTCCCCTCCGTCTGTCGGCACCACAAAAATGTCCCAGTTTCCGTTGCGCAGGCTGGAGAAGGCAATCCATCTGCCGTCGGGCGAGAAGAGCGGAAAGGCGTCCATTTCCACGTGGCGCGTGAGAGGCGTTGCCTGCCCACCGGTGGCGGGAGCAATCCATACGTCCCCACGGTACACAAAGGCAATCCGTTTGCCATCGGGGCTAAGGGCGGGCATTCGCGCCCCAATGATCGGCTTAATCGGAGGCACAGGCAGCTGTGCCCACACGGTGACTTTTACCTGCGCAGCGAACGCGCAAACCACCCACAACAAAACGACATACGCTCGTCTCATGCTACAAGAATTAGAATATCACCAGCTGGATTCCTGTCTTGCTCGGTGGATTTGACTTTCTTCCGTTCTACCTGTAGAATCTGCTGCTGGTGAAATTGAGAAGGAGGCGATGCCATGCGCATACGACAGAAGGAGCTGCGTCAACGGCGCAAGCGCAAAGAAGAGAAACAAAAAGCCGCCCGGCGCGAAGCGCGAATGCGGGCAAAGCGAGTGTAAAACAAGCCTTCCCCCTCCCCTCTCCCGCGCGGAGAGGGGTACAGGGGCGGCAATATCACTTCAGCCGTAACTCCAGCTTGATATCGATGGCGGGGGCGGAGTGCGTTAACGCGCCTGCGGAAATAGCGTCTACCCCGGTTTCCGCAATCTGGCGCACGGTGTCGAGGCGTACCCCGCCGGATGCCTCCAAAAACGCGCGCCCTTTCGCAATGCGCACCGCCTCACGCAACTGGTCAAGCGTCATATTGTCCAGCAGGATAATATCTACCCCTGCCTCCAACGCTTCCTGAACCTGCTCCAGTGTGGCGCATTCCACCTCCACCTTCATCGTGTGGGGCAAGGCGTGCCGCACCCGATGTACCGCCTGCGTGATGCCTCCGCCTACCGCAATGTGGTTATCCTTAATCAGCACCGCGTCGTACAGTCCGAAACGGTGATTGTAGCCGCCGCCCACGCGCACCGCATACCGTTCCAGATAGCGTAAACCCGGTGTGGTTTTGCGCGTGTCGCAAATGCGTACGGGCAGGTCCTTCACCGTTTCCACGAAACGTGCGGTGAGGGTAGCGATTCCGCTCAGTCTCTGCAGGAAGTTCAGAGCGACGCGCTCTCCGGTCAGTAAGGCTCTCGCCTCTCCGTACGCCTGCGCCAGCACAGCATTTGCATCAAAATGCTGCCCCTCCTTCACGATGCGTTCCAGGCGCACCTTGGGGTTTAACCGATAAAAGACACGCTCCACCACGGGCATTCCCGCCAGCACACCCGGCTGGGTGGCGATGAACTCACCTGTTGCCTCTATACCATCGGGCACGGTCAGCAGGGTGGTCACATCTCCTGTGCCCACATCTTCCAGCAGTGCACGCTGCACTATCTCATCGATGATTTGCGTGTCCAGCAACACCGGCATCAGTCCCACTTCACCTCCAGCACGTGTTCGCATTGTGCCAGTGCACCCAGAACCTGTAGTGATGATGCTTCCGAGGGCATGTCCAGCGAGAGGTCAAAGCGACGAGTGCCAGGCGTCAACGTGGGCAGGTTGCGAATAGACTGAACATCCACGCGCAACGCGGCAAGCGCACCCAGCACCACATTCATCACGTCTGTTCCCTCGCGTATCACGATTTCCACGTCCCTCACACGTCGCTTGATTCGGAGCAAGTTCTCCAGCAGGTGCACCAGCGCAAGAGTCAGGAACACCAGAACCGTGGCAATGATTGCGGTTGCCCAGTAGCGTTTGTCCAGCCCCACCGCCAGTCCGATCGCAGCGGTTGTCCAGATGCTTGCAGCGGTAGTTAATCCGCGCACGGTACCGCCCAGATGGATGATCGTGCCTGCCCCGATAAAACCGATACCGGTGACCACCTGCGCAGCGATGCGGGTGGGGTCCACATTGGGTGCGGTTATCCCGCGTGACAGTATCCCGAACATCGCTGCGCCCAGCGACAACAGGATGTGCGTGCGCAAGCCAGCCGGTCTGCCGTGCAGTTCGCGTTCGAAGCCGACTACCGCTCCCAGCGCAGATGCCAGCAGCAGCTGAACAAGGGTATCCCATAGAGAAGACACGTTGTGCGTCTCCCTCCCTGAAGAGGATGGTTCTATTGTACTGTGGAAGTAAAAAAGAGGCAAGTTTCGCACAAAAAATCGCCTGCTCTCAGAGCAGTCGGGGTTGGGCGAGCGCTCTGAACAGCAGGCTCCATCGACGTGATGGACAGAGTGAAAAGGAGGACATGCGCTACTACATAATACGAAAAGCAAGCATGGAAAGTTCCGCAGGGAGTAACCCTGCAGGGCACAGCCCCGTCTAAATGCAGTGGGTGAGCAGGAATCTCCGGCTGACCCGCTGTATGATATAAGGTACGTGCCGAAATATCCGAAATAAACCCGAGGCGAGGAGAGACGACGATGCAAGCACGCTTGAAGGGCTTAACCTTTGCGGGATGGAGCCGTGTGTTACCGGTCTGCGCGGTGACGATGCTAATAGCATCCGTTGCGCTCGCTCAGGACGTAGTGGCTTACCGGTTCTCCCCCACGCACGGAGGTATCGCGGCGGGGGGTATCCAGATGCCTGTGGCGATGTACTGGCGGTACACCGCTTCGCCTGCACCGCAGAATCCTGCAGCACCAGCCATTGTCGGCAACACGATTTATTACGCCTGCCGTGACCGCTTCTACGCTCTGGATGCAGAGACGGGGCGGGTCATCTGGCGGTACCCGACCGACCAGCCGCTGAACGCACAGTTCCGCACAACACCAGCCGTTGCGGACGGTATTATCTATGTGGGAGCAACCGACAGTAACCTCTATGCTCTCTCGGCAACTACCGGCAAAGTTCTCTGGACTTTCCGGGCGCAGGGCGCTATCCTGTCGCATCCCACTGTGGTGAACGATGTGGTCTACTTCGGCTCCGCCGACGGGCGGGTATACGCTATCAATGCCAAAACGGGTGAACCGATTTGGCGCGGAGGATTCCGCACACTGGATGCAGTGAACGGAGCGGTAGCCGTTGCCGATGATATGGTCTACTTCATCTCTGCCGACCAGACGCTGTACGCCGCCGCAGCCCCCACCGGACTGCTTCTGTGGCGGATGCGCCTGCCCGGCACGCTGTACGCCCTGTCGCCTGTAGTGGCAGACCGCAACGTGTACGTGGTGGCGTCCAATGTGCTGTATGTGCTGCAGGCGCGAAGCGGGCGCCAGTTGTGGGCGCGCACCTTGTCCGACGATATCGTGACCGAGCCGGTAGCGGGAAACAGCATGATATACGTGCTCACGCGCGACGGGCGTGTGTGGGCGTTCGATAATACGGGCAAACTGCTCTGGAATACAAAGGAACCCGTATTCACGAACCAGGTGGTCGCTCCGCCTACTCTGGCGGGTAACGTGCTTGTCATCGGCACAACGCGCGGCGGTATCTACGGGCTGGACGCATCTAACGGCAATGTTCTGTGGAAGTATCTGCTGCAGTCGTCGTCCTCCACCCCCGAGCGACCGACGTTCACAGACATCACCGCGCCGCCAGTGGTGGCGAACGGCACCCTGTACATCGTGTCTGACGATGGTAGCTTGACCGCCTTCCGCGCCGACGCGCCGGACAGCATTCCGCCCACCATTACCGAACTGGAACCGACACGTGGCATCGCTATGTCAGGCGCGCCTCCAATTCGCTTCCGTGCGCTCATCAGCGACGACGGCTCGGGCATCAGGACGGACAGCATCCAGTTCTTCCTGGATGACAAGCCTGTGAAATACGAGTTTGACCTTGCCAAGGGCGAGATAACCTACCTCTGGGGTACGAAGGAGGCTTCCGCTACACCTACCGGACAAGAAGGTGGCGCTGCTACAGTGAGACCTCTCGCAGATGGAAGGCACACGGTGAAAGTGGTGGCGGAAGACTGGCGAGGCAACCGCACCGAATATACCTGGAGCTTTATCGTGGACAACACCCTGCGCAAGCGTCCTGCTACCACTCAACCTCGCACGCAACCCGGTGCACCCGGCGTGCCGGGTGGTCTGGGCGGACGACGAGGCGGCGGTGGGTTCCCCGGCGGTCGCGACGACGGCTACTAATTGGAGAGAGGAAACCGGTGGAGGAAGCTCGCTACCGCGCGCTACTGCGACTGGCGTACCTCGAGCTTCCTCCACGGCGATTGCTGAGCCTGCTGGAGTATTTTCAGGAGCCTGAGCACATCTTCTTCGCCTCCCGCCACGACTTATTGCGTGTAGAGGGTATGACCGAATCCGCCGCCGCTCGCATCCTGAATGCCCCAGAACTCACCCCGGAGCAGTGGCAGCGGTGGCAGAACAGCTCCGCCCGCTTGCTGACATGGCGCGATGATGGCTATCCACCCACCCTGCGCGAGCTTGAGAACTTCCCTCCCCTGCTGTTTGTGCGCGGTAGTCTGCAGGAGCGCGACCGGTTCGCCGTCGCTATCGTCGGCACACGCCACCCCACCCAGTACGGACGCAGTGTTGCGGAAAAGCTCGCTCGTGAATTGAGCCGTTACGGGTTGACCATCGTCAGTGGAGGAGCGCGGGGTATCGATACCGCTGCGCATACCGGCGCATTACGAGCAGGCGGGCGCACCATCGCCGTGCTGGGAAGCGGCATCGATGTGGCATATCCTGCGGAGTCTGCCGCTCTGTTCAACCGCATCGCCACGCAAGGCGCGGTGCTCTCCGAGTATCCTCCCGGCACGCAACCCGACGCATGGCGGTTCCCCGCCCGCAACCGTCTGGTCAGCGCGCTGTCGCTGGGAGTGCTGGTGGTGGAGGCTCCCCACGACAGCGGAGCGCTTATCACCGCAACCCATGCGCTGGAACAGGGTAAACCGGTATTCGCGGTGCCGGGCAACATCGACACGGGACACAGCGCAGGCTGCCACCGGTTAATTAAGGACGGGGCAACACTGGTAGACAGTGTTGAGGACATTGTGCGCGGGTTGGGCATCGTCTCCGAACCGCCTCCAGAGCGCACGGTAGAGGTACCTTCGTTAACCCCAACTCAGCAGGAGGTTTTGCGTGCGCTTTCGCTTACGCCCAAGCATGTGGACGCGCTGGCAGAGGAGCTGAAACTGCCTGTAGCCCAGCTGAACGCCGAACTGCTGATACTGGAAATGCATAACCTCGTACGACGGCAGCCCGGAAACACATATGTTCGGGTACCATGAGAATACCAGCCGATGAAGAGCCTGGACATCACTATTGCCAACACCACCTTGAAGATGGAGTGTTCGGACGAGGCGTTCCTGCACGAGCTGCTGCAGGAGCGGTATGCTGCGTTCATTACTTCAGAAGTAGAGCCCGACATCCGCATCGTGCTACAACCACAGCCATCACCCCCTACCCGAACACGCATGGAAAGTGTGAAAGTTCGGCAGGCGGAGGGCGGCTGGCGGTTTGTGTACAACACGTTCGTAGCAGATGTGAATTCCACCACTGACGAGGCAGAAGTGACCTGTCTGCGCAGCGCCTACGCAGTGGATTCCTTCCTGCGTACGCTGATGGCGCTGTACCTTCCCCAGCACGAGGGGGTCATGCTACATGCCTCCGCAGTGCGCTATGAGGAACGGGGCTATGTCTTCGCGGGGCGTTCCGGCGCAGGAAAGAGCACGGTCGCGCGTCTCCTTGCCAGCATAGCTGAGGTATTGAGCGATGAGCTGGTAGCGATTCGCCAGATGCCCGAAGTCTGGCAGGTGTTCGGTACACCCTTCTGGGGCGATTTCGCCCGCGCCGGAGCCAATCTCAGCGCACCGTTGCAGGGGATATATCTGCTCCAGCACGCCAGACAGCATCGTTTGGAGAAGCTCCCTCGACGCGATGCGTTAACCGCCATCCTGCAATGCAGTCTGCAGTTCGCCGAGGGCGCGCAGGTGGCGGAATGGATGCTGAACGTGGTTTCCGCGCTGGTGCGCGATGTGCCCGTTCATCGTTTGCATTTTCTGCCGGATATGGGGTTCTGGGAGATGGTAACGCAAGAGGTGTCTTAGGAAAAAGGTAGCGCGTTCGGCTCCACTACATGCAGGAAATCGAAACGGCGGAAGTCCACGGCATTAAAGGTGAGCAGATGTAAGAGGTATCAAGGAGAATACTCATCGCGGTCCCCATACAAATTCTCGCGTCGAAGTGCATCGAAGTCAAAAGAGCTGGTACGAGGCGGGCGGCGGTCCAAATCCTGGAAAAACGCTTCCCACTCTGCTTCAGAGGGGGTGGTTACTTCCTGTATGAACAAACGTACAACCTGCCCTGCAGAAAGAGGTACAGGCTGCTTGGGCACAAACACTTTGCCGTCGTATTCGGCTTCGATAACCCGCGTGCTCATATAGATCACCCTCCGCAAGTATACCGTACACACCCCGACGAGGTCAAAGCAGGGATCAGCTCCCGCGAGCTTCTCCCCGATGCGAATTACCCTCCAGGTATCCCACAAGCAGGTCGTGGGCAATGTAGTAATGCACCGAGTATTCCGCAGGGCGGCACTGAATCAACCCCTTCGGCACAGCGTGAAAGAACAGGTCGGCGATGCGCTGTGCCTCTTCGTGCGCCACGCGCCCGCCGTCCACACGGGTGATAGACAGATGCAGCAGGTCGTCTTCCCCTTCGAACTGCACCCGGAAGTCGCCGAGGATGGTACCGTAGCGTTCGCGTCTGCTAAGCAGGATAGGCACTCCCGCCCGCGTGTCCTCGATAATCGCCTGTAATACCCGGCGAACCTCCGGGTGCTCGGTCGTCAATTCGCTCATACTTACTCCTCCTGACGCCCTGAAGGGCAGGGAGCGCAGCGACAATGCGCCACCCTGACCTCATTGTCTTGCGTCCAGGTCATCAGCGGTTCGTCAAACGTGATCGGCTCCCCGCACACCAGACAGGTAAATAGCCAGTTCGGGTTTTCCCTTATCCTGGGCTGGGATGATTCCGCCTGCTTGAACCGCTCCTTGCGCGCCAGCATCTCCGCCATCGCATCCCAACCTCCTTTCCGCAGCAGCGTCTGGGCACTGGCAAAATGCTTAGACGGATGGCGCGCCCTGCAGGTTTCACCGGAACCGGCAATCCGGCGCAGACTCTCGCTAAATGCCGGGCACCGGTCGCCCGAAACGGTCGGTTGGATGGTCGGCGACGCGCAGGCGAACCCTGCCTCGCTCGGTTCCCCTTTGCACCAGCAGGGTCACCTCCGTCCCGGCGGGCATGGCAGCGATCATGTTCTTCAGCTCACCCGGCGAGGTAACCCGCTTCCCGTTACACTCCAGAATGATGTCGTCGATGTCCAGCCCGGCAAGGTCGGCAGGGCTGTTGCGGAACAGATTGGCAACGATGACGCCCTGCACCGTCCCCTCCTCCACGCGGGCGGGAATGATGCCCAGCCATCCGCGCGACACTTTGCCTTCGCGCAGGAGCAGTTCCATCACACGCCGCGCCTCTGCACTGGGGATGGCAAAGCCGATGCCCACGTTGCCGCCGCTCTGCGACAGGATAGCGGTATTGATACCCACCAGCTCGCCGCGAATGTTTACCAGTGCGCCGCCGGAGTTGCCGGGGTTGATTGCTGCATCGGTCTGAATGAAGTCTTCGTATACCGAGATGCCCACATCCCGCCTTCCTTTCGCGCTGACGATGCCTGCGGTGACCGTCTGGCTCAGCCCGTACGGGTTGCCGATAGCCAGCACCCACTCGCCCACTTCCAGCGCACGCGAGTCGCCCCACTTGATGGCGGGAAGATTGTTCGCGCGAATACGCAGCAGGGCAAGGTCGGTCGCAGGGTCGGTTCCAACTACCTGCACATCCGAGAAACGACGCCCATCGGCAAGGGTCACCGAAATACGGCTCGCTCCGGCGATAACGTGATTGTTGGTGAGTATCAGACCGTCACGGCTAACGATGACTCCCGAGCCCAGGCTGCGCACCACCCGCTCCGGCTCGCGGAACGGAATGTCCTCGTCACCAAAGAAGTAACGGAACAGCGGGTCATCGAACAGGGGGGAACGCCTGCCCGGGATGATTGTTGCCGCGCTGATATTCACTACCGACGGCGTAGCTACCTTTGCCACCGCGGCAAAAGCTTCGGAACTGCTCTTCAGCTGTGTGGATGCCTGTTCAAAGGTCATCGGTGGAGGCTCGGGTATGATGGGGGTCGGTTTGGTACGCGCCCCCAGCCACCATCCCACCAGCAGTGCGAGCACTACCATCACCACAATGGGAACAATACGATGTCGCTCAAGGCGTCCCATTGCCAGCGTTCTCTCCTGAAGCTGCATAGCTCATTCCCTCCTCCGGGTTCGTGATTCGACGAGGTTGCCACTTTTCCAGCGGTACCTCTCCTACCACATAGAAGCTGCCCGTGACACACACCAGGTCCTCGGCTTGCGCCATGTTCATCGCGTACTCCACCGCCTCGGGTACAGACGGGATGATCTCGTATGGCGGGAGAGCCACTGTAGAGGCTTCGGGCAGGTCTACCGCGGGGCGCGCGCGTTCCTTCGGCTGGGTGAAGATGATGTGCGATGCCAGCGGTGCCAGCGTATCCACCACCCCCTGCGGGTCATGCCCCTTTGTCATGCCCAGCACCAGTATCAGCCTCCGGTAGTGGAAGGTATCGGTGATCGCCTGCGCCAGACAGCGCGCAGCGTCCACGTTGTGCGCCCCGTCCAGCAGTAACGTCGGCGACCGCCGTACAATCTGCATCCTGCCGGGCAGGGTGGTGTATTCGAGACCGGCACGGATGGCGCTTTCGGGTATTTCTACTCGATGGGCATGTTGCAACGCTTCAACGGCAGCAATGGCTACCGCCGCATTGGAGCACTGATGCTTTCCCAGCAGGCGCAGGCTCAGGTGGCGGTAGACGCCATCTGTCGTGCGCACAGACACTCGTTGCCGCATTCGATGCACCCCTTCGTCCTGCCAGTGCACCGTGCGTACCGGCGGCGGGATCACCATGCGTTCTGGCTTGACCTCCGTCAGAGGTACGCCTGCCCGATGGGCGTGTTCACGGATCACCTCCAGAGGCTCCTGCTCGGTCACGCCTGTCACTACCGGCGCGTACGGCTTGATAATGCCTGCCTTCTCCGCCGCGATTTTGCCCAGAGTATCTCCTAACCTGTCCATGTGGTCCCAGCCGATGGAGGTAATAACGCTTACCAGCGGGCGCACCACGTTGGTGGCATCCAGCCTGCCACCTAATCCCACTTCAACCACCGCGAAGTCCACCCGTTGTTCGGCAAAGCAGCTGAAACCCACCGCCGTTTTGAGCTCGAACTCCGTCACCTGCCCCAGCGAGGTCTGCGCCAAATCTTCGATGTGCGGTTTAATCCACGTCACCAGCCGCGCGAAATCGGCTTCAGGAATCATGTAGCCGTTCACCTGTATGCGCTCGCGCAGGTTGAACACGTACGGCGAGAGGTACAGCCCCACTTTATAACCCGCTGCCTGCAGGATAGTGGCGATAAAGGCACTGGTGGAACCTTTGCCGTTTGTGCCCGCCACGTGGATAACGCGCAGCTGGTGGTGCGGGTTGCCCAGACGCTCCAGCAACGCCTCAAACCGCTCATTGCCCAGCTTAATGCCGAATCGCTTCAGGCTCTGCATATACATTACAGCACGTGCGTAGTCCATAGAACCTTCCTTGTTGATAAGACGTAGTAGTTTGTCAATCTTGATTATTAGGTGCAGGCAAGGCGTTTGACACCCACACCTGCTGCCCCCACCATTGAAATCATGGGCTATGAAGGGAGCAAATCCGCCCGCGCGGACTAGAAAACCTGTGAAGACAGGTTTATTGTCACCATAGCCCACCATTTCAATGGTGGAGTCCATCTTGTGCAACCAACACGGCTCGGCAGGAGCCTCTCCCTCCCCAAAAGCGAATCCTGACAGACCTCCGGCTTCACACTGCCGGCAGCTGGCGCACATCCCGGCGCAATGCGGTAACCCCCACTACCGCCGCGCACACCATCGCACCTGTTGTTATCGCTACAGTCGCCGTCCAGCGCGAAGCCAACCAGCCCATGAGCAGGTTTCCAAAAGGCGCCAGCCCCATCAGTGCGAACACGTGCAGCGACATCGTGCGCCCACGCAGGTGCTCCGGGCTGAGCGATTGCAGCAGCGCATTGATGGAACCCAGCGTGCTCACCGCACAACCGCCGATCAACACCAGACACCCCAGCGAAAGCAGGTAGCTGCGCGATAGCGCGAACAGCAGTAAGCCGGTGCACAGCCCTGTTGCGGCGGTAATCACTACTTTGCCTCGGGGCACGACACCCGCCACCCTTGCCAGAGTCAGCGCGCCCATCAACGCCCCAAAGCCGGTTGCCGAGAACAGATTGCCCAGTCCCTGCTTCCCCACCTGCAGCACGTCGCGCGCGAAAACGGGCATCAGGGTGGTGTACGACATCGCAAAGATGCTCAGCGCACAGTCAAGAAGCACCAGCGTCCTTAACAAACCGTCACGGTATACGTAGCCTACCCCCTCCTTAAGTTCCGACCACACCGAGAGGCGCTCCACCGTGCTCTGGTTCGGCGTTCCGGGAATACGCCAGAGGGCGGCAATAATGCCCACATAGCTCACCGCATTGATAAAGAAGCACCATCCTGCGTTGACCACCTCAATCAGTTTACCTGCGATAGCGGGGCCGAGGATGCGCGCCGTGTTAAACGCGGCGGAGTTCATCGCCACCCCTACCGTAACGAACTGCTCGCCCACCAGGTCCATTACCATCGCCTGCCGGGCGGGAGCGTCTATTGCCACAATAAAGCCGTTCAGCGCAGCAATAAGGGCGATATGCCAGAACTCTACCCGTCCTGTCAACACCAGCATCGACAACACGAAGGCGTTTACCGCAAACAGCGCTTGCGTTGCAATCACCAATCTGCGCTTTTCAAAACGGTCCGCTACCACTCCACCGAACAGGCTAAAGAGCGTCGTTGGAAGTGACCCCACAAATCCCAGGAGCCCCAGAAGCAATTTGCTGTTGGTAATCTCGTAAACCACCCATCCCTGGGCGACTGTTTGCATCCAGCTACCGAGAAAGGAGACGAACGCCCCAACCCAGTAGGTGCGATAGACGCTATTGTGCCAGAGCGCAACAGCGGGAAAAGATGAACCGCCGGTGTTATCGTCTCTGTGTTGCCCCATACGTTACCATTTTACCATTAAGTTTGGGGCGGAGCAAACGACAGGCTGTTGCATCTCCCGAGAGGATATGGTATTCTATTGGTTGAATAGAATAAACATACCGCTTGAGATTTTGATGTATCGTACCGAAGGAGAAGGTTCATGTCACAGTCGGGTGCTGAAGGGGAAAAACGATTCGTCCTGCCCGCATCGCAGTTTCAACAGGTGTTCGATGCCCTGAAACGACTCGGCTATCAGATTATCGCCCCTACCCTGCTGGATGAGGCTATCGTCTATGAGCCGGTGGAGTCGGTAGATGAACTGCCAGCTGGCTTTACCGACGAGCAGCGAGCCGGAGTGTACCGGCTGAAGCGACGTGCTGACAAGGCGTTCTTCGGTTATGCGGTGGGACCGCGCTCATGGAAGCACTACCTCTATCCACCCCGTCAGCGACTGTGGCAGGCGAAGCGCGAGGGCAACGGCGGCTTTCAGGTTATCCCTGAGCAAGAGCAGATACCGCGTTACGCCTTCGTTGGGGTGCGCGCGTGTGAACTGGCAGCCATAGCCATTCAAGACAGGGTGTTTCTCGGCGAGCAACATTGCGATGAGTACTACCGGCGCAGACGCGAGAACGCCCTTCTCGTTGCGGTCAACTGTGTCTACCCTGCGGGCAATTGCTTTTGCTCTTCCGTCGGAACGGGCCCGCGTGTGCAAGAAGGTTTCGATTTAGCGATAACAGAGGTATTGGACGGCAAGTCGCACTTCCTGGTGATAGAGGTTGGCAGCGAACGCGGCGCAGCGGTACTGGAAGGTGTGGATGTGCAGACCGCTACCGAAGAACAATGGCAGCAAGCACAGCAGGCTGTGGATAGCGCCACCAGACGTATCCTGAAGCATCTGGACACCACCGACCTGAAAGAGCTGCTCTACCGTCATCTGGACAGTCCACACTGGGAGGCGGTAGCGAAACGCTGTCTCACCTGTTCGAACTGCACAATGGTGTGCCCCACCTGTTTCTGCCATACCGTAGAGGACATAACGAACCTGCAGGGGACGGTTGCCGAGCGGTGGCGCAGGTGGGATTCCTGCTTCCACATCGATTTCTCCTATATTCACGGCAGCCCGGTGCGCGTGTCTGAGGCGTCGCGTTACCGCCAGTGGATAACCCACAAACTGGCGTCCTGGCAGGACCAGTTCGGCACGCTGGGCTGTGTAGGGTGTGGGCGGTGCATCACGTGGTGTCCTGTGGGTATCGACATCACCGAGGAGATACGCGCCTTGCGACGAAGCGAGGAGGGCAGAGTTGCCCCAACAGTACCAAAGGAGGAGAGCCATGCGAACACTTGAAACCGTGCTTGCCGAGCATCCTTTCTTCGCGGGTCTGGAGCAGAGGTATCTGCAGATTATCGTTGGCTGTGCGTCTAACGTCGTGTTCGAGAAAGGGCAAATCATTTTCCGGGAGGGCGAGGAGGCGAACCGGTTCTACCTCATCCGGCAGGGCAGGGTGGCGCTGGAGGTGCACGCGGCCGGCATCGGCACGCTCACTATCCAGACGCTGGACGCAGGCGACATCCTGGGCTGGTCCTGGCTGGTGCCTCCCTACCGATGGCACTTTGACGCAAGAGCGGTAGAGCTGACACGGGCTATTGCTCTGGACGGGGAATGCCTGCGTCGCAAGTGTGAAGAAGACCATGACCTCGGCTACGAGCTGCTCAAGCGATTCGCCGAGATTATCACCCAGAGGCTCCAGGCGACCCGCTTACAACTGCTGGACGTGTACGGCGCGGAAGGTCACATATCACGCAGAGGGGGAACATAGTCTGAACAATGGTTCCACGTCCGTTTCGATTACGACAAGTACGACGCGAGACGCATGACACCTTCACGCTGGAGCTGGAGCCTGCGGACGGTTCCGATAGCTTCTGCTTCCGGGCGGGGCAGTTCAACATGCTGTATGTGTTCGGGGTGGGCGAGGTGCCTATCTCCATCAGCGGTAACCCCACCAATCCTCACGTGCTGATGCACACCACCCGCGAGGTGGGCACGGTGACCAAAGCGATGGGCAAACTCCGGAGCGGCGATGTGGTTGGGGTACGGGGACCGTTCGGCACTCCCTGGCCCGTCGAGCAGGCGGAAGGTGCGGATGTGGTCATCGTGGCGGGAGGAATCGGGCTGGCGCCGCTGCGCCCCGCGCTGTACCATCTGCTGGCGCACCGCGACCGCTACGGCAAAATCGTGTTGCTCTACGGAACCCGCACACCCGGCGACATCCTCTACCGGCGCGAGCTGCAGCGGTGGCGTGCCCAGTTTGACCTGGATGTGCATATCACCGTGGACCGCGCGCTGAGCGGATGGCGAGGCAACGTGGGTGTGGTCACCTCGCTGATCCCCCGCGCACCCTTCGACGCTCGTAACACCATCGCGCTGGTGTGCGGTCCCGAAATCATGATGCGGTTTACGGTGTTGGAGCTGCAACGACGGGGTGTCTCCCCCTCGCATATCTACGTCTCGCTGGAGCGCAATATGAAGTGCGGAGTGGGCATGTGCGGGCACTGTCAACTGGGACCGTTCTTCGTCTGCAAAGATGGTCCCGTGTTTTCTTACAACAAGGTGCAACATCTACTCGAAAAACGGGAGATATAGCGATGGCGCGCACAACCAAACCGAAGCTGGCTGTCTGGAAGTTTGCCTCCTGCGACGGCTGCCAGCTCAGCCTGCTGGACTGTGAAGAGGAGTTGCTGGAGGTAGCCGGGGCAGTGGAGATAGCCTATTTTCTGGAGGCGAGTCGTGCTACGGTGAAGGGACCCTACGACATCTCGCTTGTGGAAGGTTCCATCACCACACCGCACGACGCAGAACGCATCCATCAGGTACGCCGCGCCTCGCGCTTCCTGATCACCATTGGCGCGTGCGCCACTGCAGGCGGCATTCAGGCGCTGCGCAACTTCAAGGATGTGCGCGAGTTTACATCCCTCGTGTACGCCTCGCCACAGTATATCCAGACGCTGAACAAATCCACCCCCATACGCGACCACGTGTTTGTGGACTACGAACTGCGCGGTTGCCCTGTGAACAAGTACCAGCTGCTGGAGCTCATCAACGCACTGCTCAACGGGCGCAAGCCGAACATCGTTCCCCATAGCGTCTGCTCCGAGTGCAAACGTCAGGGCATCGTCTGCGTGATGGTGGCGAAAGGTATCCCGTGTCTGGGACCTGTTACCCACGCGGGATGCGGCGCGATATGCCCCGCCTACGGACGAGGTTGTTACGGCTGCTTTGGTCCGAAAGAGACGCCCAACACCTCCGCACTCAGCAAGCGATGGAAGCAGATGGGCGTGAAAGAGGACGACCTGGTTCGCGCTTACCGCAGTTTTAACGCCGATTCCGAGCCTTTCCGCCGAGAGAGTGAAAGCCATGAAAGGTAACAGCATCAAGGTAGACTATCTGGCGCGTGTGGAGGGCGAAGGCTCTCTGATCGCGCGTTTCCGGGGCGGTCAGCTCAAAGAGGTGCAGTTCAAGATTTTCGAACCGCCCCGCTTCTTCGAGGCGTTCTTGCGCGGACGCAGTTACCGCGAAGCGCCTGACATCACCGCCCGAATCTGCGGAATCTGCCCCGTTGCCTATCAGATGAGCGCAACGCACGCGATGGAGGACGCCTTCGGCGTCAGGATCGGGGGACCCATCCGCGACCTGCGTCGGCTGATATACTGCGGGGAGTGGATAGAAAGCCACGTACTGCACATCGCCCTGCTGCACGCGCCTGACTTCCTCGGCTACGAGGATGCCATCCAGATGGCACGCGACCATCCTGAAATCGTGCAAACCGCGCTGAAGCTCAAAAAGGTAGGCAACGACCTGGTTACCCTCATCGGCGGGCGGGAGATACATCCCATTAACGTGAGGGTGGGAGGATTTTACAAAGTCCCCCGTCGGCGCGATCTGGGCGAGATAGAGGAACGCCTGAAATGGGCGCGCGACGCCGCCGTACAGCTGGCGAAGTGGACCGCCAGCCTGCCCTTCCCCGATTTCGAGCGGGACTACGAGTTTGTCGCCCTGCACCACCCCGGGGAATATCCGTTCAACGAGGGAAGGCTGGTTTCGAACAGGGGACTGGACATCGCTATCGACGAGTTTGAGACGTACATTGTGGAAGAGCATGTGCCGCACTCTAACGCCCTGCATTCGCGCATCGTCGGGCGTGGCGACTATCTGGTCGGGCCGCTGGCGCGGTTCAACCTGAACTTCGACAGGCTCTCGTCGCTGGCACAGGATGTTGCGAAAGAGGTGGGTGTTGCCCCGCCCTGTCGAAATCCGTTCCAGAGCATTGTGGTGCGCGCTATCGAGACCGTGTACGCCTGCGACGAGGCACTGCGCCTTATCGCGAACTACACCCCGCCCGACAAGCCGGCAGTGGAGGTACAGCCTTATGCCGCCACCGGGCACGGTTGCACCGAAGCGCCGCGCGGCATCCTCTATCACCGTTACCGCGTGGACGAGTACGGCACCATTCTGGATGCACGCATCGTGCCCCCCACCGCCCAGAACCAGAAGAGCATCGAGGCAGACCTGTGGGAGCTGATTCAGGCAAACGCCGAGCTGCCTCAGGAGCAGTTGCAATGGCGCTGTGAGCAGGCGATACGCAATTACGACCCGTGTATCTCCTGCGCAACGCATTTTCTGAGATTGCAGGTGGAGCGGGAGTGAGGTGTGTTCAACCTATCCCCCCTGTCCCCCTTCCCTACGAAGGGAGGGGGCGTTCGATGTGGGGCTCCCCTCTCCTTGTGCGTGTGTTGACCTATCCCCCTGCCCCCTTCCCTACGAAGGAAGGGGGAGTTGAGCGAGAGGCTCCCCTCTCCCTGTGGGAGAGGGGCCGGGGGAGAGGTTAAACAAAGAGCCGGGGGAGAGGTCTACTCATCCCCTATCTCCCCGAAATTGCGCACGATGATGCCGAAATCGAACAGCGTCACCTCCATATCGCCGTCCAGGTCCGCACGCGGGTTCCAGTTCTCGTCGCCGGGCGCACTGCCAAACGCCGCTACCAGCGCACCGAAGTCGAACAGCGTCACCTCGTTATCGTCGTCGATGTCGCCGTTCACCAGCGAAATCTCCAGTCCCAGCACACTGCCCCCACCGGTGTCTACCTCCACCGTGCGCCGCAGGTAACTCAACGGCTTCACCGACAGTGCAAACTGCCCGGTCGGAACACGCAGGACCACAAAACCGCCATCGGCATCCAGTAGCAGAGTGCGCGTCTCGGTGCTGCCCGCGCGTATCTCCCACTCCACAGCGAGGGGCAAGCTGCCAGCGAAGTCATTGAACACCAGATACCCCTGCACAATGGGCGGGTGGAACTCGTCCGCGCCGATGTCTACCGTGCCGTCCGCGATGCGTGGCTCGCCGTCGCAGTCCGTATCGGTGGAGACCACGCCGTTGTTGCCTGCGTTGATGCAGGGCGAGCCGGGCAGCAGATGCCCCGCTACCAGCAAGGGGTCTACGGAGATGTTACCGTTCGTGCCGATAGGGTTGCCGATGTCGCCTGCGAAGTTGACCGGCAAGTTGCCCCACACACAGTTGCGGCGAAACTCAGAGAGTGCAGGGGCGCGGACGCCTTCTCCGATGTTGAAGACGACGATGCTGTTTCGCACCTTCGTACCTTGCGAGTTCGTCCATATCCCGCCGCCGTATGCGGCGCTGTTGCCGGAGATGGTGCAGTTGCTCAGCGTCGGGGAGGAGTTGTCGCAATACACTCCACCGCCTCTGTAGCTGGCGTTGTTGCCGGAGATGGTGCAGTTGCTCAGAGTCGGGGAGGAGTAGGAGCCGCAATACACTCCACCGCCGGAGTTGGCGTTGTTGCTGGAGATGGTGCAGTTGGTCAGAGTCGGGGAGGAGTAGGAGTAGCAATACACTCCACCGCCGTAGCTGGCGTTGTTGCCCATGATGATGCAACTGGTCAGCGTGGATGAGCCATACACTCCACCGCCGTAGCTGGCGTTGTTGCCGGAGATGGTGCAGTTGCTCAGAGTCGGAGAGGAGGAGTAGCAATACACTCCACCGCCACTGTCCCTGGCGCTGTTGCCGGAGATAGTGCAGTTGCTCAGAGTCGGGGAGGAGCTGTCGGTGCAAAACACTCCACCGCCGTTGTTGTTGGCGTTGTTGCCGGAGATGGTGCAGTTGCTCAGAGTCGGAGAGGAGGAGTAGCAATACACTCCACCGCCTTTGTCGTTGGCGCCGTTGCCGGAGATGATGCAGTTGCTCAACGTCGGGGAGGAGTAGTAGCAGTGCACTCCACCGCCGTAGTAGGTGGCGCTATTGCCGGTGATGATGCAGTTGCTCAGCGTCGGAGAGGAGGAGTAGCAATACACCCCACCGCCGGAGTTGGCGCTGTTGCCGGTAATGATGCACCCGCTCAAGGTCGGTGAGGAGTTGTTGGTGCAGTAGAGTCCACCGCCTCTCTCGCTGGCGCTATTGTTGGCGACCGTGCACCCGGTCAACGTCGGCGAGGAGCCGTCGCAGTACACTCCACCGCCGTACCGGGTGGCGCTGTTGCCGGCGATGGTGCAGTTCGCCACGGTTAAGTACGAGGCGGACGCCGCCAGATATAACCCACCACCACTTTCTGCTCTCCCGTTACGGATGGTAAACCCGTCCAGCCGATAGGCGCGGTTCGCAGTGTCCGGCGAGGTGACCACGCTACCCTCCTGATTGCCGTCCAGCACCGTCTCATAGGGGTCAGGCGATGGGCGCGGGAAGGCAGGACGTTCCGACAGCGTGCTCTCGTTCCCCCGAAAACCGCCGTAGAGCGAGACGCCGTTCTTCAGCGTGATGCGCTCCACATACACCCCATAGCGCACCCATACGTGGTCGCCCGGTATAGCAGCTTGCAGTCCGCCTCTGACGGTGCGCTTCGCCTGCGCCCACGAAAGACCACTGTTCAGGTCGTTACCGTCGGGGGAGACGTAGACGATTTTCGCCATCGCGGAGGACGCCATCGCCAGCAAAAGAAGCCCCAACAGCAACATTGTTACCCCAGATTGGCTAAACCGTCTCATTCAGTTGACCTCCTTTCTTTGTGGTTGTCTTCCACCAGGTGGAGGGTGAGGCTCCGTCCGAGCCGTAGCCGCAACCTGCAGGTTGCGCTGTCCATTCGGTCGCGACGGAGCGCGACCATCCAATGCAAAGAGGTGGAGGAACTCTCGAAACGCTCCATCTATCATATATGCAAGATTCGTGCCATTCAGCACGATTTTGGGGTTGTTGCGGGCAAAATTCCGGGAAATTTTGCGGATGCCCCTACCTCCACGGCGTGTGGGGGCGAAGAAACCGTTACCCCATCCTCTTCGTGAAGCGCACGCTCGCCATGGTGAACAGAACCAACCCAATCGCCAACAGTGCCATGGCATCACCCCACAGCACTTCCAGCCCAACCCCTTTCAGGAAGATACCGCGAACGATGTTCAGGAAGTAGCGCAAAGGGATGAGGTAGGTCAGCCACTGGATGACGTGGGGCATGTTTTCGATGGGGAACATAAAGCCAGACAGCAAGATAGACGGCAGCATGATGAAAAAAGCGGTCATCATCGCCTGTTGTTGCGTGCGGGATACGGTGGAGATAAACAGCCCCAGCCCCAGCGTGGTCAGCAGGAAGACGACCGCCAGCGCGAACAGGAGCAGCAGGCTTCCTCTCAGCGGCACGCGAAACCAGAGCGTGGCTACCAGCAGAATCAACACCATGTCCACGAACCCGATGAGAACAAAGGGGAGTGTCTTACCCACCATCAGCTCCGTCGCGCGAATGGGTGTCACGATAATCTGTTCCAGTGTGCCGATTTCACGCTCCCGCACAATCGCCATGGAGGTCAACACCATCGTCACTATCAGCAGGATGGTACACAGCACCCCCGGCACCATGTAGTTCACGCTTTTGAGTTCGGGATTGAACCACACGCGCGCGCGTTCCTCGACAAGGGGCAAGCGTGTGAGCCTCGCCTTGAGCCTTTGCAACCGCTCGCCCATCACCTCCTCCGAATACCGTTTCAGCACGCCGGAAGCATAGCCAAGCACCATTCCCGCCGTGGTAGAGTCTGTGCCGTCCACGATAATTTGCAGTGGTGCGCTCTCGCCACGCGCCAGGCTCTTTGCAAAACCGCGGGGGATGTGTATGCCCGTCTGCACTTTACCGCTGTCCATGAGGGGCGCAAGATCCTGAGGGCGTTCCAGCACCGTTATCACCTCAAAATAGCCTGTATTGCTGAAGCGGACGACCAGTTCCCTGCTCTGCCGGCTTCTATCGGCGTCGACGACGGCGGTGGGAATATGCTTGATGTCGGTGGTCACCGCGTAGCCGAAGATGAGCAGCTGGATAATGGGCGCGACGATAACCAGCCTCAGCATCCTCGGGTCGCGTCGCAGCTGGATGAACTCCTTGCGTATCAGATGCCGAATCCTTCGCCACGACATGCCTTCACCTCATAACCTCTTCTGGAATCGGCGCGCGCTCAGCACGATTGCCACCAGACCGAAGACAATCAGCGACAGCGCAGGCTTCCAGAGCACCTCGGGTCCCACTCCCTTGAGAAAAATCCCGCGCAGAATCACGATGAAATAGCGCGCGGGGATCAGGTAGGTCAGATACTGCAGAGCCGGCGGCATCGCGCTGATGGGAAACATGAAGCCGGAAAGCAACACCGAGGGAAGCATCGTGCCCAGCATCGCGGCGATAAACGCCACCAGCTGCGTCCGTGCGAGCACCGAAATCAGCAAGCCGATACCCATCGACGCGAACAGAAAGACCGCCGAATGCACCAGTAACAGCACCACACTGCCCTTTAACGGCACGCCGAACAACAGCCTTCCCGATACCAGCACCAGCAGTACGTCCACGTACGCGATGATAACGTACGGCACGATTTTGCCTGTCATCAGCTCGTGCGGCATCACCGGAGAGACCACCAGCTGCTCAATCGTCCCGCGTTCGCGCTCCCGCACGATGGTCAGGGAGGTCAGTAGTGCCGAAATCTGCATCAGGATGACCGCAATCAGCCCCGGCACGATGAAGTGAGTGCTTTTCATTTCCGGGTTGTACCATACGCGAGGCTGGAAATCGATGGGCACCGCCAGCCGCTCTGCAGGCAATCCCGCGCGGGTAGCATATCGGCGCGCGTAGTCGATAGAGACCGTCTGGATAAACCCCGATACATAGCTCTGGGCGATGGTTGCGGTCGTGGAATCGGAGCCATCGATCAACGCCTGCACCTGCGGCGTCTTGCCGGATGCCACATCGCGCCCGAAACCTCGTGGTATCACGAACACCAGTTTCGCTCCGCCGTGCGCGAACAGTGCGTCTATCTGCCCCGGACGCTCAAGGTACTGCACAACGTCGAAGTACTCGTTGTGCTGGAGGGAACGGATGAACTCGCGCGAAGCGGAGGTCTTGTCCTCATCCAGTATTGCTGTGCGCAGGTGACGCACATCCAGATTGATGGCATAACCGTAAAGTATCAACATCAGCACAGGCAGCACAATCACCACCGCCAGCGTGCGTGCATCGCGGAAGATGTGAATAAACTCTTTGCGCATCACCGCGCGGATTCGCGTCCACATGGCTACGCGCTTACCTCCCCCAGCTCTCTGTCGGTCTGCTCCACCAGCGAAACAAATACATCTTCCAGAGAGGGCACGACCGGTTCCAGATAGCTCACGCGAAAACCTCTCTCCTCCAGCTGTTTCCGCACATACCCGACATCCGCATCCGCAGGCAGTACCACGTGCAACCGCCTGCCGAACACCGCCGCGTCGGTCACCGCGGGGTCGGACAGCAGGCTCTCCAACGCGGGCATCTGCGGTTCCACCTCCACTTCCAGCAGCACGCCCGACGAGTAGCGCGTCTTCAGCTCAGCGGGCGTGCCCATCGCCACGATTCTGCCCCGGTAGATAAGGCAGATTCGGTCGCAGTGCTCCGCCTCGTCCATGTAGTGCGTGGTGACAAACACAGTAACGCCTTCTCCCGCCAGCGTGTAAATCAGCTCCCAGAACTGTCGTCGGGAGATAGGGTCTACCCCTGAGGTGGGTTCATCCAGAAAAAGTATCTCCGGTTCATGCACGATGGCGCAGCCTAAAGCCAGCCTTTGTTTCCACCCCATTGACAGCTCGCCGGTCAGGCTGTGCTCGCGCCCTTCCAGTCCAGCCATCTGCAGCACCCACCGCTTTCGCTCCGTCAGCCGCTCCGCGGGCACTCCGTAAACGCCCGCATAGAACTCGATGTTCTCCAGAACGGTCAGGTCCTCGTACAGCGAGAACTTCTGGGACATGTAGCCGATGCGCTCTTTAATCTTTTCGGACTGTGTGCGAACGTCCAGTCCGGCGACGCTTCCTGTGCCGGAGGTTGGCGTGATGATACCGCATAGCATTCGGATAGTAGTGGACTTACCCGCGCCGTTGGGTCCTAAAAAGCCGAAAATCTCGCCGCGCCTCACCGCGAAGCTGATACCGTCTACCGCCGTAAAGCTGCCGAAGCGTTTGGTCAGCCCCTGTACTTCAACCGTCCATTCGTTCATCGCATCTCCTGCCGCTGCCTCTCGATAATGGATACAAACACATCCTCCAGCCCGGGCACAATCTGCCGGATGTGTTCCACGTGGATACCGGCTTGCGCCAGAGTATCTTGCAAGGAAACAAAACCGGTCTGCTCGTCCTCCAGCCAGACATGAAGCCGTTCCCCAAACACCTGTACGCCCTTCACTTCGGGCAGTTGCACCAGAATCTCCCGTGCCTGTCGCTGCGGATGGCAGATAACCTCCCAGAGATTTCCTCTCATTCTCCCGCGCAGGTTGTCGGGGCTATCGCACTCGATGATGCGCCCGTTGTGCATGAAGGCGATTCGGTTGCATCGCTCGGCTTCGTCCATATAGGGCGTGCTGACCACCAGCGTCATCCCCTTGCTCACCAGCGTGTACAGTATCCTCCAGAAATCGCGGCGCGACACGGGGTCTACGCCTGTTGTCGGCTCGTCCAGAAAGAGGATTTCGGGTGTGTGAATTAATGTGCACGCCAGCGCGAGCTTCTGTTTCATCCCGCCTGACAGGTTTTGCGCAAGCCGCCTTGTGAACGGAGTCAGACGGCTGAACTCCAGCAGTTCCCGCTGGCGGGCGATGCGCTCCTCTTTGGGCACCTGATGGATGTCGGCAAAAAAGTCCAGATTCTCCTGCACCGTCAGGTCACCGTAGAGGCTGAACCGCTGCGACATGTAGCCAATACGCCGTTTCACCTCCTCGGGGTGGGTGCGCACGTTAAACCCGGCAACGAAAGCTTCTCCGGCGTCGGCTTCGATAGCGCCTACCAGCATACGGAACGTGGTGGTCTTGCCCGCGCCGTCGGGACCGACAACACCGAACACCTCGCCCGGGTGTATCTGCAAATCCACCGAGTCCACCGCGACGATGTGCCCGAAAGTCTTCCGAAGCGCTCGCGCTTCCACCGCCCATCCGTTCATGGTGACGCCTCAGAGAGGAAGATGGTGGCATCTGCAGGCATTCCGGGCTTGAGTTCTCCGCGTGGGTTCGCCAGCGTGATTTTCACCCCGAACACCAGCTTTACCCGCTCCTCCTTCGTTTGCACGTTCTTTGGGGTGAATTCGGGTCTGTCTGCGATTTCGGTGACCTTGCCCTCGAATCGCCTGTTCGGGTAAGCATCCGACACCACCTCTGCCCTGTCGCCCAGCTTGACGCGCATGTTCGGCTCCGGCACGTACACCCTTAGCCAGACGGTATCCAGATTAGCAATGCGCACAATGGGCATGCCCGGTGTGACCAGCTCGCCCTGCTCGGCGATTTTCAGGATTACCCTGCCCGACACGGGAGCCTTAATGGTCAGATATTCGGTCATCGCTCTTGCTGCTTCCAGTGCGCCGCGCGCCTGCTCCACCTGCGCCCTGGCTGCTTGAATGGTCTCTGCGCGCGCGCCAGCCAGCAGCAGGTCCAGGCGTGCCCGCGCGGCGGCAACCCCCTCCAGCGCGGTGCGGTACTGGGTACGGGCTAACTCGAGTTGCTGTTTGGTGGGGAGGCGGTCGGTGTACAGCTCCTTGACAACCTGCAGACTGCGTTTTGCCCCCTCCATCTGCGCGCGTGCCTGCGCCTCCGCCGCACGAGCTTGTTCGCGCTCCTCCGTTCGCGCACCGGCAAGCAGTTCCGCGAGCTTCGCCTCCGCCGCGGCGAGCGCTGCCTGTGCGCTGTCGCGTCGGGCAATGGCGGCATCCAGCTGCTGTTTGGAGAGGGCGCCGGTAGCGTACAGGCTCTCCGCGCGTTCGGCGTCCTGTCGGGCGTTCAGCGCCTGCGCTTTTGCCTGTTCTACCGCCGCGCGTGCCTGTTCTATCTGTTCGGGGCGCGCCCCTGCCTCTACCAGTTCCAGCTTCGCCTTCGCCTGTTTGTAGGCGTTTTCGGCGGCTTCGTAGGCAGTTTGCGCGCTGACCAGTTGCGCCCTCAGCTCTGTCGCCTTATCATACATCTCCTGAACCGTTTCCAGAGTCCGGCGTGCTCCTTCCGCTGCTGCCTGAGCCTGCGCGAGATTCGCTTGCGCCTGTCGTATCTCTTCTTCGCGCGCTCCACGCAGCAGCTCTGCCAGTCGCGCCTGCGCTGCCTCATACGCCCCCTGCGCCTGTGCAACCTGCGCCTGAATCTCCTTGCCGTCCAGCAGAGCGAGTACCTGCCCCGCCTGCACCGTATCGCCCTCATCTACCAGCAGTTTGAGAACTCTGCCCGAAACCTTCGCGCTCACGTCTACCTCGGTGGCTTCGATTGTTCCGCTGGCGAAGATAGCGTTTTGAGGCTCGGCAGCACGCATCCCCCATAAACGCCATGATAAAGCCCCCGCTACCAGAACGATTATCACCAGCACTACAGCGCGTATCCGTTTGTGTTCCCTCACCTTGCGATACCTCCAAGCAGAAGGTCGGTAAACCACTGCGCGTATTCTTCAGGGGTGTAGGAGCCCAGCACACTTGCTTTGACCGCCGTATCGTATGCCGGAAGTGGTCGTATACAACGGTAAACATACCACAGATGTTTGCGAGGCGTCAATCCACCAGTGATTTGTCAAACCCATTTGGGAGGAGGCGAAACTCCTGCCGAGCTGTTTGAGCCCGTCCTGCACCGCTGTCAATTGGAGGAACCCCTCCCCTCTCCCCTGAAATACGGGATGTCATGGCAACGCACGGTATCTTGCTCGTAGGGGTGGGTAACCCGTATCGTCAGGACGACGGGGCGGGCATTGCGGTAGTGCGCCGCCTTCGCCCGCTATTACAGGAGCAGGTAGAATGCGTGGAATGTACCGGTGACCTCACCGCTTTGATGGATATCTGGCATGGCTACGAGCAGGTCGTTGTGATAGACGCCATGCATTCGGGGCGAGCAGCCGGCGAAGTAATACGTTTTGACGCTTCCGGACGGTCTCTTCCTGCACACGTGCGCTTTTCCTCCACACACGCGATGGGGCTGAACGAAACGCTCGCACTGGCACAAGCGTTGAACCGTCTGCCGCCGAATCTGGTCATCTACGGCATCGAGGGCAAGCACTTTGGCGAAGGCGAGGGACTGTCGGCAGAGGTCGCAAAAGCGGTGGAGGATGTGGTACGCTATATCCTGCAAGAGCTGGGGAAAGGCAACGGGGATGCATGAGTTTTCGATAGCCGAAGCCATCATACACGCCACGCAAGAGGTCGTTCAGGCGAACGGGGGCGGAAAGGTGGAAGAGATACATCTGCGCATCGGCGAGCTGCGGCAGGTGGTGCCCGATGCCCTCCTCTTCGCCTTCGACATCCTCAAGCAAGACACTCCACTGGCAGAAGCCTCTCTGCACTGGGAAACGGTTCCGGCGCAGGTACGATGCAAAGCGTGCAACACAGAGTACCACCCGAATGACGTCTTCTGGGAGTGTCCCTCCTGCGGTGCGATAGGTGGGGAGGTGGTGGCGGGCGAGGAGCTGGACATAGTCGGAGTCACGCTGATGGAGGGTTCAGATGGAGATTAAAGTGGTCAAGCGCATCATGGAGGCGAACGAACAACATGCCGAGGTGGTACGCCGGCGTCTGCGCGAATCGGGTGTAGTTGCGCTCAATCTGATCAGTGCGCCCGGTTCGGGTAAAACTTCGTTGATTGAAGCCGCCATCCGCGAGATGAAGGGCAGAGTGCGCATCGGTGTGATCGAGGGCGACCCGGATACCACCCGCGACGCCGAACGCATCGCCCGGCTGGATGTGCCTGTGGTGCAGATTAACACCGAAGGCGGATGCCATCTGGAAGCAACGATGGTGCTGCGTGCGCTGGAGGAGATAGAGGTGGACAATCTGCAACTGCTCTTTATCGAGAATGTGGGCAATCTGGTCTGTCCGGTTGTCTTCGACTTGGGGGAGACCTA
>Ga0101941_1000581_pt1 | contig 54617 bp, 44 predicted proteins | sample DewCreD2012metaG_3_FD_75242 | JGI IMG/M metagenome (GOLD analysis project Ga0101941, IMG submission 75242) | Hot spring sediment bacterial and archeal communities from British Columbia, Canada, to study Microbial Dark Matter (Phase II) - Dewar... ... | reverse complement strand
GCTTCGGCATCGCCATGCCGATCATGGCCAAGAGCATCACCAAGCTCTCGCCCGAACAGATCGCGGCGATCCCCAAGAAGGACCGGCCCTAACCGCCCCTCCCTTCCGCTCATCCCGGCGAAAGCCGGGACCCAAGCCGAGTCGGCAAGGTGTCCGAGACCATTCCGTTCGACGGCGCCTTTTCCTGACAAGCCGCTTGGGTCCCGACTTTCGTCGGGATGAGCGGATGAAATAGCCCCCTACCCCGCCGCCGCCTCCAGCAGCGCCACCACCATCGCGTTGACCGGCGTGGCGATCCCGTGCCGCGCGCCTAGCCGGACGATCACCCCGTTGCGAGCGTCCAGCTCCATGGGCCGGCCCGCCGCCCGGTCGGCGTGCAGGGAATTGACCCCGTCGGCCGGTCCCGAGCGATAGCCCTCGACCACGGTGTCCGGCAGATCGGACGGCAGGTCCGCCCCTTCGGCCCGCCCCACCGCCACGCATTCGGCCACCAGGGCCCGCATGATGTCGGCGATCGGCTCGCGCCGGGCCACGCCCGAGGGCTTCAGGGTCAGGGCGTTGACCGCCCCCGCGCAGTTGAGGGCCAGCTTCTTCCAGGCGGCGGTCTGGAAGTCCGCCGTGGTGGAGACCCCGATCGGCGTGTGGGCGAACAGGGCCACGAAGGCCTCGCCCGCCGGGCCCGCCGGAACCAGGATCGTGCCGTCGCGCCGCTGGCGAACCCGGCCCGGCGCGCTGCGCTCGGCGGGGATGTCGACCACCGCCGGGGTGATCCGCTCGGCGGCGACGTAGGGGGTGAAGCGCTCGACGTGCTCGACGCCGTTCTGCAGCACGGCCACGCGGGTGTCCGGCCCGACCAGCCGGGCCAGCCAGTCGCCGGTCGCGGCGGCGTCATAGGTCTTGGTGGTGATGATCGCCCAGTCGACGGGATCGGCCTGCTCGGTGGAGGTCAGGACGCGTGGCGTCGCGGTCAGCGGCCCGCCCGGCGTCTCCACCTCCAGCCGGTCGAACGCGGTGCGCGCGCAGACCTCGACCGTCAGTTCAGGGTTCTGGGCCAGCCATGCGGCGATCACGCCGCCCACCGCCCCGGGTCCGATCACCGCTATCCGCATCCCTGAACTCCAGACAAAGAAACGCCGCCCCCTTGCGAGGGCGGCGGCATGTTATCCCCGTATCCCTGCTTCTTGTGGCTGTTCTTATTCCGCCGGCAGGGTGTTCTCGGACCGCTTCTGCATCATGTCGTCGAAGCTCGACCACACGCCCTCCGCGCCGTGCCACTGGCCCGTGGTGGCGGCCTTGGAATATTCCGTGGCCCGGGCCTCGAAGAAGTTGGCGTGCTCCACGCCCGACAGCAGCGACTGCAGCCAGGGCAGCGGGTTTTCCTTGATGCCGTAGACTTCCGGCAGGTGCAGCTGGCGCAGGCGCCAGTCGGCGATGAACCGGATGTACCTCTTGATATCATCAGGCGTCATGCCCTGGATCTCGCCGGCCTCGAAGGCCAGGTCGATGAAGGCGTCCTCCATGATCACCACGCTCTTGCAGCACTCGACGATGTCGGCGGCCACTTCAGGCGTCACGCACTTCGTCTCGGCGTTGAACGCGTGGTACAGCTTGATGATGCCTTCGCAGTGCAGGCTCTCGTCGCGGATCGACCACGAGACGATCTGGCCCATGCCCTTCATCTTGTTGAAGCGCGGGAAGTTCATCAGCATCGCGAAGCTGGCGAACAGTTGCAGGCCCTCGGTAAAGCCGCCGAACATGGCCAGGGTGCGGGCGATGTCGGCATTGGTCTCGACGCCGAACTTCTGCATGAAGTCGTGCTTGTCGCGCATGGCCTGGTATTCCATGAACGCGCCGAATTCGCTCTCCGGCATGCCGATGGTTTCCAGCAGCAGGGCGTAGGCCGCGATATGGATCGTCTCCATATTGGCGAACGACGACAGCATCATCTTCACTTCGGTGGGTTTGAACACCCGGCCGTAGCGTTCCATGTAGTTGTCGGCGACCTCGATGTCGCTCTGGGTGAAGAAGCGGAAGATCTGCGTCAGCAGGTTCCGTTCATTGTCGTTCAGCTTGACGGCCCAGTCCTTGAGGTCCTCGCCGAGGGGCACTTCCTCGGGCATCCAGTGGACCTGCTGCTGCTTCTTCCAGAACTCGTGGGCCCACGGATAGCGGAAGGGCTTGTAGGCGCCGGAGGGGGTCAGGAGGCCGGGCAGGGTGGCGGGCTTGGCGGACATCGAGAGCGGCTCCTGAGGCAGGCGGACACGAATCGGACGGACGATTACACTTCCTTGGTAGCGCAGCACCAACGAGCGCATCTAGTGGTCAGTTGGTCGCAGCACACAACATGTTGTGGGTAGATTGGCTAATCAAAGATGAACCCAGCTTACACCATCTATGGCGCGCTTGGCTCGGGCTCCGTGCCCGTCGAGGCCGCATTGACGCTTTTGGGGCAGCCCTACGCGGTCGTCGAGGCGCCCACCTGGGAAGGCGTCGAGCAGCAGGACAAGGTGGCGGGCGTCAATCCGCTGCGGCAGATCCCGGCCCTGATCACCCCCGACGGCGAGACGATCACCGAGAGCGCCGCTATCCTGATCTGGCTGGCCGATCGCTATCCGGAAGCGCGGCTGGCGCCGTCGGTCGATTCGCCGCTTAGGGCCCAGTTCCTGCGCTGGATGGTGTTCGTGCCGGCCTCGATCTACTCGCTGTTCTGGGTGCGCGACGAGCCCTCGCGGCTGGGCGGGCCGGATCCCGCGGTCCAGGCGCGGATCAAGGCCGCGACGGCCGAGCGCATCGCCGAGTGCTGGGGGATGATGGAGGGGCAGCTGTCGCCCCTTAGCCAAAAGATCGGGGGGCGCTACCTGCTGGGCGACGAGCTGACGGTGCTGGATCTGTACGTCGCCGTGGTCAGCCGCTGGGGCCCGCGACGGCGGCGGTTCTACGAGGTGGCCCCGGGGATGAGCGAGGTCGTGCGGCGAGTGGACGCCGATCCGAGGCTGACGGCGTTCTGGGCCGAGCGGTTTCCGTTCGTGGACGGGTGGGAGAGCAAGGGCGCGGCGGGGTAGGCCGCAATCGCCATACGGCGGGTGCCGGAGCCCCTACATCTCAGAAGTAACTTTCGGGGTTAAAACCCCGACACGACAAAGGCCGGGATTGCTCCCGACCTTTGCGCTGCACGATTTCCCATGCTAAAACCGCTTATCGGATTAAACCGATGAAGCGGCGGCCACCGGCCTAACGACGGGTTGCCACACCGCATCACCTTCCTAGAGCCACAGGCTCCGCTGAGGGTTCCCGGCGAGGGGTCCGGCCTCGAAAATCGGCCCCTCGTCGCACGCACCTCTCCGCAAGCGGAGGGGCACCTCTAAATCCTCCTAGATCGACAGTATTGCAAGCCCGAAATCGCGCGGCATGCGAAAAATTGCGCACGCGCCGGATGCTTGACCAAGTGGTCATCGTGTAACGGGGATTATTTGGTGTTTTTGACAACCATGAATTTGTAGCCAAACCGCTACGGCGTTCTGATATCTGCCTGTGTGAGCTTGTACGATGTTAGTCCTTAGGGAGTTCGTACGGCACTGTTCCATAAGACGTTCGTTATCGTTAAAAATATCACTTCATATATGAACGCGTAGTACGTCATTAAAAACGTCAATCTGTACGTCTTTGTATAACTGACGATACACCGCGCTGTAGGCTCGCTGTAGAGGGCACCGTATCGGTACTTGCGAAGCTGCTGCAGCTTTAGCCGACTTCCAAATCTCCTGAATTTCACAACGCGCCCCGTTTCGTACTGGCATGCGCAGTGAGTTTCGGCGTTCGCTGCATATGTGGGGCCTCCGGGAGTTCTTTGGCCGTCAGAGAGACCGTACGCCCGTCATCCTCGGACTTGTTCCGAGGACCCCTGCCTCCGCCGAGAAGAAGGATAATCCATGGGGTGGTGAGGTCGCGGCTCTATTCCTATCGACAGCTCGGCCGCACGAGGGGTCCTCGGAACAAGTCCGAGGATGACGGTCAGAAAAGGGGTGCGCCGTGGCTCCACCCGGTCCCACGATCCTGCTAACACCCCATCCATGCTGACCGATCCCCTGTTCTACGCCGTCGCCATTCCCGCGGTGATCCTGCTGGGCCTGGCCAAGGGCGGGTTCGCCGGGATCGGGGTTGTCGCCGTGCCGATGATGGCGCTGGCGATCTCGCCGGTGCTGGCCGCGGCGATCACCCTGCCGATCCTGCTGGCCCAGGACGTCGTCAGCGTGTGGAGCTTCCGAAAGACCTGGGACAGGGGCCTGCTGATCCTGATGCTGCCGGCGGCGGCGGTCGGGATCTTCCTGGGCTGGCTGCTGGCCGCCCGGGTGTCGGTGGCGGCGGTCGAACTGTCGATCGGCCTGATCGCCATCGCCTTCTCGCTGCAGCGCCTGTGGGCCGAGCGGGCGGTCAAGACGGCCGAGGTCGTCGAGGCCGGTCCGGCCCGGCCCCCCTTGATCGGATTGGGGCTGGGCGCGCTGTGCGGGGCGGTGGCCGGCTTCACCAGCCAGGTCGCCCACGCCGGCGGTCCGCCGTTCCAGGTCTATGTCCTGCCCCGCCGCCTGCCGCGCGACGTGTTCATCGGCACCAGCGCCATCTTCTTCGCCACGGTCAACTGGATGAAGGTGCCCGCCTATATCGCGCTCGGCCAATTCACGCCCCAGGTGCTGACCACGGCCGCGGTCCTGCTGCCCCTGGCCCTGGCCTCGACCTGGGCGGGGGTCTGGCTGGTGCGCCGCGTGCCCGCGCAGGGCTTCTACCGGATCATCTATCTGCTACTGATCGCGGTCGGGGCCAAGCTGGCCTGGGACGGCGCCCATGGCCTGATCGGCTGAGCGAAAAAGCCGCGGGCCGCCCTATCCGAGACACGATGATCGGCGTTTATATGTCACCGATTGAGCGTAGAGTGGGGCCATGACCGAGACGACCAGCATCATCGTGGCTTCGGACGAGGCCCCGGCCGCTCTTTCGGCGATCGTTCCGGCCACGCACTATCCCACGCCCGCCGCCAAGTGCGCCGACCTGGTGGTGCACCTGGCCGGCCTGGCCTGCGCCCTGCTGGGCGGCGGCATCCTGCTGGGCCTGGCGTTCGGCCTGGGCGACCTGAGCCAGGTCGCGGCGGTCAGCGTCTATACGGTCGGCCTGATCACCATGCTGTCGCTGTCGACCGCCTACAACTTCGCCAAGGCGCGCTGGCGGCCGCTGCTGCGGCGCTTCGACCATGCCGGCATCTTCATCATGATCGCCGCGTCCTACACGCCCTTCACCACCCAGAATCTGACCGGCTGGTGGGCGATCGGCATGACCACGGCCGTCTGGACGGTGGCCGGGATCGGCGTGGCCGCCAAGCTGTTGCTGCCGGGCCTGGACAAGCGCTTCTGGGTCTTCCTCTACCTGGCCCTGGGCTGGCTGGTGCTGGTGGCCATCAAGCCGATGATCGACGGCATGGGCTGGGCGGCCCTGCTGCTGCTGGCGCTTGGGGGGGTGATCTATTCGACGGGTACGGTGTTCTATCTGATGAAGCGGCTGAAATTCCGGCGGGCGATCTGGCACGGTCACGTGATCGGCGGCGCCGGCCTGCACTACGCCGCGGTGCTGGTCGGGGTGGTCCTTGCCTCGAGCGGACATCCCTGACCACGCTTGAACTGGGCTAGCCTTGACCACCCCGCCGGACTCCAAAAAGACCGCCCAGACCTTCTTCTGGGACCGCGCCGCCAACAACCAGCGCGGCAAGCGCCTGCCCGCGCCCCTGAACCACACCGACCGCGAGGTCGAGGCGGTGGGCTTTCCGGGCGTGAGGCTCAGCGTCGACGAGGCCGACGAGGCCCTGCGCAACGTCGCCGACCGCCTGGCCCCGCTGCGACCGCTGCTGGGACGCGACGATTTCAACATCCTGGCCCTGTCGGGCGGGGCGGCGGGCGGCGCGTTCGGGGCCGGCGCCCTGGTGGGCCTGACCAAGGCCGGAACCCGCCCGGCGTTCGCCATCGTCACCGGCGTCAGCACCGGCGCCCTGATCGCCCCCTTCGCCTTCCTCGGCTCGGCGTGGGACGACAGGCTGGCCGACGCCTATGTGGGCGGCCACGCGGCCGACCTGCTCAGCCTCAAGCGCCTGGGTCCGGCCATCGGCCCGGCCCTGTTTCGCGGCGACTCCCTGGACAGCCTGGTCGCGCCGTTCATCGACCTGGAGATGGTCCAGGCCGTGGCGCGCGAGCACGCCAACGGCCGGCGCCTGCTGATCGCCACCACCAACCTGGACAGCCAGAAAGCGACGATCTGGGACATGGGGGCCATCGCCAGCCGTGGCGGCGAGGAGGCTCTGGCCCTGTTTCGCCAGGTGCTGGTGGCCTCGGCCACCTTGCCCGGCCTGTTCCCGCCCAGGCTGATCGACGTCGAGGCCCCGGACGGCAAGGGCGGCATGACCCGCTACCAGGAAATGCACGCCGACGGCGGCATCGCCGCGCCGCTGTTCCTGATGCCCGACGCCCTGCTGCGCTGGCGCGAGCTGGGCCAGCGCCTGCGGCGCGGCCGGGTCTATGTGATCTTCAACACCGTGCTCGACCCTTCGCCGCGCACCACCCCGCCGGGCGTGACCTCGATCATGGGCCGCAGCTTCGAGACCATGCTGCGGTTCTCGTATCGCCAGGCGCTGAGCGTCGCCGCCGGGTTCTGCGCCCGCCACAACCTGCCGCTGCTGTCGGCCTCGATCCCCGCCAGCTTCTCGGACTTCAACATGATGAAGTTCGAGACCGCGGTGATGAAGCAGACCTTCGACGACGCCGAGGCCTTGGCGATCAGCGGCCATCTGTGGTCCAGCGCCATCCCGACGCCCGAACCCCTGTGGCGGGGGCTGTTCAAGCGCCAGGCGCCGACGCGTCGACAGACCGTCGCCGATCCCATCCTGGCGCCGGCGACGGACCTGATCCCGGCGGACGGGGTCGCCGCCCGCCTGGGGGCCCGCAAGGGGCCGGACCTGGAAGAGCCTATTTCTTGAGGTAGCGGGCGCGCAGCTTGTCGACGTTCGGCGGATCGGCGCGGAAGTCGGCGGCCAGGCCCAGGCGGGCGTTGCACGACGGGCAGCGCACCGAGTCCTCGTCGCCCAGCTCGGCCGGCGGGTCGAAGCGCGTGCCGCAGGGCTTGCACTTGAAGTCGCCGGTGGCCGGCGGCGGCGGGGGCGGCGGCTCGGGGGCCCTCAACACGACGCGCTTATGACCGGCCGGACGCTGGATGCGCTCCAGCGGCGGCGGCCCGCCCGGCGCGGCGACGCCGCTCTTCAGGCTCAGGATCTTGCGGGGGCGAGGGGGCTCGCTGTCGCTCATGGCGCTTGACGGCTCGGATGGGGGGCTTGGCGGGTCACGGGCGCTAGCTGCATGATCTGAGCCCGAAACTCAAGCGCCGAGCGCATTTCACCGGCGCGGCCGTCCTACCAGTGCGGCCGAAGGCTGAACGAGAAGGCCAGCATTTCGTCCTTCTGGGTGGCCATGCCCATGATGTGGTCCTTGGCCTTGATCTTGCGGTGCACATAGCCGAACGAGGCCTGCATCGGCCCCTTGCGCCAGGCCACGCCGGCCTGGCCGTCGCCGACCAGCTTGCTGCTGGTGTCGGAACTGACGCCCGCCCCGCTCCAGTCGCCGTCGCCGCTGCGCAGCATGTTCAGCCCCACGGCCTGGCCGCTGGCGGCGGCGAACATGTACCAGCGGCCGCGCTGACCGAACTGGCGGCCGTCCTGCACGCCCAGCGAATTGACGACCTGGTCTTCCATCTTCTTGCCGAAGCGCACGGTGGCGCCGGCCTCTGCCGAGCCGCCGGCCCCGCCGAAGCCCAGGCCGGCGTGCGGCGTGACGTCCAGGGCGTACTTGCCGGCGCCCACCGAGACGGCGGCCGGCCAGCCGCGGGTCACGGTGACGTCGACTTCACGATCTTCGAAACTGTCCTGGTCAGGCCGGACCAGGGCCAGCGGCCGGGTCTGGCTGGCCGGCGCAACGCTGGCCACCGACATTCGGACCGAATCGACGGCGTGCGCGCCCTCGCCGACCACGACGGCGTTGGACCGATAGCTGACCGCGCCGCGGCCCTCGTAATAGCGGTTGGCGTCGAGCAGGGCGGCGTCGCCGTAGGCGCCGGCGGGCGACAGCGCGAAGGCGGGATCGCTGGCGCGCTCGCTCCGGGCGGCGGGGGCTTCGGCGAAACCGACCGCGGCGGTGGCGGGGCGCACGTTGCGCACGCCCAGATCAACGGGCGTTCCGGCGCCGGCGGCGCGCATGTCGACGATAAAGCTGGGCGAGGCCTTGCGGGCGGCGGCGGACGCCTTATCTGCGGTGCTGGACGATTTGGCGGACCGACTAGGCTGGGCCTGCGCCGTGGCGACAGCCAGGACGCTCAGACCCACTATCGCGACAAATGCCGTGCAAGCACGCATTTCGGTCCCCAAACCCTATCCCCCACAGGAAGCGTACTCGGTATTCGAGCGGCGTCCATGGGACAAATCCCCACGTCATGAACATTTCGCATCGGGGATGGTTCCCAACGCAAAACGGCGTCGCGAAAGCCCGCGACGCCGTTTGTTTCAGGGGTTCTTAAGGTTTGGCGCCGGCCGGTTTACTGGCAGGCCAGGCATTCCTCGTAGTCGGTCTTGGACGGGGCGTCGAAGCCGTTGGCCGGACCCGCCACCGCGACGTCGGAGCCGGCGTAGGACGCCCGTTGCACCGACTTGGAGCGCAGGTAGTACAGCGACTTCACGCCGCGCTCCCAGGCCTGCCAGTGCAGCATGTGCAGGTCCCACTTGTCGACATCGCCGGGCAGGAAGATGTTCACCGACTGGCTCTGGCAGACTTCCGGCGTGCGGTCGGCGGCCAGTTCGACCACCCAGCGCTGGTCCAGCTCGAAGGCGGTCTTGTAGACGTCCTTGTCGTCCTGGCTGAGGAAGTCCAGATGCTGGACCGAGCCCTCGTTCTCCAGGATCGAACCCCAGATCGCGTCGGTGTTCTGGCCCTTCTCCTCGAGCAGCTTCTCCAGGTAGGGGTTCTTCACCGCGAACGAGCCCGACAGGGTCTTGTGGGTATAGATGTTGGCCGGGATCGGCTCGATGCCGGCGCTGGTGCCGCCGCAGATGATCGAGATCGAGGCGGTGGGGGCGATGGCCAGCTTGTGCGAGAAGCGCTCCATCGAGCCGCGGTCGGCGGCGTCCGGGCACGGGCCTTTCTCTTCGCCGATGGTGATCGACGCCTTGTCGGCCTCGCGGCGCAGGTGCTTGAACATCCGCATGTTCCAGCTCTTGGCCAGGGCGCTCTCGAACGGCACGTTCTGGCTTTGCAGGAAGCTGTGGAAGCCCATCAGGCCCAGGCCCACCGAACGCTCGCGCATGGCGGCGTAGGCGGCGGTCGCGGCCGCGTCGGGGGCGCGGTCGATGAAGTCCTGCAGGACGTTGTCGAGGAAGCGCATGATGTCCTCGATGAACATCGGATGGTCGCGCCACTCCAGGAACGTCTCGGCGTTGACCGACGACAGGCAGCAGACGGCCGTGCGGTCGTTGCCCAGGTGATCGACGCCGGTGTGCAGCATGATCTCGCTGCACAGGTTCGATTGGCGAACCTTCAGGCCCAGCTCCTGCTGGTGCTTGGGCATCGCGCGGTTCACGGTGTCGGAGAAGATCAGGTAGGGCTCGCCGGTCTGCAGGCGCAGCTCCAGGACCTTCTGCCACAGGGCGCGGGCGTCGACTTCGCGCAGGACCTCGTTGGTCTTGGGCGAGCGCAGGCCGAACTTGTGGCCGTCGCGCACCGCATGCATGAACTCGTCGGTGATCGAGATGCCGTGGTGCAGGTTCAGGGACTTGCGGTTGAAGTCGCCCGACGCCTTGCGGATTTCCAGGAACTCTTCGATTTCCGGGTGGTGGATGTCCAGGTAGACGGCCGCCGAACCGCGACGCAGGCTTCCTTGGCTGATCGCCAGGGTCAGGCTGTCCATCACGCGGATGAAGGGGATGATGCCGCTGGTCTGGCCCTGGCCCTTGACCTTCTCGCCGATCGACCGGACGCCGCCCCAGTAGGTGCCGATGCCGCCGCCGTTGGCCGCCAGCCATACGTTCTCGTTCCAGACGCCCAGGATGCCGTCCAGGCTGTCGCTGACGGCGTTCAGGAAGCAGCTGATGGGCAGGCCGCGCTCGGCGCCGCCGTTGCTCAGCACCGGGGTCGACGGCATGAACCAGAGCTTGCTCATGTAGTCATAGACGCGCTGGGCGTGATCGGCGTCGTCGGCGAACGCCGTGGACACGCGGGCGAACATGTCCTGGTAGGACTCGCCCGGCAGCAGATAGCGGTCTTCCAGGGTGGTCTTGCCGAAGTCGGTCAGCAGGGCGTCGCGCGACCGGTCGACCTCGACCTTGCGGACCAGCGCCAGCTTCGGGCGCGCGACGGACTTCATGCCGCCAGTGCGCGCTTGAGGGAGGGCCGTCGTCTTCACCGCTTCACTGCCGTTCATGATCAAAATCCATAATCAATCAGCGAGTTCCGGAGAAGGATCACCCCGTCCAGCCGCTACATCTAGTGGCTGAGGCGCCCCCTCAGCCCACATATGGGGCCACAGTGGCTAATGACTCGTCAACGACGAGATGCGCCTCGCGGGCGAGTTTTTTCTTAACAAACTGTGAACGAACAACGGTGTCCGGGAAGATGCTGGGCATCATCAAGGGGTTGCACGGCCAAGGCAAACGCGGCCGTGACACGCTGTCGCGGGCCACAAAGAAGTGATCCGGTCGCGGACCGGATTGCGCTGAAAACCACTTGCCTGCGCCAGGGTCCCGGCCGGCGGGCGATCCGACGCCCACGGCGCATCTTTCACCCTGCGGCGACCTTGGATCCGGTCTTGGGCGTCGCCCAAAAGAAAAGGGCCCGGCGTCGCCGCCGGGCCCTCAACTCAGTGTCTGATCTTGATCTTAGAAGTTGATCGAGATCGTGGAACGGCGGTTCAGCGGTTCCTTCACACCATCGCCGGTGGCGACGGCGGGGGCGCTTTCGCCCTTCCAGTCAACGGCCAGGGTGTCAGCGGCGACACCGGCGCCGACCAGGGCGTCAGCCACGGCCTTCGCACGACGCTCCGAGAGCTTGGCGTTGTACTTCGGCGAACCCGAGGTGTCGGTGTGACCGACAACCACCAGCTTGGTGGCCTTGCCCGAGGTCGCGTAGGTCGCGGCTTCCGAAACCACCGACTGGGCTTCCGGCGTCAGGACGTACTGATCGAACGGGAAGTAGACGATGAACTCACGCGCTTCGTACTGCACCGGCGGCGGAGGCGGCGGGGGAGGCGGCGGGGGCGGAGGCGGCGGCGGAGGGGGCGGCGGCGGCGGCGGCGGGGGCGGCGGCGGCGAAGCGAAGGAATAGCGCAGACCCACGGTCAGCGACTGGTCCTTGTACTGGCCTTCGAACGCGCCCGGCTGCAGATAGGCCGAACCCTGGGTCTGCCAGGAATGATCCTGGGTCGCGAACCAGCGATAGGTCAGGTCGATGTTCAGTCGGTCGGTCGCCTTGATCGAGGCGCCGGCGATCGCCTGCCAGGCGATGGCCATGTCGTCGTCGTCAGCGGTCAGGTTCTGGATGGCCGGGTTCGAGGCGTTTTGCGCCGTGATCTGGGCCGGGGTCAGACCCGCGGTCGGCAGGACCGGCACGCCGCTGAACTGGCCCAGAGCGCTGACGTCCAGGCGGTTGATGCCGACGCCGGCGCCCACGAACGGGTTGATCCACGCGTCCGGCGCGAAATCGTACAGGACGTTGACCATCAGCGACCAGGAGTCGATCGAGCCCGAGGGGCTGCCGCAGGTCGGAGCGGCCGCGGTGCGGGTCACGCCCGGGGTGCAGAGCGCGATCGGCTGACGGCGGACCGGGTTGCCGCGAACGCTGGTCAGGTCGCCGGGGCGGTAGCCGCCTTCGACTTCAGCGCGCCAGTTCGGGGTGAATTGATAGCCGAGACGGACGAAGCCGGTCCAGTCGTCGTCGGTCGACCAGGTCCAATGGCTCGGAGCATCGCCCGGAATCATCGTGCGGTCCGACTCGGTGGTCACACCCTCGGGCCAGTGGTAGCCGAGGTCGACCGCGCCGTACCAGCCGGTCTCTTGGGCCGAAGCGGCGCCAGCGGCGAATACCGCGGCCAAAGCCACTCCCGCCAGGAGTTGGAGTTTCATATCAAGAGCCCTCTATTGCCCTGCACCGGCCGAGACCGACCGAGCATTGTTATACCAAGGCGCACGATCCGCGAAAGTGTCAGCAGAGCAACACTCGTCAGCTTTCGGGCGCCCCTTTAGAGAAGACGCCCGGAAAACATGACCGCCCCCACGAATCAACTTCCGAGCGTATCGGCTGACTGTCTCGGAAAAGCGCCAGCATAGTACCGGTTCGCATGTGAATCCGCGTAGCGCAAGGCCTTGAGCGCGTTTTAGAGCTCGCGAGCGCGTAAAAAAGTCACACCTGTGCACGAACTCCACAGTATGGCGCGGCGGGCGCCGGCTACCTCAGTCTAGGGTTCGCCGGTAACGCGACATGGCGGCGGCGGCGATCACCACGACAAAGACCGCCAGGGCCAGGAGACTAGTCCACAGGTCCAAGAGACTCAGTCCTTTAAGTAAAGAGCCACGGACGATTCGCAGAAAATGGGTCACGGGGATCAGGTTGCCCAGGCCCTGGGCCCAGGACGGCATGCCCCGGAACGGGAACATGAAGCCCGACAGCAGGATCGAGGGCAGGATGTAGAAGAACGACATCTGCACGGCCTGCAGCTGGTTGCGGGCGACGGTCGAGATCAGAAAGCCCAGCGACAGCGATCCGAGGATGAACAGCACCACGCCCAGGGCCAGGGCGCACCAGCCTTCCAGACCGCCCGCGCCCATCGGCACAGAGAAAAGCACCCGCGCCAGAACCAGGATGACCACGGTCTGGATCAGGCCGACCACCACATAGGGCGCCAGCTTGCCGATCATCACCTCGATCGGCCTGGCCGGCGTGGCCAGCAGGCTTTCCATGGTGCCGCGCTCGTATTCGCGGGTCATGCCCAGCGAGGTCATCATCACCAGGGTCAGCGACAGCACCACGCCCAGCAGGCCGGGCACGATGTTGTAGGCGGTTATGGCCTCGGGATTGTAGCGCCGGTGGATCACCACCTCGAACGGCGCCGTCTCCCCCTCCATGCGGGAAGATGTGGACGCGGCGCCCACCAGCTCTCGGGAAAGGGCCGTATTCGGAAGATTGGCCAGGGCGGCGATCGCCCCGCCGGTGGCGGCGGGATCCGAGGCGTCGGCCTCGACCAGGATCTGGGCGTCGTCGCCGCGCACCACCCGCCGCGTGAAGTCGGCGGGAATGGTCACGGCGAACTGCACCTCGCCCCGGGCGATGGCCTGGTCCAGTTCCTCGGGCGAGGCCGCCTCGCGGACGATCTTGAAATAGCCGTTGTGCGCCAGGGCCGACAGCGTCGATCGCGCCATCGGCCCGTGGTCCTGCACCAGCACCGCCGTCGGCAGGTCGCGCGGATCGGTGTTGATGGCGTAGCCGAACAGCAGCAGCTGGACGATCGGCATGACCAGGATCATCGCATAGGTCAGCCGGTCGCGGGTGAGCTGGATGAACTCCTTGGTCAGCACCGCCAGGATGCGGTTCAGCGAGAGGCCCCGGTCCGCGCTCATTGAAAATTGTCCCGCGACGACGCCATCAGCTGGATGAACACGTCCTCCAGGGTGGGCGAGACCTCGGTCCAGGTCAGCGGCGGCTTGCGGTACGGCGCGATGGCGGCCTCCAGCGCCGCGCGGTCCTGGCCGCTGACGTGCAGGGCGGCGCCGAACGGCGCGGCCATGGCCACGCCCGGCGCCTTGGAAAGCCCGCGGCCCAGGCGGTCGGCGCCCGGCCCCTCGGCGCGGAAGGTGGTCAGGCCCGACTGGCCGATCACCGCATCGAGCGTCCCGCGCGCCATCAGCCGGCCATAGGCGATGTAGGCGATGTCGTGACAGCGCTCGGCCTCGTCCATGTAGTGGGTCGAGACCATCACGGTCAGACCCTCGGCCGACAGGGCGTGGATCTCGTCCCAGAACTCGCGCCGCGCCTGGGGATCGACGCCCGCCGTGGGTTCGTCCAGCAGCAGCAGGCGCGGTTCGTGCAGCACGCAGGAGGCCAGGGCCAGACGCTGCTTCCAGCCGCCCGACAGGCTGCCGGCCAGCTGCTTCTGACGTCCCGCCAGGCCCAGCCGGTCCAACGCCTCGTCCACCCGCCGGCGTCGCTGGTCCAGGCCATGGATCCGGGCGGCGAAGTCCAGGTTCTCGCGGATCGACAGGTCCTCGTAGAGCGAGAACTTCTGGGTCATGTAGCCGGTCTGGCGCTTGATCTCCTCGGCATGCCGCCGGAAGTCCAGTCCCAGCACCGTCCCCTCCCCCGCGTCGGGGGTCAGCAGGCCGCACAGCATGCGCAGGGTCGTGGTCTTGCCCGAGCCGTTGGGCCCCAGGAACCCGGTGATCTTGCCGGACCCCACCTGGATCGTCAGGTCGTGGACCACGTGCTTCTGGCCATACGACTTGTCCAGGCCGCGCACGTCGACGGCCAGGTCGCCGCCCGGGCCTTCCAGCGACGCGGCGACCGCGCTCAACGGCCCGGCCCCGCCAGCGGCACGACATCGACCGGCAGGCCGGGCGGCAGGTCGGCCGGAGGGTCCGGCAGGGCCTCGACCAGGAACACCAGCCGGTCGCGAACGTCGCGGCTGTAGATCACCGGCGGGGTGAACTCGGCGCGTGGACTGACGAAATTGATCCGGGCGCCGAGGCCGCTCTTGCAACCGTCGCATTCGAAGGCGATCCGCGCGCCCGGCTTATAAAGAGCGATCTGAGCCTGCGGCACGTAGAATCGCAGCCGCACGCGGTCATCGGCCAGCAGGGCCACCACCGGCTGGTTGGCCGCCACCCATTCGCCGGGCTGGTAGAAGACGTCCTGCACCCGCGCGGCCGCCGGAGCCTTGGGGCTGATCTTGTCCAGGCGATCCTGGGCGACCGTCAGCTGGTCGCGGGCGGCGGCGGCCTGGCTCTGGGCCGCGCGGATCGCGTCTGGCCGCGCGCCCAACGCGCCCACCCGGCGCTGCTGCTCGACGGTGCGGACATTGGCCTGGGCCGTGCGCAGGGCCGCCCTGGCCTGGTCTAGACGGGCGGGGGCGTAGAACCCCCGGGCCGCCAGGGGCGCGACCCGGTCGTAGTCGGCCTGGGCCTGGGCCATCTGGGCGGCGGCGGCCGCGCGCTGGGCGTCGTAGACGGCCAGCTCGTCCGGCCGCTGACCCTTCTCCGCGTCCAGCGCCTGGGACTGGGCGGCGGCGGCCTGGGCGGCGGCCTGGTCGCGGGCGGCGACCAGCTGGGCGGCGTCCAGGGCGAACAGCGGCTGGCCGACGACCACGCGCTGGCCGCGCTGGACCGCCACCGTGCTGACCGGCCCGGCGACCGAGGCGCCGATATAAAGCGTCTCGCCCTCGACATAGCCCGACAGCCGCCGGGGATGGGCCGATCCCGGCCCCCAGAGCCGCCAGCCGACGAAGCCAACCAGACCGACCGCGACGAGGGCGAGGACGATGCGAACCGGCGGTTTCATCCGCGCCCCTCGCCCGTCTCGACCAGCATGCCCCTCTCCAAGAGCATGCCTCGAAGGGCGACCTCGGCGTGCTGGGCCAGCAGGGCCTTCAGGTCCACCGGCTTGACCCCGATCGGCACGAACACCTCGCGCCACAGCACGCCCAGCAGCAGGGGCCCCGCCAGGCTGAACACATAGAGCTGGGGATCGCCGGCCCGCACCTCGCCGCGCGCCTGGGCGGCGGTCACCGCCCCGCTCATCGCGCCCAGCATCACCGAGACCACCTCCTCGTGCCAGACCTTGGCCAGTTCGGGGAAGTTGCGCGACTCGCCGATCACCATCTTGGCCACCGCCCCCATTCGTCCTTCGGTGATCACCTCGGCGATGCGGGCGAAGACCAGGCGGATCAGGTCGGCGAACGGCAGCGGGCTCTGGCCGACGAAGCCGGCGACGGCCTGCAGGTTGGGCGCGATCGTCTCGCGCACCACCGCCCGGAACAGGTCCTGCTTGGTCTCGAAATAGAGATAGAGCGCCCCCTTCGACACCCCGGCCCGGGCGGCGATGTCGTCCAGCCGCGCGGCCGCGAAGCCCTTCTCGGAAAACACCACCAGCGCCGCGGCGATGATCTCGCCAGGACGGGCTTCACTGCGTCGTCGCCACTTGGGTTGGCCGGGCTGCATGGGTCGCTCGTATATAACTGACGCGTCAGTTATATACAAAAACGACCAATCTTCAACCCTCTCCCGGAGGGGAGAGGGAGGGACCCGGCGCGAAGCGATGGGAGGGTGAGGGGTCAAGGCGTCCGACGGCGTGCCGGCACTCCAGTTGAGAGCGTAACCCCTCATCCTCCCACGCTTCGCGCGGGCCCCTCCTTCTCCCTCTGGGAGAAGGTTATTGGGGTCAGAGCTTGGCCGCGTCCCGGAGCCGCTTGCGCTTGCCGCCCAGGGCGTCCGGGCGGTTCAGCGCCTTGCGGTACTCGTCGCGACGCTCATGGATCGAGGCGATGACCAGGCCCATGGGCACGCCGATGTCGACCAGCACGGCTTCGGACAGCTGCAAGCTGGCCTCGATGGTCTCGGGGACGGCGTCGGTGGCGCCCAGCTCGTACAGGCGGGCGGCGTGGCGGGCGTCGCGGGCTCGGGCGACGATGGTCAGGTCGGGGCGATGGCCGCGCGCGGTGGCCACCACCGCCTCGGCGGCTTCCGGCGAGTCCATGGTCACCACCACGGCCCGGGCGTGGTTCAGGCCGCAGCGCTCGAGCAGCTCCACCCGCGCGGCGTCGCCGAAATAGACCCGGTGGCCGGCCCGGCGACCCTGATGGACGAAGCTGGGATCGCGGTCGATGGCGATCCACGGCAGGTCGTGGCGGTCCAGCATGTCGCCCACCAGCCGGCCGACCCGGCCGTAGCCGACCACCAGCACCCGGCCGGCCGGCTCCTCGCTCTGCAGGCCCACCAGGTCGGGCGCCTCGTTGAGCGGGGCCGCGGCCTTCTTGGCCAGCCGCCCGCCCATCCCCGACAGCACCGGGATCAGGAACATGGTCAGGGTCGCGGCCACCAGCACGGCCTGGCCGACCTGGTCGGAGACGACGCTGGCGGCCATGGCGTTGTCCAGGATCACGAAGGCGAACTCGCCGCCGGCCGCCAGGGTCAGGGCGGCCTCGATCGACGCGCGGTTCGACAGGCCAAACAGCCGGCCCAGGCCCATGATCATCACGCCCTTGACCACCAGCAACCCGAGGGCGACGCCCAGCACGAGGCCCGGCGAGGCGACCAGCAGCGACAGGTCCAGGCGAATGCCCAGCGACACGAAGAACAGGCTGAGCAGCAGGCCCTTGAACGGCTCGATCTTGACCTCGACCTCGTGGCGATACTCGGTCTCGGCCAGCAGGATGCCGGCCACGAAGGCGCCCAGGGCCATCGACAGGCCCGACAGCGAGGCCACCAGCCCCGCCCCGATGATCACCAGCAGGCAGGCGGCCATGAACATCTCTTCGCTCTTGGCCTTGGCGACCGAGCGCATCATGGGACGCAGGGCCAGGCGGCCGAACAGGACGATGATCCCCAGGCCGATCACCGCCGGCCCTAGGGCCAGCAGGTCGCTCGGACCGAAGACGCCGTCGCCCCGGCCCAGGATCGCCAGGGTGATCAGGATCGGCGCCACGGCCAGGTCCTGGAACAGCAGCACCGAGAAGGTCGCGCGTCCGCCTTCGGCGTGCAGCCGCTTGCGCTCGACCAGCACCGGCACGGCGATGGCCGTGGACGACAGGGTCAGGGCCGCGCCGATCGCCAGGGCCGCCACGGGCGGCTGACCAAAGGCCATGGCGATGCCGCCCAGGGCCAGCGAACAGCCGATCATCTGCAGGGCGCCCAGACCGAAGACCAGCTTGCGCATCAGACGCAGCCGCTCCCACGACAGCTCCAGCCCGATCATGAACAGCAGGAACACCACCCCGAACTCGGCCAGCTGGGCGATTTCGTCGGGGTTATCGACGGTGACGTAGTCCAGCCACGGGAAGATGTGGATCAGCGCCCCCAGGCCGAACGGGCCCAGGATCACGCCGGCGATCAGAAAGCCGAGGATGGGATTGAGCTTCAGACGCTTGAACAGCGGCGCGACGATGCCCGCTGTCGCCAGGAACAGCACCAGGTCCTTGTAGTCCGCCGGCGACATTGCGTGGTCCACGTGGTCGAGCCCCCTCTTCGAGCGTTCCTAGCTGGCGAGTTTCAGTCTTACCCCGGGACCCGCGTCAGCCCCCTGATCGTTTCCCGGCGCGATCAACGCGACGCCGCCGGCTTCCAGCGCGTCGATCAACAGGCGTTCGGTGCTATGGTGCAGAGCGTGGCGCTCGGTCTCGAAGTCCTTGACCGTGCTGCGCGAGACGCCGGCCTTGTCGGCCAGGTCGCCTTGCGACCAGCCGAGCAGGCCGCGGGCGCCGCGGCATTGGGCCGGCAGGAGAATTTTTGCGTGTGGCATCTAGCGCTCGCGGGATTTGTCACCCATATTGGTTGAGTACGCCCGAAAATGTTGACCGTCAAGGAGAGCCTTTGCACCATACCTCGTTGATCGCCACCATCGTCGCCGGCCTGGGCCTGGCTTTTGTGTTCGGCGCCATCGCCAACCGCCTGAAGCTGCCCGTGCTGGTGGGCTACCTGGTCGCCGGCGTCGTCGTCGGCCCGTTCACCCCTGGCTACGTGGCCGATCAGGAGCTGGCGCCCCAACTGGCCGAGATCGGCGTGATCCTGCTGATGTTCGGGGTCGGGCTGCACTTCTCGGTCAAGGACCTGATGGCGGTGCGCAAGATCGCCATCCCCGGCGCCGTGGTGCAGATCCTGGCGGCCACCGTGATGGGCATAGGCCTGGCGCACGTGCTGGGCTGGACCCTGGGGGCGGGCATCGTGTTCGGCCTGGCCCTGTCCGTGGCCTCGACCGTGGTGCTGCTGCGCGCCCTGCAGGAGCGGCGGCTGGTCGAGACCGATCGCGGCCGCATCGCCGTCGGCTGGCTGATCGTCGAGGACCTGGCCATGGTGCTGGCCCTGGTGCTGCTGCCCGCCCTGTCGGGCATGCTGGGCGGCGAGGCCCCGCCCCCCGGACCTGGCGGCGTCGGCGGCGCCTTCGCCATGACCCTCGGCAAGGTCGCGGCCTTCATCGCCTTCATGCTGATCGTCGGACGCCGGGTGATCCCCTGGATCCTGCACCGCATCGCCCACACCGGCTCGCGCGAGCTGTTCCGCCTGGCGGTGCTGGCCATCGCCCTGGGCGTGGCGTTCGGCTCGGCGGCGCTGTTTGGCGTGTCGTTCGCCCTGGGCGCATTCTTCGCCGGCATGATCATGGCCGAGAGCGAGCTTTCCCAACAGGCCGCCAACGAGACCCTGCCGCTGCGCGACGCCTTCGCCGTGCTGTTCTTCGTGTCGATCGGCATGCTGTTCAACTGGTCGGTGATCCTGCGCGAGCCGCTGGCCGTGCTGGCCACCCTGGCGATCATCGTGATCGGCAAGTCGATCGCGGCCTATCTGATCGTCATCGCCTTCAAGCGTCCGCAAAGCGTGGCCCTGACCATCTCGGCCAGCCTGGCCCAGATCGGCGAGTTCTCGTTCATCCTGGCCAGCCTGGGCGTGTCGCTGAAACTGCTGCCCACGGAAGGCCAGGACCTGATCCTGGCCGGCGCCATCCTGTCGATCCTGGTGAACCCGCTGCTGTTCGCGATGCTGGACAAGATCCTGCCCAAGCTGGTGGGGCGGACCGGCGAACCCGTGCCGCCGGCGATCGCCGCCCAGCCGCACGGCGTGCTGATCGGCTTTGGCCGGGTCGGCAAGACCGTGGCCGAGGGGCTGAAGGGCCGCATGCCGCTGGTGGTGATCGAGGACGAGGGCGAGCGGGCCGACGAACTGCGCGCCGGCGGCTTCGAGGTGATCCAGGGCAACGCCGTGCGGCCCGAAATCCTGCTGCGGGCCGGCCTGGCCGAGGCCACCCACCTGTTCGTCGCCGTGCCCAGCCCGTTCGAGGCCGCCCGGATCATAGAACAGGCCCGCGCCGCGAACGCCAAGGTCAAGATCATCGCCCGGGCCTATACCGACAATGACGTCGACCTGCTGAAAGGCATGGGCGCCACCCACGCCCTGATCGGCGAGTTGGAGATCGCGCGCGGCATGCTGGCCCTGGCCCCGAAGCGAGCCCCTCCGCCGGCGGCGGCGCACTAGGGCCGGGGACATGCACTTGTGCGTGTCCCCAACGTCGCCCTCAAAGCGTCAGGTCGAAAACGTCCGAGCCAAGACTTGGGGACATGCACAAGTGCATGTCCCCGGCTGACGCGGCGCCGCATTGACCAAACCCGCGCCAGCGCCTAATCCCCGCCCCATCATGAGCCCCCGCCGCGCCCAATCCCGGGTCGAGACCCGGACGACCTGGCCCATCGCGTTGCTGGCGATGCTGGCCCTGCTCGTCCAGGCCCTGATGCCGGCCGCGGCCATGGCCCAGGACGCCGCCGGCCAGTCGGTGGTCATCTGCACCACCGACGGCGCCAAGAGCGTCCAGCTCGCCGGCGACGTGGTCGGCAAGCAAGACCCTTCCAAAGGGGGTTTCGCCGGCCTGGCCTGCGCCCAGTGCGTGGCCGTCAGCCTGGCGACCACCACCCCGCCGGACGTCGCCGTCGCGCCGGTGCTCTACAGCGCCCGCATCGAAGCCGCCCCTCGCGCGGCCCTGACCGGCGTCGCCCTGGCCCGCGCCCCGCCGCGTCCGCCCGGACAGGGTCCACCGACCGCCTGATCGCCTGACCTTCATCCCGCGCGTCTCGGCCGCACGCCGACGCGCGTCGTCATGCCTTCAGACATCGGATTTTCCATGCCGTCCTCCCTCCGCCTGGCCCTCCTGGCCGGCGTCGCCCTCTGCCTGCCCGCGCTCGCCCACGCCGCTTCCGAAGAGGCCGATCAGCGCGCCGTCGTCGACTCGGTCATCGTGACCGCCCGTCCCAATCCCGAGGATCCGCCGGTCGTGGCCGCCGCCCGCCGTCGGCTGTCGGAAACGCCCGGCGCGGTGTCGGTGATCTCCCAGGAATCCTACATCGACCGCCAGACCCTGGCCCTGGACGACATGCTGCGCGACGCCCCTGGCGTCTACGCCCAGCGCAAGTGGGGCGGGGATGTCCGCATCTCGATCCGCGGCTCGGGCATCGGCAACGCCAACCACAATCGCGGCCTTCTGCTCGCCCAGGACGGCGTGCCGCTGAACGAGGCCGACGGCTTCGGCGACAGCCAGATCGCCGACCCGCTGAACACCCGCTATGTCGAGGTCTATCGCGGCGGCAACGCCCTGCGCTTCGGCGGCGCCTTGCTGGGCGGCGCGATCAACCTGGTCACGCCCACGGGCAAGGACGCCGGGTTCGACAATCAGGTCCGGGTGGACGGCGGCTCGTACGGCCTGCTCCGCCAACACGTCGCCATCGCCCGCCAAACGGGAGACGGGGCGGGCGACTGGGATGTCTATGCCGCCGCCACCAACCAGACCGGCCACGGCTGGCGCTCGCAGAGCCAGCAAAACATCCAGTTCGGGTCCTTGAACATCGGCCGCGCGTTCGGTCAGGACCGCGAGGTGCGGTTCATCGTCAACGGCTCGAACATCAACCAGGAGATCCCCGGGTCGCTGACCCTGGCGCAATTCCAGGCCGACCCGCATCAGACCGCCGTCGGCAACGCCAACGGCGACCAGAGCCGCAACCAGCGCGGCGTGCGCGGCTCGCTGGGAACCACCTGGCGCCTCAACGACACCCTGGTCTTCCAGGGCTCCGTCTATGCGGTCTGGAAGGACCTGGACCACCCGATCTTCCAGGTCATCGACCAGCAGAGCCGCAACTACGGCGCCTTCGGCCGCTTCGACTGGGACGGCGAGATCGGCGGCAAGCGGGCCGACGCCTTCTTCGGCGCCTGGTACCGGACCGGCGACCTGGACTCCAACTTCTACGCCAATGTCCGCGGCGCCCGCGGCGCGGCGACCTCGCGCACGCTGCAGAACGCCAAGGCCGCCGACGTGTTCGGAGAGGGCCGCCTGTTCGTCACCGACCACGTCGCCGTGGTGGCCGGGGCGACCTGGGGCCAGGCCGAGCGCGACTACACCAGCTTCGCGATACCCGGCGTGCAGGGCACATTCAATCTGAAGGCCGACAAGACCTACAACTGGGTGTCGCCGCGCCTCGGCCTGCTCTGGCAGAGCCAGGCGGGCGACCAGGTGTTCGCCAACCTGACCCGCTCGGTCGAGCCGCCGAACTTCAGTTCGATGAGCCCGACCAACACCGGCTTCACGCCTGTCCGCGCCCAGAAGGCCTGGACCGGCGAGGTCGGGGCGCGCGGCCACAAGGGCCCGTTCACCTACGACGTCACGCTGTACCGCGCCGATCTGAAGGACGAGATGCTGCAATATGCGGTCAGTTCGTCGATTCCCGCCTCGACCTTCAACGCCGACAAGACGGTCCACCAAGGGATCGAGGCGGCGCTGGACTGGGCCGTGGCCCCGCACTGGCGCCTCCGCCAGACCTGGACGCTTTCGGACTTCCGCTTCAAGAACGATGTCCAGTTCGGCGACAACCGCCTGCCGATCGTGCCCAAGAACTTCTACCGCTCGGAGCTCCGCTACGACGACCCGCGCGGCTGGTTCCTGGCCCCGTCGGTCGAGTGGTCGGCGACCGACCAGTGGATCGACTACGCCAACACCAAAAAGGCGCCGGGCTATGCGATCCTGAACGTCAACGCCGGCTGGAAGGTCAGCGACCAGATCTCGCTGTTCCTCGACGCGCGCAATCTGGCCGACAAGGCCTATGTGTCCAACACCCAGGCCGCCGTGACCTGGACCACCGCGACCGCCACGCTGTGGCCGGGAGACGGCCGGTCGGTGTTCGGCGGCGTCACGGTCGATTTCTGAGGGAGGAGAGAACCATGAAAGCCCCATTGATCGCCTGGCTGGCCCTGACGGCGATCCCCGCCTTCGCCCCTTCCCTCGCCCTGGCCCACGTCGTGGCCGCGCCGGGCGAGGCCAAGGCCGGCGCCTATTCCGCCGTCGCCTTCCGCGTGGGCCACGCCTGCGCGGCCGGCGACACGACGCTGAAGGTCCGGGTCGAGATCCCCGACGGCGTGGCCTCGGCCCGGCCGCAGCCCAAGACCGGCTGGACAATTGACATCGAGAAGGACGGCGACAAGGCCGCCGCCGTCACCTGGACCGGCCGCCTGCCCGACGACCAGTTCGACGACTTCGCCCTGCTGATGAAACTGCCCGCGAAACCGGGAAACCTGGTCTTCCCGGTGATCCAGTCCTGCGAGAAGGGCGAGAGCCAGTGGACCGAGATCCCCGATCCCGAACGGCCCGGCGAGAAGCTGACCCGCCCCGCGCCGATCCTGCGCCTGATCCCCGCCGCCGCCGAACAAACGCCCGCCATGCCAGACATGCCGGGCATGAAACACTGATGTCGAGAAACACCATGAACCGCTTCGTCCTCGCGGCCCTCGTCGCCGCCGTCCCCGCCTTCACCGCCCCGGCCGCCCCGGCCTTCGCCGGCGACTACCGCGCCGGCGGCGTCGAGGTCCGCCGCCCCTGGACCCGCCCCGCCCCGGCCGGCCGCAACGGCGCGGGCTACCTGACCCTGGTCAATGTCGGCTCAAAGCCGGTCAAGCTGGTCGGCGTCGAGAGCCCGGCCGCCCGCTCGGTGACCCTGCACCAGACCAGCCAGGTGAACGGCGTCTCGTCGATGCGGCCGGTGACCGACGGCCTGACGCTCGCCCCCGGCGCCAAGGTCGACTTCGCGCCCGGCGGCTATCACGTGATGCTGATCGGCCTGACCCAGGCCCAGGCCCTGGGCGGCAAGGTTCCGCTGACCCTGGTGTTCGACGGCGGCCGCAAGATGCGCATCGACCTGTCGGTGGAAGCGGGGGCCCCCAAGGCTGGCGACGGCCCGGCGGCGATGGGCGGGATGCACGACCACCATTGAGGTGATCCCTCGTCGCCGCCCGCCGCGGCGAGGCCTGGCCCTTGATGGCGAGCCTGCGCTGACGTCTGGCCAGTGCGGCTCGCCGAAGGCGATTGTCTCAAGCCGCCGGGGCGAGATCGAAGCCATCACCCTGGAAAACCTCAAGCTGCTCTGGCCTCGGCAGCGATGAGTCGCCTCGCAGGCGGGCCAGCAGGTAGGCGACCGCGAGCACCATGTCGGCGGCGGCGTAGGGTTTGGGCATCGAGGCGATCGCCACGGTCTGAGCCGATCGCGCGCGGCTGACCTGTCCGCTGTTCAGCAGGACCGGGATGCCCAGCGCCTTGAGGTGCTCCGCGAGTTCAATGCCATCGTCGCGGCCGGCCAGCCGGATATTGACCAGGGCCAGATCGGGTTTGCTGGCCTTGGCGACATCGAGCGCCTCGTCGTGGCGGTCCGTCAGGTCCAGGACGTTGTATCCAGCGTCCGTCAATTCATCCCTCAAGATCATCGCCACCAGGACTTCGTCCTCGACAATCATCAGGGTCCTCCCCGGCTTGTCGTTGTTGGGTTCGGTCATGTCATGTCTTCCTATTGACCCAGCGCGGCGCTGGACGCGGGTTCGGCCCTGGCGAGCGCCTCGCTGGCCGCTTCGGGCTCGTCCTGGACCAGGGCGATCTGGGTGTGGTGGATCGAAACCTGGGTTCCGGGGTGCTGGTGCGTGATTTCGACCGAGGCGCTCAGCTGTCCCGCCAGCGCCCGCACGATGTTCGTGCCCAGACCGGTTCGCGACGGCGCTGTCGCGGGCATGCCCGCGCCATTGTCGCGCACGCACAGCACCCAGTTGGGGCCGTGGAAATTGTAGTCGACGGTGATCTTCCCGTGCCGGCCGTCAGGAAAGGCGTGCTTGAGCGCGTTGATGACCAATTCGGTGACGATCAGGCCCAGGCTGACCAGAATCCTGGCCTCCACGACACCCTGACCGCCTTCCACCGTCAGGGCGATATGGTCCTGCTCACCGATCATCGAGGCGGAAATGCTCTCGCACAGGCTGGTGAAATAGGCATGCACCTCAACGTCGCCCTCCTGCGAGGTGGAGAGCAGGCGCTCCAGGGCGGCCACGGACATGACCCGGTGGTGAGCGTCCTTGAGATGGCCTCGCGTCTCGTCGGACTCGGTCTTGCGGGCGTTCTGGAGCAGCACGCTGGCGATGATCTGCAAGCTGTTGGCGACCCGGTGGCGGACCTCCTGCAGCAACACGCTGTTTTCGCGCAATGCGTCTTCCTTGAGCGCCGCATTGGCGAGCGCGTCCGTCACGTCCGACACCGCGACAAGGATCCGGGTCTGTTCCAGATCCAGATAGACCAGCCGCCTGGCCTGGACGATCAGATGACGGACCGGCCGACGAGGCGGTTTCAGATCAATGTCACGCGCATCGGGGGCCGCCTCGCCCGCGAGGGTGGCGCTCATCAGGGAGCGTAGTGCGGGGCTATCCCATTTTCCGGCGTCCAGCGCGTAGAGCGTTTGGCCCGTTACGTCGGTTGGAGGGGAGCCGAAGATGTCGCAGAAGGACGTACTCGCCGCGATCACGGTAAGCGCGCCATCGAGCAGGAGCAGCGGCGCGGGGGAAGATGTAACGACCGCCAGGGTCAGACTTAGCGCGATATCTTCGGTATTATGTTTTCGAGCAGGCATGATCAGCCTTCGGAAAACCGGAGGCTCGCGGGGCGAAAGCCAAGGGCCGGGAAGTCGCGAGCGCCAGACGAAGACGCCGCAATCGTGGGACGCGTATATCCCTAACGGTCGCCGCGCCGTTGAGTTGCGTCGTGGCCGTGCAATAGAAACAGTTCATTCTGAATGCGGCCGCCGCTGCCGGTCGGGAAGCGACTTTGGCCCTCCACCCCCCAAACATGACAAAAAAGTAAGGGACGAAACGCCCGGGAAATGGCCAAGTCCTGGTTCGGATTTTCCAACGGATCGCCCCTTCATGAAACGAGTCTGGTTCGCCGCCGCCGCCATGGCCGCGCTGTCCCTGTCGGCCTTCGGCGCTTACGCCGGTGAAGATCACCACCACGCCTGCGCCAACGACGCCTGCACCCTGCAGTCGCTGTTCGTCGCCGCCGACACCCCGGCGGCCGGCGCCGCGACCATGTCGCTGGAATCGCCGCGCTACGGGACCTGGGGCTTCGACACGGCGGGCATGGATCGCTCGGTCAAGCCGGGCGACGACTTCTACAAGTTCGCCAATGGGACCTGGGACGCCAACACCGCCATCCCCGGCGACCGAACCCGCTACGGCAATTTCGACAAGCTGGGCGAACTGTCGGAGGCCCGCACCCAGGCGATCATCACCGAGGCCGCCGCCAGCACCGCGCCGGACGCTGACACGGTCAAGATCGGCGCCGCCTACAAGGCGTTCATGGACGAGGCCCTGGCCGAAAAGCTGGACGCCAAGCCGATCGCCGGTGAACTGGCCGATATCCGCAAGGTCGGGACCAAGGACGACTTCACCGCCCTGATGGGCCGCAACCCCACCACCGGCTATTCGGCGATCCTGGGCCTGGGCATCGGCGCCGACGCCAAGAACCCCACCCGCTACGCCGTCTACGCGGTGACCGGCGGCCTCAGCCTGCCCGACCGCGACTACTATCTCGACGCCAAGTTCGCCGAGAAGAAGACCGCCTATGAGGCCTATGTCGCCCAGATGCTGACCATGGTCGGCTGGGACAAGCCCGCCGAGTACGCCAAGGCGATCGTCGCCTTCGAGACCCAGCTGGCTGAAGCCTCGTGGAGCCGCGCCGAGAGTCGCGACCGTGACAAGACCTACAATCCCGTGACCCTGGCGCAGCTTCAGGCCCTGACCCCGGGGTTCGCCTGGAACCGCTATCTGGTCGGGACCGAGCTGCCCCAGATCGACCGCGTGGTGGTGACCACCAACACCGCCTTCCCGAGATTCGCCAAGGTCTACGCCGACACCCCGCTGGACACGCTGAAGGCCTGGCAGGCGTTCAAGGTGGCCGACGGCGCCGCGCCCATGCTGTCCAAGCGTTTCGTCGACGCCAACTTCGCGTTCCGCAACAAGACCCTGGCCGGCCAGCCCGAGCAACGCCCCCGCTGGAAGCGTGGCGTGGCGACGGTCAACGGCCAGTTGGGCGAGGCGGTCGGCCGGGTCTATGTGGCCCGCTACTTCCCGCCGGAGTCCAAGGCCAAGATGATCGACCTGGTCGGGAACGTCCGCGCGGCGCTCAAGGCCCGTTTGGACAGCCTCGACTGGATGTCTCCCGAAACCAAGGCCCAGGCTCAGGACAAGCTGGCCAGCTTCACGGTGAAGATCGGCTATCCAGACAAGTGGCGCGACTACTCCAAGCTGGAGATCAAGCCCGACGACATCTATGGCAACGCCATCCGCTCGGCCGCCTTCGAATGGCGCCACGACGTCGAGCGCCTCGACGGGCCGGTTGACAAGACCGAGTGGGGCATGACCCCGCAGACGGTCAACGCCTACTACAGCTCGGTCAATAACGAGATCGTCTTCCCCGCCGCCATTCTGCAGGCCCCGTTCTTCCATCCGGACGCCGACCCGGCCGTCAATTACGGCGGCATCGGCGGGGTGATCGGCCACGAGATCAGCCACGGCTTCGACGACCAGGGCCGCAAGTCGGACGGCAAGGGCGTGCTGCGCGACTGGTGGAGCGCCGAGGACGCCGCCAAGTTCAAGGCCCAGGCCGACAGGCTGATCGCCCAGTACGGCGCCTTCGAGCCCCTGCCCGGCGCCAAGGTCAACGGCGCCCTGACCCTGGGCGAGAACATCGGCGACATGGGCGGCCTGGCCTTCGCCCTGCAGGCCTATCACGCCTCGCTGGGCGGCAAGCCGGCCCCGGTGCTGGACGGCTTCACCGGCGACCAGCGGGTCTATCTGGGCTGGGCCCAGGTCTGGCGTACGAAGATCCGCGACGACGCCCTGCGCCAGCGGGTGGTCACCGACCCGCACTCGCCGGCCTATTACCGTGTCAACGGCACGATCCGGAACCAAGACGGCTGGTACAGCGCCTTCGACGTCAAGCCGGGCGACAAGCTGTACGTGGCGCCGGAGGATCGGGTTCGGATCTGGTGATCAAGTCAGGAGCGCCTTCCCTTCTTGACCCCTCTCCCATGGGGAGAGGGAGGGACCCAAGCGAAGCTTGGGAGGGTGAGGGGGTTCTGCGTTCGACGGCGTGCCGGCAGGGCGCTCATAGAAAACGGTGAGGGTGTAACCCCTCACCCTCCCACCGCTTCGCGGAGGGCCCCGCCCTCTCCCTCTGGGAGAGGGTTTCGTTTGGCGCTCAGCCGCTCGCTGCGCTCACCGATCAGCAAAAACGGCGGCCCGCATCGCGGAGCCGCCGTTTTTATCGAGTCTGTCAAAAAATAGAACCGGACCGCAGATACACCAAACCCGTCGCGGGGGATAATCGCGACGGGTCCAGCTATTTCTCGATCATTCGATCTAGGTGGGCGTTTCCTCCCCGAAACGCCGAAGGAAGGGAGCTCTCTTTGGGCCCGTTTCTTCCTTGCAAGGGTTAGAAACGGCAAATCCGAGATGGTGTCAACGGCAACGATCGTGAATCCGCAGGGCTTCGCGATATTTTTGACATAAAACCGTTAGATTGGACGGGCGGGTCAAACTTATCGCCGTTCTCCTATCGATTTTTTGACGACTCAGTCAAAACTTACCGGACCAGCCGCGCCCGAAGGGTGTCCAGAACCGCCGACCGCGACTCGAAGACATAGTCCGGACGCGAGACCGTGACCGGCTCGACCCCAGCCGCGCCCAGGGCCGAGGCGGCCTCGAACAGGTCGGCGGCGGCCAGCAGGGCGCCGTTGGCGCGCCGGGCGCCCTGACCGACGAACGGCGCCACCGCCGCCTGACCCGCCGCGTCCTGCTCGGCCGGCCAGACCAGGGTGGCCATGTTGCGGGCCCGCCCCTTGGCCTCGACCACCGACAGCAGCCGGGCCAGCGAGTCGATCTGGCCGTCCGTCCACGGCGTGATCAGCGAGGCGGTCAGCTGGGCCTGGCTCTTGAGGATCACCCCGTCCGCCAGGATCTTCAGTCCGTTGGCCGCCAGGGTCGCCCCCGTGGTGGTGATGTCGACGACCAGCTCGGCCGCCCCGGCCGCCGGAGCCCCCTCGGTGGCCCCGCTGCTCTCGACGATCCGGTAGTCGGCCACGCCGTGGCGGGCGAAGAAGGCCCTCGTCTGGGTGACGTATTTGGTGGCCACGCGCAGGCGGCGGCCGGTCTTGGCCAGATGGGCGTGCCCGACCTCGTCGATGTCGGCCATGGTGTCGACGTCCAGCCAGCTCTTGGGGGCGGTCACCACCAGGTCGGCGCGGCCGAACCCCAGGGCCCGCAGCAGCATGACCCGGCTGTCCATGTCGTCGCCACGCTCGCGCAGCAGGTCTTCGCCGGTGACGCCCAGGTGCAGCTCGCCGCTGTCCAGGCCCGCGGCGATGTCGCCGGCCGACAGCAGCCGCACCGACACGCCCGGCAGGCCCGACAGCTCGGCGCTGTAGCCGCGCGAGCCGCCCGACATCTCCAGCCGGAAGCCGCACTCGGCCAGCCAGGCCTCGACCTGGTCCTTCAAGCGGCCCTTGGACGGAATGGCGAAGATCATCTGGGCGCTCATTCGCCGCCTCCCGCATAGGCTCGCGCCGGGCGCACCATGCAGCCCACGGCGCCGGTCCTGGTTTCCGAACCCAACCGCGCGGGCAGGCCGTCATAGCGACCGCCGGCCGCCACGGGCCGCTCCTCGTCCAGGGCGTCGCTGCGCACCTCGAACAGGAAGCCGTCATAGTAGCCGAAGGCCCGACCGAAGGCGGCGGTCAGCCGCATGCGGTCTTCCGGAACGCCGCGCGCGACCATGCCGGCCAGGCGCTTGCGCCAGCCGTCCAGGGCCGCGTCCAGGGCCGCGCGTTGGGCGCCGCCCAGGGCCGAGATGGCGTCGAGCGCCGCGCCCGGACGGTCGCTGACCGCCAGGAAGGCCCGCACCGCGTCGGCCTCGCCGGCCGACAGCTTGCCGGCCTGGACGGCCTGGGCGCGCTCGACCAGGCGATGGGCGATCTCGGCGGGACGGCGACCGCCCACCGGCTCGATCCCGGCCAGGGACCACAGCTCCTGCAGCACCGCCGAGGCCTCGGCCTCGGGCAGGCCGGCCAGCAGGGCGGCGATGCGGCTTTTCTCTTCCGAGGGCGCGTCGGCCCCGCCGTCGAGCTCGATCTTCAGCTGGCGCGGCTTGGTGAAGGCCCGCTTCAGCCGCGCGCCCAGGGGCGGGGTCAGGCCCAGGCTGTCGACGAAGGCGCCGAACAGGCCCACGTCGCCCAGCAGCAGGGTCAGGTCCGAGCGTCCGCCCGCCACCGATGAGGCCCAGGCCAGGGCGGCGATCTCGGCGTCGGCGGCCACGGGATCGCCGGTCTCGAAGGCCTCGACGCCGACCTGCAGGAACTCCTCGGCCCGATCCGAGCCACGCGGCGCGACGCGGAACGCCTTGCCTTCATAGAAGTAGCGCCCCTCTCCGTTCCCACGTTCGAGGTGGGTGCGGGCGATGGCGACGGTGAAGTCGGGGCGCAGGCAGGCCTCCTCGCCCACGTCGCCGGAGACTACGAACAGCCGCGAGCGCATGGCCTCGCCGGCCAGGTCCAGCAGCAGGCCCAGAGGCTGCAGCACCGGCGCGTCGGTCGGCGTGGCGCCGGCGGCCAGGAACGGCGCGCGGATGGCGTCGAGCGCCTCCGCCGGGATGGAACGCTCGAGCCTCATACCTTAGCCCCCGATGATCTTGCGGACGGCGGACACCAGTTCGCCGCGCGGGATGGTCTGCTGGCCCGGACGCTCGGCCTTCCAGGCGGCGTTATCCGCGACGCCCGAAGCCAGTTCGCGGCCCAGGTCCAGGTCCTTGATGGTCACCGTGCCGGCCGCGATCTCGTCGCCGCCCAGCATGACGGCCGCCGGCGCCATGCGGCGGTCGGCGTATTTCATCTGCGGCCGCATGCCCGAGGTTCCCAGATAGACCTCGGCCGCGATCCCCGCCGCGCGCAACTCTCCAACCACGGAGAAATACTCGCCCATGTGCGCCTGGTCGAAATTGATGATCACCACCGGACCGCGCGCCACGCCGCCGGGCTCGCGTCCCGCCGCCCGCAGCGCCGCCGCCAGGCGCGAGACGCCGAACGAGAAGCCCGTGGCCGGCGTGACCTGGCCGGTGAACCGCGCCACCAGGTCGTCATAGCGCCCGCCGCCGCCGATCGAGCCGAAGCTGACCTTGTTCCCCTTGTCGTCCGTGGTCGACAGCAAGAGCTCCGCCTCGAACACCGCGCCGGTGTAGTATTCCAGCCCCCGGACGATCGAAGGCTCAAACAGCGCCTGGTCGTCGGCCACGCCCAGGCTCTTCAGGGCCGCGTCGATCTTGGCCAGCTCCTCCAGCCCCTCGTCGCCCTCGGCCGAGCCGCCGATCACATTGGCGATCTTGGCCAGGGTGTCCGAGCGCCCGCCGGACCCGGCCTGGACGAAGTCCAGCACCGAGTCGATCGCCTTGCCCGCCAGGCCCGCGCCCTTGGTGAAGGCGCCGCTCTCGTCCAGCCGGCCCTCGCCCAGCAGCAGGCGCACGCCCTCGACGCCCAGCCGGTCCAGCTTGTCGACGGCGCGCAGCACGCCCAGCTTCTGGCCCTGGGTCTCGACCCCGGCGGCGGTCAGCAGGCCGTTCAAGAGCTTCCGATTGTTGATCTTCAGCACCGCCGCCCCGCGCGGCAGGCCCGCCGCCTGCAGGCCCTCGACGGCCATGGCGATGATCTCGGCGTCGGCCTCCGGACGGGCCGAGCCGACCGTGTCGGCGTCGCACTGGATGAACTCGCGGAACCGGCCCGGCCCCGGCTTCTCGTTGCGCCACACCGGCCCGAAGGCGTAGCGGCGGAACGGCTTGGGCAGGGTCTCCCAGTTCTGGGCGGCGAAGCGGGCCAGGGGCGCGGTCAGGTCGTAGCGCAGCGCCATCCACTGGTCATCGTCGTCCTGGAGGGCGAACACCCCCTCGTTGGGACGATCGCTGTCGGGCAGGAACTTGCCCAGCGCGTCGGCATATTCGAACGCCCCGGTGTCCAGCGCCTCGAAGCCGTAGCGCTCATAGACCGCCGACACCGCCTCCAGGATCGCCCGCTCGGCCCGCAGGTCGCGGGCGCGCTTGTCGGCGAAGCCCCGTGGCGCGCGGGCCTCGGGACGGAAGGTGGTCGCTTCGGGAGCGTCGCTGGAAGTCTCTGGCTGGTCGGTCATGCGCGCGTCGGGTCCTGGTCGTAGGTCTCGACGGATGGCGCTTTTGCTCAAGCCCCATCCGCCTTGGGCGGGGGCTCGGGCTGGGTGTTCGTTAGAGCGAACGGACCCGGCCGATCCCGCGAGGCGAGGTCGGATGATGGTGGCGGCCGTGATGGTGCGGCGTACGGGTCATTGGGGCGGGGCTATAGCGGATGAGGGGCGGCGGGGGAAGGGGGCGCTCGATCGAGAGAGATACTATCGGTTTCGAGCACCCTTCCTGAATGAATATTAGAAAGAGCCGATACCGAGGATCGCGAGCTGCTGCTGCGTTAGCCTTGCGACAGCTGCCTCGCCAAAGATGCTACAAAGTAGGCCCTTCAGGACTTTCTGCTTTGCCGCCACCAAGCGGGCAATGAATTCGCCCCCGTCATCCAGAACCGCCATCGAGGCGGCGTGGCCAACGACAATCGAATCCAGCGACCGAACGACTTGCCCGAGATTCCTTTTGTCTTCTAGACAAGTCTGGAGTGACGACATCTTCGCCATGCTGGCCTCAATCTCCTTGAGCTTTTTCGTTGGCGCTCGGAGGCGGTAACCATCAGGGAATCTCACAATATCGACGCCTAAGAATAGAGCCGATTCAGATGGCGATAGAATTCGCGTTTTCCCGTCTTCCGATAAGTCCGAGATCTTGAGCGAAAGCTTTGAAAGACCTTCCTGTATTACGGTCAGTGCCTCTTCACATTCGCTCCGGCTGTGGCCGAAGATGGCTATATCGTCCGCGTAGCGGACGGCGGTAAAGCCTCTGGATACCAAGAGCTCGTCGAAGTTCTTCAAAAGCAGGTTCGAAAGAGCGGGCGACACAGGCATTCCCTGGCGCAACCCCAAGCCACGGCGAATTCCTGCGTCATCGACCAAGCGTTTGCGATCAGGCTTTGACGTATCGATCTCACAATCGACGGCAGCGCAAAGCAGGTCTGCAACAACCTTCCAGCTAACACGCCGCCGGATCATCACCCGAAGCAGTTCCCGAGGGATGTTATCGAAGAAGCGAACTATATCAGCTTGTAAAACCCACGGGCGTTCCTGTCGCAGGGACAACGCACGACGTTGAGCGTCTGCAAGAGTACGCCCCTTAGAAAATCCGTAACTTATCGAGGAAGTCTTTGGAAAGCGCGCATCCTGCGCCAGATGATCGAGGAGGGTTCTTTGAAGTAGCCGATCCCTAACCGTCGGGATTGCCAATATTCTGAAATCTCCAGACGGCTTGATCACACGCGCCAGTCGCAATTGATTGAAATGAAAGGAGTTGTTTCGGATGGACGTTCTCAAATCCGCCACGCGAACCTTGAGATCGCTGGAAAAGATCGCCGCTTCCATCCAATCGATGCCAGGCGCACCAGCTGTTTGCGGACTAGAATCGCGGCTTCTCGCCCAGGCCGAGCGGAAAGCATCTTCTGACATAGTACTAGGTAATCGCTTCAAACCAGTCCCCCCCAAGTCTCAGGACTAACGCGCCTTGGGGGCAGTTTGGCATTGCGATCCCGATCCAGGCGCATCAAGCGATGCCGGATCCAAACCGTGTTCCCCGCCCTGGGCGACGCAGTGCGCGGACCCGTGGGGCGACGATGAAACGAGGCGACCACCGTTCGAAGTTGATGCGGGGAAAACGCCCGTCACCTCGATGGTCACTCCCACCATCGCAGAGATGGTGAGAAACCCCGCGACTACAACCCCAACTCCCGCCCTCACAGAAAGAACAAAACGGGTACGAAGTGCAATCTTAGCGCGAACTGCGTCCCCGCCTTCCCGCCCTCCGTCACTTAAGCTGATGGCCCGGCCCTGAGCAAGCTTATCGAGCATCAATCTTCCTCCATTCCATTGCGATCCCGATCCAGGCGCATCAAGCGATGCCGGATCCAAACCGTGTTCCCCGCCCTGGGCGACGCAGTGCGCGGACCCGTGGGGCGACGATGAAACGAGGCGACAGAGGCCGCAGCAAAGGAGGCAAGCTGGGCCTGAAAACATCCATACCTCGATTCCTCGAACATTGGGATCAAATCGTAAACATCGTTCCCAGGCCCCCTTCCCGCCATGGGCACAAACCCACCCCGCACCCAACAAATTCAACGCCCTACCCCCGCCCACGTCGAGCACAGACCCAATCTCATCCTACACCGCCAAAACGCCCGCATAATAACCCTCGTCCCACCACCGGGGAGGCCGTCCAGCTGGCGACCTGGCGGGTGGCGGGGGCGGTCGAGCGGGTAGCGTTCGTCGGTGGTCTTGAGTGACGCTTCGCATGGTCCTGGGCAGGCTCCCTGAAACACGGGACGAAGCCCAGGCGGCGAAGGATCGGCGAAGGCGCCAGGCGCGGGCTGAAATCGCTCGCGCGGTCCGGACGGGGTTTCGTCGCCCCTCCGCCCGCCGGGGGCCTCTCTCGGGAGCGGGTTAAAACCCCGCGCCCCGGAGGCTCACCGGAAAACGCGCCGCGCGGAGCGTCTAGACCCTGTCGAAACGGTACACTCCACAACCCTACACCGGGCATGGCCCGGACGCTCCGCCGCCTCCCCAAGCCTGTCGGGTTTCCCGACGGGGACATGCGCTCGCGCGTGTCCCCGAGCCTGTCCGTGCGTCTGTCGGGGACACGCCGCAAGGGCGTGTCCCCGGCCGCGCGGTCCTTTGGAAAGGAGATCTCGGTGACCAAGCATCGCCCCAGGACTTCGGCCGGCGCGGCCGCCGAGGTCGATATCCACGCCGCCGTCCGCGACGCCAGCGCCGAGCTGGAGCGTCGCAAGGCGTATGAACTGCTCAAGCACCTTGAGCGGCGGATCACCGACTATCCGCCCGTGCCCGGCGCGCCGCCCTATGTCGAGACTTTCCCGGATATCGCCAAGTCTTAACGGCGCGTTCAGCAGTTTATCCACAGCCGACCGACAGTCGAGCGACCCTGAACGACCTGTAACCTGTCATGAAAGTAATCCACCTTTCCCCCTTGTAACTTGAGATCATGGGCGCGGACCGGCAGTTGTCGCCTCACTTGAGGGGACCTGCCGATGACCAAGACCCTGCTGCTGGCGAGCGTCGCCGCGCTTTCGATCACCGCCGGCGGCGGCGGCGTGGCCCAGGCCGCCGCCGACGCCGCGCCGCAGGTGGCCCAGGCTCCGGTCCCCACGGGTCCCACCAGCCAGGCGCCGCTGGACGACGCGACCCAGAAGGGCGTGCTGGTCTTCACCCCCGACTTCTTCGCCGGCCAGCGCCCGAACACCGCCCTGGACATGGTGGAACGGGTGCCGGGCTTCAGCCCCGACGACGGGGCGGGGACGCGCGGCTTCGAGGGCTCGGTCGGCAACATCCTGATCAACAACAACCGCCCGGCCTCGAAGAACGACACCGGCACCGACGTGCTGGACCGCACCCCGGCCAGCCAGGTGGACCGCATCGAGCTGATCCGCGGCGGGGCGGCCGGCATCGACATGCAGGGCTATTCGGTGGTGGTGAACGTGATCCTGAAGACGGCGGCCAGCCGCCAGTCGATTGTCACCCTGAACAACAGCCTGTTCGCCGGCGGCCACGACGTCTGGGGGGGCAGCTACCAGTTCACGGCCAAGAGCGGCGAGCGCAGCTGGAGCGTGCTGCTGAGCGATGGCACCAGCACCAGCGACTCCAACGGCACGGGCCGCAACATCCGCCGCGACGCGACCGGGGCGGTGCTGCGCGACGAGGCCTTCGTCAATGACGGCTGGGGCGGCGGAAACTCGGCGCGGGTCAACTATTCGGGCCCGCTGGCCGGCGGCAAGATCGAGGCGACGGCCGAGTACGGGATCCACGACTGGCAGGAATGGCAGAAGATCAGCTCGCCCACCGCCCTGCGCTACAGCGACTATGCCGAGGAAGAAAAGTCGGGCGAGCTGGGCCTGACCTATATCCGCCCGCTGAAGCCGAAATGGACGCTGGAGACCCGGGTCATCCACCAGTTCGAAAGCTTCGACGAGGTCTCGACGGGCGCGAACACCGACGGCGGCGTGTCCGATCCGGAGCAGCGGTTCACCGCCGAGGGCGACTCGTCGGAATCGATCTTCCGCGCCCTGGTCCGCCACGAGCGCAGCGCCTCGCTGACGCTCGAGGCCGGCGGCGAGGTCGCCTACAACATGCTCGACGCCCACCAGGCCTATAGCGAGGGCGGCGTGGCGGTCGACCTGCCGTCGGCCTCGGTCAAGGTGGAGGAACTGCGGGGCGAGGCCTTCGCCAAGGGGACCTGGCGGGTGAACCCGCGCCTGACCCTGGAGGGCGGCCTGCGGCTGGAGACCTCGACGATCAAGCAGTCGGGCGACGCCTCCAACGAGGAAAGCTTCTTCTACGCCAAGCCCCGCTTCCAGGCGACCTGGACGCCCAAGGCCAGCCACCAGCTGCGGGTGCGGTTCGAGCGCGAGCTGGGCCAGCTGGACTTCGGCGACTTCGTGGCCTCGTCCGACCTGGACGACGGCAACGTCTATGGCGGCAATGTGGATCTCAAGCCCGAGCAGCGCTGGATCTCGGAGGTCACCTACGAGCGCCGGTTCTGGGGCGAGGGCATCGTCTCGATCGGCTTCCGCCACGACGAGATCATCGACGTGATCGACCGCCTGCCCCTGCCCGGCGGCCTGTCGGCGACCGGCAATATCGGCAACGGCACGCTGGACAGGCTGACGGTGAATATCGTGGTGCCGACCGATCGCTGGGGGATCAAGGGCGGCCGGTTCACCTTCAAGAACGAGTGGAACGAGACCCACGTCACCGATCCGACCACCGGCCAGGACCGTCCGATCTCGGACGTGCGGCCGACCCAGGCCAATCTCGGCTTCCAGCAGGACATCGCCCGCTGGAAGACCCAGTGGGGCGTCAACTGGCTGCCGCTGCTGGGGCTGGGGACCTATGATCCGGACCAGACCGGCGGCTGGCGCGGGGCGGGGTATGTGGAAAGCTTCGTGGAGTACAAGCCGACCCCGACCCTGTCGCTGCGCGCCCAGCTGAACCTGTGGGACGACTTCGTGATCCGCCGCACGGTCTATGCCGACCGCACCGCGCCGCGGCCGGTGGCGTTCACCGAGGGGCGCGACATCAACCCGCGCACCTGGGTCTCGCTGCGCCTGCGCAAGACGTTCTAGGCGGGCCGGCGCCGCGTGGGCCGCCCCCTATTGCGGCGGTCCGCCGGGGCCCTGGAAGTCGAAGCCGGGGTCCTTGCGGCCCTTGCCGGTCCCGAAGGTCCAGGCCAGGCCGACGCGGACCATGCGGGCGTCGACATCGCGGACCACCAGGCTCTTGAGCGTGGGCGTATCGATCACCTGCTTGTCGCGATACAGGCCCAGCACGTCCTGGACCGTGACCACCAGCGACAGGCGATCGTCGATCTTGCGGCGATAGCCCAGATCGATCCCGGCCGACGGCAGGGCGTAGCCCTGGGCGGTCAGGCGCTTGCCGCCGAGGAAGCCGTTGACCTGCAGCAGGTCCTTGGGCGTGGCCTGCCAGCTGAGGCTGGCGCGGCCCGAGGCCGTGGTGGCCGAGCGCTTGTCCGCAAAGCCCAGGTTGGAGCCGTCCAGCTCGACCCAGAACAGGTTGGCGCTGAGATTATAGGTCAGGGCCTTGCCCCGCTTGCCGTTCAGCACCAGCTCCAGCCCGCCGTTGCGGCTCTGGGCGACATTGGCCTTGGTGGTGACGAACACCCCGCCGCCGATGTCGGTGACCACGTCGCTGAACACCTTGTCGTTCTGGCGGTAGTACAGGGTGGCCATCGCCAGCAGGGGCGCCTTGCGGTACTGCCAGCCCAGCTCGAACGACTGGGTCTGCTGCGGCTTGAGGTCGGGATTGCCGATCCGGTAGTTCAGCGGATCCAGCAGGAACGGCACGGGGTTCAGATCGAACGGGCCGGGGCGCTGCAGGCGCTCGCTGTAGCTGGCGGTCAGCTTCTGGCGCTCGCCCAGCGGGTACGACAGGTGCAGGCTGGGCAGCCAGTCGGTATTGTCATTCTCGTCCTCGCGGCCGGCGGTGGCCAGGTCCAGCTGGGAGGTCTCGTAGCGCAGGCCGGCCAGCACGGTCAGATCGCCGATCGGGCGCTCATAGGTGGCGTAGGCCTGACCCAGGGTCTGCTCGTAGAGGAACCGGTTGGTCAGCAGCGGGTCGGGGATCAGCCCGTCGGCGCTCGCGCCGCGAAAGCCCTCGTTGACGTAGCTGTTGTCATCGAACTGCAGGTCGAACCCCAGTTTCAGCGTCCGCCCCTCGCCCACCGGCCGGACATAGTCGCCCTTCAGGTCGGTCTGGCGGGTGTCATAGCCCAGCCGCTGCTCGTCAAAGGCGCTGGACGCCGCCGGCAGGGTGGTCAGCGTATGGCCGGCCCGCACGCGATTGTCATCGGTGGCGTCATAGCTGAGCTTGAGGGTCAGCTCGTGACCGTCACCGTCGAACCGGCGGCGCAGGCTGGCGCCGACCATGCCGTTGTCTCGGCGCTGGCGGACGGTCAGGTCGCGCTGGAAGGCCTGGGTGAGCGCGCCGGATCCGTCCTCGCGGGCGGTGGCCGACTGGCTGTCGACGGCCAGGTCCAGGCGACCGAGACGGGCCTCGCCGCCGATCCGCAGCCGGTCGGTCAGATCATAGTCGACCGAGCCCTGGCTGGTCACGCTCTCGAAGTCGAACTGGCCCTTGCCCTTGGTCTCGCTGTCGAGATCGGCCCGCTGGCGGCGCTCGTAATCGACCTGGTCGGCGGTGTCCCGGCGGTAGTTCAGATCGCCGGACGCCGACAGCTTGCCGCCGTTGTAGCCCATGTTGCCGCTGCCCCCGCCGCGCCCGGAATCGCCGACCGTCAGGCGCAGCGAGCTGGTCCGTCCCGCGCCCTTGGCCTGCTTGGTGATCAGGTTGATGACCCCGCCCGTGCCGTCGGCGCGGAACTCGGCGGAGGGGTTGGTGACGACCTCCACCCGGTCGATGCGGTCGGCGGGCATCTGCTGCAGGGCCTGGCCCCGGCCCTCGCCCTGGAACAGGCCCGAGGGCTTGCCGTCGATCAGGATGGTCACCGACGGATCGCCGCGCAGGCTGACATTGCCCTGCACGTCGACTTCCACCGAAGGAAGGTTGCGCAGGGCGTCGGCGATCGAGCCCGACTGGGCCGACAGGTCGCCCGTGACGCTGTAGCTGCGCCGATCGATCGAGGTGCGGACCTGGGGCGCGTCGGCCGTCACCTGGACCGCGCTGACGCTGGTGGAGGTCCCGGGGGACGCCTCGGCGGCCGGCTTCTCCGGCGCGGCTTGCGGCCCGGCGGTCGTGACCGAAGCGGCTTGAGCGGCGGCGAGCGCCGCCCAGACGAAACCGATATGCACTGGAAACCCCCTGGAAAGCCGCTGACGAAGGCGGCGGAATGGCTTATGATACAGCTGTATTTTACACCAGAATACAAATGTACTTTCGGTAATGGAGCCGCTCATGCGGATTTCGGGCGCGGAGAGCCAGGTGATGGAAGCCCTGTGGCGGCGCGGACCGCTGACGCCGGACGGGGTCGTCGCCGAGGTGGGCGAGGCTCACGACTGGGCGCCGGGCACGGTCAAGACCCTGATCACCCGCCTGCTGCGCAAGGGCGCGATCGCCGGCGCCCGCGAGGCGGGCGGCTATCTCTATCGCCCCCTGGTCTCGCGCGACGACTATGTGCAGTCCGAGAGCCAGGGCCTGGTCGACCGATTGTTCGGCGGCGAGGTGGCGCCGCTGGTCGCCCATTTCGCTCAGCACCGGGCGCTAACGGCCAAGGACGTCCAGTTGCTGAAGGACCTGATCGCGGAGATCGAGGACGATGACTGAGGTCCTTCCGCTTCTGCTGCGCGTCAACCTGGCCCTGGCGGTCGCGGTCGCCGGGGTGATGGTTCTGCGCCTGCCCGCGCGGCGGCTGTTCGGCGCGCGGGTGGCCTACGGCCTGTGGATCCTGCCGCCGCTGGCCGCCCTGGCCATGCTGGTCCCCGCGCGGGTGGTGACGCTGCGTCTGCCCATGCCGACGCCAGAGAAGACCGAGCCCGCGCTGGCGTCAGCCGCGACGACCACCGCGACCACGCCGTTCGACGTCCAGCCGCTGCTCGCCGCGCTGTGGCTGGCCGGCGTCGCCCTTTGCCTGGCCTGGCAGAGCTGGCGGCAGGTCCAATTCACCCGCGCCGCGCGGGCCGGCCGGGCCGGTCCGGCCGTGGTGGGGGTGCTGCGCCCCCGCGTGGTGACGCCCGCCGACTTCGCCCAGCGCTACACCCCGGCCGAGCGCGAGGTGGTGCTGGCCCACGAGCGGGTCCACCTGGAGCGAGCTGACCCGCTGGTCAACGCCGCCCTGGCCCTGCTGACCTGCGTGAACTGGTTCAACCCGGCCGTCCACGCGATGTCGCGCTGGCTGAAGATCGACCAGGAACTGGCCTGCGACGCCCGGGTCGTCGCCGCTCACCCCAAGGCCCGCAAGGCCTATGCCCAGGCCATGCTGAAGACCCAGATGGCCGCCCGCCCCTTGCCGCTGGGCTGCCACTGGTCCAGTCATCCGCTGGCCGAGCGGGTGCGCCTGATCGCCCGCCCCGCGCCCAGCCGGGGCCGCCGCCTGGCCGGCGCGAGCCTGACCGTCGTGCTGGGCCTGGCCTGCGCGGTCGGCGCCTGGGCCGCGCGTCCGGCGAAGGTGGCCATGACGTTCGAGGCGCCGCCCGCCACCGCTCGGGAAGCCGCCGCCCTTGACCGCGCGGCCCTCTCGCCACCGCCGCGGCCGCGCGCGTCCTCGCCGTCGCCCCAATGGCCATCTCCGGTCGCGCCCGCGTCCGGCGCGCCGAAGACGCAAGCCCCGACGACTGATCCGGTCGAACCGGTCCTGGCGCAGGTCGATCTCGCCGAGATCCCGCCGCCGCCGCCCGCCGAGGTTCGCCGCTTTCGCGTCATCCACGCCGTCGCCGACCGCTCGTTGGTTCAGCCCGGTTCGGCGGTCCGGGTGGTGGCCAGCGGCATGGCGCCGGACGGCGTGCCCTTGTGGTCCGACTTCACCGCCTTCGGCTCGCAGCGCCTTTATCGCAAGGGCGCCTACGAGCGAAGAGGCAGCCGCTATTCGATCTTCACCAGCGTCGTCCAGGACGGAGAGCGCCTGCGGGTCACGGTCAGCCTTGGTCGCGCCTTCAGGCCGGAGCTGACCGGCTCAATCGACCTGGCCCCCAACCAGACCGGGATCCTGCGGCTGCCGACCGGCCAGCCGGTGGCCGTCACCGCCACCGTGCGCCCCGAAACCCCGGACGAGGTCGAGGAGGGACGGAGCGTACGTCAGTATGGACGGAACTTGCGGGCGGACTGGGGCTAACCTCCCACGTCAGTTCACAACGGCCGTCAGGACCTGTTCGGTTCGCAAGGTCACCTTCGCCACGTGGTCGGTGACCTTGGCCTGGACGCGATAGGCGCCCAGCGGATCCTCGTCCTCGATCCTCAGGCCAGGCTCGATGTCGACAGCTGCAAATTGAGATCCGGGTCGGAAGGATGGCCGACCGAGACGTCTCCCGTGACGCGGGCGTAGGACTTCCCGGCCGGGTCGGTGACCTCGTAGTCCACGGTGACATTGCAATTGCCCGCCGCATCGCCCGTGCAGCCCTTGAAGACAATGAAGGTCTCGATGATCTGATTGCGGACCGCCTGGGTGTCGGTTTTCAGCGAGACGCCGGGCGTCTGCTTCGACCATTCGGTGAGCAGCGCCTCGGGATCGGTAGTCGCGATCTGCAGAACCGCGAAGTTACCCGACGACGCGGCATTGGGCGCCTTCGACCAAGCTTCCCCGGCCTCGGCGCGACCACCTGAACCCGCCACCAGCACGGCCGCTAGAAAGGCGAGGACCATCGCCCCCGCCCTTGATCGATATCGCGTCATCCAGCTCGCTCCCCAAGCCCATAACTAGCGTCACCATGGGCGGAGCGAAGAAGGAAGTCGACTAGCGCTTCAGCCGCCCGATCAGCGCCGTGGTCGACGGATCGTGCGAGCCCGCGGCCCCGCTTTCCAGCTCCGGCAGGATGCGGCCGGCCATCACCTTGCCCAGCTCCACGCCCCACTGGTCGAAGCTGTTGATGCCCCAGATCACGCCCTCGACGAAGGTCTTGTGCTCATAGAGGGCGATCAGGGCGCCGAAGGTCTGGGGCGTCAGGCGCTCCATCAAAACGAGGGTCGAAGGGCGGTTGCCGGCGAAGGTGCGCTGCGGCGCCAGGGTGGCGATCTCGGCTTCCGAAACACCCTTGGCCTGAAGCTCGGCGACCACGTCCTGGGTGGTGCGCCCCACCATGAACGCCTCGGCCTGGGCCAGCAGGTTGGACAGCAGCTTCTCGTGCATGCCGGCCGGGCCTTCATCCGACTTGGCCACGCCGATCAGCTCCATCGGGGTGATGTCCGTGCCCTGGTGCATGCACTGGAAATAGGCGTGCTGGACATTGGTGCCCTCGTCGCCGAACACCACGGTGGCCGTACCGCGCTTGGCGGGCTGGCCGTCCGGCCCGACCGACTTGCCGTTGCTCTCCATCTCCAGCTGCTGGAGGAACGAGGCCAGGCGGCGCAGGCGGTGCGAATAGGGCACGACCGAGCGGGCGCGGCGGTCCAGGCCATTGCGGTTGAAGATCTGGGCCAGGGCGATCAGCACCGGGGCGTTGGTTTCCAGCGAGGCGGTGCGGAAGTGCTCGTCCATGGCGGCGGCGCCGTCGAGGAAGCCCTGGAAGGCGTCCCAGCCGCAGGCCACGGCCACCGACAGGCTGACCGACGACCACAGCGAATAGCGGCCGCCCACCCAGTCCCAGAAGCCGAACACCCGATCATTGGCCACGCCGAAGGCGGCGGTCTTGTCCAGGGCGGTGGAGATGGCGGCCAGGTGCTGGTTGGCGCCCTCTTCGCCCAGCGCCTCGGCCAGCCAGGCGCGGGCCGCGCCGGCGTTGGCCAGGGTCTCCTGGGTGGTGAAGGTCTTGGAGACCACGATGACCAGGGTCTCGGTCGGATCCATGTCGGCCGTCGTCAGCGCGAACTCGGCGCCGTCCACATTGGCCACGAAGCGGAGGTCGATGCTCGGCTTGACCGGCCGCAGGGCGTCCCACAGCAGGCGCGGGCCCAGGTCGCTGCCGCCGATGCCGATGTGCAGGATGGCCTTGAACGGCTTGCCCGTGGCGCCCTTGATCTGGCCCGACCGGACGGCCTCGGCGAAGGTCTTCATGCGAGCGCGGACGGCCTCGACCTCGGCCATGACCGGGGCGCCGCCGACCTTGAAATCGGCGTCCGCCGTGGCGCGCAGAGCGGTGTGCAGGACGGCGCGGCCCTCGGAGCTGTTGATCGCCTCGCCGCCGAACATCGCCGCCCGGGCGCTTTCGACGTCGGCCGCGTGGGCTAGGTCGAGCGCCGCCTCGAGGCCGGCCTCGTCCCAGGCCTGCTTGGACAGGTCGATGTGCAGGCCCGCCACGTCGAGCGTCAGCGTCTCCAGGCGCCGGGACTCGGCCTCGAACATCTCGACGATGCGCTTTTCGCCGGCGGCCTTGGCGGCGTCTTCCAGGCGGGTCCAGGCGGCGTCGAGATCGGCCATGCGGGATTCCTTTAATGAGAGCGGTACAGGTTGGTAAATCGGCGTTTACCTGGGCGGGCTTACCAAACCCCTGCCGCCGCGTCATGGCAGACCAATGACGTTTTTTGCGCGAGTCCCCAATGTCCTGTGACGCCGTCGCCTTTTCCGCCATGCTCTGGCTCGCCTCGGGCAGTCCGGGCCTCCAGGCCGCGGGCCCCGCTCCTGCCGTGATCCAGTCGGCGCCGGTCCCCGCCTCTGTGGCCGGCGAGGCGCTGTTCATCGACATCGTCAAACGGGCCGGCGGGCTGAAGGCCCAGACCGAGGCCTACCGCAAAGGCCTGCCCCAGGACCCCGCCGCCGTCGCCCAGGCGCTGAAGGGCTTCGACGTCTTCCAGGGCAAGATCGCCGAGCTGGCGACCCTGGACATGAAGGGCCACCTTGCCCTGAAGGAACGCGGCGCGGTCGACGATCTCAAATGCATCCTGCGCGGCATAGCGGCGGACCTGCCCGAAAAGCTGAAGGCCGTCGGCGAGGCCAAGACCGTCAAGGACCAGGACCTGGCCCTGCGCGACATGGTCTATCTGCTGAACGACAACGTCGAAGTGATCACCGCGCCGCCGCAGCCGGCGGCTTGACGCCCATTTCCTCCCCGCCGCCATCCTCGGACTTGTTCCGAGGACCCCTGTTTCAGCCAAGGTAAAGGTCGATCCGTGAAACGGTGAGATCACGGCCTCGCTTTCAGATGACATCGCGGCGGATCTAGGGGTCCTCGGAACAAGTCCGAGGATGACGGACAATGGGGACCCCCCTAAGCGTCCTTGTACTTCACCGCGCAGCCGTAAGGCTGGCTGTAGGCCACCGCCACCTTGCGGCCCGCCTTCACGTCGGCCAGGGCGGCGGCGACATAGTTCTTGGCGGTCTTGATGTCCTCGACCTTGGCGCTGGGCACGTCGTCGATGGCGCCCTGGTAGACCAGGGCCCCGGAGCGATCGATGACGTACATGTGCGGCGTGGTCTTGGCCTTGTAGGCCGTGGCGATCGCGCCGTCGGAATCCAGCAGCAGGGTCGTGGGCTTGGCGCCCTTGGCGTCCAGCCAGGTCCTGGCGGCCGCGCCGTCGGCGAAATAGCCCTGCTTGCCGGGCGCCGACGAGGCCACCGACAGCCAGACCACGCCGTCGGCCGTGGCGGCCTGCTGCAGGCCCTGCATGTTGCCCGAATAGTGCTTCTTCACGTACGGGCAGCCCTCGTTGACGAATTCCAGCACCACGACCTTGCCCTTGAACTCGGCCAGGGAGCGGGTCTTGCCGTCGATGTCCTTGGCGGTGAAGGCCGGGGCGGGCGCGGCGTGTACGAGGCTTGGCGCCAGCGCCACGAGGGAAAGGCTGGCGGCGACGAGGCGACGGGTGATCGGCACGACGGATCTCCTGAGCGTTAGGGCCCTCCGCCCTCACGTTCCCACAAAACCGTGTTTCGCGAAAGGCTCGCAAAATGGCTGGAGCGCGCCATGAGTTCGCCATCCGCCCTTGCTAAGGCGCAGCTTGCCGTCCAGAAGGCGCTCGCCCGAACGCCCCGTCTTGCGAAAGTCCATGTCGCCGAAGCTCCCGATCCGCGTCCCGACCGCTCTGCTGGCCCTGGGCCTGATGCTGACCGCGTGCGCCACCGAGACCAAGACCACGGTCTTCGTGCCGATGGTGGCCCCGACGCCGCCCAGCTCGCTGACACCCCAGCCGGTGATGCTGTTCAACCAGACCAAGGACGGCCGCAAGCTGTTCACCCTGGACGCCGAGTTCCCCTATTGCGACGTCGAGACCGGCAAGGTCATCGTGGTGCCCCGCTGGTACGTCACCGACTTCGCCAGCGTGCCCTGGTACGGTCAGGGCTTCGTCGATCCGCAGGGGCCGACGGCGCGGGCGGCCATCGTCCATGACTGGCTCTACACGATCGGCGAACCGGGCAAGCGGCAGGAGGCCGACGACATCTTCCTGCGGGCGATGCTGAAATACGGCGTGCCGCCGTTCCAGGCCAACATCGCCTACAAGGCCGTGCGGATCGGCGGCGAGAAGGGCTATGGCCTGCCCACCGACTGGAAGTTCACCGACCCCAAGCGCCAGGACATCTTCCAGCCCGCGCCGTTCGCCAAACCGCGCACCGGCGCGGTGCGGATCCTGCCGCGCTGCCAGGGCTTCGGCGCCCTGATCCAGACTGGCTGGCGCGCCTATCCGATCAAGACCCCGGTGATCACGGCTCCGCCGCCGGTGGTGGTCACGCGGACGCCGCTGGACCAGGTGAAGGCGCGGCTGCCGTTCGGCGGCGGCGACAAGAAGAAGTAGGGCGCACCAACTCCCTTCATCCCGACGAAAGTCGGGACCCAGGCTAAGCCGCCCCCGCCTCGGGCAGCGGGTCGTCCCCGCCCTTGCCGTAAGCCTCGACCAGCTGGCGATAGTATTTGGAATTGAACGCCACGACGGTGGCGATCACCCCGACCACGCCCGCCAGGGTGAAGACCAGGGCCATGCCGCGTTCCGGCCCGCGCCCGAACCAGTCGCCGATGGCGTCCGCCCCGGATCCCGTCGTCATGTACGGAATGACGATGAACTGGGTCAGGGGCCCGATCAGGAAGGCGGTCAGGGGCGAGGCGGCCTGCTCGACCGACTGGGCGAAACCGAAGACCCGGCCCTGGCGCTCATACGGCACCACCTTCTGCAGGGTGGTCTGCTCGGCGGCCTCGGCATAGGGGCCCAGCAGCATCCAGACGAAACAGCCGGCGGCCAGCAGCCAGATCGACGATTGCACGGTGAACACGCAGCACACCGACCAGGTGATCAGGTTGACCAGCAGCAGGGTTCGCAGCGGATTGGGGCCCAGGCCGGTCTTTGAGATGATGATCCCGCTGAGGATGAAGGCCGTCGACAGGAAGCCGAACAGCAGGCCCCAGGTCTGCACCGAGACCAGCGACAGGCCGTAGGCGTCCAGCAACGCCATGAAGATGCCGCCCAGAAAGTTGTTGAAGCAGGCGAACAGGATCAGGGCGAACAGGCCGGGCACCGCGCCGATGACCTTCAGGGTCCCGGCGATGTCCACGCGCCGAGGCTCGGCGGGCGCGTCGGGATGCGGCGCGTCGCGCGGTTCCTTCACGGCCACGGTCAGCAGGTGCAGGAAGGCCGCCAGGGTGAAGGCCAGGGCGAAGACCAGGGTGTAGAACATCCCGCCCCAGGCCACGAGGAAGCCGCTGATCACCGAGGTGGTCAGGAAGCCGATGCCGGTGACCATGCCGACCAGGCCGTTGGCCTTGTCGCGATCGGGCTCGGGGATCAGCACCGTCACCAGGGTGGGCAGGGCGATCGACCGGATGTTGCCGGCGATGACGCCCAGCATGGTCAGGCCGATGAAGATCCACAGATAGGGCGCGTAGACCTCGGCCAGCCCGCCCTTGGGGGTCAGCTGGTGCGCGGCCAGGGCCAGGGCGTAGAACAGCAGCGAGACCAGGCTGGAGCCCAGCATCACCGTCTTCTTGAGGTGGTGGTCCACCAGGCTGCCGAACCAGATCCCGGACCCGGCGGTCAGCACCAGATAGACGCCGGCGATCATGCCCGTCGCGAAGACCGAGCGGGTCTCCAGATAGACGTAGAAGGTCAGGGCGAACCAGACCGTGAAGTTGGTGATGTTGGCGACGAGATTGTTGCCGAGCAGGTGGTGGAACACCGCCCGCGGCGGGTGCTGGCTATCGGGATCGGACGGTGCGCTGGACATGGCGCGAACCTGCCAGCGGCCGGCGGCGAGCGCAATGTTCGCCGAACGTCGCTAGCCCTTGGCGGCCGTCTCGATCGCCTCGATCACCAGGCCCTGGGTCAGCAGTTGCGGCAGGATCACCGGCTGGCCGCCGCCCTTGGGATAGACCAGATACAGCGGCACCCCGGCCCGGCCGTGCTCGGCCAGGGCGGCGGCGATGACGGCGTCGCGCTTGGTCCAGTCGGCGCGCAGCAGCACCGCGTCGTTGACCTGGAAGGCGTCGACCAGACGCTGGCCCTTCAGGGCCGTGCCCTCGTTGACCTTGCAGGTCACGCACCAGTCGGCGGTGAAGTCGACCATCACCACCTTGCCCTCGGCCTGCAACGTCGCGACCTTCTCCGGGCTCCAAGGCTCGGAGGCCAGGCCGGGGCCTGTGGCGAGTTCCGCCGAAGGCGTGGCGGGCGCCGACGCGGCCGGCGCGGCGCGGACGCCCGCCGCCACCAGGGCCACGGCGGCGACCAGCGACAGGGCGGCCAGGACGAACGGCAGGGCCGCGCCCTTGCCGGCGATCCGCCGCTCCTGGGCCAGGCCGTACAGCCAGGCGGCGAAGGCGACCAGCACGCTGGCGGCCAGCAGGGCGGCCAGGGGGATCCCGCCCGTCTGCTGGCTGAACACCCAGGCCAGCCAAGCGGCGGTGGCGTACATCGGGAAGGCCAGGCCCTTCTTCAGCACGTCCATCCACGGGCCCGGGCGCGGCAGGCGGGCCAGCAAGGCGGGGGCGAAGGCCAGGATCACGAACGGCGCGGCGAAGCCCAGGGCCAGGCCCAGGAACACGGCCAGCGACAGCAGCGGCGGCTGGGTCAGGGCGTAGCCTAGGGCCCCGGCCATGAACGGCGCGGTGCACGGCGCGGCCACCAGCACGGCCAGGGCGCCCGTCAGGAACGAACCGCCAACGCCGTTGCCGCTGGCGCCGGACGCCACGCCCTGCACCGAGGCGCCGACCTCGAACACGCCCGACATGTTCAGGGCCACCAGCAGCATCAGCAGGGCCAGGGCGGCGACCACGGCGGGCGACTGCAGCTGGAAGCCCCAGCCCACGGCCGCGCCGCCGGCCCTCACGGCGATCAGCAGGCCCGCCAGCACCAGGAAGGTCACGACCACCCCGGCCAGGAAGGCCAGGCCCTGGACGCGGGTCTTGCCGGCGTCATGGGCATGGGCCGTCAGGCTGGCGGCCTTCATCGACAGGATCGGGAAGACGCAGGGCATCAGGTTCAGGATCAGGCCGCCGAGGAAGGCGAAGGCCACGGCCAGCGGCAGGCCCAGACCGGTGCCGTCAGCCGCGCCATGAGCCTTGGCCGGGGCGGCGGGCGGCGCGCCCAGGCCGCCGGCGGTCGCGGGGATCGTCCCCGGCGTGGCGGTGATCTCATAGGCGGCGCCGTTCAGGGCCAGCACGCCGGACAGCTGCGTCGGCTTTTCCTCGGCTTGCGTGAAGTCGTAGCCCGGGGTCAGCGACAGGGTCAGGCCCTCGGGCCCGCGCTCGATCGCCTGCTCGGGCGGATGCTCGATGACCTTGCCGGAATAGGGATAGAAGAACGCGCCGGACATGTCGGCGCCCTTCAGCGGCGCGCCGGTCACGGCCAGTTTCAGCACGCCGCCCTGCAGCTCGAACACCGCCTTCAGCCCCGCCGGCTTGGGGGCCTTGGCCAGGGTCTCGGCGACCTTGTCGCCCCACTTCGGGTCCGGGCCGGGCATGCCGGCCACGACCGGCAGGGTCAGGGTGACGACCGCGTCCTCGGGCACGCAGACCTGCTCGCAGACCAGGAAGGCCGCGGCGGCCTTCAGGGTGACGACCGAGCCGACCGGGGCGTTGGCCGGCACGCTGATCGGCACGGGCAGCAGCACCTCGCCGGTATAGGCGAAGTCCAGCAGCGGCCCGACGCGGCTCTTCTCCGGCGTCGGCCAGACGATGTCGCCGGCGGTCCAGCCGGCCGGCAGGGTCCAGACGATCCGCGTGGCGTCGCCGGCGTCGCCGGGATTGCGCCAATAGGTGTGCCAGCCCGGTTGGATCTTCTGGCGCAGGGCCACATAGACCGTCGAACCCGGCGCGGCGCCGGCCTCCTGCGAGACCAGCTCGACCTCGATATGCCCGGTCTGGACGGCTTCGGCCTTGGCCATGGGAACGCCCATCAGCAGGGCGACCATCAGCGCCGGCAGGACGGCGAACAGCTTGCGAAGCGACATGAACGAGTTCCAGGCGGAGCCCCCCAAGCAGAAAGGGGCGCAAGACACATGACCTCTCCAAGCGCTCTCGACAATGGCCAAGCCGTCGTGGTCAGGTCGAAGACCCGCGTTCGCAAGAGAGTCGCCCCTTCATGCCCGCTTCCTTCGACGACATCGAGATCGGCCAGGTGGTGTCGCTGGGGGCCACGGTGGTCGACGGCAAGGCGCTGGAGAGCTTCTGCGCGGCGTTCCAGCCGGGCTGGCCGGCGGCCAGCGGCGCCCCCGACACCATGGTCTTCGCCATCTGGTCCAAGCTGGACAGCGACGCCAGCGCCGCCTGGCCCCAGACCAAGCGGGTCGGCGTCGACGCCCTGCGCTGGCTGCGCAACCCGCCGGCCGGCGAGCTTCTGCGCGGCCGCATGACGGTGATGGGCAAGGATCCGGTCGGCGACGGCAAGGGCATCGTCATCGCCCAGCACGACCTGCTGGACGAGGCGGGCCGGCTGGTCTTCTCGTGCCTGACGCGAAGTATTTTCGCCCGATAGAAACCCTCTCCCTTCCGGGAGAAGGTGAAAAAGAAAAGGCGGCGGGCTCTTTCGAACCCCCCGCCTCTTCCAACACCCGAGGGCGTGAAGCCTAGTTCAGGGCGCCGTTGGCGGCCGCCTGCTGCTGGCGGATCGTGGCCAGGGCGATCAGACGGTCCCAACCGATCAGCGACACCAGGTGCGCGTAGATCTGGGCCAGAGCGCCGCTGGTCTGAAGTTCCTTGATCTTTTCGGCCGGCAGGGCGTTCAGCTTCTCTTCCGAGACGCCGAAGTACTCGGCCACGGTCTGCGGCTCGCCGGCAGAACCGTCGGCGTTCATCGGCGTGAAGACGGCCTTCTTCAGTTCGAACAGGTCGTTGTCCTTCAGCAACTGCACGAACGAGTCGGTGCGGCGGCGTTCGACCTCGAAGTCGTCGCAGAACTTGATGCAGTTCTGGGTGTATTCGGTCGGCTCGCCCTTGTCGTCGAACAGCGGCGTCTGGCCGCCCTCGGCCAGCAGGTCCGAGCTGCGATCGATGCAGACGATCAGGCGGTCCTGGGTCTCGTCATTGGCCAGGACGAACGGATAGCGGCGGATATAGGCCGGGATATAGGCGCCGGCCTCGAAGCCGCCGTCGGCCTGGACGAACAGGTTCTCGCCGGTGTTGAGACCCATGACGGCCAGCGGCACGCGGTCCTCGCCGGCGAAGATCACCGGATAGGTCAGGGCGGCCGGGGCGAATTCGGTGACGGCCAGCGGCACGGCCGTGCCGCTCAGGGCGAAGCGGTAGGGCTTGTCCTTGTGGACCAGGGCGAGCTTGGCGTGCTGCTCCCGGTTCAGCGGCTCCGGCGAGGAATAGAACAGGACGTTGCCGGAGATGCCGCCGGCGGGTTGGGTCGTTTCCATGAACAGCTCGACAAAAGGCTAATGAACGGACGCCTATTGCGTTCAGGCGGCCTTTAAAGGTCCGGCGCTTCTAGCCGATCCGGAGGGGCCTCGCAATCGACCCCTCCGCCTTGCGGTTAAGCCCAGCTTCCATTTCGCCCCTGGCGGGAAAGCGGCGCCGAAGCCGCCGCCCAGGCCGAGTGATTTCTAGAACTTCCAGGCCACGCCGGCCCGCACCGAGCGACCCGGCGACGGGGCGATGTCCTTGAGGAACGAGGCGTGCTCGCGGATCTCCTCGTCGGTCAGGTTGCGACCGTCGACGAACAGCCGCAGCGGCGAGTCGGCGATCGGCTTGAACGTGGCCTTCAGGTTGACCACCGTGTAGCCGTCGGTGGGCAGTTCGAAGTCGGCGACGCGGTCCTGCTCGGCCACGCGGCGCACCTCCAGCGTGGTCTCGACGCGCGGCGCGGTCCAGACCACCGAGCCGCCCAGCGACCACGGCGGGATGCGGGCCGGCACGCCGACGTCGGTCTTGCCGTGCACCCAGTCGAAGGTGGTCTCCAGGCGGATCGACTGGGTCGCCCCGCGCCAGGCGTCGTAGCTGGCTTCGAACTCGGCCCCGTGGAAGTCGGCCTTGGTCTGGAAGTACTGGAAGACGGGCAGGTCGTCCTCGATCGCGCCGGTCGGGGCCTGCTCGATGAAGTTGTCATACTTGGCCGCCCACAGGTGGCCCTCGGCGCGCAGGCGGTCGTTTTTCCAGCGAACCGTGGCTTCCAGCGAGGTCACGGTCTCGTTGTCGAGGCCGGCGTCGCCCACCTCGTAGCTGCCGGTGCCCGCGTGGGGGCCGTCGGCGAACAGCTCGAACTCGGTCGGCGCCCGGCCGTTGCGCGACAGGGTCAGGGCGTAGAACAGGTTGTCGGTCGGCTTGAGGAACACGCCCAGCGAGCCCGAGACGTTGTCGAAGTCGCGCTTCTCGGTCGGGGTCTTCAGCTCACGCGTATCGAAGCGAAGACCGGCGTCGAGGCCCCAGGTCCCGCGGTCCAGGCGCTGCAGGGTGAAGATCCCGTACTCCTTGATGTCGGTCGAGGGCACGAAGGCCTCGTCGCCGATGGCCTCGAAGCTGCGCGACAGGGCCTGGACGCCGATCGCCCCCTGGTGGCCGTCATGCTCGCGGTGGACCAGCTCGAACCGGCCCTCCACGCCGTCGGACAGGAAGCGGGTGCCGGCCTCGCCGTCCTCGACGCTGACCTCGGCGTGCTCGTAATCCGCATAGCCAACGGAGACGCGGACCTTCTCGAACCACTTGCTGTCCAGTTCCTGCTCGCCGCGCAGGTCGTAGCGGGTCTGCTGCAGGTGGATCGACACCGGGCCCTCGGCGTCCGGGTCGATCGGGGCCAGGACCTGCGGATAAGGCACGCCGTAGGTGGTGTCGGTCTTCTTGACCGACACGCCGAAGAAGCCCCGGTCATGCACGTACGAGACGCCGGCCCCATAGGCGTCGACCTCGACGTCGGTGTTCTTGACCTTGTGATCGGGATCCACCGTCAGGCCGTCGCGGGCCGCCAGACGGTCGGACACGGCGGCGGTGGGGATCGAATAGTCGTCGGTGCGGCGGCTGGTGAAGTCGACCGCGAACACGATCGGGCCCTTCCCGGCCTTGACCGCGCCGCTATAGGCATAGCCGTCGTCGACCGACGAGACCGAGGCCGACAGCCGGCCCTCGGGACCGTTGGCGGCGGGGCTGGAGGGCACGCGATCGTCGATCATGTTGACCACCCCGCCGATGCCCGAGCCGCCATAGGCCAGCGTCGAGGGGCCGCGCAGCACCTCGATCCGCGAGGCCTCGCCCGGGTCGCTGGCCACGGCGTGGTCGGGCGACAGGGCGCTGGCGTCCACCTGGCCCACCCCGTTCTGCAGCACCATCACCCGGGGACCCGACAGGCCGCGGATCACCGGCCGCGAGGCGCCGGGGCCGAAGAAGGTGGAGCGCAGGCCCGGCAGGCCGTTCAGCACGTCGCCCAGGCCGCCGGCCGGCGCGGTGTCCAGTTGGTCGCGGGTCACGACGTTGACGCTGCTGGTCACGGTGTCCAGGGACACGGCGTAGGGGGCGGCGGTGACCACCACCCGGTCGACCAGATTGGGATCCGGCGCGGCGGCGGGGGCTTCGGCGGCCTGGGCCAGCGGCGCGACGAGGGCGAAAGCCAGCAGGCTCGCGGCGGAAAGCAAAACGCGACGGGGCATGGGAAATCCTGGAGCTTGGCCGAGGGAGCGGCTCGATTGGACTGTTATGAAATAACATTACCCTTCGTCAAGCCGCTTCACGCTTGACGCCGCCCTTCGCCGCCGTTCTGTGGTCGGATGACCACAGGGAGACCGCTCATGACCCGCAACACGCTGCTCGTCGCCACGGTCGGCGGCGTCCTGCTGATGGGCTGTTCGCCACTCCAGGACCTGCTCCCCGCCCCCTCCGCGCCCAAGGCCGCGCCCTACGCCGTCAGCCCCAGCACATCCAGCTGGACCAAGCCGCCGGCCGGCTATCTGAAGACCGGCATGAACCTGGACGGGGCCTTGATCATCGGCCCGCCGCCGACCCCGGACTCGCCGCGCGGCAAGGCCGACCGGGCGACCTTCGACGCCACGCGCAAGCTGGCCGGCACGCCGACCTGGGACAAGGCCATCGTCGACGCCGACCTGTCGGGCGGGCACGGCTTCAAGAGCTTCTCCTGCGCGGCCGGCGTCACCATCAGCCCGCAGGCCACCCCGACCCTGACCAACCTCCTGCTGCGGATGACCGACGACGCCGCGACCCTCTACCAGCCGGCCAAGGCCGCGTTCCAGCGCAAGCGGCCGCCGGTGGGCAACACCAAGCCGATCTGCGTGCCGCGCGAAAAATGGATCGAGACCGACGGCTCCTATCCGTCCGGCCACGGTCTGATCGGCTGGTCCTGGGCCCTGGTGATCTCCGAGGCCGCCCCCGAGCACGCCAGCGCCGTCCTGGCGCGCGGCCGCGCGTTCGGCGACAGCCGGATCATCTGCGGCGTGCATTATCAGAGCGACATCGAGGCCGGCCGCTATCTGGGCTCGGCCATGGTCTCGCGCCTGCACCAGGACCCGGCGTTCCTGGCCGACCTGGAGAAGGCCAAGACCGAGGTGGCGGCGTCACGGGCGAACGGGCCGCCGACGGGGTGCGGCGGCTAGTTTTCTCTTGAGCCCTCTCCCATGGGCCCTGTTGCGTAGATCGCTGGTAGGCGGACTGACGGGGTGTTTGGGTGATGACGCTCGCCGTGACCCTGTCGCTTGGGGCGTCGGGGGCTGTTTGGTGAGGATTTTACCGTCCGGCGGGCGGAGTCCGCCCCTGGTCAGGTGGTCGCCAGGGCTGTCCAGCGTCGCAGGTTGAAGGCCATGGCC
>Ga0101941_1000580_pt1 | contig 54652 bp, 48 predicted proteins | sample DewCreD2012metaG_3_FD_75242 | JGI IMG/M metagenome (GOLD analysis project Ga0101941, IMG submission 75242) | Hot spring sediment bacterial and archeal communities from British Columbia, Canada, to study Microbial Dark Matter (Phase II) - Dewar... ... | reverse complement strand
ATCGAAAGGTCGCGGCCCCATTGAAGCGAGACATCGAACGTGAGCTCCGAGATCACCGAGTCGAGTTTCCGCGATCGAAAGGTCGCGGCCCCATTGAAGCACGGCCGCGAGGACAGGCCAGTCGGCCGTCCGGAGGTTTCCGCGATCGAAAGGTCGCGGCCCCATTGAAGCTGCTGCAGCGTCGGGTGCTCCCGCGCCACAGCTTCCGGTTTCCGCGATCGAAAGGTCGCGGCCCCATTGAAGCTTCTGGGCGGTACGGGTTCGCCCTGGCCCTCTACGTTTCCGCGATCGAAAGGTCGCGGCCCCATTGAAGCTTGGCGGAGGAGGTCGCGATCCTTCCCTGATCCCTTGCACCCGACCGGTATCATCCGCGCGGCGTGTCGGAGGCCGTCGAACGCGCGGTGCGTTTCGTCCGTGAGGAGGTCCGGCCGAACCTCGACCGGTGGGACCGGGAGGCCCGCTACCCGCGGGAGGCCGTGGCCGCCTCGGGGCTCACCGGGCTCTTCTGCCCCCGGGCGTTCGGGGGCCTGGACCTCCCGTTCCCCGAGGGCATGCAGGTGTTCGAGGAGCTCGGCCGGGGCGACGCCGCCCTCGCGTTCTCGCTCTCGATGCACAACGCGGTGGCCTCCGCGGTCACGCGCCAGGGCGACGAGGAGCTCCGGGGGCGGTGGGGACGGCGGCTCGCCGCGGGAGAGGCGCTCGGGGGGTTCTCGCTCACCGAGCCCCACGCCGGCTCCGACGCCACGGCCATCACGACCCTGGCCACCGAGGCCACCGACGGCTGGCGGATCTCCGGGCGGAAGGCCTGGGTCTCGCTCGCCGGCGAGGCCGACCTGTTCCTCGTGGTCTGCAAGACGCGCGGGGAGCCGGGGCATCGGGACATCGCGATGCTCGCCGTGGAGCGGGAGGCGCCGGGCGTCTCGTTCCCGCGCCTGTACCGGAAGGCGGCCGCGGACTTCCTCCCCATCGGGTAGATGGAGCTCGACGGGGCGCCGGGGAAGGTCCTGGCCCCGCCGGGACAGGGGATGCGGGCCGCCCTCGCGGCGATCGACGTGGCCCGCTGCGACATCGCCGCCATCGCCTGCGGGCTCCTGGCCGAGGCCCTGGACGTCGCCCTGGGCTACGCCCGCGACCGCCGGGCCTTCGGCCAGCGGGTCCTGGACCTCCAGGGGATCCAGTGGGCCCTGGCCGACCTCGCGACCGACCTCGAGGCCGGGCGGCTCCTCACCCGGCGCGCCGCGGAGCTCCTGGGCACGCCGGGGGGGCCCGTGGCCGTCGCCCACGCCAAGCGGTTCTGCCCCGACGCGGCGCTCCGGGGCGCGATCGCCTGCAGCGAGGTGCTCGGGGCGTACGGATGGCTCCACGACTTCCCCCTGGCCCGGTTCATCGCGCTCGCCAAGATGCTCCAGGTCGTGGACGGGACCACCGAGGTGCAGCGGATCGTGATCGCCCGGGAGCTCGTCCGGCGGGCCGAGGGCCTGGGGACGGGGTGAGGGACGTCGGCCACGCCCGGCGTCCGGGCGCGGGGCCCGAGAGCCCCGCCGCGCGGTCGGACCCACGGCTCTCCCGCCGCCGGGCGGTACTTGCAGGTGCGGCCGGCCGCCGGTAGCGTGCGTCCCGGCCCCACCGGGGGCGGAAGGGAGGGGTTCGCGATGGAGCAGGGACCCGGAACCGGCGGGACGCCGGCGGGGCCCTCGGGCAGCCCGGCCCGGCCGGGGATCGTGACGGCCGCCGCCGTGCTCCTGTTCGTCGGCGGGGGGCTGGGGGCGCTCGGGGGGCTGCTCGCGGTGACCGGGGGCGGCTTCCTGGGCGGGGCCTTCGGAGGGATCGCGATCGTCCTCGGGCTCGTGATGCTCGCCGTCGGCGCGCTCGAGATCTACGCCGGGGTGCAGGTGCTGGCGCTCAGGGAGCAGGGGCGCGTGATCGGCCTGGCCCTGGCCGCGATCGGGGCGCTGCTGTCGCTCCTCCAGATCGGGGCGGCGCCGGGGAGCGCCATCATCGGGCTCGCGATCAACGGGTTCATCCTGTACGCGCTCGTGACGACGGCCTCGGCGTTCCACCGCTGAGGGCGACGACCCCGCGCCCGCGGGTCGCGGCCGGGTTCTCGACCGCGACCCGACGGGCGTGGGACGGCGGACGGCCGGCGTGCCGTCGCTCAGCCCGCGCCCCCGGGCGCCGGCATCACGCAGCGGATCCGGCGGGCGACGAGGGAACCGTCGGCGAGCTCCTCGGAGACGAACACCGCCACGTCCCCGACCCCCAGGTCCTCCACCGAGCCGATCCCCTCGTCGAACACGCGCGTCCGGTCGTCGTAGGAGAGCGTCACCTCGGTGGCGTCGCGGCGGATCAGCGAGATGGTCCGCCCGTCGTGGTCGATCGCGGTGATCATCCCCCGGTCCCAGGTCCACCGGGCCGTGCGCCCGTCGGCGAAGGTCGTGGAGAGGTCGCCGTGGACGGCGCCGACGAGCTCGTGGCAGAGGGGCTCGCGGGGACGGAGGAGCCCCGCGCGGACGACCTCCGCGGTCCCGCCCTCGGCGTGGATCACGGCCCGCATCCCCGGCTCCACGTCGTCGAGGGAGCCGAGCGCGCCGTCCACCACGACGCAGGTGTCCCCGTCCGTCGGGACCGACACCGTCTCGCCGTCCGGCCGCTCCAGGACGACGGTGCCGCCCTCCACCGATCGCACCAGCCCCAGGTCCGTGACGAAGCTGCGCGCGGTCCCGTCCACGTAGGAGAAGGTGCTCTCCACGTGCACCGGGCCGGCGTAGGGGCTCCCCGGGATCGGGCCGGCCGCGCCGCGGGCCACCCCCCCGGCGGGCGCCGCCGGGTCGCCGGCGAGCGCCGGGGCGGCGAGGCCGGCCAGCGCACCGGCCACGACGAGCCCCAGGGCCGCGCCCACGGTCCGCCGGTTCCATCCGAACCGAGCCATCGTTCCCTCCTTTCCCCTCGGTCCGGGGAGAGCGTCGACCCGGATCGTCAGGGGGCGGTGAGGGCTCCGTAAGGGGCGCGTAAGTTCGTCCGGCCGGGCGCTCAGGCCTCCGGCAGCCGGACCTCGAAGACGGCCCCGCCGCCCGGGTCGTCGGCCGCGACGACGTCGCCCCCCATCGCCCGCGCCAGCTCCCGGACGATGGCGAGACCGAGGCCCGAGCCCACCGGCCGCTCGCCCCGGTAGCGATCGTGGAGGTAGAAGCGGTCGAAGGCGCGGGGGAGGTCCTGGGGCGCGAGCCCGGGGCCCGTGTCGCGGACCCGGAGCAGCCCGGGCCCGACCTCGATCGCGACCCGCCCGCCCGCGGGGGTCACGCGGAGGGCGTTCTCGACGAGGTTGGAGAGGACCTGGACGACCCGGTCGTGGTCGGCCACGGCCCGCGCGCCCGCCGCGGTCACCGTCGAGAGCGCGACCCCGAACCCCTCGGCCTGGGTCCGGTACCGCCCCTCCACCTCGCGGGCCGCCGCCGCCAGGTCCACCGGTTCCGCCCGGACCGAGAACCCCGGTCGCCCCAGGCGGGCCAGGTCGAGCAGGTCCTCGACCAGGCGCCGGAGCCGTTCGGCCTCCCGCCCGATCACCTCCCCGGCCGACGAGGGCTCGACGGCCCCGTCCCGGAGCGCCTCGGCGTACCCTCCGATCGCCGTGAGCGGCGTCCGCAGCTCGTGGCTGACCGAGAGGAGGAACGACCGCTCCGCCTCCCGCGCCGCCTCGAGGTCGGCGGCCATCCGGTTGAACGAACGGGCCAGCGCGGCGAGCTCGTCCTCGCCCTCCACCTCGACCCGCACGCCGCTCCGCCCCTCGGCCACGGCCGCGGTCGCCTCGGCGAGCCGCCCGATGGGCCGCGACAGGCGCCGAGCGAGGGGGTAGGCGAGGGCGCCCGCGAGCCCCGCGCCCACGAGCCCGGCCAGGGCCACGGCCAGCACGAGGGGACGGGCGTCGGCCGGGAGGGACCGCGCGCGGCGGGCCAGCACGTACGGCCCAGCGTCGGAGGCCGCGACGGCGAAGAGGAACCGGCGGCCCGCGACCTCCAGGGCCCCGGAGCCGTCCCCGGCGGCGAGGGCCGCCTCCCGCAGGAGGGCGCCGGGTCCCGTGGCGTCCGGGCCGAGGAGCACGTCCCCCTGCCGGGCGAGGAACGCCCGGAGCCTCGCGAGCGCGGCGGGATCGGCGGAGGCGACCGCCGCGGCAGCCCGGGCCCTCCGCTCCAGGGCGCGGAGCGCCTGCCGCTCCACCTGCGCCCGGACGAGGAAGGCGGCGAGGGCCACCGTGAGGACGGCGGCGCCGACGGCGGCGGCGGCGAGCGTCGCGAACAGCCGGCCCCGGAGGGTCCTCACGGCGCCACGGCCTTGTAGCCCACCCCGCGGACCGTGCGGATCAGGCCGGGCCGGCCGAGCTTCCGACGGAGCTGGGCCACGTGGACGTCGACGGTCCGGGTCTCGGCCGGGTAACCGACCCCCCAGACCCGCTCCAGGAGGACCTCGCGGGTGAGCACCACGCCGGGGTGCTCCAGGAAGCAGGCGAGGAGGTCGAACTCGCGGGCGGTGAGCTCCACGGGGCGCCCGTCGACCCGGACCTCGCGGCCGGCGCGGTCCAGGGTCACGCCGCCCAGGGACCGGACGGCCGCCGGCCCCCGCGCCCCGGCGCGGCGGAGGATCGCCTTGACGCGGGCGGCCAGCTCCCGGGGGGAGAAGGGCTTCGTCACGTAGTCGTCGGCCCCGAGCTCGAGCCCCGCGACCCGGTCGGCCTCCTCGTCGCGGGCGGTGAGCATGAGCACCGGGACCTCGGAGCGCGCCCGGATCCGGCGGCAGACCTCGAACCCGTCGATGCCCGGCAGGCGGACGTCGAGGACCACGAGGGCCACCGGGTGGCGGGGCAGCTCGGCCAGGGCCTCCTCGCCGGTGCGCACCCACACGACCTCGTGGCCGTCGCGGGCGAGGTAGGTCCGCACCAGCTCGCCGATGCTCGGCTCGTCCTCGACCACGAGCACCGTCCCGCCCACGCGGGGATGGTACCCGCGGCGGGGCGGAGGGATCGGGTTCGCCGCCGCCCGCGGTCTCAAGATGTCCGGGCCGCGGCCGATGACCCTGGGAGGGGTTGCGCGCGGGTGGTGGAGAGGAGGCCGGTGCGATGGACCGCCGACCGGGCTCCGGCCCGGCCCAGGACGACCGCGGGGGATCGCGGCCCCCGGGCGGGGACCGGGACCTCGAGGTCGCGGCGTCGTTCGTCGAGGGGCTCGGGGCCTTCGTGTGGGAGGCCGACGCGGCCACGTTCCGCTTCACCTACGTGAGCCCCGAGGCCGAGCGGATCCTGGGCTACCCCCGCTCCCGCTGGCTGGAGGAGCCGGGGTTCTGGGTCCGGCACCTGCACCCCGCCGACCGGGAGGAGGCCGTGGAGCGGTGCCGGCGAGCCACCGACGAGGGGCGGGACCACGTCCTCGAGTACCGGATGATCGCCGCCGACGGGCGGGAGGTGTGGCTGCGGGACCTGGTGCAGGTGGTCCGCGACGCCGCCGGTCGGACGCGGCTCCGGGGCCTCATGATCGACGTGACGGCGAGCCGTCGCACCGAGGAGCGCTACCGGAGCATCTTCGAGAACGCCGTCGAGGGGATCTTCGCCACCACCCTCGACGGGCGGTACCTGCTCGCCAACCCGGCCCTCGCCAGGATGGCCGGCTACGGGAGCCCGGAGGAGCTCGTGCGCGAGGTGACCGACGTCGCCTCGGTCTACGTCGACCCGGACGCCCGCCGGCGGCTGATCCGCGCCGTGGACGAGCGGGGCGCGGTGATGGGCTTCGAGGCCGAGGCCCGCCGCCGGGACGGCAGCCCGCTCCGGGTCTCGGAGAACGTGTGGGCCGTGCGCGATGCGCACGGACGGCTCGTCGGCCTGGAGGGGACGGTGCTCGACGTCACGGAGCGGAAGCGGATGGAGGAGGAGCTCCGCCGCTCCGAGGCGCGGTACCGCCTGCTCTTCGAGCGCAACCCCCAGCCGATGTGGGTCGTGGACGTGGAGAGCCTGCGGCTCGTCGCGGCGAACGACGCGGCCCTGCGCCTCTACGGGTACGCCCGGGGGGAGTTCATCGGCGCGTCCATCGAGGCGATCCTGCGGCCGGAGGACGTCCCGCAGGTCCTGGCGCGGCTCCGCTCCGCCCGCCCCGCGGTCCACCGGGTCGGACGCCGCGTCCACCGGAGGAAGGACGGGACGCCGCTCCCCGTCGATATCGTCTCGTTCGCCGTCGAGTTCGATGGGCGGCCGGCCCGGCTCGTCCTGGCCACCGACGCCACCGAGCTGGCGCGGGCCGAGGAGGAGCGCCGGCGCGCGGAGGAGCGGTTCCGGACGCTGGTCGAGCACCTCCCGGGGATCGTCTACATCGACGAACCGGACCCCGCGCGCGGCGGCCTGGCGCGGCCGGTCTACGTGAGCCCCCAGGTCGAGGCGATCCTGGGCTACGCGCCCGCGGAGTTGCTCGCCGACCCCGACCTCTGGCTGCGGGTCGTCCACCCCGAGGACCGGGAGCGGGTCGAGGCCGAGGACCTCCGGACGGAGTCCGAGGGGACCCGGTTCGACGTCGAGTACCGGGCCCTGGCCCGGGACGGCCGCGTGGTGTGGTTCCACGACGTCGCGGTGCCCTTGGAGGAACCCGGGGGCGGGCGGCGCTGGATGGGGGTGATGCTCGACGTGAGCGCCCGGAAGCGGGCGGAGGAGGAGCTCGCGGCCCGCGAGGCCCACCTCCGCCTCCTGCTTGCGGAGGTCCCGGCGGTCCTGTGGTCCGTCGACCGCGAGCTGCGCTTCACGTCGTCGGAGGGCGGAGGGCTGGCCGCGCTGGGGCTCCGGCCCGGGGAGGTGGTGGGCCGCACCCTCGCCGAGTACTTCGGGACCGACGACCCCGACTCCCCGGCGATCGCCGCCCACCGGCGAGCGCTCGAGGGGGAGCCCGTCGACTACGAGCTGGTCTGGGCCGGGCGCACCTACCACTCCCACGTGGAGCCGCTCCGGGGGGCCGACGGGACGGTGCGGGGCGCGGTGGGGGTGGCCATCGACCTCACCGACCGCAAGGCCGCCGAGGAGGAGCTGCGCCGGAGCTACGAGCTGCTCCGCCGAACCGACGAACAGCGCCGCGAGCTCATGGCCCGCCTGGTCCGGGCCCAGGAGGAGGAGCGGCGCCGGATCGCCGCCGACGTCCACGACGACGCCGTGCAGAAGATGACGGCGGTGGGCCTCCGCCTCGAGGCCCTCGCCCGGAGGATCGAGGACCCCGAGGGGCGGGAGCTGCTCGCCCGCCTCCAGGGGACGGTGACGGCGGCCATCGGGCGGCTGCGGAGCCTGCTGTTCGAGCTCCGCCCCCCGGCCCTCGACCGGGCCGGGCTGGCGGACGCCCTCCGGGAGCACCTGGCGCAGCTCCGCGACGAGTCCGGCATCTCGGTGGACCTCGAGGACCGGGCCGCGGGGCCGCTCCCCGAGGAGCTCAAGGTCACCGCCTACCGGATCGCCCAGGAGGCCTTGGCCAACGTCCGGAAGCACGCCCGGGCGGGGTCGGTGCGCGTCGTGCTGGACCGGAGGGACGGTGGGCTCCTGGTCCGGGTGGCCGACGACGGCGTCGGCTTCGTCCCCGACGCGGCACAGGCAGCGGAGCCGGGCCACCTCGGGCTCGAGGCGATGCGCGAGCGCGCCGAGCAGGCCGGGGGGTGGCTGCAGGTCCGCAGCCGCCCGGGCGCCGGCACCACCGTGGAGGCGTGGCTGCCGCTCGCCGGGGAGGGGCGCGAGGGGCTCCCCGAGCCGACCCTCAGGCGCGGATCTCCTGCCGCATGAACAGCACGTAGGCGGCGGCGAAGCAGACCACGCAGAGCGCCGCGAGCCCCACGATCTGCGGCCAGACCACGAGGAGGCTCTGATCGAGGGGGAGGGGGGAGGGGATCGCCTGGTCCACCTGCCTCGGGAGGACGATCCCCACGGTCCGGATCTGGGGGTTCAGCAGCACCACCGTGGCCTCCTCGTACAGCACCGCCGGGGAGAGCCGGCCCAGCCACTGCTGGACGCGGGCGTTCCTGAGCACCTCCTCGACGGTGGGGGAGTCCGGGACGGGGGCCACGGCGTCGGCCACGAGCCCCACCAGGAAGCCGGTGAACAGCGTGAGCACGAGCCACACCGAGATCGAGACCAGCGCGGAGGTGGCGGCCCGCCGGAGGACCACCGACCAGAGCGTGGCGAACGCGAGCCAGAAGCCGACGTAGACCGCGGTGAGGACGAGCCACGCGAGGAGCCGCCCGGCCTCGTCCGCGGTGGGGGTGATCCCGAGCCGCACGATCCCGAGCCCGGCCACGATCAGCGTGAGGGCGGTGAGCACCGCGACGATCACCGCGAGCCCGCCCACGAACTTCCCGTTGATCACGTCGTCCCGCCGGATCGGCTGGGCGACGAGGCGGGGCAGGGTCCGCTGCGCCCGCTCGCCGTTCACCGCGTCGAACCCGAAGGCCACCCCGAGGAGCGGCGCCAGGAACCCGACCAGCGTGAGGAACGAGGGGACCCGCTCGGGGGCCGCGGTGAACACCTGGAGGAACAGCGACGGCGCCTCCTGCGCGCGCTCGGCGATCTCCCGGATCCCGCCGGACGCGGCGTAGACCGATCCCACCGCCGCCAGCGCCACGAGCAAGAGGAGCACGGCGAACCGGGTCGAGAGGAGGTGGTCGGCCACCTCCTTGGCCGCGATGACGCGCCAGCCGATCGACCGCTCCCGGACCCCCGCCACGCCCGGGGCCACCGCTCGTCGGGCCGCGTTCACCGCCCCGCTCCTCCCCTCCGCCGGCCGCTCAGCGCGTCCCCCGGCCGGCCCCGGCCGGCTCGGCCTCCCGGAAGTACCGCCGGTAGAGGGCGTCCAGCTCCTCCTCCCGCCGCTCCAGGTGGAGGAGGACGAGGCCCCGCTCGGCCAGGGCGCGGACCAGGGCCGGCCTCGGATCCCCGTCCGCCGCCACCACCCACCGGCGGGGGTCGCGGCCGTCCCGCTCCACGGCCCGGACCCCGGGGAGCGCCCGGAGCGCCTCCTCGACGCGGGCCGGGTCGCCATCCACCGCGACCTCGAGCGTCGTGGCGGCCACGCCCGCCCGAGCCGCGAGCTCGTCGACCCGCCCCAGCGCCACCAGGCGCCCCGCGGCGAAGATCCCGACCCGGTCGCAGACCGTGCGGACCTGGTGGAGGAGGTGGCTCGAGAGCAGCACCGTGGCGCCGCGCTCCCGGCTCACCCGTCGGATCAGCTCCAGGACCTCCGCCACCCCCTCGGGGTCGATGGCCACGGTCGGCTCGTCGAGGATCAACACCTCGGGGTCCTTCACCAGCGCGTCGGCGATCCCCAGGCGCTGGCGCATCCCGCGGGAGTACGTCTCCACCGGGTCGTCGGCCGCGTCCGACAGGCCCACCTGCTCGAGGAGGGAGGCGATCCGCTCCTCGGCGGCGAACCCGTTCAGGCCGTTGAGGCGCGCCGTGAACCGCAGGTTCTGGCGGCCGGTCATCTGGTCGTAGAACCCCACCGCGTCCGGCACGTACCCCACCCGGCGCTTCACCTCGAGCGGCCGCCGCGTGGGATCGAGGCCGAGCACGCGGGCCTCTCCCTCCGTGGGCTCGGTGAGCCCGAGGAGCATCAGGATCGTCGTGGTCTTCCCCGCGCCGTTGGGCCCCAGGAGCCCGAAGATCTCGCCCCGGTGGAGCTCGAGGTCGAGGTGGTCGACGGCGACGAGGTCCCCGTAGCGCTTGGTCAGCCCCCTGGTGACGACCGCGGGTTCCTCCATGGGCGGCTCACCGCCGGCCGTAGCGCTGGAACACCCACCACAGGCCGCCGAGGGCCGCGAGGATCAGCGCGATCCCCACGAACCCCCAGAGCCCCGAGGTCCGGACCGTGGTCCGGAGGTCCACGTCCTCGCTCACCTGGTCGTTCCGGGCCGAGAGCCGGACGATGTAGTCGCCGGCCACGGCGTCCCCGGACGGCGTGATCAGGACCCGCACCTGCGCCGAATCGCCCGGCGCCACCTGGGGGATCCGCTCCGGGACGAACCGGACCGTCCAGTCCGTCGGGGGGTCCGCGTCGAAGCGGAGGTCCGCGAGGGGCGCGGTCCCCGTGTTCCGCACGACCATCACGACGGTCGTCGTCCCTCCCGCCCCCACGTCCGCGCTGAGCCGCTCGTCGGGGGTGGTGAAGACCAGCTCGTAGTTCCCGGTGATCTCGACCACGAGCTCGGCCCGGGCGGAGAGCCCGCCGCCCGCCGCCCGGACCAGCACCGAGTAGCGGCCGGCCACCGTGTCGTCCGGCGGGTCCACCTCCACCTGGACGCTCTCGCTCTCCCCTCCGCCCACGCGGATCGACGTCGCGAGCTGCTCGCCGACCGGGCGGACGTCCACGAGCCAGCCCGGCGGTCCCGCCCCTCCCAGGTCGAAGGTGGCGTCCCGGGGGGTGTCGTTCCGGAGCTGGAGGTCGAACGTGAACGTGGAGTCGGCGGGGCCGGCCAGCCGGGGGCTGTCGGTGGTGAGGGCGACGCCCCCCTGCGCCCCGCGGCTCACCCGCAGGTCGATCCGGAGCACGTCGGTGCCGGTCGCCGAGCTCCCCACGACCTCGAGGCCGTAACGGCCGGGGGCCGCGTCGGGCGGCACCTCCACCTCGAGCTCCACCGCGGGCGGCTGGTCGGGGTCGGTCATGACGCCGTCGATCACGAAGCCGCCTCCCCGCAGGACGGCCCGCCAGCCCTTCGGCACGTCCCGGACCGCGAGGTCCACGCGCTGGCGGCCGGGGGCCGAGACCGTGAGCTCGAAGGTGACGGTCTCCCCGGGACCGACCACGACCGCCGGGTAGGGGGTGGTGACGCTGGGGCCTGGGGCGGCCCAGGCCGGCGCCCCCACCGCCGCCAGGAGGGCCGCCGCGGCCCCGACGGCCACGATGCGCCGGGTCGTCCTCATCGCATCCGAACGAACCGAAGCCTCGCCACCCGGCCCGGCCCCAGGCGCGGGGCCCGACCGGCCACATCCTAGCGCGGCCGCCGGCAGCGGCGGCAAGGGAGGTTCGCGCCGCCGCGCCCGGCCCCCGGCCCGGGGTCAGAGGAGCGCGCGCAGCTCCCGGAACAGCCGGTCGATCTCCTCCTCGGTCGTGAAGAAGTGCGGGGACACGCGGAGCCCGTCCCCCCGGGGGTCGGTGCAGACGCCGCGCTCGAGGAGCGCGTGGCAGATCTTCGGGGCCTCCAGGCCGACCCCCACGTTCACCACCCCACCCCGGGCCGCCCGGTCCCGGGGCGTCCGCACCGGGAGGCCGGCCTCGTCGGCCCGGGCGATCACGAGGTCGGTGAGCTCCCCCTGCCGCTCCCGGATCCGCCCCGGGCCCACCTCGGCCACGATCTCCAGGCCCCCCCGGGCCACGAAGGCCGCGGCCGCGGGCGGGGTCCCGTGCTCCAGGCGCCGGGCGGTGGGGTGGAGCTCGAGGTGCTCGAGGTCGAAGGAGAACGGATCCCGGGTCGCGAACCACCCCGTGACCAGGGGCTGGAGCCGGGGGAGGAGCTCCTCCCGGGCGTAGAGGAAGGCGAGCCCGGGCCCCCCGCACAGCCACTTCAGGACGCCGGTCACGTAGAAGTCGCAGCCCAGCTCCCGGACGTCGACCGGGACGATCCCGGCTCCGTGGAAGTCGTCCACGACGGACCACGCCCCCGCCTCCCGGGCCATCCGGCAGATCGCCGCGGCATCGACCAGGGCGCTCGATCGGTACAGGACGCGGTTCACCATCACCACCGCCGTCCGCTCGTCGATGGCCTCCTCGTAGGCCTCGAGGGGGACCGTGAGGCCGTCGGGTGAGCGGAGGAACACCACCTCGGCCCCCCGACGCACGTGGGCCAGCCAGACGTGCCCGTCGGTGGGGAAGTCGAGCTCCGAGCAGACGATCTTCGTCCGGGAGGAGAGATCGGCGCAGGAGGCGATCGTGGAGAGCGCCACCGACACGTTCGTGGTGATCGCGAGCTCGTGGGGGCGGGCCCCGACGAGGCCCGCGAAGACCTCCTTGCAGCGCCGCATCGTGGGGAAGACGTCCTCGAACCAGACGTGGTCCGGGGCGCCCTCCGTCTCCCACGCCTCCAGGAACCCCTCGAGGTAGGCGCGGGAGCGCCGGGAGATCGGCCCGAGGGAGGCGCTGATCAGGTAGGCCTTCCGTTCGAGCACCGGGAACTCCTCCCGGTACCGCAGGAGGTCGACGCCCACGGCCCCCGAGCCTACCCCAGGACGGCCCGGGCGGCGGCCGCCCGTAGAATGCCCTCCGTGGGCACCGACCGGCTCGTCATCCACGGCGCCCGTGAGCACAACCTGAAGAACGTCACGCTCGAGCTCCCCCGCGACGTGCTGATCGTGTTCACGGGCCTGTCCGGCTCCGGGAAGTCGTCGCTCGCCTTCGACACGATCTACGCCGAGGGCCAGCGGCGGTACGTGGAGTCGCTGTCGGCCTACGCCCGGCAGTTCCTCGGGCAGATGGAGAAGCCCGACGTCGACTTCATCGAGGGCCTCTCCCCGGCGATCTCGATCGACCAGAAGTCGGCGTCCAAGAACCCGCGGTCGACCGTGGGGACCATCACCGAGATCTACGACTACCTCCGGGTGCTCTACGCGCGGATCGGCCACCCCCACTGCCCCCGTTGCGGCCGGCCGATCGGGCGGCAGACCCCCGAGCAGATCGTGGACCAGGTGATGCAGCTCCCCGAGGGCACTCGGTTCCAGGTCCTCGCGCCGGTGGTCCGGGGGCGGAAGGGCGAGTACGAGCGGCTCCTCGCCGACCTCGCCCGCAAGGGCTTCGTCCGGGCCCGGATCGACGGCCAGGTCCGGGACCTGTCGGAGCCCATCCGCCTCGACCGCTACTACAAGCACACGATCGAGGTGGTCGTCGACCGCCTGGTGGCCAAGCCGGGGATCCGCCGGCGGGTCGCGGACTCGATCGAGCAGGCCCTCCAGCTCGCGGAGGGTATCGCGGCCGTCGCGGTCCAGACGGACGGGAAGGAGGAGGTTCAGACCTTCTCCCAGGACCTGGCCTGCACGAACTGCGGCCTGTCCTTCGACGAGCTGCAGCCCCGGAACTTCTCGTTCAACTCGCCCTACGGCGCCTGCCAGACCTGCGACGGGCTGGGGACCCGCCTCGAGGTGGATCCCGACCTCGTGGTGCCCGACCCCGACCTCTCGGTGGCGGAGGGGGCCATCGCCCCGTGGGCCGGGTCCCGCCTCGAGTACTGGGACCGGGTGCTGGAGGCGGTGGCCGAGGCCCACGGGTTCGACCTGCGCACGCCGTGGCGGAAGCTGCCCGAGGAGGCGCGGGACGTCCTCCTCTACGGGAGCGACGAGGAGATCTACGTCCGCTACCGGAACCGCTACGGGCGGGTCCGGGCCTACTGGACGACCTACGAGGGCGTGATCCCCAACGTCGAGCGCCGCCACGCCGAGACCGACTCCGAGACCCAGCGGGAGCGCCTCGAGCAGTACATGCGGGAGGTCCCCTGCCGGGCCTGCGGCGGTGCGCGGCTGCGCCCGGAGTCGCTCGCGGTCACCGTCGGCGGGCTCAACATCGCCCAGCTCACCGCGCTCTCGATCCGGGAGTGCCTCCGGTTCGTGGACACCCTGGAGCTCTCCGACCGGGAGCGGATGATCGCCGAGCGCCTGCTCAAGGAGATCCGGGCCCGCCTGGGGTTCCTGGTGGACGTGGGGCTCGACTACCTCACGCTGGACCGGGCCTCGGCCACGCTCGCGGGCGGCGAGGCCCAGCGGATCCGGCTCGCCACCCAGATCGGGAGCGGGCTGGTCGGGGTCCTCTACATCCTCGACGAGCCCTCGATCGGGCTCCACCAGCGGGACAACCGGCGGTTGATCGACACGCTCCTGCGGCTGCGGGACCTGGGCAACACCCTGATCGTCGTGGAGCACGACGAGGCCACGATCCGCGCCGCCGACCACATCGTGGACATCGGGCCCGGCGCCGGGGCGGCGGGCGGCGAGATCGTCTACTCCGGGCCGCTCGAGGGCCTGCTCCGCGAGGAGCGCTCGCTCACCGGCGCGTACCTCTCCGGGCGGCGGCGGATCCCGGTGCCCGAGCGGCGGCGGGCGCCCACCGGGCGGTGGCTCCGGCTGGAGGGGGCCCGCGAGCACAACCTCAAGGACATCACGGTCGAGATCCCCCTGGGGCTGTTCGTCTGCGTGACCGGGGTCTCGGGATCGGGGAAGTCGACGCTCGTCCAGGAGGTCCTGCTCCGAGCCCTCATGCAGAAGATCAACCGGTCGAAGGCCCTGCCGGGGAAGCACCGGCGGTTGGTGGGGTGGGAGCAGATCGACAAGGTGATCGACATCGACCAGTCGCCGATCGGGCGGACCCCGCGGTCGAACCCCGCGACCTACACGGGCGTGTTCGACCACATCCGCCGGCTGTTCGCCCAGGTCCCGGAGGCCCGGGTCCGCGGCTACCTCCCGGGCCGGTTCTCGTTCAACGTCCGCGGCGGGCGATGCGAGAACTGCGCGGGCGACGGGCAGATCAAGATCGAGATGCACTTCCTGCCCGACGTCTACGTGACCTGCGAGGTCTGCAAGGGGCGGCGGTACAACCGCGAGACGCTCGAGGTCCGCTACAAGAACCGGAGCATCGCCGACGTCCTGGAGATGAGCGTCGAGGAGGCCCTGGACTTCTTCCGGAACATCCCGGTGATCGCCCGCCACCTCCAGACCCTGGCCGACGTGGGGCTGGGCTACATCGAGCTCGGGCAGCCGGCGCCCACGCTCTCGGGCGGCGAGGCCCAGCGGATCAAGCTCGCCGCCGAGCTCCAGAAGCGGGCCACGGGGAACACGTTCTACGTGCTCGACGAGCCCACCACCGGCCTGCACTTCGAGGACATCCGCAAGCTCCTCGCCGTCCTCCAGCGCCTCGTCGACGCCGGGAACACCGTGGTGGTGATCGAACACAACCTCGACGTGATCAAGACCGCGGACTGGATCATCGACCTCGGCCCCGAGGGGGGCGACGCGGGCGGCGAGGTGGTGGCGGCCGGGCCGCCGGAGGCGATCGCGCTCGAGCCCCGCTCGCACACCGGGCGGTTCCTGGCCGAGGTCCTGGGGACGCTGCCCCTCGAGGCGGCCGCCGCCCGCTGACCTCCATCGGCCGCGGCGCGCAGCGCCATCGCCCCGGGCGGGCCGCGCTTGCTAGTATCGCGCCCGCTGTGTCCAGGAAGCCCGCGCTCCTCGCGCTCGCTCTCGGGCTGCTCGCGGCGGCCTGCGGCAGGCCGCCCGAGCCCGAGCTCGAGCTGGGCAGCGGGCGGACCTTCGTGCCGATCGTCGTGGACGCCGTGAGCGACGTGGGCCGGTTCCCCTCGGTCGCGGTCGATGCCCAGGGTCAGCCGGTGGTGGTGGCCTTCGCCTTCGAGGAGCCCACCCGGCCCGGGGAGGTCCCCGAGACCCGTCCCCTCGACGCCCCCACGGTCCCGGCGGTGGTGATCGACGCCCGGCGGGACGGCTCGTGGATCCGGGGCGGGGTGGCGATGGCGGCGGACGCGCCGACGGCCGTGCCGTTCGGGCCCCAGACCGTGGAGGAGCTGTCCTCGATGGCGCCCGGGAACGTGAGCGGGACCGACGTCGCCGTGGACGGCGGCGGGGGGCTGCACGTGGCGTGGGTCGCCGACACCGGGGTCTGGTACGCCTCGGGCGACGGCACGTCGTTCTCGGTCGAACGGGTCCGCCCGCTCCGAGAGCCCCTGGGGCAGGCGGGGGCGCTCGGGCCGCCGGCGATCGCGCCCGACGACGCGGGGGAGCCGGCGGTGGCGTTCGTCGACGCCACCGGGGGCCGCGCCGAGGTGACGCTCGCCGTCCGGTCCGGGGGCTCCTGGGAGAGCGAGGTCGTGGCCGCCGCGGGCGGTTCGGCCGGCCCGGCGGGGGTCGCGATCGTGGACGGCGAGCCCGTGGTGGCGTTCCTGGACGGTGGGACGCCCACGGTCGCGCGACGGACCGCCGACGGGGAGTGGGGGACCGAGGCCATCGAGGCCCGGGCCGACGCCGCGGCGTTCTCGTTCGCCGGCGGCCCCGACGGGGGGCTGTACGCGGCGTACGCAATGGGTGGCGAGGTGCGGGTCGCGGCCTCCGACGGCGGCGGATGGCGCGCGTCGACGGTGGCCTCGGCCGACGGGACGACCTCCCGCACCGGGGTCGCCGTCGACGGCCAGGGGACGGTCTGGGTGGCCTGGGACGACGGCCGGGGCGTGCATCTCGCGAGCGGAGGGCCGGACGGCTTCGAGGAGATCGAGGGCCACGGGACGGCCGGGGGGACGTCGCCCGACGTCGCGGTGGCGTCGGACGGCTCGGCCGCGTTCGTCGCCTGGTACGACCCGGCCCACGGCGAACTCTTGCTCGGGGCCTACGAGGACGTGGAGGGGCTCGCGCTCGCGCGGCCCACGGGCCTGGCGAGCCCCGGGGCGTCACCGACCACGCCGCCGCCCACGTCCCCGAGCCCCCAGCCCACGGGCACCCCGACGGGCGGCCCGGCGCCGGGCGAGTGCCCACGGGACGGGGTCCGGATCACGGCGTCCCCCGGGGCGATCAGCAACGGCTTCGACGAGACCGAGCTCACGGTCCCCGCCGGCGAACCGTTCACGGTCTGCTTCGACAACCGGGACGCCGGGATCCCCCACAACTGGGCCCTGTACACCGACCAGTCGGCCTCGGAGAAGCTGGCGGAGGCGGGGTCGTTCCCGAACGACCCGCCGGCGCCCGTGATGCTGATCGCGGAGGTCCCTGCGCTCGACCCCGGCGAGTACTTCTTCCGCTGCGATTACCACCCCACCACGATGACCGGGACGCTCACCGCCGAGTAGCCGCGGCGGGCATCCCGAGGGCTCCCCGGGGGCGGCGCCCCCCTGTCGTACGATGACCTCGTGAGCGTGCCGCGGCCGGAGGCGTCGACCATCCCCGACGAACCCGGCGTCTACCTCTTCCGGGACCGCGACGGCCGGGTGGTGTACGTGGGGAAGGCGCGTTCGCTCCGCAAGCGCCTCGCGAGCTACTGGGGCCGGCCCCTCCACCCCAGGACCGAGGCGATGGTGGCGGCCGCCTCCTCGGTCGACTGGATCGTGGCCCGGACCGAGGTCGACGCGCTGATGCTCGAGTACAACCTGATCAAGGAGCACCGGCCCCGGTTCAACGTCCGCTACCGCGACGACAAGAGCTATCCCTACCTCGCGATCACGGTGGGGGAGCGGTGGCCGAGGGCCCAGGTGCTCCGGGGTCGGAAGCGGCGCGACGTGCGGTACTTCGGGCCCTATGGGCACGCCTACGCGATCCGGGAGACGCTCGACGCGCTCACCCGGGTCTTCCCCGTCCGGACCTGCTCGAACAGCTTCTTCGACCAGCGGGCCCGGGCGGGCCGGCCCTGCCTCTACCACGACATCGGGCGGTGCGCGGGCCCCTGCGTGCCGGCCCTCACCGGCATCACCGAGGAGGCCTACCGCGCCCACGTCGAGGCGCTCTCGGACTTCCTCTCGGGGAACCACGAGCCGGTCCTCCGCCGGCTGGAGCGCGAGATGCGGGAGGCCGCGGCGCGGCAGGAGTTCGAGCTCGCGGCCAAGCTCCGGGACCAGCTCTTCGCGGCGCGGCGGGCGATGGAGAGCCAGGAGATGGTGCTGCCGCGGGAGGAGCACCTCGACGTCGTGGGCCTGGCCGAGGACGGCCTCGAGGCCTGCTTCCAGGCGTTCTTCGTCCGCCGGGGCCGGGTGATGGGACGGAAGGGCTGGGTCGTGGACCGCGTCGAGGAGCTGGACCGCCCTCAGCTCGTGGCGTCCTTCCTCCGCGAGCTGTACATGGAGCGGGACGACGTGCCGGCCCGGGTGCTGGTCCCGGTCCTCCCCGAGGGCCGCGAGGTCCTCGAGGAGTGGCTCTCCGAGCGCCGCGGCGGCCGGGTGGCGATCGGGGTCCCCGAGCGCGGGGCCAAGCGGAAGCTGCTCGAGATGGTGACGCGGAACGCCGAGGAGGCGTTCCAGCGGCACAAGCTCCGCCGGGCCCAGGACTTCGGGGCCCGTTCCCGGGCCCTGGCCCAGCTCGCGGAGGAGCTCGGGCTCCCGCAGGCCCCGCTCCGGATCGAGTGCTACGACGTCTCGAACCTGGGGCCGACGGACGTGGTCGGCTCGATGGTGGTCTTCGAGGACGGGCTGCCCAAGCGCTCCGACTACCGGCGGTTCGAGATCCGCGGCGTGGCGGGCCAGGACGACTTCGCCTCGATGGAGGAGATGCTCCGCCGGCGGTTCCGCAGGCTCCTCGAGGAGCGGGAGGCGGGGGACGGCGAGCGCCGGCCCCGGCGGTTCTCGTACCCGCCGGGACTCGTGGTGGTGGACGGCGGCGCCGGTCAGCTCGGCGTGGCCGTGCGCGTCCTCGCCGAGCTGGGGCTCGACATCCCCGCCGTGGGGCTCGCCAAGCGCCTGGAGGAGGTCTACCTCCCGGGCCGCCCGGAGCCCCTCCGGATCCCGCGGTCCTCGGAGGCGCTCTTCGTCCTCCAGCACCTCCGGGACGAGGCCCACCGCTTCGCGCTCACGTACCACCGGACGAAGCGGGCGAGGCGGACGCTCGCCTCCCCCCTCGACGAGGTGCCGGGCGTGGGACCGACGAGGAAGCGGGCCCTGCTGCGGGCGTTCGGGTCGCTCGCCCGGCTCCGCGCGGCCCCGCCCGAGGAGATCGCGCGGGTCCGGGGGATCGGGCCGGAGCTGGCTCGGGCCATCCACGAGCACCTCCGGGCCCCCGCGGACCGCCGGGAGAGCGCCTGATGGCCGACGCGGTCCGCGAGCCGACGGCCGAGGCCCGGGCCGGGGAGCCGGCGGGGGACCGAGCGGCGCCGGCGCCCGCCGGGGAGGGGGAGGAGGAGGCCCCCCGGCGCACGGGGCCCGGGTTCACGATCATCACCGGGCTGTCGGGGGCGGGGCGGTCCGAGGCCGCCCGGTGCCTCGAGGACCTCGGCTACTTCGTCGTGGACAACCTCCCGCCCGCCCTCCTCTCCAAGATGGCCGAGCTCGCCGACCGCCCCGGCGGGCCCAGCCGGGTCGCCGTGGTGGTCGACGCCCGGGGCGGCGTGTTCTTCGGCGAGCTGTCGAAGGCGCTGGAGGAGCTGAAGCAGCTCCACATCGCCTACCGCATCCTCTACCTCGAGGCCTCCGACGAGACCCTGGTGAACCGCTACGAGGCCACCCGCCGGCGCCACCCCCTGGCCCCAGCGGACCGCGTGGTGGAGGGGATCCGGAAGGAGCGCCTCATGATGGAGAGCCTGCGCGGGGACGCCGACCTGATCCTCGACACCACCGGGCTCACCCCCCACGAGCTGCGGGACCGGGTGCGGGAGGCCTTCGCCGACGCGCCCCCCGAGGAGAGCCTCCAGGTCTCCCTGGTGTCCTTCGGCTACAAGTACGGCACGCCCCGGGACGCCGATCTCGTCCTCGACGTGCGCTTCCTCCCCAACCCCCACTGGGTGGACGACCTCCGCCCGCTCCCGGGGAGCGACGAGCGGGTCCGGCGGTACGTGACGAGCCAGCCCGCCTACGACGCGTTCATGGAGCGCCTCCGGGCCCTCCTCGAGGTCCTGGTCCCGGGCTACGTGCGGGAGGGGAAGTCCTACCTCACGGTGGCCGTGGGCTGCACCGGCGGGCGGCACCGGTCGGTGGTCGTCGTGGACGAGCTCGCCCGGTGGTTCCGGGAGCGAGGTCTTCCCACGGCCGTCGACCACCGCGACCTCGACCGCGGCTAGGGCGGGCCGGGGCGCGCCGGGGGACGGCCCGATAGGATGGGGTCCGTCGCTCGAGGAGGGAACCGATGACGGTGAGGGTTGGCATCAACGGGTTCGGCCGCATCGGCCGGAACTTCTTCCGGGCCGCGATCCAGCGGGGCGCGGACCTCGAGGTCGTGGCGGTGAACGACATCACCGACGCCAGGACCCTGGCCCACCTGCTCAAGTACGACTCGGTCCTGGGGGTCCTGGACGCGGACATCAAGGCCACCGATGACGGCATCGCGGTGAACGGCCGGGCCTTCAGGGTCCTCGCCGAGCGCGACCCGGCGGCCCTCCCCTGGGGCGACCTCGGGGTGGACGTGGTGCTCGAGTCCACCGGGCTGTTCACGGACCGCGCCAAGGCCGAGCTGCACCTGGGGGCGGGGGCCCGGAAGGTCGTGATCAGCGCGCCGGCCAAGGGCGAGGACATCACGATCGTGCTGGGCGTGAACGAGGATGCCTACGACCCGGCCGCCCACCACGTGATCTCCAACGCTTCGTGCACGACGAACTGCGTGGTGCCGATGGCCAAGGTCCTCCAGGACGCGTTCGGGATCGAGCGGGGCTTCATGACCACGATCCACGCCTACACGAACGACCAGCGGATCCTCGACCTCCCCCACAAGGACCTCCGCCGGGCCCGGGCCGCGGCGATCAACATCATCCCCACCTCCACCGGGGCGGCGAAGGCCTCCTCGCTCGCGATCCCCGAGCTGAAGGGGCGCCTGGACGGGGTCGCGATGCGGGTGCCGGTGCCCGACGGCTCGGTGACCGACCTCGTGTGCGTGCTCGCCCGCGAGGCCACGGTGGAGGAGGTGAACGAGGCGTTCCGCGAGGCCTCCCAGACCGAGCGGCTCCGCGGGCGCCTGGTCTACACCGAGGACCCCATCGTCTCCACCGACGTCGTGGGCAACCCCGCCTCCTGCGTGTTCGACGCGCTCTCCACGATGGCCATCGGGGACCTGGTGAAGGTGATCGGCTGGTACGACAACGAGTGGGGGTACTCGAACCGGCTCGTCGAGCTGGTGGAGATGATCGCGGAGCGCCTGTGAAGCTCCGGACCCTCGACGACCTCGGCGACGTCGCCGGCCTCTCCGTCTTCGTCCGGGCCGACCTCAACGTCCCGATCGGGGGGGGCGCCGTGGCCGACGACGCCCGGATCCGGGCCACGGTCCCCACCCTCGTCGAGCTGCTCGAGCGGGGCGCGGGGCTCGTGGTCGCCTCGCACCTGGGCCGGCCCAAGGGGCAGGTCCGGGAGGAGCTGCGCCTCGCCCCCGTGGCCCGCCGCCTGGGGGAGCTGCTCGGCCGGGAGGTCCGGGCCCTCGACCTCGTGACCGGGGAGCCGGTCCGGGCGGCCTGCGCGGCCCTCCAGCCGGGGCAGGTCCTGATGCTCGAGAACCTCCGGTTCGACCCCCGGGAGGAGGCGAACGATCCCGGCTTCGCCGAGGAGCTGGCCGCGCTGGCCGACGCCTACGTGGACGACGCGTTCGGCGCGGCCCACCGCGCCCACGCGTCGGTGGAGGCGCTCCCCCGGGCGATGCTGGCCCGGGGCCGCCCGGCGGTGGCGGGCCGCCTCCTCCAGCGGGAGATCGAGGTCCTGGGGCGCCTGCGGGAGGATCCCGAGCGCCCCTACGTCGCGGTCCTCGGGGGCGCGAAGGTCTCGGACAAGCTCGGCACGATCGCGGCGCTCGTGGAGCGGGTGGACGCCCTCCTGCTCGGCGGCGCCATGGCCTTCACGTTCCTCGCGGCCGAGGGCGCGGAGGTCGGCCGGACCCTGGTGGAGCCCGAGCGGTTCGACGAGGTCCGGGGGGCCCGCCGGCTGGCCGGCGAGCGGGGCGTGCTCCTCGAGCTCCCCGTCGACGCCGTGGCGGCCCCCGAGGCCTCCGCCGACGCCAGGTGGCGCACGGTGCCGGCCCGAGAGATCCCCCGCGACCACATGGCCCTCGACATCGGCCCCCGGACCGTGGAGGAGTTCGCCCGGATCGTGGCCGACGCCCGCACCGTGCTCTGGAACGGCCCGATGGGGGTCTTCGAGCTGGAGCCGTTCTCGGCCGGGACCCGCGGCGTGGCCACCGCCATCGCGGGGTGCCGGGCCTTCAAGGTCGCGGGCGGGGGCGACACGCTCGCGGCGATCGCCCGGGCCGGGCTCTCGGACTCGTTCGACCACCTCTCGACCGGCGGGGGGGCCTCCCTCGAGTTCCTCGAGGGCAGGGAGCTCCCCGGGATCGCGGTGCTGGAGGCCTAGGGTGGCCAGGCGGCCGATCATCGCCGCGAACTGGAAGATGCACAAGACCCACCTGGAGGCGATCCGCGACGTCCAGAAGCTCTCCTACCTGCTGGACCGCGGCGACGCCGACCGGGTCGAGGTCGTGATCTGCCCCCCGTTCACCGCGCTCCGGGCGGTCCAGACCCTGATCGAGAGCGATCGGCTCCCGTTCGGGCTGGGGGCCCAGAACGTCCACCCCGAGCCCCAGGGGCCGTACACCGGGGAGATCTCCGCCCCGATGCTCCAGGCGCTCCGGGTCTCCTACGTGATCGTCGGGCACTCCGAGCGCCGCCAGCACTTCGGGGAGGACGACGCGTTCGTGGCCCGGAAGGTGCGGGCGGTCCTGGCCCACGGCATGGCCCCGATCCTCTGCGTGGGGGAGACGCTCGAGGAGCGGGACGCGGGCCGCACCGAGGAGAAGGTCCGGGGGCAGGTGGAGGCCGCGCTCCGCGGCCTGGCCGCGGAGGAGGTGGCCCGGGTCGTGGTGGCGTACGAGCCGATCTGGGCCATCGGCACCGGCCGGAACGCTGAACCGGCCGACGCCGGGGAGGTGATCGGGATGATCCGGGCCACGATCGCGGCGCTGGCCTCCCCGGAGGTCGCCGGGGCGGTGCGCATCCAGTACGGGGGCAGCGTGAAGGCCGGCAACATCCGGGACTTCATGGCCCACCCCGAGATCGACGGGGCCCTGGTCGGCGGGGCGAGCCTGGATCCAGAGGAGTTCGCGCTGATCGTGCGGTACCGGTGAGGGGGTCGCGAGGCGGCCCGCCCGGCACCCGTGGCCGTGTGGTCCGCGGTCGCGCGCGGGCGTAAGATGCGCGCCGGAGGAGAGGGAGAGGTCGGTCGGTCATGGCCCAGGTCAGCACCGAGCCCGCCCTGACGGGGGCCCCCGCTCCGGCGGGCGGCGAGCCGTCCGCATCGATCGTCGGGCGCAGCCCCTGGCAGATCTTCTGGCGGCGGTTCCGCCGGGACCGGTTCGCCCTGGCCGGCATCGTGGTCGTCCTCCTGATGGTGGCCCTGGCCCTCCTGGCCCCGGTGATCGCGAGCGAGGTCGTCCACCACGGGCCGAACGACGTGGATCAGCGGGCCACGCTGGACGAGTACGGGCTCCCCAAGGGTCCCAACGCTCAGTACTGGTTCGGGGCCGACGACGCCGGCCGGGACCTCTTCGTCCGGGTCCTGTACGGGGCCCGCACGTCGCTGTTCGTGGCGGTGTTCGCCACCGGGATCGCGGTCACGATCGGCGTGGTGCTGGGCCTGACCGCCGGGTTCTACCGGGGGAGGATCGACACCGTGATCTCCCGGGCCATCGACGTCGTGCTGTCGCTCCCGGTCCTCCTGCTCGCCCTGGGGCTCGCGGCGGCCTGCGGCACCGGGCCCGGGTGCCTCGGGGGCCTGGTGAAGCCCGGCCTGCTCCTCGTCTCCTACATCATCGGGCTGTTCAGCTGGCCGTACATCGCCCGGATCGTCCGGGGCCAGGTGCTCTCGCTCCGCGAGAAGGAGTTCGTGGAGGCGGCCCGGGCGATGGGCGCGAGCGACCTCCGGATCATGTGGAAGGAGGTCCTCCCCAACGTGCTCGCCCCGATCATCGTCTACACCACGCTGATCATCCCGAACAACGTGCTGTTCGAGGCGGCGCTGTCGTTCCTCGGGGTGGGCGTGCCGCTCACCACGCCCTCCTGGGGCCGGATGCTCTCGGAGGCCGCCAAGACCTTCACGTACGCGCCGTGGATGATGCTGTTCCCCGGGCTGTTCCTGTTCCTCACCACGCTGGCCTTCAACCTGGTGGGGGACGGGCTCCGGGACGCCTTCGATCCCCGGACCGCGGTTGCCCCGTAGAACCATCATGGGACGGTGCTCCTTGCGAAAGGGGGGATGAACGGCCCTGACGACACGCGCACGGGAGGCGGAGAGGTTCCACGAGTCGAGAGGGGGGTGTCGGTGACGCGATATCTGAAGCTACTGGCGTTCGCCGCGGTCCTCGCCGTCGCGGCCACGGCCTGCGCGGGCGGGGGACCGGCGGAGGAGCCCACGGGGCCGCCGCCCGAAGAGGTCCCGCGCGGCGGCACGTTCCGGGGGGCGCTGCTGGGCGACGTGAGCGCGGCCTTCGACCCGCAGAAGGAGTACTACTCGGTCACCTGGGAGTTCTACCGCTGCTGCCTGCTGCGGACGCTCCTCACGTACAACGGCAAGCCGGCGGACCAGGACGGGAACGTCCCCCAGCCCGACCTCGCCACGGCGATGCCCGAGGTCTCTTCGGACGGGCTCACCTGGACCTTCACGCTGAAGAGCGGCATCCGCTACGCGCCGCCGCTCCAGGACGTGGAGGTCACCGCGCAGGACATCGTCCGGGCCCTGGAGCGGGAGGCGTGCGAGGAGTGCGCGCTGAACGGCTACTCCTTCTACTACTCCGTGATCGAGGGCTTCGACGAGTTCAGCGAGGGGAAGGCGGACTCGATCTCCGGGGTCTCGACCCCCGATGACCATACGCTGGTCGTGAAGACCAGCGAGCCGGCGGGGTGGCTGCCGTACCTGTTCTCGATGCCGGCCACCGCGCCGATCCCGCCGAACCCGGGCGACCCGGACGCCCGGCTGGGCGTGGCCGAGGGGCACGACCGGGACTACGGCCGGTTCCTGGTGGCCTCCGGACCCTACATGTTCGAGGGCTCGGAGAACCTGGACTTCTCGGTGGCCCCGAAGGACCAGACCCCGGTCTCGGGCTACGAGCCGGGCCAGCACATCATCCTGGTCCGCAACCCGTCCTACGATCCCGCGACCGACGGGGCGCGGGGCCCGGCGTACGTGGACCGGATGGAGATCTCGATCGGCGGGGACAACAACGACCTGTACAACAAGGTGCAGGCGGGCGAGCTGGACATGGTGCTGGACGGCATCGTGCCGCCGAACCTGCTCCGGCAGTACAAGACCGACCCCAACCTCCAGCAGTACCTCCACATCAACCCGACGGACGGGGTCCGGTACCTCGCCTTCAACCTCGCCGTGCCGCCCTTCGACGACGTCCACGTCCGCAAGGCGGTGAACCTGGCGATCGACAAGGACGGGATGCGGCGGCTCCGGGGCGGGCCCGACGCGGGCGTGATCGCGGGCCACATCGTCCCCGACGGGCTGCTCAACAACCTCCTCCTCGGCTACGACCCGTACGAGACGCCCAACAGCCAGGGCGACATCAACGCCGCGATGGAGGAGATGGAGCAGTCGAAGTACGACTCCAACGGCGACGGCGTCTGCGACGACCCGGTGTGCGAGAACATCCTGGCCATCACCGACGAGGCCGACCCCTACCCGGGCCAGGCCGCGCTGATCCAGGACAACATCGAGCCGCTGGGCCTGACGCTCGACGTGAAGTCCTTCGAGCGGACCACGATGTACAACAAGTGCAACGACCCGTCGGTGCACATGGCGATCTGCCTGGCGCCCGGATGGCTCAAGGACTTCAGCGACGCGTACACGTTCATGCCGCCGCTCTTCGGCTCGGAGTCGCTGTTCCCGAGCTGCTGCAACTACTCGCTGGTCGGCGCGAGCCACGAGTACCTGAAGAAGTACGACTACACGGTCACCGAGGTGCCGAGCGTCGACGAGGAGCTCGCGGCGTGCGCGCCGAAGACCGGGGACGAACGGGTCCAGTGCTACGCGGACCTCGACCGGCTCCTGATGGAAGAGGTCGTGCCCTGGGTCCCGTACATCTTCGACAACAACATCGACCTCACCTCGACGAGGGTGGTGAACTACTCGTACGCGATCGCCGACGGGCTGGCGGCGCTCGACTGGATCGCCGTCGCCGAGGAGGCGTAGCGGGGTCGGGGTGCCTTCGAGAGGGGGCCGGCCGAGAGCCGGCCCCCTCTCACGGCTCGATCCTGGTGTAAGGTTCCGGGTGCGCCCATGGGCAGGTACCTGATCCGCCGCTCGCTGTTCCTGATCCTGGTCCTGTTCATCGTCTCCGCCCTCACCTTCCTGATCTTCATCAAGCTCCCGCCCGGGGACCCCGCCCGCCGCGCGATCGGACGGGCCACGACCGCCGAGGAGATCGAGGACGCGCGACGGGCCCTCGGCCTGGACAAACCCTGGTACGTCCAGTACGGGCGCTTCGCGAAGGGGCTGGTCCCGTGGCCGGGGTGGTTCCTGAACGAGCAGTACTACTACTCGTGGCAGAACTTCGTGCCGGTCAAGGAGGAGATCTTCAAGCGGCTCCCGGTCTCCGCGACGCTCGCGGTGGGGGCCGCCGTGGTCTGGCTCCTGATCGGGATCCCCACCGGGATCGCCTCGGCGATCAAGCGGGGGTCGGTCCTGGACCGGGCCACGATGCTGTTCGCGCTGTTCGGCGTCTCGGCGCCGGTGTTCTGGCTCGCCCAGCTCTTCCTGTTCGTGTTCTGGTTCAAGCTCCAGATCTTCCCGGGGAGCGGCATCCCGGCCCAGGAGAACCTCGTCGAGGCCGTGCTGCGCGGGCGGTTCCTGATGCCCTGGATGGTCCTGGCCCTCTCGTTCGCCGCGTTCTACGCCCGGATGACCCGGGGGAACCTGATCGAGACGATGTCCGAGGACTACATCCGCACCGCCCGGGCCAAGGGCCTGTCCGAACGCCGCGTGATCTTCAAGCACGGGCTGCGGGCCGCCCTCACGCCGGTGGTCACGATGTTCGGGCTGGACCTCGGGATCCTCCTGGGCGGGGCGTTCATCACCGAGACCGTGTTCAACCTGCCGGGGATCGGGCAGTACGCGCTCCACGCGATCAGCATCAACGACTTCCCGGCGGTCATGGGCGTGACGATCTTCGGGGCCTTCTTCATCGCGGTCTCGAACCTCGTGGTCGACGTCCTGTACGCGTTCCTCGATCCCCGGGTGAGGTACACGTAGTGGCCGAGCCGCTCCTCGAGGTCCGCGACCTGAAGGTCCACTTCCCGACCGAGGACGGCCTGGTGCGGGCGGTCGACGGCGTCTCGTTCAGCGTGATGCCCGGGGAGACCCTCGGGGTGGTGGGGGAGTCGGGCTCGGGCAAGAGCGTCACGTTCCTCACGATCATGGGGCTGATCACGCGGAAGCAGGCGGTCATCGAGGGGCAGGCGTTGTTCCGGGGCCAGGACCTCCTCGCGCTACCCCCCGAGGAGATGCGCCACATCCGGGGGGCCCGGATCTCGATGATCTTCCAGGACCCGATGACCTCGCTCCACCCCTACTACAAGGTCGGGTACCAGATCGCCGAGGCCATCCTCGCCCACCAGGACGTGCCGAAGCGCGAGGCCTACCGGCAGGCGGTGGAGATGCTCCGGCGGGTCGGGATCCCCCGGCCCGAGGAGCGGGCCGACCAGTACCCCCACGAGTTCTCGGGCGGGATGCGGCAGCGGGCGATGATCGCGATGGCCCTGGCGCTCAACCCCGACCTCCTGATCGCCGACGAGCCCACGACCGCCCTCGACGTGACCGTGCAGGCGCAGATCCTGGACCTGATCGACCGCCTCAAGCAGGAGTTCAACGCCTCGGTCGTGCTGATCACCCACGACCTCGGCGTGGTCGCCGAGCACTGCGACGACATCCAGGTGATGTACGCGGGCCGGATCATGGAGATCGGGACCCGGCGGGACATCTACTACGACGCCCACCACCCCTACACCTGGGGGCTCCTCCGCTCGCTCCCGAGGCTCGACGAGGAGGCCCGGGGGCGCCTCCAGCCGATCCAGGGGCTCCCGCCCTCGCTGATCCTCGTGCCGCCGGGCTGTCCGTTCCACCCGCGGTGCCCGTACGCCTTCGACCGGTGCCGGACCGAGGTCCCCGCGCTGCTCCCCGAGGACGGCCAGCACGCCTCGGCCTGCCACCTGTCCCTCGCCGACAAGGAGCGGATCTTCCGGGAGGAGGTGCTGGTCCGCAGGTGAGCGTGTCCGTGAGCGAGCGCGCGACGCCCGGCGCCGAGACCGACCGGCGCCCCCTGCTCAAGCTGGAGGGCGTGAAGAAGTACTTCCCGATCACCCGGGGGATCATCTTCCAGCGGAAGATCGGCCAGGTGCACGCGGTGGACGGGGTGGACCTCGAGATCTACCCGGGCGAGACCCTCGGGCTGGTCGGCGAGTCCGGGTGCGGGAAGTCCACCCTGGCCCGGGTCGTGACCCGCCTCCACGACCCCACCGAGGGCCGGATCTGGTTCGACGGGCGGGACATCACCCACGTGCGGGGACGGGAGCTCCGGGAGGTCCGTCGGAACATGCAGATGATCTTCCAGGATCCCTACGCCTCGCTGAACCCGCGGAAGACCGTCGGGAGCATCATCGGCGAGCCGTTCCGGCTGCACCGCACGGTGCCCAAGGGCCGCATCAAGGCCGAGGTCCAGCAGCTGATGGAGCTCGTGGGGCTCAACCCCGAGCACTACAACCGCTACCCCCACGAGTTCTCCGGCGGCCAGCGGCAGCGGATCGGGGTGGCCCGGGCCCTGGCGCTCCGGCCCAAGCTGATCGTCTGCGACGAGCCGGTCTCGGCCCTGGACGTCTCGATCCAGGCCCAGATCCTGAACCTCCTGGAGGACCTCCAGGAGGAGTTCAACCTCACCTACCTGTTCATCGCCCACGACCTCTCGGTCGTGAAGCACGTCTCGGACCGGGTCGCCGTGATGTACCTAGGGAAGATCGTGGAGGAGGCCCCGGGGATCACGCTGTACCGGAACCCCAAGCACCCCTACACCGGCGCGCTGCTGTCGGCGGTCCCGATCCCCGACCCCGACCTGGCGGCGCAGAAGAAGCGGATCATCCTCGAGGGCGACGTCCCCTCGCCGATCGACCCGCCGTCGGGGTGCCGGTTCCACCCCCGCTGCCCCCAGACCCGTCGGGCCGCGGCGGCCGAGGGGCTCGAGGGCGTGCACCCCCGGTGCAGGGAGGAGGAGCCGGCCCTGCTCCCCCACCACCCGGGGCAGGTCGCCGCCTGCCATTTCCCCCTCCCCGACCGCGCTATCCTGGAGACGACCGGCGCCACCGCCGGCGCCGAGCCCCAGGAGGAGATCCCGTGAGGGTCATCAACACGGTCGTGATCGTCGTCGACGTCCTGTCGGCGCTGCTCCTGATCCTCTTCATCCTGCTCCACGCGGGGCGGGGGAGCGGGCTCTCGGACATGTTCGGCGGCACGAGCACCCTGGCCGGCGGGACCGCCCTGGAGCGGCGCCTGGATAGGATCACGGTGGTCACGGCCGTCGTGTTCGGGCTCAGCACGTTCTGGCTGGCCTGGAAGTGGATCTAGGAACCGGCGCTGCCGGGGCGGGCTCCGGCCGAGCGGTCGCGGCCATGCAGGGCCCGGCGACCGGGTCCGGGCCCGTTGGTAGAATCGAGCTGCTCGTCGGAGTGGCGGAACTTGGCAGACGCGCTAGGTTGAGGGCCTAGTGGGCGCATAGCCCGTGGGGGTTCAAATCCCCCCTCCGACACGATCCACGGACGGAGGCCGCGGCTCCGACAGCGATCCCTAGCCCTCAGGCCAGGTCAGCACCGGGAAGCCCTCCCGTTCGGCGGCGGCCGCGAGCCCCCGGTCCAGCGTGACGAACGGGAGGGACTCGGGCCGGCCCTCCGCCGCCAGCCACGCCGCGCCGAGCTGACAGGCGTCGGCGGCGCGGAGGGCGTGGCGGGCGAGTACGGCGAGCGCCCGGCGACGCACCCCGAGCACGTCCGCGACCTCGTCCCACGACCCGCCCAGCCGCCCCAGGAGGCCGAGGGCGCGCCGCCGGTCTCCCGGCGAGAGCAGGCCTTCGCGCGCCCGACGCTCGATCGCTGCGGCCACCTCGACGGGCGTGAGCGCCCACGTCGCGATGTCGGCGTCCTCCCGGAGCCAACCGACCGCGAGCTCGGTCCCCGGTTCGTCCTCGATCAGGGCCACGACGGCGGAGGAGTCCCAGTACCGCACGGGCCGGCGTCAGATGCGGTCCTCGCGCTGCTCCTCCAGCGCCTCTCGGAGCCGGAGGCCGCGCAGCCGCGGTTCGCCCAGGATCCACGACGCGTCGCCGCTCCCGAGGCGAACGATGCCCGCCGCAGCGAGGCGCCGTCGCCGTCCCCGATCCGAGCCGGCCACCGGGACCAGCCTCGCCACCGGGACGCCACGTTCGAGGATCTCCACCTCGCCCCCACGCTTCACCCAGCGGAGGTAGGCGGAGATGCGGGCCTTGAGTTCGCTCACCGAAGCCGTCTTCATGACCTATTAAGTCTAGAAGGACGGATCTATCAGGTCAACACCTGGGCTTCGCGCCGACCAGCGCGACTTCCCCGGAGGCCCGGGCCTCTGAGACCATGGGCTCCGTGGAGCGAAGCGGGGGACGGGACCGGTGAGCGGCCGTTGGGGATCGAGGGCCGCGAGGCACCGGCGCCGGCTCGTCGCGGCCCTCGCCGTGAGCCTCGCGTTCCTCGCCGTCGAGGTCGCCGGCGGGCTCCTGTCCGGGAGCCTCGCGCTCCTCGCCGACGCCGGCCACATGCTCGCCGACGCCTCGGGCATCGGGCTCGCGCTCTTCGCCGCCTGGCTCGCCGAGCGCCCGGCGCCGCCCGAGCGCTCGTTCGGCTGGTACCGCGTGGAGATCCTCGCGGCGGTCGTGAACGGCGTCCTGCTGCTGGGGGTGGCCGCCCTCGTGCTGTTCGAGGCCTGGCGGAGGTGGGCGGAGCCCCGGCCCGTGGCGGGCGGCCTGATGCTCGGGGTCGCCGTCGCGGGCGTCGTCGCGAACGCCGTCTCCGCCCGGCTCCTCCACGAAGGGCAGCGGGAGAGCCTGAACGTGCGCGGCGCCTACCTCGAGGTCCTGGGCGACCTGCTGGGATCGGCGGCGGTGGTGGTGGCGGCCGCGGCGATCGCGCTCACCGGGTTCGTGCGCGCGGATGCCCTGGCCTCGGCCGCGGTCGGGCTCCTGATCCTGCCCCGGACCTGGGGGCTGCTCCGGGAGGCCGTGGACGTCCTCCTCCAGGCCGCCCCGCGGGACGTCGACCTGGCGGAGGTCCGCCGGCACGTCCTGGAGACCCCGGGGGTCGCCGACGCCCACGACCTCCACGTGTGGACGCTCACGAGCGGCGTGCACGTCGTCTCGGCCCACGTCGTGCTGGCGGAGGGCGCGGACCCGGCGAGGGTCCTGGACGAGCTCTGCGCGTGCCTGGCCGGCGACTTCGACATCGAACACAGCACGTTCCAGCTCGAGACGCAGGACCGCCGCCGCCTGGAGCAGGTGATCCACCCCTGAGCCCCCGCTGCCGGCCCGAGGAGCGGCCCTCCGGGCGACCGCGGGGGCGCTGGCCGGTCCCGCCACGGCCTGGTCACGAGGGCCCAGCTATACTCGAGGCGGGCGATGGGGCTCGCCGAACGCCCGGCGACGGGCTGATAGCTCCTACCTCCGATCCGAGGTGGGAGCTTTTCTCATGGACGGGGAGACGTACGCGGAGGCCCGGGACCGGCTGGCGGCCGTCCTGGACCGGCTCGCCGCCCTGGCCGCGGCCAGGGAGGAGCCGCGGGTGGGGGAGGCGGCCCGCTCCCTCCGGAGGAAGCTCGCGGAGGAGCGGTTCGTCGTGGTCGTGGCCGGGGAGTTCAAGAGGGGCAAGACCACGTTCGTGAACGCCCTGCTCGGGGCCGACCTCCTCCCCACGGCGGTCGTGCCCCTGACCTCGATCGTCACCGCCGTCGGATGGGCGCCCGAGCCCCGGGCGCGGGTCGTGTTCCTCGACGGACGGAGCGAGGACGTGCCGCCCGAGGAACTCGCCCGCTACATCACCGAGCGGGGCAACCCGGGGAACCGGCTGCGGGTCGCGCGGGCCGAGGTGGGCTTCCCCGCGGAGGCGCTCCGCGACGGGGTCCTGCTCGTCGACACCCCCGGGGTCGGCAGCGTCTACGCCCACAACACCGAGGCCGCCCGGGCCTTCCTGCCGGAGGCCGACGCCGCGATCTTCCTCACCTCCGCCGACCCGCCCATCTCCGGCTCCGAGGTGGCCTTCCTCCGCGAGGTGCGGGAGGAGACCGCGCGGATGCTGTTCGTGCTCAACAAGGTCGACCAGCTCGCCGGGGCGGACCGGGAGGAGGCCCTGGCCTTCACCGCCGACGTCGTGGCGCGGACCGTCGGCCACCCGGTCCAGGTGCACCCGGTGAGCGCCCGGCGCGCGCTCCTCGCGCGCCTCGTGGGGGACCGGGCGGAGCTGGAGGCCTCCGGGCTGCCCGCGTTCGAACGGGCCTTCCGGGACCTCCTCCTGCGGGAGAAGGGCGCGGCGCTCCTGGCCTCGGTCGCGGCGGGGGCCCGGCGGCTCCTCGCCGACCTCCGGAACTCCGTGGAGGTGGAGGTCCGATCCGCGGAGCTCCCGGCCGAGGAGCTCGACCGGCGCCTGGCCGAGATGGACCGGGTCTTCGAGGAGGCCCGGGGGGCGGCGCGGGACATCGGGGCGCTCCTGGAGCGGGAGACCCGCGACCTCCTCCGGCGGGTGGAGGCCGACCTGGACGCCTTCGCCGAGCAGGAGACCCAGGTCCTCCTCCGGGAGGCGCTCGGGATCATCGACGGCGCCGCCGATCTCCGCGGCGTGGCGGGGGAGGTGTCCCGGCGGGTGGAGGAACTGCTCCGCCGGCACGTCGAGGCCTGGAGGGCGGAGGAGGAGCGGCAGGTGGGGGAGGCGTTCCGGGCGGCCACCGCGCGGTTCGTGGAGCGGGCCGAGGGGATCGCCCGCGGGACCATCCGCCTCTGCGGGGAGGCGCTCGGCCTGGAGCTCGACGTCGCCGACGTGCCGACGGGCATCGCTTCCGGGCGGGCCTTCGGGTTCTCGTTCTTCGAGGCCCCGACGATCCTGGGGTCGATCCTCCCCGACGTCCGCCCGTTCCTCCCCCGGAGGATGGCGGAGAGGCTGCTCCGGAAGGAGGCCGAGGAGCGGATCGCGAGCCTCGTGGATCGACACCGCGGGCGTCTCCGTTGGCACCTCGCCCAGCGGCTGGACCGGGCCCGGCGTGAGCTGGAGTCGGGGCTCCGGGAGCGCCTGGAGGCCACGATCCAGAGCCTCCGCTCGGGGGCGGAGCGGGCCCGGGAGGAGCGGGGGCGGAGCGCCGAGCGCCTGCGGGCCCTGCGGGAGGAACGCGAGCGGGCGATCGCCGAGCTCGAGGACCTCCGGGCCGCCCTCGACGCCGTCGACCGCGCGGGGACGGGGGCGGGATGATTCCCTATCCACCTGTCAACGGGGATCCAGGAACCTCCTTTGACCACCTCCACCCCACGTCGCATCATCGAGGGTGCGGGGGACGGTGGCCTCGGTCGTGCAGCCCCTCGAGGGCCTGCGTCGAAGACATGTCCCACGGGGACTTGGTGAGGGGCCGTCCTCCGCTTCTTCCTGCTCCTTCGGCGGGCCCGGACCTCCTCCGGGACCGTGTAGCGGGCGGCGATGATGGCCTTCGCCTCGGCCCTGTCGACCGGGCGCCCGTCCACGTCGCGGACCACGTACGGGGTGCCCCGGGCCATGGTGGCCCAGAACCTGCGGGCGAGGTGCGCCGCCACCACGCAGAGCGCCTTGTTGTGGTGGGCCCCCCGCTCCACCATCTGGACCCAGTAGATCCGGGCGAGCTGCGGATCGAGCTTCCGCGCGGTGTCGGCCGCCCGGACGAACATCCGCCGCAGCCCGCGGTTGCCGGCCTTCGTCATGGGCTGGCCCTTGCGGTCGGTCTCCCCGGTCTCCGAGGAACCGGGGACGAGCCCCGCGTAGGAGGCGTAGCGGTCCCCGGAGGGGAACCGTCCGGGCCGCCCGGTGAAGGCCACCCCGAGCGGCGCTCCCACCCGGGCGATGCCGGGGAGCGATCGGGCGAGCCGGGTGGGGTCGACCTTCCGGTAGGCCTCCTCCCGGCGGCGCTCCAGGGGCTGGAGGGTGGCCTCGGCCACCTCGAGCCTGCTGATCTCCGCGGCGAGCTCCTCGGCCAGGACCTCGAAGGCGACCGCCCCGGGGTCCCCGTAGAGGGCCACGGCCTCCTCGGCGGCGCGGAGGTAGGCCCGGGCCTTGGCCCGGCCGTGCTCCCCCCGGGAGGCCCCGGAGATGAGCGCGGTGAGGCCCTCGAACCCCAGTTCCAGCAGCTCACGGGGGTCGCCGTAGCTCCGGAGGACCTCGAGGTCGGCCCGACCGATCGTCTTGGAGATGGCCTGGCCGACGAGGGGCATGGCCGTGCGGGCGAGGTCCCGGATCCGGCCCTCGTGGCGGGCGATCTCCTCGGTGAGGCGCTCGGTGGCCCGGACCGGGCGGTCGAGCGCTGCGGCCTCCCCGGTGGGGAGCTCGAGCTCGTGGAGCGCACCCCGGTTCCACACCGCGAGCTTGGCCAGGACCTCGGCGCAGGTGCGGTTCGTCTTCCTCCGCCCGGCGAGGGCCCTGCGCAGGTGGGCGGTCCGCGAGGCGTCGGGGCGGAACACCCGGTGGCCCCGGCGGATGAAGAACGGCGCGGGACGGAACGATCGAGGTCCGCGTCGAGGACCGGGCGGACGGCGCCGACTACCTGCTCCTGGTGGGCCTGCTCGACGCGCTGGTCGAGGGGGCGCTCGCGGACCTCCCCGGCGCGGCGGCGCGGCGCGCGACGGCCGAGGCGATCGGCAGGGTTGAGGCGCTCGCGGCCGTGATGCGGTTCGAGCTGCACGGGCTCCGGGAACGGCTCCGCCAGGACGAGCTCGCGGCCCGGATGCGGGAGCGGGAGATCGCGATGACCGAGGGGTGGCTCCTCCCCCGGCTCCGGCGCGACGTCGCCGCCTACGAAGCGCGGCTGGAAGCCCTGCTCGCCGCGCTCCGGGAGCCATGACCGTCGTCCGGGTGCCCCGGTCGCTGTGGGAGGCGCTCCGCCGGGCCCACCCCGGGACCGGCGACGACGCGCTCGCGCGGGCGTGCGTGGAACGGGGACGGCGAGCCCTGGGGGAGGACGGGCTCCGAGCGGAGTTCGCGCGCCGGACCGCCGCCGCGCTGCTCCTCCGGACGGAGCTCCTGGACGCCCGGGGGCGGGCGCGGGAGGCGGCGGCCCGGGAGCGGGCCTCCTACGAGCGGCACCTGGCGCTCGAGCGCGAGGTCGTGCCCCCGATCCGCGCGCGGGCCCGCGAGCTCCGCGCGGCCATCGCCGGGGCCGAGGCGGACCTCCGGGCCCGCGGGCTCGACCCCGACGCCGTGGCGCCGCCGATGCCCGTCGACGCGCTCTCGGTGGACCAGGAGCCGCCGCGCTACCGGACCCCCGAGGAGCGGAGGCGTCGGGCGGTCGAGTTCTTCCGGCGGGTCGGGGGACCATGAGCGGGCAGCTCTACCTCGTCCGGCACGGGCGGACCAAGGTGAACGCCGAGGGCCGCTTCCGGGGGCGGTGCGACGTCCCCCTCGACGAGGTGGGGCTCGCGGAGGCGGGGCGGGCGGCGCGGATGGTCTCCGACTCGGGGGCCGTGGCCCTGGCCTCGAGCCCGCTGCTGCGTTCCACGCAGACCGCGGAGGTCCTCGCCGCGGCCCTGAGGCTCCCGGTCCAGATCGACCCGGGCCTCGTCGACCTCGACCACGGGGACTGGACCGGGCTCACCCCTGAGGAGGCGGCCGCCCGGGACCCGGAGGCCTTCGCGTGCTTCCGGACCCAGCCGCTCCGGTCCACCCCGCCGGGGGGCGAGGCCCTGGCGGACGCCCTGCGACGCACGCGGGCCGCCCTCCGCGATCTCGTCGAGCGCCACGGGGGAGCGCCGGTCGTCGCCGTCTCCCACGAGGTGCCGATCCGCCTGGTCCTCGGGGACGCCCTCGACGTGCGGGACGAGGCCCTCTGGCGGCTCGATGTCCCGACGGGGTCGGTGAGCGTGCTCGAGGCCTCCGGCGAGGGGTTCCGGGTTCATGCGATCGGGAGGACCGGGTGAGGGAGCGCGCCGCGCTCACGCCGGTGGGCTACTACGACCTCCGTCGGGACCTCGAGCGGGCGGGCTGCCCGGTCTGCCGGGGGGCGGCCCGCGCCGCGGCCCGGTTCCTCGAGGCGGTGCTGTGGGAGATGGTGACGGACCCGGGCGTCCGCCGCCGGTTCCGGGAGGCCCACGGCCTCTGCCGGGACCACGCGCTCCTGCTCGTCCGGGAGGCCGCCCGGAGCGCGCAGGCCACCGGGGTCGCGATCATGTACGAGGACTTCCTCCTCCACGTCCGGCGCGAGGTGGAGGAGGCCGCGGCCAGCGCACGGCGGCGGACGGGGCGGCGGATCCCGGGCCGGGGCGTCGCCGAGGGACGCCGGGCGGCGGCCGGGACGGCGCTCCGCGCCCACGCGCCGTGCCCGGCCTGCGAGCCGACGGACCGGGTGGCCGAGGCGTACCTCCGGCTCCTGGCCGAGGCCGAACCCGAGAGCGAGCTGGGCCGGGCGGCCCGGAGCGAGGGCCGCGGGCTGTGCCTGCCCCACCTCGTGAGGGGCCTCGCGCTCGCGCGTTCGGCCGCCGACGTGGAGCGGCTGGCCGAGATCTTCCTCCACGGCGAGGAGGAGCTCCGCCGCGAGCTCGAGGGGTTCGTCCGCAAGCACGACCACCGCTTCCGCGGCGAGCCGCTGTCCGAGGTGGAGCGGACGTCGTGGGTGCGGGCGGTCCACCGCCTCGTGGGAGCCCCGCTCGCCCCGGGAGGGGACCTCCCGGGGCGGTGAGTTGAGCGAGCCGCCTCGAACGGCGCGCTGAGCCTCCCGTCCGGCGCGGCCGCCCAGGCGGGCGGGCTCCCTCCAGGTCGCGAGGGTCGAGCGCGGACCGGTTCTCGCCGTCCCCCGGCTCAGCGCCGCCAGGGGTCGAAGTCGACCTCGAGCGGCTCCTGGGGCGGGCGCTCGGCCTCGGGCACGAGGCGGAGGTTGAGCCGGATCCGGTACCAGGTCGTGTGGCGCCCGCGCATCTGGTCCACCAGGACGTCGGCCGGCGCCAGGCGGGCCCAGACCTCGGGGTGGCGGGCCCGCCACCGCGCGAGGCCTTCCATGGCCTCGGCCTCGGTGGCGGCCCGGGCCACCTCGATCAGCCTCCGACCGTCGCCGGCGGCTGGGCCCGCTCGGCTTCCCGGCCCCCGGCGGCGTCGGGTCCCCCCGAGCCGCCGCGGCCCGCCTGCGCGAGGGGCTCACCCGGGGCGGCTCCCCGGGTTGCCGCTCGTAGTGCGGCGGCCAGGGGGCGTCGCCGAACCCCGCCCGCTCGTGCTCGGCCGCGAGCTCGAGGAGGGGCTCGAGCGAGCCCGCCGCCCGGTCGATCCCCTCCCAGGGGTCGCCCTCGCGAGCCACCCGCGCGGGGACCGTGTCGATGGTGAACGCCGCGGGGTCGACGGAGGGGATCTCGTCCCAGCGGAGCGGCGTCGAGACGCGGGCGCCGGGCGTGGGGCGAACCGAGTAGGCGGCGGCCGTCGTCCGGTCCTTCGCGTTCTGGTTGTAGTCGAGGAACACCCCGTGCCGTTCCTCCTTCCACCACCGGCTGGTGGCGAGGTCTGGGGCGCGTCGCTCCACCTCGCGGGCCAGGGCGAGCGCGGCCCGCCGGACCTCGGCGAAGGACCAGCGGGGCTCGATCCGGCAGTACACGTGCATCCCTCGGGAGCCGGAGGTCTTCGGCCAGGGGGTGAGGCCGAGGTCCTCCAGCGCTCCCCGGGCGACCAGGGCCACCTCGCGGACCTGGGCCCACGGAACGCCCCGGACGGGGTCGAGGTCGATCCGGAGCTCGTCGGGATGCTCCAGGTCCTCGGCACGGACGGGGTGGGGGTGGAGGTCGATGCAGCCGAGGTTCACGACCCAGGCCAGCTGCGTCGCATCCCGCACCACCACCTCGTGGGCGGTCCGGCCCGAGGGGAAGGAGAGCTCGACGGTCTCGATCCAGTCCGGGCGGGACCGGGGGGCGCGCTTCTGGAAGAAGAAGGACCCCGCCACGCCGTCCGGGTACCGCTTGAGCGCCATCGGGCGCCCGCCCACCGCGCGGAGGACACCGTCGGCCACGGACAGGTAGTAGCGGACCAGGTCGAGCTTGGTCCGGCCGAGCTCCGGGAAGAACACCTTGTCGGGGTTGGTCACCGGGACCTCGCGGCCGGCGACCTCGAGGACCTCGCGGTGGGCCGGCGGCATACGGAGACCTTACCCGCCGTGGAACCCGGGGCGCGCCTGCGGCACGATGCGGGCATGGCGAGCATCCTCCGCCGGCCCGGGCCGCCCCCGGCCGCGCCGACCTGGCGGTGGTGGGAGGCGTCGGGCGTGTTCGCCGCCGGGTACCTCGCGGGCGACCTCCTCCGTGCTCGCCTCGCGCCGGACCGCGACCTCGGCATCGTCCTGGTGGAGGGGACCTGGACCCTCTTCCTGCTGGCCTGGCTCCGGGGCTTCCACCGGGGGTGGACCCGGAGCGTGGGGTGGCCGGCGCGCCCGTGGCCCGAGGCCAGGGAGGCGGCGGTGTTCGGGGCGATCCTGTACGGGGTCATCGCGCTGGCCGTGGCCCTCCCGCTCTCCCGGATCCTCGGCGCGGCGGGGCCGGGGGCGGGCGGCGGGCGGACCGCCGAGGAGTCCCCGGCGGAGGTCGCGGCGGTCCTGGCCAGCGCTCTCCTCGTCGCGCCGGCCGCCGAGGAGCTGTTCTTCCGGGGCCTCCTCTACCGCGCCCTCCGCGCGCGTTGGGGGGCCGTCCCGGCCTGGGTGGTCTCGGCGCTGGCGTTCGGTCTCGTGCACCTCTCGCGGGAGGACCCGACGGGCTCGGTGGTCCCGGTGACCGTCGCCGTCTGCCTGGGCCTCGGCCTGGCCCTCCTCTACGAACGCCGGGGGAACCTGGTGGCACCGCTCGCCGCCCACGAGGCCTTCAACGCCATCGGGGTGCTGGTCCTGCTCACGCGGACGTGACCGGCCCGCCCCCGGCCCCGGACCCGGGATGGTGGCGGCGGTCGAGGCGCCGGTCTCGGCGTTCTCCGGGTGCCGCGGGTCGAGGAGGCGCCGCCCGAGGAGGCAGGACGGTTCCTGGAGCGGGCGCCCCGCCCGGGTGGAAGGCTACCGCCCCGATAGGTCTCCGGGGGAGGCCGACACGATCGATGCGGTCTGGGGCCATCGAGCGGGGCGTCGGGACGCTCGACCTGGACGGGGAGCGCGGCTAGCATGGGGCCTCGTCGGAACGGGATCGGTCCGCCGGCGGCCCCAACCATGGGCGGGTGGACCCCGGGAGGCGCGATGGAGGCGCGGGCCAGCAGGGGCGCGGCCGGGGTCGTCGGCCCCGTGGTCCTGCTCGTCGGGGGCGCGCTCACGCTGGTAGGGGTGGCCCTGGACTGGGCGCGGGGCACGGCGTCGTTCGTCGGGGGGGAGATCCTGGGCCAGCCCGTGACCCCCGAGCTCCTGTCCGGGCTGGGCGGCGTCCCCCTGGGGCCGAGCCAGGAGCTCGCGGTCCGGGGGACCTCGGACTGGCGGGGCCTGGCCGCGGGCCTCGCCGGTCTCGGGTGCCTGGCCCTGGGGCTCGTGGCGCTTGTCCTGCCCGGCCGGCGGGGTCGGCCCTACGCCGCGGCGGGGACCGCCGTGGGGGCCTTCGCGGTGCTTCCCGCCCTCCTCGCGCTGGGCGCGTCCGAGGCCATCCTCCGCGAGGAGCTCGCCTCGCAGGCCAAGGCAGCCGCGGAACGGGTCCTCGGCGCGCTCCCCGGCCTCGGGCTGGGCGGCCTCCTGGATCCGTTGATCGAGCAGGTCATCGGCCTGTTCGCCTTCGACGCCTCCCCGGGGCCCGGCGTCTACGCGAGCGGCGTCGGGTCGCTCGTCGCGGTGGCGGGGGGCGCCGCCGTCCTGCTCGGAGCGGCCCCGGACCGGATCCGGGAGGCGGCGGCCCGCATGGACCCGGCGTTCCGTGCAGAGCTGCTCTCGGTCCTCGAGGCGTCGTCCCCGACGGAGCGGGCCGAGGCCGCGGCGCGCCTCGGCGCCGACCCGGCCAAGCGCCCGCTCGCGGAGCTGGTCCGCTCGCTCGATCGCGATGAGCGGACCCGGGGGGAGCTCATCGCGATCCTGCGGGAGATGGAACGGGATGGGACCTCTGTCGGGCCGAGTCCCGGGGAGCCCCCTTCCCCCTCCCCTCCGACGTCCTGAGCGTCCCAGTGGAGGGCGCCGGGCTCAGATCAGATCGCACGGCCCCCTCCATGGTCCCCGGCACCGTGAGGGGCCGGGCGGGACCGTCGGACCAGGGGCCACCCCGCACGCCCCGTCAGCGGGCTCCACGGGTCACGCGAACGCCCCGGTGTGAACGACGGGGGTCCGTGGGACGACGATCGGGGGACGTCGATCGCGGCGTGCGCACCGGTATCCTCCCCGCGGAGGAGGGCGGATGGAGGACGCCGCGGACCTGGTCCTGGCCGGCGGGGCGGTCTACACGGTGGACGCCGCGCGCCGGTGGGCGCGGGCGGTCGCCGTGCGCGGCGGGCGGATCGTCGCGGTCGGAGGGGACGACGACGTCCGGGGGCTCGTGGGACCGCGGACCGAGGTGGTGGACCTGCGGGGGCGGATGCTCCTCCCGGGCTTCCAGGACGCCCACGTGCACCCGCCCCCGGGGGGCCTGGAGATGTTGCGCTGCAACCTCTCCGACGCCCACTCGCTCGAGGACTACCGGCGGCTCGTCGCGGCCTACGCGGCCGCGCACCCCGAGGCCCCGTGGATCCTGGGCGGGGGATGGTCGATGGACCTCTTCCCGGGCGGCAACCCCCCGAAGGAGGAGCTGGACGCGCTCGTCCCGGACCGGCCGGCGTTCCTCCCGTCGCGGGACGGCCACAGCGCGTGGGTGAACTCCCGGGCCCTGGAGCTCGCGGGCATCACCCGGGAGACGCCGGACCCACCGGACGGGAGGATCGAGCGGGGCCCGGACGGCGAGCCCATGGGGACGCTCCACGAGGGCGCGATGGACCTGGTCGCGAAGCTCGTCCCGCCGCCCGCCCTCGACGAGCACCTCGAGGGGCTCCGGGTGGCCCAGGCCTACCTCCACTCCCTCGGCATCACCGCCTGGCAGGACGCGATCGTAGGCGGGCACTACGACACCTACGACGCCTACCTGCGCGCGGCCTCGGAGGGGTGGCTCACGGCCCACGTCGTGGGGGCGCTCTGGTGGGACCGCCACCGGGGGGAGGAGCAGGTCGGGGAGCTCCTCGACCGGCGGGAGCGGGGGAGCGTGGGGCGGTTCCGGGCCACCACGGTCAAGATCATGCAGGACGGGGTGGTGGAGAACTTCACCGCCGGGGTCCTCGAGCCCTACCTCGACGCGGAAGGACGCCCCACCGCGAACCGCGGGAAGAGCTTCGTCGACCCCGACGCGCTCCGGACCTACGTCACGAGGCTCGACGCCCACGGGTTCCAGGTGCACTTCCATGCGATCGGCGAGCGCGCCGTCCGGGAGTGCCTGGACGCGGTGGAGGCCGCCCGCCGGGCGAACGGGTGGAACGATCTCCGCCACCACATCGCGCACATCCAGATCGTCCACCCCGACGACGTGCCGAGGTTCCGGGCGTTGGGCGTCGTGGCCAACGGGCAGCCGCTCTGGGCGGTGAACGAGCCCCAGATGGTCGAGCTCACGGTCCCCTTCATCGGGCCCGAGCGGGCCCGCTGGCAGTACCCGTTCGCGTCGCTGGTCCGCTCGGGCGCCGTCCTCGCCTTCGGGAGCGACTGGTCGGTCTCGAGCCCGGACCCGCTCTGGGGGATCCACGTGGCGGTCAACCGCCTGCCCCCACCCGGCTACCCCTACGCGGAGGGGGCCGACGAGCCGTTCCTGCCGGAGGAGCGGATCGACCTCCCCACCGCGATCGCCGCCTACACGATCGGCTCGGCCTACGTGAACCACCTCGATCGCGAGACCGGGTCCATCGAGGTCGGCAAGCTCGCGGACCTGGTGGTCGTGGACCGGGACCTCTTCGCCCACCCGCCCTCGGAGATCGGCGGGGCCAGGGTCCTCCTCACGCTCGTCGAGGGGGAGCGGGTCTTCGAAGACCCCTCGCTCTGATCCCCCGTCCGGGCCACCGGCGGAGCGCTCGCCCGCCCAGCGGCAGGATCAAGCGGGCGCGGCTGCTAGACTCGGGGCCGACTTTGACTCGCCGTTCAAAGAGGCACATCGGTCCGAGGAGGTGACGAACTTGGCCCATCGGGTTCCCGCCCCCGTCGATCCGGAGCGCCTCGGGGCCGTCCTCGCCCCCTCGCTGGCCGAGGGCCGCACGCTCCCGCCCGAGGCCTACGTCTCGCCGGAGGTCTTCGCCTGGGAGGAGGAGCACCTGTTCGGGGGGACCTGGGTGTGCCTGGGGCGATCCGAAGCGCTCGCGCGACCCGGGGACCAGGCGGCCTTCCGGGTGGGCCGGGACGGGGTGCTCGTGGTCCGGGGCGAGGACGGCCGCCTCCGCGGCTTCTTCAACGCCTGCCGCCACCGCGGGCACGAGCTCCTGCCGTGCGGCGAGTCCCGGAACCTCCGGGTGATCAAGTGCCCGTACCACGCCTGGAGCTACGCCCTCGACGGGCGGCTCGTGGGCGCGCCGCGGTTCGCCGACGTGCCCGGGTTCGACCGCTCGGCCTACCCGCTGATCGCGGCCAGGGTCGCGGAGTGGCGCGGGTTCGTGTTCGCCAACCCCTCGGGCGATGCGCCGGACCTCGCGGAGTGGGTGGGGAACCTGGAGGAGTTGGTCGCACCGTGGGAGCCGGAGCGACTCGAGACGATGGCCTCCCACACCTACACCGTCCGGGCCAACTGGAAGGTGATCGTCGAGAACTACCACGAGTGCTACCACTGCTCCTCGATCCACCCCGCGCTGTGCCGGGTGACGCCGCCCGACAGCGGCGAGAACTTCCCCCACACGGGGAGGTGGGTGGGCGGCTCGATGGTGCTCGCGGAGCACGCCGAGACGATGTCGCTCACGGGCCGGAGCCTCGGCGTGCGGCTCCCGGGCCTCACGGCGAGGCAGGCCCGCGAGGTGTACTACTACGGCCTCTTCCCGAACCTCCTGCTGAGCCTCCACCCCGATTACGTGATGTTCCACCGGATCGAACCCCTCGCCCCCGGCGAGAGCCGGGTGGAGTGCGGCTGGCTCTTCCCGCCCGAGGCCCGGGACCGCCCGGGGTTCGACCCCGGCTACGCCCGGGAGTTCTGGGACCTCACCAACCGCGAGGACTGGGCGGCCTGCGAGTCCGTCCAACGCGGCCTCGCCTCCCGCGGCGCCCGGCAGGGGCCGTTCGCCCGGATGGAGGACGAGGTGGCCCTGTTCCAGCGGATGGTGGCCCGGGCCTACCTGGAGGGGGACGTGCCGGTGCCTCCGCAGGTGCGGGAGGTCGAACCGGCGTGAGGGCCGGCCGCCGAGGGGCGGCACGAGGCGCACGAGGAGGGAGCGGATGCCCGAGTTCGACATGAGCCTGGTGCAGCGGGGGGCCCGCCTGCGGCGGAGCCCCTACTACGAGGCCACCCAGCGGTACTCGCCGAAGGGGTTCACGGTCTACAACCACATGCTGTTCCCGATCCGGTACGACACGTTCGAGGCGGAGTTCGAGGCGCTCCTCACCCGGGTCACGCTCTGGGACGTGGCCGTCGAGCGCTGCCTCGAGATCTCGGGGCCCGACGGGTTCCGCTTCGCCCAGCTCCTCACCCCCCGGGACCTGTCGCGGTGCGCCGTTGGGCAGGGCAAGTACGTGCTGATCTGCGACTCCGACGGGGGCATCGTGAACGACCCCGTGATGACCCGGATGGAGGAGAACACGTTCTGGTTCGCGCTGGCCTCCTCCGACGCCCTGCTCTTCGCCCGGGGCCTGCGCAACGCCTACCCCGACCTGGACGTCACGATCCGGGAGCTGGAGGTGGCCCCGCTCCAGGTGCAGGGGCCGCGGTCGAAGGAGCTCATGCGGGACCTCGTGGGGCCCGGGATCCTCGAGCTCCGCTACTACCACTGGACCCGGGCCGAGATCGACGGGATCCCGGTGGTGATCACCCGGACCGGGTGGACCTCGGAGGTCGGCTACGAGGTCTACCTCCTCGACCCTTCCCGCGGGACCGACCTGTGGGAGCGGATCATGGAGGTCGGCCGCCCCTACGGGATCGTCCCCACCGGCCCCTCCGACATCCGCCGGATCGAGGGCGGGATCTTCAACTGGGGGGCCGACATGACCTACGAGGACAACCCGCTCGAGCTCGGCCTGGAGCGCCTGATCGACTGGGACCTCCCCGACGAGGCCAGCATCTCGCTGCCGGCGCTCCGGCGGATCAAGGAGCGGGGCATCACCCGCCGGATCAACGGCGTCGAGTTCGACGGCGAGCCGTTCCCCGCCCTGAACTTCGTGAAGTGGCCGGTGGTCGAGGACGGGCGGACGATCGGGAAGGTCACCTCGGCGATCTACTCGCCGCGCCTGGGGAAGAACATCGGCTACGCCTGGCTCCCGATCGAGCGCTCGGAGCTCGGCACGCGGGTCACGGTCGAGAGCGAGTGGGGGACCCGGACGGCGACCGTGGTGCCGATGCCGTTCGTCGACCCCGACAAGCGGATCCCCAAGGCCTGAGGCGCCCGTCCGCGCTTGCGGCGCGGGGCGGGGTTGAACGATGATTCAAGGAGGTCCGCGCGGCGGTCCGAGGCGCGGGGGAGGCGCCCGGGAAGGAGCGAGGATGGAACAGGTGGGCAAGGGCGGCTCCCGGTGGTGGGCGACGCTCACCATGGGGCCCTGGTACCGGAAGACGCCGTTCACCGACGCCGCGATCAGGCACGGCTGCACGGGGTTCGGGATCTACAACCACACCTACATCCCGGACCGGTACGACGACGTCGATCCCGTCGAGGAGTACCGCCACCTCGTCGAGCACGTGACGCTCTGGGACGTGGGCTGCGAGCGGATCGTCGAGATCTCGGGGCCCGACGCGCACCGGTTCACGAACGCGCTCACGCCCCGCGACCTGGACCGGTGCGCCGTGGGGCAGGGCCGGTACGTCGTGCTCACCGCCCCCGACGGCGGGATCGTGAACGACCCCGTGCTGCTCCGCCTGGCCGAGGACCGGTACTGGCTCGCCCTCGCCGATTCCGACGCCGGGCTCTGGGCCAGGGGGGTGGCGGTGCACGCGGGGATGGACGTCCGGATCACCGAGCCCCCCGTCTACCCGGTCCAGGTCCAGGGACCCCGCTCCAAGGACCTCATGCGGGACCTCTTCGGCGAGGAGATCCTCTCGCTCCGCTACTACCACTGCCGGGAGGCGTCCCTGGGGGACATCCCGGTGGTGGTCTCCCGGACCGGCTGGACCGGCGAGGTGGGCTACGAGATCTACCTCGTGGACCCGGCGCGGGGCGACGATCTCTGGGAGCGGATCCTGGAGGCCGGCGAGCCGTACCGGATCCGGCCGATCGCGCCGTCGGAGATCCGTCGGATCGAGGCGGGGATCTTCAACTACGGGTCCGACATGACGATCGAGAACAACCCGTTCGAGATCACCGGCCTGGAGCGGATGGTGGAGGAGGGGAAGCGCTCCGACTACATCGGCCGCGCGGCCCTGGAGCGGATCCGCCGCGAGGGGGTCCGGCGGAAGCTCGTGGGGATCGACCTCGGGCCCGACCCGCTCCCCGAGGACCCCGTCGAGTCCTGGCCCGCCTCCCACGACGGCCGTCGGGTGGGACACGTGACGGCGGCCGCGTGGTCGCCCCGCCTGGGGAGGAGCATCGGCTACGTCTGGGTGCCGATCGAGCTGGCGGCGCCCGGCACGCCGCTGCGGGTCGAGACGACCGGGGGGGCCGTGCTCGAGGGCCGCACGGCGACCCTCCCGTTCGTGGACCCCGAGAAGCGGATCCCGACGTCCTGACGGAGCCCGCGGGCCTCCCGCGCCCCCTACCCGCGGCGTGGACGAGTCGAACCGCGGTCGGGCCGGCGGCGGATAGGCTGTGTGGCGATGACGCGCGGCGAGCGGCGGTGGGCGGTGGGGGTCCTCGTCCTGGGACTGGTGCTCGCCGCCTGCACGGCACGGGGCGGGGGCGCCGCCCCTTCGCGCTCGCCTGCGTCACCGGCATCCTCGCCGGCAGGGGTCCGCGTGGGGACCGGGGGCGGGGGCGGCGGGCCGGTGGTCCGGGTCGTCCGGGCCGTGCTCCCGGCCGTCGTGAACGTCACCACCGACCAGCTCCGACCGAGCCTCGGCATCGGGGGCACCTCTCGCGGGGTCGGGACCGGGTTCGTCGTCTCTCCCGACGGGTTCATCGTCACCAACTGGCACGTCGTCGAGGGGGCGAGCCGGATCCGGGTGACGACGTCCGAGGATCCGCCGCGCACGTTCGAGGCCCGGGTGGTAGGCGGCGACGCCTCGGCCGACCTCGCCGTGCTGAAGGTGGAGGCCACCGGCCTCCCCACGGTCCCCCTCGGCTCCTCGAGGGACCTCCAGCTCGGCCAGCGGGTCGTGGCGATCGGGTACGCCCTCGCCCTGGAAGGGGGCCCGACGGTGACGGCCGGGATCGTGTCAGCCCTGGGGCGGGTGGTGGAAGCCCGGGACCCGGCGTGCGACCCGGCCGTCTGCGGCCAGGACCAGGTCCGCACCTACCGGGACGTGATCCAGACCGACGCGGCCATCAACCCCGGGAACTCGGGCGGCCCGCTCGTCAACATGCGCGGCGAGGTGGTCGGGATCAACACCGCGGGCATCCAGGCCGGGGCCGCCGAGAACATCGGCTTCGCCATCGCGATCGACGCCGCCCGGCCCACGATCGAGGATGCGATCCGCAACCCCGAGGCGCCCGTCCCGTACCTGGGCGTCGGGACGGTTACCGTGACCCCGCTGCTCGCGCTCCAGTACGGCCTCGCCGTGGACACCGGGGCCCTGGTCGTGGACGTGGCACCGGGCGGCCCGGCGGAGCGGGCCGGGATCCGCCCCGGGGACGTGATCGTGGGGTTCGGGGGGCGGCCGGTCGGGGACTCCGATGCCCTGGGGGCGATGATCCGCTCGCGCGCGCCCGGCGAGGCGGTCGAGGTGGCCGTGGTCCACGCCGACGGGAGCCGGGACACGCTCCTCGTCCGGCTCGGGGTGAACCCGCTGCCGGTCCCGGCGGGCTGAGACCGGCGGGATCCCCGCGGCCCCGCGGCCCCTCCCGGCGTCCCGACGCCGCCGGTGCGCTAGCCTTCTCCCCGTGAGGGTGAGGCTCAGGAACCCCGACCGGGAGGTCGAGCTCCGCGGGGGACGGAAGGTCCGCGACGTCCTCGCCGAGCTCGGGCTGGATCCCGACACGGTCCTCGTGATCCGGGAGCGGGAGCTGCTGACCCGGGAGGACCGGGTGGAGGAGGACGACGTGCTCGAGGTCCGCCCGGTGATCTCGGGCGGGAGCGGGCCGATGCGCTGCCGCCGGTGCCGAGAGCCCGCGGTGGTCGAGGTCCGTCGACACAACGCCGCGTTCTGCCGGGACTGCTTCCTCCACCACGTCCGGGAGCAGGTCCGACGGGCCATCGACGCCTACGACATGTTCGGTCCGAAGGACCGCGTGCTGGTCGCGGTCTCGGGCGGCAAGGACTCGCTCGCGCTCTGGGACATCCTCCTGGACCTCGGCTACCGGGCGAGCGGCCTGTACCTGGGGCTCGGGATCGGCGACTACTCCGCGCGCTCGGCCGAGGTGGTCCGGCGGTTCGCCGAGGAGCGGCGGGAGGCCCTGGAGGCCGTGGGCGGCGAGCTCGTCGAGGTCGACCTGGCCCGCGAGCACGGGTTCGACGTCCCGACCGCCGGACGACGAGGGTCCCGCTCGACCTGCGCGATCTGCGGGCTCTCGAAGCGCTACGTGTTCAACCGAGCCGCCCTGGAGCGCGGCTACGACGTCGTCGCCACGGGCCACAACCTCGACGACGAGGCGGCCACCCTCCTGGGGAACGTGCTCCGGTGGCAGACCGGGTACATCGCGCGCCAGGCCCCGGTGCTCCCGGCCCGGGAGGGGATGGTGAAGAAGGTGAAGCCCCTGTACCGGCTCTCCGAGCGGGAGACCGCCGCCTACAGCTTCCTGCGGGGGATCGACTACGTGGTCGAGGAGTGCCCGCTCGTGGCGGGGAACACCCAGCTCCGCTACAAGGAGGCGCTGAACCGGCTGGAGGCGGCCTCGCCCGGCACCAAGGCCCAGTTCCTCCTGGGCTTCCTGGAGCGGGGCGCGGCCCTGTTCCGGGCCGAGGACGACGCGGAGCTCCGCCCCTGCGAGGCCTGCGGACAGCCCACCACGGCGAGGTTCTGCGCGTTCTGCCGGGCCCGGGCCCAGATCCTGGGAGAGCGGCTCGGGACGCCGGCCGACCAGGGGGAGGCCGCGGGGGGCTCCTCCGACCGGGAGGTGGCCCGGGAGCTCGCCGAGGAGGTCCTGCCGGTCGAGATCTACGCCGCGGAGCAAGCCGCCCGGTGAGCGCTCCCTTCGAGCCCGGGGAGCGGGTCCTCCTGATCGACCAGCGCGGGCGGCGCTACCTCGTGAAGCGGCTGCGCCCGGGCGACGCCTACCACACCCACGGGGGGATGGTCCCCCACGACCTGATCCTGGGGAGGCCCGAGGGGGTCGAGGTCCGCTCCCCGGGCGGGATGGCGTTCCGGTGCTTCCGCCCGCGCCTCGCCGACTACGTGCTGAAGATGCCCCGCGGGGCCCAGGTCGTCTACCCGAAGGACCTGGGGGCGATCGTGGTGGAGGGCGACGTGTACCCGGGCGCCCGGGTGCTCGAGGCCGGGACCGGCTCGGGCGCGCTCACCATCGCCCTGTGTCGGGCCACCGGCCCCGAGGGCCGGGTGATCTCCTACGAGGTGCGGGAGGAGTTCCGGGAGAAGGCCGCGGCCAACGTCGAGGCGTTCTTCGGGAAGCTCCCAGCCTGGCTCGAGCTCCGGGCCGGGGACGTCCGGGAGGTGGCGGTGACGGGGGAGGCCTTCGACCGCGCCGTGCTCGATCTCCCCGAGCCGTGGGAGGTGCTGCCCGCGCTCCGGCGGGCCCTGGAGCCGGGCGCCGTGCTCTGCTGCTACCTCCCCACGACCGGGCAGCTCCAGCAGCTCGCCCAGGCCCTGGGGCGGGAGGGGTTCCTCCACCTCGACACGTTCGAGGTCCTGGTCCGACCCTGGCACCTCTCCGAGCGGAGCGTGCGCCCCGAGCACCGGATGGTGGCCCACACCGGGTTCGTGTCGGTCGCCCGCCGGCTCCCCTGAGGAGCCCGGGCAACCGCGGGCCCCCGGGCGTCGTATCGAGGGAAGAGGGGTGCGCCACTCCGCGCCCCGCGGTCGCTGGCATATACTCGTTGCTCGAGCGCAAGGTAGGTGACGCAGGTGCCGGACGCTCTCCCGGAGCGCGAGGAGCGCTACGAGAAGCAGATCCACGAGCTCCAGACCCAGATCCGCTTCCTCGAGGACGAGATCGCCCTGCTCCGGCGGCGGCTCACGAGCCAGCCCCGCCAGGTCAAGGTCCTCGAGGAGAAGCTCGCCGAGACCCGGGCCGACCTGTCCCGGGCCCTGGCCCAGAACGAGAAGCTCGCGAACGCCCTCCGCGCCGAGCGGGAGAAGATCGAGGCCCTCCGCGAGGAGGTCGACAAGCTCTCCCGCCCGCCGGCCTCCTTCGGCGTGTTCCTCGGCGCGAACGAGGACGGCACGGCCGACGTCTTCACCGCCGGGCGGAAGATGCGGGTGAACGTGGCCCCCGAGATCGACCCGGGCTCGCTCCGGCGGGGGGCCGAGGTGATCCTGAACGAGGCCCTCAACGTGGTCGAGGTCCTCGACCCCGACCGGCAGGGCGAGGTCGTGAAGGTGAAGGAGCGGTTGGGCGAGGACCGGGTGATCGTCCTGGGGCGGGCCGACGAGGAGATGGTGGCGACCCTCGCCGCGGGGCTCCGCGACGAGCCGATCCGGGTGGGGGACCCGTTGCTCTACGACGCCCGCTCCGGGGTGTGCCTGGAGCGCCTGCCGCGGGAGGAGGTGGAGGAGCTCGTCCTGGAGGAGATCCCCGACGTCACCTACGACGACATCGGGGGCCTCCAGGCCCAGATCGAGGCCATCCGGGACGCCGTCGAGCTCCCGTTCCTCTACGCTGAGCTGTTCCAGGAGCACGAGCTCGAGGCCCCCAAGGGCGTGCTGCTCTACGGGCCGCCCGGATGCGGGAAGACGCTGATCGCGAAGGCCGTGGCCAAGTCCCTGGCCGACAAGGTGCGGGAGCGGACCGGCCGCGAGGACGCCCGGAGCTACTTCCTGAACGTGAAGGGGCCCGAGCTCCTGAACAAGTACGTCGGGGAGACCGAGCGGCAGATCCGCGAGATCTTCCAGCGGGCCAAGGAGCGGTCGAAGGAAGGCCTCCCGGTGATCGTGTTCTTCGACGAGATGGACTCGATCTTCCGGACCCGGGGGAGCGGGATCTCCTCCGACGTCGAGAACACGATCGTCCCCCAGCTCCTCTCCGAGCTGGACGGGGTCGAGACCCTGAAGAACGTGATCGTGATCGGGGCCTCCAACCGGGAGGACCTGATCGACCCGGCGATCCTCCGCCCCGGCCGCCTCGACGTGAAGATCAAGATCGAGCGGCCCGACGCCTCGCAGGCCCGGGACATCATGTCCAAGTACCTCAAGCCGACGGTGCCGATCCACCCCGACGAGATCCGCCGGGCCGGCGGCGACGTGCGGGCGGCGGTGGAGCGGATGATCGACCGCACGATCGAGCGGATGTACGCGAGCTCCGAGGAGAACCGCTTCCTCGAGGTGACCTACGCCTCCGGGGACAAGGAGATCCTCTACTTCAAGGACTTCAACTCGGGGGCGATGATCGAGAACATCGTCCGCCGAGCCAAGAAGGAGGCGATCAAGCGGTTCCTCTCCACCGGCGAGAAGGGGATCAAGACCGACGACCTCCTCCGGGCCATCCGGGAGGAGTTCAAGGAGAACGAGGACCTCCCGAACACCACGAACCCCGACGACTGGGCGCGGATCTCGGGGAAGAAGGGCGAGCGGATCGTCTACGTCAGGACCCTCCTGGGCGAGGGGGGCGGCGAGGGGCGCCAGGTCGAGCGGATCAACGCCGGCCAGTACCTGTGAGGTCTCCCCATGGCCATCCCCAAGGTCGTCGGGACCGAGACCGAGTACGGGATCGCCGCCCCGGGGGCGCCGGACTTCAACCCGGTCCTCTCGTCCTCCCTCCTGATCAGCACCTACGCGGGGGCCCTCCGGCGGATCCGCTGGGACTACGAACAGGAGTCGCCGCTCCGCGACGCCCGGGGGTTCGAGCCGGTCCAGGTCCGGGAGCCGGCCGAGGAGGACCTGGGCCTGGCCAACGTGATCCTCCCCAACGGGGCCCGCTACTACGTGGACCACGCGCACCCCGAGTACTCGACCCCCGAGTGCGCGACCCCCCGGGAGCTCGTGGTCCACGACAAGGCCGGCGAACGGGTCCTGGAGCGGTCCCTCCACGAGCTCGAGCGGATCCTCCCGCCCGGCCAGCGGATCGCGATCTACAAGAACAACTCGGACGGCAAGGGGAACTCCTACGGGACCCACGAGAACTACCTCGTGGACCGTCGGACCCCGTTCTCGAGCATCGTCCGCGACCTCACCCCGTTCCTCGTCTCCCGCCAGGTGTTCACGGGGGCCGGGAAGCTCGGGGCGGAGGCCCCGTGGGACGAGCGGGGGAAGGTCGTCTACCAGCTCTCGCAGCGGGCGGACTTCTTCGAGACCGAGGTGGGACTCGAGACCACGCTGAAGCGGCCGATCATCAACACCCGGGACGAGCCCCACGCCGACCCCGACAAGTACCGCCGGCTCCACGTGATCGTGGGCGACGCGAACCTCTCCGAGGTCCAGATCTACCTCAAGGTGGGGACCACGGCGCTCGTGCTGAAGATGATCGAGGACGAGTTCCTCCCCGACCTCACGCTCGCGAACCCGGTCGGCGCGCTCCACGAGGTCTCCCGGGACCTCACCTGCTCGGTCCCGATCGCCCTGGCCGACGGTCGGCGCCTCTCCCCGGTGCACCTCCAGTGGGAGTACCTGGAGCGGGCCCGGAAGTACGTCGAGCAGGAGGACGCGACGCCCGAGAACCTCGACCTCGTCCGCCGGTGGGAGGCGGTCCTCACCGCGCTCGAGGAGGACCCGCTCTCGCTCCACCGGGAGCTCGACTGGGTCGCGAAGTACCGCCTCCTCGAGGGCTACCGGGAGCGGGACGGGCTGTCCTGGACCGACCCCAAGCTCCGGCTCGTCGACCTGCAGTACCACGACGTCCGCCGGGACCGGGGCCTCTACCACCGCCTCGCGGCCGGCGGGAAGGTGGAGCGCCTCGTCTCCGACGAGGAGATCGACCACGCCGTCATGCACCCGCCCGAGGACACCAGGGCCTACTTCCGGGGCCGCTGCATCGCGCGGTTCCCCGACGCCATCGTCGCCGCCTCCTGGGACTCGCTGATCTTCGACACCGGCGCCGAGGCCCTCCAGCGGGTCCCCATGCGGGAGCCCCTCCGGGGCACCCGGCGGCACGTCGAGCGGCTCCTGGAGGAGGCGCCGGACGCGGCGACGCTGGTCTCGCTCCTCCAGGGCTGATGGGCTCGGCGCCCTGGCCCGGCGGGCGCTCCCGGCCGCGTCGGCGGGAGCCGATAGAATCGGGAGGCGGTCCGGGAAGGAGTTCGACGTGCAGCGGGAGCAGGAGCAGAGGCGGACGCAGCGCCGAGGCGGCAGCCCCGCCGAGGAGGGGGGCCGGACCACCGCGGCCGAGCGGGGGGAGAAGCTCAAGGAGGAGATCGACGAGCTCCTCGACGAGATCGACGAGGTCCTCGAGGAGAACGCCGAGGAGTTCGTGAAGAGCTACGTCCAGAAGGGCGGGGAATGACGGGGAGTCCCCCGCTCCTCCCGGCCGACCCCGGCCAGCCGATCGGCGCCAACCCCAGCTTCCTCGACCTGCTCGCCCGGATGCGGCCGGAGGCCGTGCCGCGGGCGACGGCGGAGGGACCCGCCCTCCCAGGGCCCCACGGCACCACGGTCCTGGGCCTCAAGTTCGAGGGCGGCGTGGTGATGGCCGGGGACCGGCGGGCCACCGAGGGGTACGCGATCGCCGACGACCGGATGGAGAAGGTCTTCCCGGCCGATGCCTACTCCGCGATCGCCATCGCGGGCGCCGCGGGGCAGGCGGTCGAGATCGTCAAGCTGTTCCAGCTCGAGCTCGAGCACTACGAGAAGATCACCGGCAGCCGCCTCTCGCTCGAGGGGAAGGCGAACCGCCTGGCCCAGATGATCCGGAGCAACTTCCCGATGGCCCTCCAGGGGCTCGTCGTGGTCCCGCTGTTCGGCGGGTTCGACGAGCGCCGGGGCCAGGGGCGGCTCTTCTACTACGACGCCACCGGCGGCCGGTGGGAGGAGGAGGACTTCCACGCCACGGGCTCGGGAGGCCGCCCGGCGAAGGCGTCGCTCAAGAAGCGGTGGCGCCCGGGGATGCCCCGGGAGGAAGCCGTCCGGGTGGCGGTGGAGGCGCTCGTGGACGCCTCCGAGGAGGACGCGGCCACCCTCGGGGTGGACCCCGCCCGTGGGATCTACCCCACGGTCCACGTCGTGACCCGGGAGGGGGTCGAGGAGGTCTCGGAGGCCGAGATCCGGGCGGCCTACGAGGCCGTGGTGGCGGCGCGGCAGGGCCAGGGCTCGGCCGGAGGGGAGGGCCTCTAGTGGCGTTCATGCCCTACGTCCCGCCCGAGCAGCTCATGAAGGACCGCTCCGAGTACGCCCAGAAGGGCATCGCCCGGGGCAAGTCCGTGGTGGGGATCGAGTACGCAGATGGGATCCTCTTCCTCGCCGAGAACCCCAGCGCCACGCTCCACAAGATCTCCGAGATCTACGACCGGATCGCCTTCGCCGGGGTCGGGAAGTACAGCGAGTTCGAGGACCTCCGGATCGCGGGGATCCGCCTAGCGGACCTCCGAGGCTACGCCTACGGCCGCGAGGACGTCACGGCCCGGGACCTGGCGAACGCCTACTCCCAGAGCCTCTCGACGATCTTCACCCAGCAGATGAAGCCGTACGAGGTGGAGATCCTCGTCGGCGAGGTGGGGGAGGAGCCGGGAGGCAACGAGATCTACCGGATCAAGTTCGACGGCAGCATCACCGACGAGCACGGCTCGGTGGCGATGGGCGGCAAGGCCGACGCGCTGGCCGCCCGCCTGCGGGAGGTCTACGCGGAGGGCTGGGACCTCGCTACCGCGGTCCGGGAGGGCGTCCGGGCCCTCTCGGCGGTGGAGGAGCGGGAGATCCCGCCCCGGGACATCGAGGCCGCCGTCCTCGACCGCACGCTCCGCGGCCGGCGGAAGTTCCGCCGCCTCACCGACCAGGAGATCGCCTCGATCCTCTCCTGAGCCCGCCCACCGCCGCCGGGGCTCCTCCCCGACGGCCGGGGGTTCGGCCCGTTGACCCCGCGCCGGGGATGTGTGAGGCTGAACCGGCCCGCCAGGGTGTCGGGGGTCTTCGGTCTTTCGCTCCCTCGGTTCCGGTTCCGCCCCGCGCGGACCGCCCGCCCCCCGGTCGCATGCCCGTGCCCGCGCTCCTCGCTGAGGGAGGTGCTCCCATGAAGAAGCGGGTCCTGGTGTCGTTCGTCGTGTTCGCGCTCGCGGTCCCGGCCCTCGTGTCCCAGGCCGGCGCCGGGGCGCCGGTGAAGTTCCGGTGGCACATCGCCAACGCGTTCCTGCAGACGGCGACGGGGATCTCCCAGACCGGGGCGCGGGCCCGGGCGGACAACGGCGACCTCGTCACGGTGACGGGTCGGGGACGGTTCAACTCCTCCACCGGAGGGGCGGCGGGGGGCGGCGCGTTCCTCCA
>Ga0101941_1000574_pt1 | contig 55318 bp, 57 predicted proteins | sample DewCreD2012metaG_3_FD_75242 | JGI IMG/M metagenome (GOLD analysis project Ga0101941, IMG submission 75242) | Hot spring sediment bacterial and archeal communities from British Columbia, Canada, to study Microbial Dark Matter (Phase II) - Dewar... ... | reverse complement strand
ACGCCGACCCCGACCCCGACCCCGACGCCGGCGCCGACACCCCCGGAAATCGCCTGCCGAGCCGACGGCAGCGCGGTGCTCGTCCGCTGCAGCGTCGTTTCGCCGCCGCTGCCGCCGCCCGGCGGTACCGAGTCGCTCGCCGCCGTCGTCTTCGCCGTCGAGACGTCGGAGGGACGGGCGACCGTTTGCCTCCAGGACCTCCCGGCCGACCGTCTGTACAAGCTCGCCGGAAGCGAATGGCGGCAGCTATATCCGGAAGACGATGTCGATGGGGTCCAGGTCGCCGCCTTCGATGCCGGTCGGGGTTCCTTCTGCGTCGAAGTTGAGGACGGCTCCGCTGCTGATGCGGACCCGGTGCGAGGTCGCATCTCCGACCCCCTCCTCTTCGTGCGGCTGACACCCCCGCCGGGCCAGACGCCGACCCCTACGCCCACGGAGGCGGCTGCCGGCGATGTCAGTCCGGGTCCGACTGCCGTCTCTCCCACACCACGAGCCCCGAACGCGGGCACCGCTCGCGGTGAGTTCGCCGGGGCTTATGCCGCGGCGTGGCTCCTCGGGCTGGCGGTGTTGGCGGCGCTCGTGGGGCTCCTGCCTGCGCTTCGTCGCCGTTGACCGGTTTGGTGCGAGCGGGCAAGGAAGCTGCCCTTGGCCTCACACGTCATTCGAGGGCTCGGGTACACTCCCCGCAGACTTCTACCCCGGAAGGAGCCGCCGATGGATCCCCAGGTCGAAGCGTTGCTGCAAATGATGCAGGCCCAGGCGCAGGCCGCGGGCCAGCGGCCGCTGCACGAGCTGTCGCCGCAGGAGGCGCGCCAGCAGGCCGAGAGCGCCTTTGCCGCCTTCAACCAGCCGCTCCCGGCTTCCGTCGCCATCAGCGACACGACGCTGCCAGGGCCTGCGGGCCCGCTGCGCGCGAAGCTCTTTCGCCCGCAGGGCAAAGCGCCGCTTCCGCTCCTCGTCTACTTCCACGGCGGAGGCTGGGTCATCGGCAGCCCCGAAACGCACGCGAAGCTATGCGCGGAACTCGCGGAGGGCGCTGGCTGCCTCGTGCTCTCGCTCGGTTACCGGCTCGCTCCCGAACATCCTGCACCGGCCCCGCTCGACGACTGCACCGCTGCGGTACGCTGGGCATTTGCGAACGCCGGCGCCATCGGGGCGGATCCGGCACGCATCGCCGTCGGCGGCGATTCGGCAGGCGCGAACCTCGCCGCCGCAGCCTGCCTACGCCTGCGGGATGAGGGAGGGCCAGTCCCCCGCTTCCAGCTGCTCCTCTACGGTGTCTACCAGCGGCAGTTCGATAGCCCTTCCATGGTCGCCAACGCCGAAGGGAAGATCCTCACGCGCGACGCCATGGTGTGGTTCTGGAACCACTACCTCTCGGGAGGAGCGAGCGAGACGGACCCCTACGTGGCCCCGCTCTACGGGGATCTCCGCGGCCTTCCCCCGGCTTTCCTCATCGTCGGGACGCTGGACCCGCTCCTCGACGAGTCCCGCGCCTTCGCTGAACGCCTCCAGGCCGCTGGGGTCCCAACGCGGCTCTCCGTATACGAAGACCAACCTCACATCTTCCTGCAGTTGACGGCCCTGCTCGACCGGGCGAAGGAAGGGCTCCGGGAGACCTGTGCGGCGCTGCGCGCTGGCCTGGCATCGTAGCCCGGCGCCCTGCCCCACGCGAACAAGGCAAACGCGCGCGCTGCCTCGGGTCAGCGGCTGCCCGCGAAGGTCCCGACTTCGTTCCACACCAGGGCTGCTCCAGAATGGCCGGCGGCGACCATCGTCGCTGTGGCGGCGACGCCGATGACCGCAACACCTGCCCAGGCCGCGAACATCAGCCACCGGGGCAGCGTTTGCCGTCGTTCCCAGAGGGTGAGGGCTGCGAATGCGGCCACGGCTACCGCCAGGATGAACGCCCACGCGAAGGCCGCGTCACCTTGCTCGGGGTGGTCGCCGAATCGGACTCGGGCACCTGCCGTCCGTGCTGCCTCGCGGATGGTGCGCTCGAGCGATTCTCCTGTGGTTTTTGCGACGAGTGCGAAGAGCGCTCCGCCGGCGGCCACGAGCGCTGTGGGGATGGCGTAGGCGCGCCGCCAGGAGGAACGCCACCCGGTGGCTGCGTGCGCGATCGCCGCGAGGGGCACCAGCACCACGGCGGCGTGAACGACGAGCGGATGGACCGGCAACCCGAAGATCCTCGCCAAGAACGGCACCACGCCTCGAACTCCTCCGCAGCTAGGTCGATACGATTGGTTCAAGGCTGGCGCCCGAGCTCCGCGGGTGGCAATCGATTGATGCGTACTTCCTTAACCTGTTCGCATCCCCGAAGGGTACGAGTTCGCAGCCGTTCCTGGTGCCCAGCCCGCCGCGCCGCCGACACCCCACCGGTGCGCCTCGCCCACCTCCGGTGGGCGTTGCACGACGGCGTTGGCCTTCGGTGACGCCCAGGGCGCCTAATCGAAGAGGATGCCGAAGAGTCCGGCCCCCATGGGGGCGTCGGGGAGATCGCCCGAGAGTGCGATGATGCCAAGCACGAGCACCATCACCGTGAAGCCCACGATGGAGGAGACTGCCACCTGTTTGGAGTCTGCCCCCGTGGCCGACTGCACGGCGTAGAACATCATCGTGAGCACCAGCGCCAGGGGCACGATGGCGAACACCGGGTAGATGATGTCGATGAACATCAGCACCGAGAGCGCCAGCGGCGCTGCGGCGTACCCCAGCGTCCGCAGGAGTGCCTGGAGATCGGCCGTGACCCGGTAGAGCTGAGCCAGCACGACGTAGATCACGAGCCCGGCGACCAGGTACATGCCGAAGAGGAAGATCGACCCCAGGATGAAGGTGTTGAGCAGGAGGGAATCCGGCTCCCCGGACGGGACGATTTTCCACCAGAGCATCGCACCGAGGCCGGCGAGGAAGGCGCCCACGGCGGCCACCACCAGTGCTGGCACCGTCTCGTTGGGGTCGTCGCGCACCTCGTCGAAGACCGACGTGTCGAGCTGCGCCAGGCGGAGGAGTCGATTGAAAGTGGTTTGGATGTCCATCGCCCTCGTTCTCCTGTCCCGATTCCGATCGCGGGCGCCTTATTCGCTGCCGGAATGTCCGACTGCGAACTGCTCCCCTACGATCGCGCGCCACTATACCACAGGCGCGCAAGAGGTGGTAATGGGCGTTATCCGTTGAGCAATTCCTTCAGAGCGGCCGCTTGCCGGGGATTCCGGGGCGGCGGGGATAACGCTGCGGCGTCGGCCGCACCTTCCGGAAGCGTGCCACCACGATCGTCGTGCTGATGGCCGGGCGCATCGGCACCGCACCTTCGTACTCTACGCCGAGCAGGGCCATCGCTCGTTCGGCCGCCTGCAGCTCCTCTCGGAATCCGGAGCCTTTGGGGAGGATGACGGGCGCGCCGATAGTGGCGAAGGGCGCAGTGTACTCGAGCACTTCGCGAAGCGGCGCCACGGCCCTCGCCGTCACCAGACCGGCGGCTTCGCGGAGCGGGCCGTGCCCCAACGTCTCGGCGCGTTCGGGGTGGACCGCGACCTTCGTGAGCCCGAGGCCGGCAGCGATCGTGGCCAGGATGCGGGCGCGCTTCTGGATCGGCTCGACGAGGTGCACCTCCCATTCGGGGAAAACGGCGGCGATGACGAGCCCGGGGAATCCTCCCCCCGAGCCCACGTCGACGACGGGCGGTGCCGCGCTTGCATCGAGGCCGATGCGCAGGATTTCGAGCGATTCGGCGAAGTGCCGCCGCACCATCTCCTCCGGCGGTACAGCGGTCGTGCGGACCTCGGCGGCGGCGAGCATCGCTGCGTGCGCGCGCAACCGCGGCAGCCAGACCTCCGGGTCACCCAGGCTGGCGAACTCGCCGGCCAGCCACTCCCAGCTCGCGTGCCGCTCGTTCACGCTGCCTCCCACGTTTTGGGGAGGGATGATACGCTGAAACCGTGGCCGATTCCCAGCCGACAGTGCTCGATCCTACGCTCGGAGAGGCGCTGGACGAGTTTCTGGCGACCCTAAAGCCGCAGCAGGCGGTCGCCTACGGGAGCTGGGTGCGGAAGTACGTGGAGTTCGCCGGCCCCGACGTGCGCGTCTCCGCACTCACCGGCGCACGGGTCGAATCCTACGCTGCCTCCCAGCTTTCGCCGGCCGATCCGAACATCGACGAGCGCATCGAGGCCCTCAAGCGCTGGTTCCAGTTCCTGAAGAAGCGTGGCTACACCACCCAGAACTTCGGTGTCCACATCCGCGTGCGGACGGCGGCCAAGAAATTACCGGCGGCTGCGCGCGCAGTCGAAGCAAAGCCGAAGTCGGTGGAGCTGACTGCGGCCGGGCTGGCGGCCCTCAAAGCGGAGTTGGCTGAGCTGGAGCGGCAGCGGGTGGAGCTCGTGAAAGCCGTGGCGCAGGCACGGGAGGACAAAGACTTCCGCGAGAACGCGCCCCTCCATGCCGCTCGCGAGGCCCTGGCCTGGAACGAGCAGCGCCGGAAGCAAATCGAGGCAGTGCTGCGTGATGCGGTAGTGGTGGAAGGCGGCAGCAACGGTCGCGCTGCGGTTGGCTCGACGGTATCGTTCGTCCGGCTCGACAACGGCAGCCGCGACCGCGTGATGCTGGTCTCGCCACGCGAAGCGAACCCGGCCCAGAAGAAGATCTCCGTCGAGTCTCCTGTCGGTCGGGCGCTTCTGGATCGCGCGCCGGGGGAGGAAGTCGTCGTCCAGACGCCCTCGGGCGAAATTCACTTCCGCATCGAAGCCGTCGAGTAAGCTCCGAGCTGTCGGGCCGTCGGCGACCGTCGAGAATCTTGGTATCCGATTGGTCGACGCGGAGGGTCCCATGCTCGTGCGCGGCGACGTGAAATGTCTCCATTGTGGGTACGTGAGCGGAAGCTGGGTCGGGATGGCAGGCGGGCCGCTGCGCCGCAGCGGCTTCACGGCGACCACGCCGGTGCCGCCGGATGCCATCCCCGATCCGCTGCGCTGCCTCCGTTGCGGAGGCCCGGTCTACCTCGATGCGGCGAGCCCCGTGCTCTCTCCCTCGCGGCTCCGCCGCATCCGTCAACTGCGGGAGCAGCTCGAGGCTTTGGATTTTCGCCGGAAGCGTCGCCCTGCGGCCTGAATCGCCATCGGCCACACCTGGCCTCGGTATCGGCCGTTCCAATCGGCCCGGCGCCATCGTCCTCGTGAAATCTGGCACAATGGCGTTGATGCCGAAACGTCTGCGGCGAATGCTGAGCGGGGTTGGGATCGCATTGCTGGGGGCGGTGCTCCTCGCTGCCTGCTCCTCCGCCACCTCTGATCCGCAGGCGGTGCCGACGACGGCCGAAGGGTACCCCGTCGTCAACCAGGACCGGCTGCGCTTCATCCCGAAGCGGCTGACCATCCCGGCAGGGATGTCGGTCCTCTTCCGCAACAGCGAGACGGCGATCCACGATGTGCTCGTCGACGGCGTCAACGTTTCGGGCAACATGCGGAAGGGCGACGAGGTCCTCTACACGTTCGAATCGCCCGGGACATTCGCCATCACCTGCTCGTTCCACCCCCAGATGCGTGCAACCATCGTCGTGGTCCCGCCAGCGGAGTTCACCCCTCCGTCGATGCCGAGCAATTGACGGTGTCCGTGCCGGCTGGTAGAAGCGGAGGGTCAAGGGAGGGCACATGATCCATCTGCCCGTCTCCGAAGAACGGTCGGTCGCGTTGGCCCGCCGCTACGGGTCGCTGGTCGCCGCCGTCGGCGGCGCGCTCGCAGCCTTGGAGCTGCTCGGTTTGGCTCGCAGGAGCTACTGGGCGGTCGCAGCGCCGGTGGCTGCCGTCACGCTCGCGGGGGCGGGGGCGCTCCTGTGGCTGGGTCGGCTGCTCATGACCACGCCCTACGAATCACCCGACGTCTGACCCCAGGTCGTCGCCCGTTCAACGAAGGAGGCCAGCGCGCTCGCGAGCTCCATCTGCCGGATGGTCGTGCAGACGGGGTCGAGGAGCGCCGGTGATGCCACCACGATAGCGAGACACTTCGCCCGTGATGTCGCGACGTTCAGCCGGTTAAGGCTATAGAGGAACTCCATCCCCCGCGGCGCGTCCTCTTTCGAGCTGGAGGTCATGGAGTAGATGACCACCGGTGCCTCCTGCCCTTGGAACTTGTCCACGGTCCCGACGCGGAACTCGGCCCCCAACCGCTCCTGGAGCCGGCGCACCTGGAGGTTGTAGGGCGCGATCACGAGGATGTCCTCGGAGGAGAGTGGCCTCCGCACTCCGTCGCGGTCGACCCATGCGGCCCCCGGGGCGGTGAGCCGTTCGCAAAGCTCGGCCACAGCGTCGACTTCCTCCTGGCTCTCGACGTCGCAGCCTTCGTGGCTGACGGGGACGAAAAGGAGCCCCGAAGCTGGGAAGCCGCTCGCCTCGAGACACTGCCGCTCGCAGCCCCGTGCGGGGTGGAGCCGTCCATCGTAGAAGAGTTCCGAGGTATAGGCGCAGATTGCCGGGTGCAGGCGCCAGGTTTGGTCGAGGAAGAGACCGCGGTCCGGCGGAATCGTCGCGCTCTCGCCCAGCAGATGACCAAGCGCCGAGGAGTCGGTCCCCGGCGGGTGCGCAGCAAGGGTGGGCTGGTCCAGCTGCTGGGGGTCACCAACGAGCACCACGCTGTGCGCGGCCATCGCCGCCACGAGTGCGTTCGCCAGCGACAGCTGACCCGCTTCGTCGATGAACAGCACGTCGACGGGGTCGATGCCGTCGTTGGCCCACAGCCAGACGGTGCCCCCGGCGACCTGCACCTGGCCGGAATTCAGTGCCTCAATCCCGGCCTGCCCTGCGAGGGAGTGCCAGCGGCCCTTCGGCCCGTCTGGTTTGCGCTGTCCGATCCGGATCTGCTGACCCGCAGCCAGCGCCGTCTCTTCGACGCGCTCGAGGACGTTGGTGATGACGGCGTGGCTGTTCGCGGTCACGCCGACACGCTTGCCCGACGCCGCCAGGCTCACGATGAGTTTGGCGATGAGGGTGGTCTTCCCCGTACCCGGTGGTCCCTGGATGGCCAGGCAGCTCTCATGGAGGCTGGCGACGAGCCGTCCCGCTGCGTCCGCGGCTTCGCCTTCCGCGGCCAGGGGCGCGCCTGGCTGCTGCCCACAGCGGGGAAGGGACCGCAGCAGCAGCTCGCGGGCCGCTCGGTACGGACCCGGGCCGGACATCCCGTGCGTCACGACCGCCTCCGCCAGCCGCCGCAATCGATTTTCGAGGACGTCGACCCGGTACTCCTCGAAGGGGAGGAGGGCGGTCGGCGGTGCCTGGCTCTTCCCGCTGACGGTGACGAGCCCCTTCTCGTCGTCGATCGCCAACACCCTGAAGCGTTCCAGCGTGAAGGGGTCCCGGGCGGCTTCGACCGGCCCCAATCGGTGTTCCTGGGGAGGGAAACGGAGCTGCCAGCGCGTTTCTCGCCGACCGGAGTCTTGCGTGACGGGTTCGAGCCCGCCCAGCGCCGTGTCGTCGTCGGACACGAGCTCCTCGGGCGTCTTCTCGCGACAGGCGAACAGTCGCCAGTACTTCGCTCGGAGTTCGCGCCGGTGCCACGACAAGAGATTGGCGAGCGTCCACCGCGCCCGCTGCTCGTCGGTCCATTCCTCCGCCGTTGGCGGCAGGTCGGCAGTGAGCTGGCGGAAGAGCTCCGCGGTCTTATCCAGGTTCTGCGCCGTCCCTTCGCTGGGGTCGGGACTTTTGGGCGCCGGCCGCGGAAGCGGTTGCCCGTGCTGCTCCTCCAGCTCCCGACGGCGTCCCTCGAGCCAATCTCGCAGGGCGGCAGCGGAGCGGCAGTCGTCGGCGTTGTACGCCTCGATGTTCTGGCGGAGTTCCTGGTGATCATGCCCGCCGTGTCCGAGTTCGAGCCACCGTTCGAAGGCCTCGATACTATCGCCAGCGTCCCGGAGCGAGGCCTGCCGCTGGAAGCCGTAGAACGGTTCCAGCTGTTTGATGGAATAGCTCTCCACGGAGGCTCGCAGCCCTTGCCGGACGATGCGGTACAGGTCGACGAACGTTTCCGCCCGGAGGAGCTCGTCGAGCTCGCGCTCGCGGGTCCCATAGCGAGCCGCGAGCCGTTTCAGCGTCGAGGGCTCGTAGGCGCCGAAGTGGTAGACGCGCATGCCGGCGGTGCCGTCCTCGCGCAGCGATGCGCAGAAGCGACGGTAGAGGAAGTCGAAGGCTCTCTCGAAGGCCCGCCGTTCCGCCTCGCGGGTCACGCGGCCATCCTCATCGATGCTCCAGAACGGGTAGTATGTGCCGCCTTCCCCTTCCGCGGGGTCGAAGATACCGAAGAGGTACTCGACGCCGTCGTCCAGCGCGAAGGGATCGCCCTCGATGTCGAAGAACAGGTCGTTCGGTGTCGGCTCGGGAAGTGCGAGCAGGCCTTGCAGTGGCAGACCGTCCCCCAGTGCGAGGGGCTCGAGTTCGTAGCGGAGCCGGCCGGTCCGCTCTGCCTCGACTTGCAGCCGGGCCTGGCGATGGAGCTTCCGATAGGCGTCGTGTGAGCGCCGGGGCAGCCTGCCAGCGATGTCCTCCCAAGGCGCATCGGCGAACTGGGTCCGCGTGGCGATCCCCGCATCCTTCAGCCGGCGTCGCTGGCTCCTGGCGATCCCGGCAATCAGGCTGAGGTGGTCTGCATCGCGCCGGAGGCCCTGGCAATGGAGCCGCCAGCTGCACACCTCGCAGTGCTCCACCGGCTCCGGTGCTGGCTCCGGGGTGGCGAACGCGCCATTGTGGAGCGCCTCATCGAAGCGGCGGCGAAGCCGCCGGTACCAGGCGGCGTACTGCCGCACGGCGAAGCTGCGGACGTCGCGCGCGCTGCCGCCGAGCGCGAGGTGGACTCGTTCGCCGGATGTGCCTTGCACGGCTTCCAGCAGCTCGTCGTAGAAGAGCACCTGGATGAGGGCTCCGGGCTTCGCTTCCCTGGCGAGCTTCGTGTCCCATACTTCGTACGCCCAGTCGCCCAGGCGGCTCCCACGGCCGTCGACGCGGCGCAGGAAGTCGGCGTGGCCGCGCCGGCGGCCGTCGAAGAACGTCGCCTGGTAGATGACCTCCTCGCCAGCGCGCATCGCCCTGGCCGTCGCCTCGGCGGCCTGCCGCAGTTGCTCTGCCCGGTCCTGCAGTGTGCCGTCAGGCTGGATTTCGACGACGGTGTGCCCCGCTGCGCGTAGCTCCTCGAGGAAGCGGGCCTCGTGCTGGCGGCCACGCTCCACGACGCGGTCGAGCGCAGGGTCGCGGAACTGGGGACGTTCCAGGATGCCCTGCGCGGCGGCGTATTCGAGGCGAGGGAGCTGGGGGCACAACGCGAACCCCACGAGGTCCCGGGCTGCGTAGACGATTCGGCCGTCGAGCTGCTGCATGTGCCGCTCCTCAGTGGAGTTCAGGGCGAGAGGCGGAGTCCGTCACCGATGCGAACGATGACATCCACCCCGTCGGCATGTTCGTCCCCGGGGTCGAGCATCCGCAGGCTGGTGATCCTGGCGATCTTCCTGGCCGTATACGTCTTCCCTGTGAGGTCGAGCACGCCCGGAGGCCCATTGCTCCCGTTCACGAGGCGGATGTACTGCAGCGGGATGCCGTACTCCTCGAGCCGCTTCTGGAGCTGGGTGGCGAGCTCCTCGGTGCCGGGCGGGTACTCCACGACGATGACCGGGCGCTCATCCCGTGTGAGCGGGTCGGCGAGGAACTCGTCGATGATGGCGTACACCTGGTCCCACCGCGGCAGCAGGATGAGCTGGCCGTCATCCGAAATGGAGCCGTACGTCGCTGGCCCCAGCGAATACGTCTCGATCCGGTCGTAGTCGAGCCGCTGGGCTAAGAGGGCGTAGCCGGGGATGAGCCCCGTGTCGATGTCCGTCTGCACGGCGTCCCGGTACGCCGACCAGAGCTCCGGGATCCGCGTCAGCCACCCGAGGCTGAGCGCCTTGGCGATGGCGGCACGGATGACGAGCTGCTGCCGCTCGATGCGCTTCAGGTCGCCGTCGGAACGCGTGCGCGAGTACGCCAGCGCCTGCTGCCCGTCGAAATGGTGGGGGCCTGCGGTGACCGTGCGATAGGGGAAGACGTCGAGGACGTCCGTGCCCCAGTCGGAGATGGTTTCGGGCACGTTGACATCGATGCCGCCGAGAGCGTCGATGAGGCGGACGAAGCCGACCCAATCGATGACCACGTAGTGATCGATACGAATGCCGAAGGTGCGCTGGACGGTGGCAATGGCGGCAGCCGGCCCGCCTCCGGGGTAACGCTGGGAGATGCCGTAGGAGAAGGCGGCGTTGATCTTTGCCTCTACCCAGAAGTCGCTACTGCCGTAGGGCACCTCCGTCCAGAAGTCGCGTGGGATGGCGAGCAGCTGGAGACGGCCGTGGAACGTGTCGACGCTGGCGATGAACATCGTATCGGAGCGGGCAGGGGCATCGGGAGGCTCGTACGGCCGGCGGTCGAGCCCCATCACGAGGATGTTGATGCGGTCCGAGGGCTTCCAGGTCTGCTCATCGGCGGCCGGAACGCCGGGCAGCGACACGTTCGCGCCGAGGTTGGTGCCGGGGACGAAGACCGGCACGCCGGGCACCGTCGCCTCGTTGCCCGGCAGGATGTACCGGTCGACGCGGGCGAAGCTCACGAGGGAGAGGTAGACGGACAGGGCGGCGGCGAAGAAAATGGCGCCCGCAGCGCCCATGCGCCGGATGCGTTGCCTACTGCCCACGGAAGCGTTCCGCCCGCTTTTCCGGCGATCCTGAGCGCAGCTCGCACCCCCGTCAAGTCTCGAAGAGGATTCGCGTGCCGCATCGTCTCCTCATCGCCGAAGGCGTCCTCGCGCTCCCTGGCGGCCCGATGCGCGCCGCGCTGCTTTGCGACGGCACCCGCATCGTCGCTATCGGCCGCGACGTCGAAGACCCCACCGCCGACCGCCTCGATGCCGCAGGGCTCACCGTGGCCCCCGGATTCATCGACATCCACGTCCACGGAGGCGGCGGGGCCTCCTTCCTGCCGCCGGGTCCCGGCGATGTCGAACGCTTCGCGCGCTGGGTGTCTGCCCACGGCGTCACGGCGTTCGTCGCCAGCGTCGCTGCGCCCTCTGTCGCGGACCTGGCGGAGGCGTTGGCCGGAGCAGGCCTCGAAGCTGCTGAGGGGGCGGAATTCCTCGGCTTCCACCTCGAGGCTCCGTTCATCAACCCCGTTCGGCGCGGCGCTTTCCCTGCCGAGTGGCTCTCTCTGCCTGACCGCGCCGTCTTCGAGCGGCTGGCCGAAGCGGCTCGCGGTCGTCTGCGGATGGTAACGCTCGCGCCCGAACTCCCCGGTGCCGCCGAGGTCGCCCGCGCTGCCGAGGAGGCGGGGATCGTCGTGGCCCTCGGTCACACCGATGCCACCTTCGGGCAGGCGACGGATGCCCTCCAGGGGGCATTCACCCACGTTACCCACCTCTTCAACGCCATGCGTCCGTTCCACCACCGGGACGGGGGTCCGGTGGCGGCGGCCCTGCTCGCTGACGCCACCTGCGAGCTCATCGCCGATGGCGAGCACGTGGCGCCTGAGGTGCTCAGGCTGGCCTACCGCCTCCTCGGACCCTCCCGTGCCGTACTCGTGTCGGACGCCGTGCCGACGGAGGGCGAAGGTGCCGTGGCCCGGACGACGGAGGGCGTCATCGCCGGAAGCCTCCTCCCCTTCGACGAGCACGCCCGCCGCGCGGCAGCGCTGCTCGGCATCGACGTCACGGCCCTCGTGCGCTTGGTGTCGGCAAACCCGGCCAAGGCGCTGGGGCTCCATCACCGGAAGGGGTCCATCGAGCGTGGGATGGACGCCGACCTCGTGCTGCTCGACCGCGACCTCCGCGTCGTTGCGACCGTCTGTCGGGGGCGCATCGCGTTTCTTGCCGAGCCGTCTCGGTTCCTGCCTGCCTCGGGTCGATGAGGGCGCCAGGAGCGCTCACGTCTCCGCGATGATACGCCGTAAGGTGGCCAGCGAGTCCGGGATGCGGGGCCCGTACCACCAGAGCAGCTTCCCATCGACCAAGCGCGCGGGGGCGATCGCCTCAAAGGGCGGCCGGTGGCGCTCTTGAAAACGATACGGCTCGTCGGGCAAGAGGATGAGCTCCGGCGCTGCCGCCCGCACGTCGTCGAGCGTCACGCGGGGATAGCGCGTCTGCCCGGCGAGGACGTTCTCGGCGCCGGCCGCGCGCAGCATGGCGTCGCCGAACGTTCTGCTGCCGAGCCCCATCAGCGGCCGCCCCCACACAGCAACGAAGACCCTGCGGCGCCCAGGAGCCCCTTGGTGGACCTCGCTTCGGATGCGACGGACGAGATCGCGCGCCCGCTGCTCCGCGCCCACGAGCTCGCCGAGCTTCACGATGGTGTCCATCGCCTCCTCGAGGGAATCGATGCGGGTGACGACGACGCGAAGGCCTCGGGACCGCAGCGCCTCGACATCCTCGCGGCGATTCTCTTCCTGGTTGGCGATCACGACGTCCGGACGCAGAGCGTCGATGGCTTCGATGTTGGGGGTCTTGGTTCCGCCCAGCGCCGGTACGGCCGCCGCCATCTCGGGCGGCTCGACGCAGTACGTCGTGCGGCCGACGAGCGAGCTGCCGGCGCCGAGCCACCACAAGAGCTCGCTCAGGCTCGGCACCAGCGACACGATGCGCATGGAGAGGCTCCTGCGGAGTTACGGCGCGTTCGCATCCCCAAGGGTGACTCTCACGGTGAGCCGCTGGGACCCTCGGTAGAGCTCGACATCCACCGTGTCGCCGGGATCGTACCGGATCATCGCCACGGCCAGCTCCGACTCGTTCCGGATGCGGTAGTCGCCGATGCGGATGATCACGTCGCCGTCGCGGACTCCCGCGCGGGCTGCCGGTCCGCCGGCCACCACCCCGCCCGCGTTGAGGTAGACGCCGCCCGTATCCTCGGGAATGCCCAGCTCCCGGGCGCGGGCTGGCCGGAGCGCCTCGAAGTCCTGGATGCCGAGCAGCGCGCGGCGCACCTCGCCCTTCTCGCGGATCTCTTCGTACACCGCGCGGACCGTGTCGGAACCGACGGCGAAGCCGATACCCTGCGCGATCCCCCCGGTCGTCTGGTCGGCGGCCAGCGAGGTGTTCACGCCTACCACTTCGCCCTTCATGTTCACCAGCGGTCCGCCGCTGTTCCCATGGTTGATGGGCGCGTCGGTCTGGACCGCACCGAGGATCCCGAGGTCTTGGATGGCGCGGTTCTTCTGGCTCACGATGCCGTGGGTGACGGTGAATCCGGCTCCCTCGCCCCGGTCGAGGTCCAGCGGGTACCCGATGGCAATGACGGGATCGCCGACGCGGACGTCATCGAGACGGGCCAACGGCAGCGCCGGCAGGCCAGAGGCGTCGATCTTCAGCACCGCCAGGTCGGAGCGCGGGTCCCGGCCGATGACCTGGGCCTGGTAGACGGAGCCGTCGCTGAGCGTGACGGAGATCGTGCGCGCGACGCCGGCGCCGACGGCGATGACGTGGTTGTTGGTCACGATGTAGCCGTCCGCGTCGATGACGAAGCCGCTGCCCACGCCGCCGCCGAATCCAGCCTGGGCTTCGATCCGGACGACGGAGGGCGCAACGCGATCGACCACGTCGGCGATGCTTGCGGGCTCTTGGCTGACGAGGCTCGCCGCCGACGCCGGGGCCGTTGCCGTCGCCGCTGCCGATGCCGTTCCGGCGCCTGTGGTCGTGGGCTCTTCGCTGCCCCGGCCGCTGCAGCCGACGAGGGCGAGTGTGACTATCGCGATGGCTGCGAGGATCACCGTTCTCATGCGCATGGCCGCCGCCTCCTCGAACGCAGTCGCCGTTCACCACCCAGTTTCCGCGACCGGCGGGGATGGTGGGTAAACGCGCCCGCCGAACGTAAAGAACTTCCCATGCCTGCCCTGCCCGGTTGTATGATCCGCCCGACGTGATGGCATGGGAACGAGATCCATCCGCTCCCGGCGTTCGTACCTACGGTAGCGCCGGCGAACTTACCTGGGGCGCCTGCCCCGCCGCCGGCGACCTCGCCGAGTGGAGCGACGATTCCCTCATGGCCGCCGTCGTCGCGCGCGACCCTGCAGCCTTCGGCGTGTTGTACGACCGGTACGCGCCGCTCGTCTACTCCACCTGCCTCCGCGTCGTGGGCGAGCCCGCGGCTGCCGAAGATCTGGTGCAGGACATCTTCGTGCGGCTCTGGCAGCGCCCCGAGGCGTTCATTCCGGCGCGGGGGAGATTCGTCACCTGGCTGCTGAGCATCACCCGGAACCGGGCGGTCGACGAGGTGCGGTCCCGGAACCGCCGCCGGAAGCGAGAGCTGCCCGAGCCCGAGGACGCTCCGTTCGCCCCCATCGCCACCGCCCGGGGCGACGATCCTGTCTCTCTCGCGGAGCTGCGCGAGGAGCAGCAGGCCGTGCGCCAGGCGCTGGCGCAGCTCCCGCCCGAACAGCGTCGCGTCCTGGAACTGGCGTTCTTCGGGGGGTACACGCACCAGGAGATCGCCGCGCGGCTGCACGAGCCCTTGGGCACCGTGAAGACGCGCATCCGGCTCGGCATGCAGAAGCTGCGCGCGGCCCTCGAGCGGCTCCGGTGAGGAGTGGAACAGGATGCAGACGGAGCATCTCTCCCAGGCGGAAGCCGACGAATACGCTCTCGGAGTCCTCGACCCCGAGGCCCAGCGGGCCGCCGCCCAACATGCGCTCGCTTGCGACGAGTGTCGGGCCCGCATCCTCGACGCTCAGCGGCTGATCGCGCTCCTTGCCTTGGCTCCGCCCGTGCAGGCGCCTCCGCCCGCGCTCAAGCGGCGCGTGCTGCGGGCCGCTGGTGCCCGACGGGAGCGCAGGTGGCTTCCCCGACTGGCGCGGTTTTCTCCTGCGGCAGCCGGCCTCGTTGCGGTAGCCGCCGCGGTCGTTTCCATCGCGGGCATGGTGTCGCTCCGCGGGCAAGTGGAGTCCTTGCGCGATGAGAACGCGCTCCTCCAATCGAAGGTCGACGATGCCCTCAGCCAGCGGTTCGAAATCGTTGCCCTCACCAACCGCCTCTCCCAAGCGGAAGCCTCTGCCTGGGAGGCTCAGTACGAGTCCCAACTCGATCGCGACATGCTCATGGCGGTGCTCTCGCCAGATTCACAGACAGCCGAGGTGATCGCTGTCGCCGACGGCTTCACGCCCGTCGGCCGCCTCATCTGGGACGGCCAGCAACAGCGGCTCTGGTTCGTGGCCAGCAGGCTTCCCAAGCTCTCGGACGGCGAAACGTACCAGCTGTGGGTCAACGTCGACGGCCGCTACCGCAGTCTCGGGACCTTCCAGCCCGACGAGAGCGGCTTCGCCCGTTTCGTCCGCTACATGCCCGAGGGGCTCTCCCGCTACGAGTCGGCGGTCGTCACCATCGAGCGGGCTGGGGGCTCACCCGAGCGTACCGGTCCGGGTGTGTTCTTCGTGGCCGACCTGAGCGGATTCCGCTAGTCGTCCCCTGCGGCAGCCGCCGGGCTCGGGTACACTCGCAGTGGCTCCGCCCAGGAAGCCCACTACCCCCGAAGCGGAGGAAAGGATCCCGGTATGCGAGAAGTTGTCATCATCGATGCGGTGCGCACACCGCTCGGCCGCCGCGGCGGCGTGCTCTCGAAGGAACACCCGGTCGAAACGTCAGCCCTCCTGCTGAAGGCGCTGCAGGAGCGCAACGGACTCGACCCCAGCATCGTCGACGACGTGGTCTGGGGGTGCGTCACCGAGATTGGAGCCCAATCGACGAACCTGGCCCGCAACATCGTGCTCACGGCCGGCTGGCCGTACACCGTCCCCGGCGTCACCCTCGATCGCCAGTGCTCGTCGGGCCAGCAGGCGGTGCACTTCGCCGCGAATCAGATCGCGGCCGGCGTGCACGACGTGGTCGTGGCTGGCGGCACGGAGTGGATGTCGCAGATTCCCTTGGGAGCGAACATCATCCCTGAGTTCGGCTTCCCCTTCACCCGCCAGATGCGCGAGCAGTACGACCTCAGCTCCCAGGGCATCGCGGCCGAGCGCATCGCCGAGAAATGGGGCATCACGCGGGAGGAGGCCGACGAGTTCGCTGCCGAAAGCCAGCAGAAAGCCGCCCGCGCCCAGGCGGAAGGCCGGTTCAAGAACGAAATGATCCCCGTGCCGGGCAAGAAGAAGACGAAGCATCCCGACGGCACGGAGACCTGGGAGGACGCCATCATCGACTTTGACGAGGGCATCCGCCCGGGGACGACGCCGGAAATCCTGGCAACGCTGAAGCCCTCCTTCAAGGAGAACGGCATCCACCACGCGGGCAATTCGAGCCAAATCACGGACGGCTCTGCCGCGGTGCTGCTCACCCACCCCGAGTTCGCGAAGAAGATGGGGTGGAAGCCACGGGCGCGGATCATCTCCCAGGCCGTCGTCGGCTCGGACCCCGAGTTGATGCTCACCGGTCCCATCACCGCGACGCCGCTCGCGCTCCAGCGTGCCGGCCTCACGCTCCGCGACATCGACCTCATCGAGATCAACGAAGCGTTCGCGAGCGTGGTGCTCGCCTGGAAGCGGGAGCTGAATCCGGACATGTCGAAGGTGAACGTCAACGGCGGGGCTATCGCCCTGGGCCACCCGACGGGGGCGACCGGTGCCCGGCTCTTCGCCACGCTCCTCAACGAGCTGGAGCGGCGCGAAGCACGCTACGGCCTCATCACCATGTGCGTCGGCGGCGGCATCGGCACGGCCACGGTCATCGAGCGCATCCCGTAGCGCAACCGGGACGCTGCCGCGAACGCGAAGCGGGGACGGCGTCCCCGCTTCGTTTTTCGTAGAATCGGCCCAACCCACCAGGAGCCCCGCATCCATGGAGAAGCTGCTCCGCGATGCATCGCTGCTCGACCTCGTCGGCATGCTCGAAAAGCGCCAGCTTTCGGCCCGTGAGCTCATGGAGAGCGTCCTCGCCCGCATCGACGAGGCGAACCCCGATCTCAATGCCGTGGTCTCCCTGCGCGACCGGGAGCAGGTCATGGCCGAAGCGGCCGCTGCCGATGAGCGCCTCGCGCGCGGAGAAGGACGACCGCTCGAGGGGATCCCCTTCGCCGTAAAGGATCTCGAGGATGTCGCCGGCCTTCCGACGACCTACGGCTCGCTCGCGTTTCGCGACAACGTGGCCCGTGTGGACTCCGTGCAGGTGTCCCGGCTCAAGGCTGCCGGAGCCATCGTCATTGGGAAGACGAACACGCCGGAATTCGGGTACACCGCCATCACGAAGAACCTGGTGTTCGGCGTGACCCGGTCGCCGTGGAACCTCGAGCGCTCCCCCGGCGGATCGAGCGGCGGCTCCGCCGCCGCGCTCGCGGGCTGCCTCGTGCCCTTGGTGACGGCTAGCGATGGCGGAGGGTCGATCCGCTTGCCGGCGAGCATGGTTGGCGCCTTCGGCCTCAAACCCTCCTTCGGACGTGTGCCCATCGGGCCCAACGACCACTGGCAGTACGCCGACACCTCGTGCTACGGGCCGCTGACGAAAACGGTGGAGGACGCGGCGTACATCCTCGATGCGGTGGTTGGCCCGTCCCCCTTCGACCCCAACAGCCTGCCGCACCCGGGATTCTCCTACCTTGAGCGGCTGCGCCACAAGCTCGACGGCCCGCTGCGCATCGCCCTCTCGCTCGATTTCGGCTATACGCCGGTGCAGGAGGATATCGCTGCGGCCGTGATGGACGCTGCCCGCGTGTTCGAGCGGCTCGGTCACATCGTGGAGCCGCTGGAAGGCGGCCCGCCCATGCTCGGCCCTGCTTGGGCGTTGCTCGGCAACTACATGCAGCTGGCGCGGCTCGCGCCCCTCTTGCCCGCTCGCGAATCGGAGTTCGGCCGCTCCTTCATCGCGGCGGTGAAGGCTGCGCGGGAACTCACGCCCGAGCGGTGGGGCGAGCTCGCTGCCCAGCGCGAGCAGCTCAACCGCTGGTGCGCGGACGTGTTCTCACGGTACGACCTCCTCGTCTCGCCCACGCTCCCCTTCGACCCCCCGCCGGCGAAGGGTCCGTTCCCCGAGGTCATCGATGGCCGGCGTCTGCCGCCGGTGGCGGTGGCGGCGTTCACCATCCCCTTCAACCTCTCCTGGCACCCGGCGGCCACGGTTCGCGCTGGTCTGTCGCGGGCAGGCTTACCCATCGGCATGCAGATCGTGGGGCCGCGGCACGCCGACGACCTCGTCCTGCAGGCGGCCCGGGCCTACGAGCGCGAGCGGCCATGGCATCCCGAGTGGCCGTACCGCTGGGAGCCGCTGCCAGCCGCGGCAGCTTCGCCTCCGTGAATGCTGTGGGCCGGCGCTGCCGCACAGCGCCGGCCCGCTCCAATCGTTTCCTTCGCCGCGACGTTCAGGACGGTTGCGCGGGCGGTTGGGGCGGCGCGGGGTTCCGCAGCCCTGCGCCGAGCGTGCTCGGGAAGACGCGCTCGAGGGACTCCAGGTCCCAGCCGCCCTCGCGGTAGATGGTCTTCTCCCGGTGCGGGATGCTCATGAGGCTGATTTCGTTGCCGCCGACCAGGAAGTCCCGCCCGTTCACGTTCGCCGCGGCGTCGGTACACAGGTAGACGACGAGCGGGGCCACCATCTCTGGCTTCAGCGCCTCGATCTGGGCGATGACGCTCTCTGTTTGGGTGTCGACCGGCTGCCCCGCTTCCCGGGCCTGGCGGGCGCGCTCCATCGCCGCGCGGAGTTCGGGCGAGAGTGTCATGCGCGTGCCAGCCCGCGGGCGGATGGCGTTCACCGTGACGCCGTACCGGCCGAGGTCGAGGGCGAGGGTGCGCGTCAGGCCGACGATGCCCTCCTTCGCGGCCGAGTAGTTGGCTTGGCCCATGTTCCCGAGGCCCGACTCAGATGACGTGTTCACGATGCGGCCGCTGCGCTGCTGCCGGAACACCTGCGAGGCGAACTTCGTGACCGTGAAGTGCCCCTTCAGGTGAACGGCGATGACAGCGTCCCACTCCTCCTCGGTCATGTTGAAGATCATCCGGTCGCGGAGGATGCCGGCGTTGTTGATGAGGATGTCGAGCCGGCCCCAGGTGTCGAGCGCCAGCTTCACGAGTTTCTCCCCGGTCGACATCTCCGTGACCGAGTCGAAGTTGGGAACGGCGTCGCCGCCCATCTTCTTGATTTCCGCGACGACTTCCTCGGCCGGCGTGGTGTCCCTGCCTTCGCCGGCGACGGAGACCCCGGGATCGTTGACGACGACCCGGCAGCCCTCCTTGGCGAGCAGCAGGGCTTCCGCGCGGCCAATGCCCCGGCCCGCACCGGTGACGATGGCGACCTTCCCCTCCAAACGGCCAGGCATGCGATGAAAACCCCTTTCTCCGAATCGAATGGTTCGCTGCGGCCAATCCTTGGCCCTTCCGGCGCGTCACTCTAGCACGGCTGTCGGGGTGGTGCCACCGCCGGTCGATGCATGCATAGCTCGCCGCGATGGCTCTTCGCGTACGCCGCTTCTTGGCCTGTGCTGGTGCACACTAGGGGTCGATGCCCGTCGTGCTCACCGCCGTTGCCCACCCCGACGACGAAAGCTACCCCTTCGGCGGTTTGTTGAGCCTGTTGGCCGACACCGGCTGGCGATGCTACGTCCTCGCCGCTACAGTTGGCGAGGCCGGGGAGCGTCACGATGGCGGTCCGCGCGAAGCGCTCGGCGCGGCCCGCGCGGCCGAGCTCGCGGAGGCGTGCCGCGTGCTCGGTGCCGAGCCGCCGATCACCTGGCATCTCCCCGACGGCGGCCTGGCCGCTCTCCCTTCGTTGGCGGAAGAGCTTGCCGCGCTCAGCACCACGCTGGGGGCAGACGTCCTCCTTTCGTTTGGCCCCGACGGCGCGTACGGTCACCCCGACCACGTAGCGGTTCATCGGTGGTGTCGAGCGGCGGCCACCGTCGCAGGTACGGCGCTCCTCGAGGCGGCGTTTCCGCCGGGGCTCTTCTATCCGCAGTACGAACGCTGCCGAAGCGCCGGGGTATTGGGAGACCCTCCGGCCCTCCGGCCTCAAGACCTGGGCGCAGCAGCTGCCGAGATCGAGCTTCGCTTGCCTCCGTTCCTCCGGGAGCGAAAGCGAGCCGCCATCGCCGCGCACCGTTCACAGTTGCCGTGCGGCATCCCCGAGGCGCTTTTCCCGCCTGGCATCGTCGAGAGCCTCCTCGAACGGGAGGCGTACGTGGTGGCGGTCGACGGTGCCGGGGCCGAGGCGGTGCGCCGCCTTGTGGCGGCCTCAACCCTTCCCTGATGGCGGAGGCGAACCGCGCCGGTTGAATCGAGCCGCGGCCGCCGCGACACCGTGGGCGATCACCGCCTCTACGGCGTCGGCGGCGATGACCGCCGTTTCCTGCAGCAGCTCGCGTTCGACCGGCGGCGGCACGGACAGCACGTAGTCGGCCACGATGTCGGGGTCCCACGTCGGGGCACCGCCGACCTCCGGTCGGCCGATGCCGATGCGGACCCGGACGAAGTCCGGGCCGACCGCCGCGATGATGCTCTTCAAGCCGTTGTGCCCGCCGTGCCCGCCCCCGCTCCGGATCCGTAGCGCCCCGACGGGCAGGTCGAGGTCGTCGTGGACCACCACGAGGCGCTCCACGGGGACGCTGGTCCAGGCGAGGGCTTGCCGCGCCGCTTCGCCGCTCCGGTTCACGTACGTGCGTGGCTTCACGAGTGCTGCCGAGACGCCCCCGAGCTGGGCCACTGCAATCGCCATCAGCGAGCCGGTCACCTTCGGCCGGACGCCAGTCCGCCGGGCGAGCTCGTCGACCACCCAGAAGCCGACGTTGTGCCGGTGACGAGCGTACTCCGCGCCGGGGTTGCCGAGTCCCATCACGACCCAGTTCGCCGGGAAGCGCGGACTTCCTGCCGAGCGGAAGAAGCGCCGAGCCACGGGCGTCATGGTGCCGGGCCCGGCGCCGAGGCGCCAGTCGCGGCGCTACACTGCAGGGGATTCCGGCTCGATTGAGGAGTGCTGATGGCGACCCAGGCGCAAGTCGACGAGCTTCTGGCGAAGATGACGGCCGAACGCGCCCGTCTCCTCGACGTGGTCCGATCCCTCTCCCCCGAACAGCTCCGCTGGGCACCGCTCGATGCCCAGGGTGAGGCGGAGTGGACGCCTCTGGAACAGCTCGCGCACCTGGCCGAGATGGAGCGCACCTACGATGCTTGGGTGCAGGCGGCCCTCGAAGCCGACAACCCCGATCTCTCCCTCATCCCCTGGCAGCGCGTGGAGATCCCGGTCGAGGAGGCCCTGGAGGCGAGCCTGGAGGACCTCCTCGACCAGCTGGAACGGGAGCGCGAGCGCACGCTCGCCCTCATCCGTTCGATGTCGCTGGACGCGTTCGACCGCCGGGCGACGAGCCCGATCTTCGGGACGCTCACCGTGCTGCAGTGGCTACGGTCGTTCTATCGCCACGATCGCCAGCACATCGCCCAGATCCTGGGCGTGCCCAGCGAGTACCGGCCGAACTTCCTAGGAGGCCGGGAGCCCGACCAGCGCCGCCGACGTCGGCCGGCGCCCTGAGTGGGCGCCTACGCAACCCGCACCGGCGCCGGCTGGGCTTCCTGGCCGATGGGCCGCGTGACGCCGCACCGCTCGCACCGGGCAATGCGGACAGCCTTGGTGCGGACTTCCACTTCGTACCGCCAGAGATGGAGGCAAGCTGTGGGTTCCACGCTTCGAGCGTGGCATGCCGTGATGAACAGCCTGTTACGGAGGGGTCGCGAGTGTGTTGCGGGGAGCGGCCGCGCCGTTGCCCGCCGTGACGCCGGAACCTATAGTACGTTTCCGTTGGCCTATGCTTATCGACCTGCACGCTCACACGTGGCCGCGTTCGCACGACAGCGTTCTCAGCCCCGATGACTTGATCATTCGGGCCAAGCAGGCCGGATTGGACGCGATCTGCTTTACCGAACACGACACCGTGTGGGATTACAAGGCGATCGAGGAGCTCCGCGCGAAACATAACTTCCTGGTGCTCACCGGCGTGGAGATCAGCACCGACGATGGCCACATGCTGGTGTTCGGTATCGATAAATACGTGTTCGGGATGCACCGTGTGCGGGAGCTCGCCTCGTACGTGGAGAAGTGCAACGGCGTGATGATCGCCGCCCACCCGTACCGCCGGCAGATGCCTTGGTTCAGCCGCAGCGAGGACGAGTACCAGGCCGCGCTCGAAAAGGCTGCGCGGAACCCTGCGTACCAGTACGTGCAGGCCCTCGAGGAGCTCAACGGCCGCGGCAGCGACAAGGAGAACGAGTTTTCCCGGCGCCTCGCTGACATGCTGAACCTGAAGGGCACCGCTGGGACCGATTCCCACGCCATCAGCGATATCGGCAAGTGCGCGACCTACTTCGAGAAGGAGATCCGCGACGAACGTGAGCTCATCGCCGAGCTGAAGGCCGGCCGCTTCGAAGCCGTCGATCTCCGTACTGGGAAGCCCCTCTTCACCCGCCGGCCTACCGATGGGTGATGGCTCCGCTGCCGGCGTGGCCACAGGCCCTCTCAGCCTGGCGCGAGCCCACCGATGCCCGATCCATCGAAGGAACCGATGGAGGCCCGTTCGTGCTGCGCTTCACACAGCGCAGGCCGAATTGTAGTATCGCGAGGGACCGCCGGTTGGGCGGCCGCTAGCTCCGCGAACGAAACGGAAGGAGTCAGCATGGCGTACGTCATCACCTCCCCGTGCATCGACGTCCAGGACCAGTCCTGCGTCGAGGTGTGCCCCGTCGACTGCATCTACTTCGACGAGGGCGAGGACCGCATGCTTTACATCAATCCCGACGAGTGCATCGACTGCGGCGCTTGCGAGCCCGCCTGCCCGGTCTCGGCGATCTTCGCCGAAGACGACGTGCCCGACTCCGAGAAGGAGTTCATCGAACTCAACCGGAAGTGGTTCGAAGACAAGGCCGCGGTCCGCGCCCGCGTCAACGAACTGAAGCCCCCGGCCTGAGCCGATCCGCCGCACTCGCCGAAGGTTGAGCCGCTCCCGCTGCGGGCGGCTCAACCTTTCCGTTGACCATCACCCGTCAGCCGATACCCTGAATTTCGGCGCCGCGTATCGAGCGCGGTGCGCGAAGGAGTGTCCCATGGCTACCCGCGCGACTCTCGCTGCGGCTCCCCGTTCGGTGCTCGGCAAGAAGGTGAAGCGTCTTCGCCAGCAAGGATTGCTGCCCGCGAACGTCTACGGGCGCGGCCTCCAGAGCCTGGCCGTCCAGCTCGACGCGCGCGAGTTCCTCCGCACCGTCCGCGCTGCGGGCGTGCGCAGCATGTTCGAGCTGAAGGTCGAAGGGGAAGCACAGCCGCGCTTCGTCCTCATCCGCGCGCTCCAGCGCGAAGGCGGTACAGGCGACCCCATCCACGTCGATTTCTACCAAGTCGACCTCAGCCGCCCGATCCTCACGAACGTCCCCTTGCGTGTCGTCGGCGAAGCGCCTGCCGTGCGCGATCTCGCCGGTACACTCCTCGTGGCCACGGAAACCGTCACCGTCCGCTGCCGGCCGCTCGACCTTCCTGAAGCGATTGAGGTGGACCTCTCGAAGCTCACGAGCTTCGACGCCACCATCACGGTGGGCGACCTCGTCGCGCCTCCGGGCGTGGAAATCGTCACCGACCCGTCGACGCTCGTGGCGACGGTGAGCCCGCCCAGATTGCGCCTCCGCGGGGAGGCTGCCGCGGCGGGCGCGGCCGAGGCGGAAGCCGGCGAGGAGTAGCATCTGGTGGCGAGCGGGCGCAGCTACCCTTCCCCCTCGTGGGAGGCGGCGCTCGCCCTGTTCACCCGTTGGCTCGGCCCGCGGTATGCCCGGTCGGTGGCCGTCGAACGGGCTGACGCAGTCTCCGACGAGCTGGCCCTGGCCGAGCTCATCGTCGGGCGCCGGTGGCGGGTCTCGCTGTTCATCATCAACCTCGCCGCCGCCGAGGCGACCTACCAATCGGAGCTGAGCCGCGCTGCCCTCGAGCGCCGGCTCGACGCTGCCGGGCTACCGGTCATCGTCTGGGCACCGCGGGGCGCGCCCCTGCCCTACGACGAGCCGGCGCTCTCGGAGTTCGCCGCTGCCGTCGAAGCGGCCCAGCCGCTCGCTGATGGGCGGTGCGAGGCCCGCTTCCCCGTCACGCTCTTCTTGCGCCGCACCGCGACCACGGGGTCCGTCGTCACGGCCTTCGGCGCCTTGGCCGACCACTGGGCCCAGTTCACGAACCGCGTCCCCGGCACCTTCCAGCTCGACGCTCGGGCACTGCGGCGCCTCACGGCCGACCCTGCCGAGCGCGAGGCCCTGGTGGAGCGCATCGTCATGGCTGCCCAGCAGCCCCTTGTCGACGAGGGCGTGGAAGTCCCAGCGTTTGATGCCTGGACGGTCACCCGCCTCGACGAGGGGCGGGCCTACGTGGTCGCTTCCCCCCTCGAGGCGTCCGACGAGCTTTCGGCCTCCCAGAGACGGCATCTTCGCCGCCTCCTGGCGCAGGCGAAAGAGGCCGGTGCTGGGCCAGCCGATGCCCGGGCGCTCGCGGTGCTCACGGTGAGCACCTACGCCGAAGGCGAACGCGTCTCCTGGGCCTTGCGCGGCATCGACCCGACCATGTACGGCAGCTTCGATCTGCTCCTGGTGCTGGCCGACGGCATGGCGAAACCGGTCCTTGAACCGGCGCCGGGCACGCTCCCGTGGGACGCTCCTCTCCCGCGCTGAACCCAACGGCGCAAGAACCTACGTAGCACGTCGGCGTTGCATTACGAGGCCGCGGTGCCGGGCGTCCCGCTCCACTCGCTGGCTGTTCCGCGGTATGCGGCTACCCACAGCCGGAGACTATCGAACGCCGCCGCGAGGAAGGCCTCCGGATCGCGGAACTCGGGGACCCAGGTCGCGGTGCCTGCCCTGCTTGCCAGGAAGACCGCTGGCTGGTCGGCGGAGGGCCGGTACGGTGCATTGCTGATGGCAGTCCGCACCCGCTCGGCGCACTCGGCGGCGCCCCGGGCCGGACAATCCGACAAGAGCACGGCGAAGTGGTTCTCGCCCACGCGGGCTACGATGTCGCTCGCCCGAGTCGAGAGGAGGAGGCGCGACGCCACCGCGCGGCGCCATCCTGGATCGACGGTGGCCGCCTGGTTCCGCGTCAGGGGTTCCACCTCTACCACGAGGAGCGAGCAGTCCGAGGGGGAGCGCTGCATGCGGGCGATCTCCCGCTCGATGGCCTCGAGGAGGTAGAGGCGATTGGGGAGCCCGGTGTCGGGATCGGTGCGGGTCCAGGCCTCGCCAGGTTCGGCCTCGGGCGTGGAATGGCGCTCGCTGCCACGTCGTCGGATGCGGAACACGCGTGTCTCCCTCTGCTTCTCCAGTCGATCTCAGGCCACCGAAGGGCCGTCATCGCCGCTCGCTGCGTAGGCCGCTAAGGGCAGCGGGACGGCGCGCGGCTGACGCAGCTCTTCCAGCGCACGGGCCCATAGTTCTGCCGGGTCGGGGTCCTTCCCCGCGGCGACGGCGATGCTCACCGCTGCGGGGATCTCCCCCGCATGTTGCCCCGAACGTTCGATCTCGTGCGCCACCCGCCGCGCAATCCGCCGGGCAAGGACGAGGTCTGCCCCGCCAAGAGCGACGGCGAAACGGCCGGCGTCAACCCGCGCCGCGAGGTCGCCGGTTCGCACCGAGGCGGCGACGATGCGGCCGATCCGGTGCAGCAGCCGCTCGCCCGCCTCGCGACCGTGCACGTCGTTCACCACTCGCAGCCCGACGACCTCGAAGAGGATGAGGGCCGCGGGCAGACCGCGGCGGCGGGACTCTGCACACAGCTCGGCGAACTCCTCCCGGAACGCGGGGCGGTTGGCCAGCCCCGTGACCGGGTCGGTGCGCGCTTCCCGCTCGAGCCAGCGGAGCATCGTACTGCGGTGCCGCAGCCGCCGTTGCTGCCGAACGGCCGCCTCGACGGCGCCCGCCGCTTCGGGCGTGCCCAAGGCGCTGCGGGCGATGACCGGCAATGGCGACGTCGCAGCGTCGTCCTCCTCGCGGATGAGGACCACGGCCAGGTCGGGGAACGCCTCCACGGCCTTCCGCAGCTCCTCGTGCTCCTCCCAGACGGGCTCGGCGACGAGAAGGGCATCCCACGGGCGGCGGCCCACGAGGCGGGCAGCGTCGCCGGCCGAACGAGCGCTCTGCACCATCCATTCCGGCTCGGCGGCGGCAACCGCGCGGATCACGGCGCGGGCCGCGCGGGCATCGCGTTCGACGACGAGCACGCGCAGTTGCTGCGCTTGGGTGCGAAGGTCGGTCCGCAGCGTCATCGCTCCCGCCTCTTCACGTAAGGAACATCGGCAGGATCCCCATCGTTCTGGAGGGTTGGGAACGAGAACAGGGCGGCCGCGGTAACAGAACCGGGACGAGTGAGGGTCAGTCGAAGAGCGGGCCACCGGCGTCGATGATGCTCCCGTCGACGCCGATGACCACGGGGCGCTCTTCGCAGTAGCCTTCGCTTTCGCACTTGTCGAAGAGGAACGCGCGACGCCGGCGGTCGAAGTGGATGTGCCACGTCCCGAGGACCAAGTTCCCCTCAGGGCGGGCCAGTTGCTCCTGCAGGACCCGAATCAGCGCCTCAAGTTCTTCCTTGCCCATGATGCTCCTTCCCTCAAAGGCTGCGCTCTTCGCGTGGCTCGCTGAGCGGCACGGCTGCTAATGCCGGCTCGCGTCGTCCGATGGTCCCGGCCGCGCCGGCCGCCGCCACGGTGACCGCGATGACCGCCGCGGCCATCCCCAGCACCGTCGCCCGTTCGCCGACGTGGTCCGCGAGGACGCCGAAGGGGAGTCCGGCGATACCGTTCGCTCCCCACGCGAGCATGGTGAGGGACATCACGCGTCCGTAGTAGGCCGGTTCGGCCTCCCGCATCACGAGGGCGTTGTTCAACATTTGGAACGTCCCCGTGCCGGCACCCACGAGGAACATCGCCGCGGCAAGGTGCAGGAAGCTCGGTGCGAGCCCCGCCCACGCGAGCGCTCCGCCCATGGTCAGCCCGCCCGCGAACATCAGCTCCCAAGCACGCGGGCTCCCGGCGGCACCGGCGAGCGCCAGGGTCGCCGCGAGGCCGGCCACGGCCCCCACGCCCATGAGGAGGCCGAGATCGCGGGAGCTGCGGCCGAGCTCGTTCTCGAGGAATCCAGGGAGCACCACCTGGTAGGAATACCCGGTGATGACGATGGCGATGAACATCCCCGAGAGCAATGCGAGCCGCGGCCGGCTCGTGACGTGGGCGACCCCTTCTCGTAGGTCCGCAAGGACGGACGTTCGCACACCAGCCCGCCCTTTCGTCGGCGGGAGCTGTGCGAGCGTTGCCACGACCACGATGAACATCGCCGCCATGGCTAGGTAGGTGCCGCCCGTGCCGACGCCCGGTGCGGCGATGAGGACCGCCGCCAGCAGCGGCCCCAGGATGCGCGTGCCGGTCATCGCCACCTGCTGCAAGGCAATCCCGTTGGCGAGGGCCGGCCCGTGGAGGATCTCGCCGATCCACGCTTGCCGGGCGGGCGCGATGAACGAGAAGACGACCCCCATCACGAACGTCGACGCGATGAGCCAACCGATGGTGATGGCGTCCGTCAGGATGAGCACGCCGACGCTCGCGAAGGTGAGCCCGATAGCCGATTGCCCGATGAGGAGGAGCCGCCGTTTCGAAACGCGATCGGCGATGACGCCGCCGAAGGGGGCCACCGCCAGCGTCGCCACGCCCATTCCCAGGGACACGGCGCCGACCGCACCGTTCTTCCCGGTGAGGTCGAACGCGACCACGCTCTGCACGACCCACGACATCATGAAGGCGAGGAAGGCGAGCGACGTCCCGAACCAGAGGACGCGATAGTCCCGGTTGCCGAGGGCTGCGAACGTCGTCTGCGCCCAGCCGCGTACCGCTTCGGGGGAACTCATCCTCGCCATCCTACCCGAGCCGCGCCCGTTCGTTGCACGTGAGGACGCACCCCGGGACACTCGGGCCGTGGCATCCGTGTTCGTGACTCGGCGACTGCCCGGCCGCGCGGTGGCGATGCTCGAAGAGGCGGGTCACCGGGTGGAGGTCTGGCCTGGGGAATTGCCCCCGCCCCCGGACGAGCTGGCCCGAGCGCTCGCTGGCGCCGAGGCGGCTATCGTGCTCCTCACGGATCGCATCGATGCTCACCTCCTCGCAGGCGCAACCAAGCTGAAGGTGGTTGCGAACGTGGCCGTCGGCTACGACAACATCGACGTCGAGGCGGCGGCCGCACGCGGGGTTTGGGTGACGAACACCCCCGGCGTCCTCCACGAGACCACCGCGGATTTCACCTTCACGCTCCTCTTGGCTGGCGCGCGCCGGGTCACGGTGAGCGAGCGCGCCGCACGCGCGGGTGGCTGGAAGACGTGGTCGCCGACGGCGTTCCTGGGGAGCGACGTACACGGGGCGACGCTTGGCATCGTGGGTATGGGCCAAATCGGGACCGCCGTCGCGCGGCGCGCCCGGGGGTTCGCCATGCGCATCCTCTACACCAGCCGGACGCGGAAGCTGGAGATCGAGGCGGAGCTCGGGCTTGAGTGGCGTCCGCTCGAGACCCTGCTGGCCGAGGCTGATTTCGTCACCCTCCATGTTCCGTTGACGCCGGAAACGCGGGGGCTGATCGGTGCCGACGCGTTGCGGCGGATGAAGCCGGGCGCATACCTGGTGAACACTGCCCGCGGCCCCCTCGTCGACCACCAGGCGTTGGTGGAAGCGTTGCGCAGCGGGCATCTCGGTGGCGCTGCTCTCGACGTCACCGACCCGGAGCCGTTGCCGCTCGACCACCCGCTCTGGTCCTTCGAGAACGTGGTCATCACCCCGCACATCGCCTCGGCCAGCGAGCGGACGCGGGCCCGGATGGCCGAGATGGCGGCGGCGAACGTGCTCGCCGTGCTCGCGGGCCGCGAACCGCCGAACGCCGTGGCCCGCCCGCAGGGCAGCCGGAAGCGCACATAAGCGGCGATTGTCGCATAATGCCGGCAAGCCGCCTCGCGCGCTGAATACCGACGCCTTTCGTTCTGGAGACGCCGCTTGTCCCGATCCAGTCGTCCTCCCGGAAACCTCTGGCTCGCCGAAGAGCTCTGGAACCTCGACGCGATCCAGTTCGGCGACTTCACGCTTGGCCGGACAGCCGTCCACTCGCCCATTTACATCAACGTGCGGCGCCTGGTGAGCAATCCCAAGGCGCTGGCCAGGGTGGCCCGTATCATCCGCGAAGAGCTGGAAACTCTTCTTTCGATGCGGAACCCACACGTACGGCCGTTCAGCATCGTGGCTGGCGTGCCCTTCGGCGGGCTCCACATCGCTACCGCCTTCGCCCTCGATGCGAAGGTCCCGATGATCTACATCCACCCGCCCGGGACGGACAAGGCGCACGTCATCGAAGGGGTGTACGTCCGCGGACAAACCTGCCTCATCATCGACGACCTCATCACGGGCGGGGGGAGCATCCTCCAGACCGCCGCCACGCTCACCGAAGCGGGCCTGCACGTCTACGATGCCGTAACCCTCGTCGACCGGCAGGAAGGTGGCCGTCAGGCGCTCAAGGCGGCCGGCATCAATCTCATCTCCATCCTCACGCTCGAACAGATCGCGAACTACCTGATGTCCGCGGGCCATATCGACGAGTCGTGGTACCGCCGCACCATGGAGTACATCGAGGCACGGAACCCGAAACGAAACGGGGACTAGCCGCCCGGTCGGTACCCTTCGAGGTCGAGCACAACGTAGCGGAAGCCTGCCCGCTTCACCGCCTCCACCGCGGCGATTCTCATCGCAGTGTCGGCGAGGAGACGGAAGCCGTCGCCGTCGGTTTCGATGCGCGCGATCTCGCCGTGGTGGCGAACCCGGAATTGCCGCAGCCCGAGCTCTCGGAGCGCCGCCTCGGCGGCCTCGACGGCCGAAAGTAGCTCCACCGTCACCGGGGTTCCTACCGGGATACGGCTGGCGAGACAAGCCATGGCCGGCTTGTCCCACGTGGGGAGCCCCATCTCTCGCGAAAGCGCCCGGATTTCGGCCTTCGTGAGGCCGACCTCGAGCAGCGGGCTGCGCACGCCGTGGAGGGCGGCCGCGCGCCGTCCTGGGCGCCAATCGTGGACGTCGTCGGCGTTCGTGCCGTCCACCACCACCGCCCCACCCGCAGCCCGGGCGACGGCCCCAAGGATGGCGAACAGCTCGTTCTTGCAGTGGAAGCAGCGGTCCCCGGCGTTGGCCGCGTAGGCCGGATTCTCAAGCTCGTGGGTTTCGACCCACTCATGGGCGATGCCGATGAGGCGCGCCACGCGCTCGGCATCGGCCCGCTCGCTTTGGGAGAGGGATGGGGAGACGCCCGTGACCGCTTTCGCGTTCGACCCCAAGGCCTCGAATGCCGCGGCGGCAAGGAACGCGGAGTCGACCCCGCCGCTGAAGGCAACAATCACCCGTCCGTACGAGCGGAGCAGCTCACGGAGGCGTGTCCGCTTCTCGGCCGTGGCGCTGTCCACGCCGCCATGCTAGCACGGCCCCTGCCGTCAGCGTCCGGCGCAGCTCCGACAGCGGAAGCCCGTTTCGTCTTCGATGTGCCGGCCATCGGAGACCTCTTCGCCGCACACGCGGCACTCCACCCTCGCGTGAGGTTTGCCCGGCAGGTCCGATTCTGTGAGGTCGAACGGCCATGGGCGCACGCTGAACAGTTCGGTGGCAGGAAGGAGGGCGTACGCGAGGCGCTGCGCCTCGAACCGCTCGAGCGCAGGGAACGCCGCGTCGGCCTTCTCGCGCAGGCCCGGTAGGGCGGCGACCCGAACCGCGCGCGGCGCTGCCAGGTCGTAGAAGCGCGCGGCGAGCTTTCCTTGGTCGTCGACGCGCAACGTCCGGCGACCTGGTCGGCAGCCGGTAACGGCGACGAGCGCGTCGAGGGCGCAGCGGCTCGTCTCTGCCACGACGAGCAGACGCTTCCCCGTGTCGGGGAGGGCGAGCCCGAGGGCGTCCGCCGCCGCGAGCGCGAGCCTGGCACCGAGGACGACGCCAGGGCAGCCGCGTCCGCCGTGGAACTCCCTCGCGCGGCGGATGGCACGCGCCGCGACGAGGTCATGCGGCAGCAGGCTACGGATGCGTGTTGCCAGCTCTTCCAGGTCCTGCCCACCACCAACGCCGTGCCATTGCGCGACGACTTGCTCCCCTTCCGCAGGCTGTGACCCGTCCAGGAGCACGGCGGGGTAGGGCTCGGGGCGGTGTGTTTCCAGCAGCACCACGTCGGCGTGGTGGCTGACCGCGGCGATGAGGTCCTCCGCGCTATCGCTCCCCGGTGGGAGCGTGAGCTGCCGTCGGTCGGGCGCACGGAGGAGCATCGCCGATGGCTGCGCACCCCATACTCTCCCAGATGCCTTGGCCGGCAGGTCCAGCGGGTGGTGGGTGCGCTTCACCCACCCCGTTCGCACCCCTCCCGCTTCCAGGGTGCGCACGAGCTCGACACAGAGGGTCGTCTTGCCCGATTTGCTCGGGCCGCGCACTGCAACGACGAGGGGGAGGTCGACGACGGGTACCTGCACGGGGACAGCGTACGCGGACAACGTGGTACACCCCGCCGCCGTTCGGCCACCAGCAGATGGCCCATTCGGCCCTCATCGTCCGGCAGCTGTCGGTCGCGGTGACGTGCGCTCAGCGGGCGGAATCGAACAAGTTCTCCAGCTGCATCGACGAGGGGGGAACCCCGTCGTCCCAGTGCGCCCACGGTCGAACAGCGCACGGTCGCGCTGCCATGGCAGGCTGGCGAACTTCTCGTCGTAGGGGCGGTCCCGAAGGTCAGGGCGGCGAGCAACGACGTAGTGCGCGTACTCCCGCCAGTAGAGCTGGCGGATGAATGGCTCCGCATCGCAGCGTGCGCGCACCTCGCGCGGGGAGAGGGCTGCCGCTCACGGCCCCCCGGTACCGCCGGTAGAAGGCGGAGAAGCTGGGTAGCCGACCCTCCTGGGTGCCCTGTTTGCCCGATTCCTTGAGCGCGGCAGCCGACGCACTCCCAGAAGTGTTCGGACCGCTCCTCGTCGGATCACGGGCTGCCAGCCGTTGAAGGCTTTGTGAGGACTCGTTGCCCACTGCGTCCTGGGCGTCCCAACGAGCCAGCGAGTGCTTCGAGGGCGGACTCAGCTCCTGTTGCTTGTCGGCTTCATCCGTGAAGATGGGGCTCTCTGGCGGGCGTCCGCGTTCCGTTCGGGCTGCGATCGAAGGGCAAAAAGAAATTGGTGCCCAGGGTGAGATTTGAACTCACACGCCCTTACGGGCACCGCCCCCTCAAGACGGCGTGTCTGCCATTCCACCACCTGGGCACGCACTTCGATCGTAGAGCGGCCCCAGCACTGCGGCAACGGGTCTCCCCCTTGGCTTCACATCCCGGCATGGCTGCCCCCGTGTCCCACGAGATGGCCGAGAACGACTGCGGCGCCTCGGTCGTCCCAGGCGCCGCAGTTGGCATCTCACGTCCTGCCAGCGGTTCCGAGAGCGTCACCGCGGGAGGCCGACGATGATCTCCCCACCCTCGATCTTCACCGGGTAGGTCTGCATGTCCTCGGCGCGCTTGTTGAAGAAGAAGAGCTTCGACTGCAGCCGACCCAGGAACGGGTGCGCTTCATTCCATTCGCTCGTGAAGGGCGGACGCACCACCTTGCCGGTGGTGATATCGAACTGTGCCCCGTGGAACGGACACGTCACGCACTCCTCCTGCACCGGGTAGGGCTTGATGGGCGAACCCGGGAACCCCGCGAGGGGGAGGCGCGCATGGCTGCACAGCGCGCTCAGCGCATAGGCGCGGTTGCCCATCCGTACGATCACCACCCGCTGCGCCCGGAGCCGAATTTCCTTGGGGAGGCCGTCCGGGAAGTCAGTGAGCTTCCCCGCGCTCACCCAGCGCTTCATCCGCTCGTGGGGAACGATCTTCTTCGCCGAGATGGGCAGTGGCGGATCGAGACCGAGGAGCGGGGCCACCACCATCTGCATCAGGCCCAAGGAGGCGAGCCCGCCGAGGAGGAGGAACACGCCCCCGAGGGTGTTGTCGGACCCGCCCGGCACCGGTTCGCCGGGAAAGAAGATCATGATCACCCCGGCGGCGATGATGGCGATGCTCGCCACCCCCCATGTGCCGATGACCGAAAGACCAACGAGCGCGAGACCAGGTGACACAGGCTACCTCCCGGAGGGCATGCTATCCCGTTCGTGCAGAAAAGCGCAAAGTCGGCTTAGGCAGAGGCGAGGGTCGGCGCCATGTCCCAGAGGGCGTGGACGCTCGTTTCGGCGAAGAAGCGGAACATCGGCAGCCCGGCAATGATCTGGTCCATTTCCCGGGCGTCGTTCACGTCGAAAATGGCCAGGACGCCGACTCCCACCTCCCGGTAGATCGCCTTGATCTTGCCGCTGTCGTACAGCTGCTTCACGGCGCGGTACTGCTCGGCCACAATCTGCTGCCAAGCCTCGGTCGACATCTCGGGGGGCTGGCGCGAAATGAGCCGGACGGAGAAGAGCATCCCGGGCCTCCTTCGGTGGCGGGTCGCCGCCGATTATAGGCCGGCGCGCGCTTATGCCTGAGCGGCCCGCACGAGGAGGACGGTACCCGCAGCGGCCCCGTAGAGCACGACGGCCAAGCGAAGCCGGTCGGCCCCCAAACGCCGGGCGATGCCCACGCCGCCATACCCCCCGATGAGCGAACCCGCCGCCATCACCGCCGCCGCGGGCCAGGATACGGGCCCGAACAGGGCGAACCACCCGACGGCGATGCTGTTGATGATGGCAGAAAGCAGGCCCTTCAAGGCATTGGCTCGCTGGATATCGTCAGGCAGGAGCACGAGGAGCACCGCCAGTAGCAGGATGCCCAGCCCTGCGCCGAAGTAGGCTCCGTACAAGGCGAGGAGGAATACGGAGCCGTGCAGCGCCGTGGCGGCCCGCCGTCCAGCGCCGTGGAGCTGGTGTCGCTGGGCAACGGCGCTCAGCCGACGCTGGAGGAGCATCGCCCCGCAAGCGCCGTAGATGAGGAAGGGCACGATCGCCTCGAACGCTGCTGGCGGCGTCGCCAGGAGGAGGAACGACCCGCCCGCAGCCCCGGCGATGCAGGCCGGCGCGAGCTTGGCGACTCGGCTGCTCTGCTGGGCCAGCTCCGGGCGGTAGGCCCATGAGCCGGCCGCGTACCCGGGCCACAGGGCGACGGTGTTCGTCACGTTCGCCGGGATGGGCGCGAAGCCGGCGGCGATGAGGGCCGGGAAACTGATGAGCGACCCGCCGCCGGCCACCGAGTTGACCGCTCCGGCAACGGCCGCGGCGACGGCCAGGGCCAGCGCTTCCGTCACGCCCACGGGCGACACGGTGCCGGAGGCCGCGGTTACGGGCTAGGGAATCGCCGGCGCGACGCTCCGCGCCGTACCATCGCAGCCATGCGCCGCCCGCTCGTGTCCTTCGATCTCGACGGCGTACTCGCGCGACCACCGTTCGGCATCAACCCTGGGACGAACCGCGGTAAGCGGCGGGACGCACCAGGCCGCTGGAATCCGCTCTGGCCCTTCGAACGGTGGCGGTACGCGGGTCGCCGGCCCATGCCCGGGGCGCGGGAGGCGCTCATGGCGGCGCGCAGCCACGGGGAGGTCATCGTCGTCTCTGCGCGCGGCGAAGCGGCCCGCTCCTCAACGGAACGGTGGCTCCGACGGCACTTCGGGTGGGTACCGCCGATCTTCCTGCGCCCGAGCTGGCGCGAGCGTTCGGCGCAGTTCAAGGTGCGGGTGCTCAGCGAGCTCCGTCCCTGCGTCCATGTCGAAGACGATCCCCACACCGCGGAATGGCTGGCCGAGATCCTCCCCCACGTCGTGCTCGTCGATTGGCGGCGCAATCGCTGGCTTCGGCGCCCGAACATCCATCGCGTGGCCAGCCTGACGGAGGTCCCTGCGTTGCTAGAACGGCTCGTCTCGCAAGACGGCTGCGACTCGCCTATCCTCCGGGCATGAACCTGCGGCTGACCGCCGAGCAGCTGCGCTGGCGGGACGAGGTGCGGTCCTGGCTGCGCGAGGCCATGGCCGGCGAAGAGGAGTCCATCCTCTATGCCGAAGAGGATGAGCCGGAACGCCTGCGGGCCTTCAACCGCAGGCTGGCTGCCAAGGGATGGATCGCCCCTGGTTGGCCGCAGGAGTACGGCGGGCTTGGGCTCGGACCCATCGAGCAGCTCATCTTCAACGAGGAGCTCGCCTATGCACGGGCGCCCGACGGCGGCCGGACACCCGCCGTGGGGTACGCCGGCCCCACCATCATGCGCTTCGGCACCGGTGAGCAGAAACGGCGTCACCTACCGGCAATCACCCGCTGGCAGGTGGTTTGGTGCCAGGGGTTCAGTGAGCCGGATTCCGGCTCGGACCTGGCCAGCCTGCGCACCACTGCCGTCCGCCACGGCGACGGCTGGTTGCTGAACGGGACGAAGATTTGGACGAGCCACGGCCATTACGCCGATTGGATGTACCTCCTGGCCCGCACCGACCCTGATGCACCGAAGCACCGTGGCATCAGCTACTTCCTGCTCGACCTGCGCTCGCCCGGCGTCACCTTCCGTCCGCTGCTCAACATGGCTGGGAGAAAGGGCTTCGGGCAGTTCTCCTTCGAGAACGTCTACCTCCCGCGGGAGGCCCTCCTCGGTGAGGAGCACCGCGGTTGGTACCTCGCGACGACGACCCTCGACCTCGAGCGGACGAACATCGCCAACGCGGGCTCGGCGAAGCGGGCCGTCGACGACCTCACGGCGTTCCTCCGTCAGGAGCCGAGGGCACGCGCCGCCCATCGGCTGACCGTCGCCGCGCTCGCTGTGGAGACGGAGGTGGCGCGGACGCTCAGCTACCGCGTGGCGGGGATGCTCGCCCAGGGGCTCGTCCCCAATCAGGAAGCGAGCGTCCTGAAGCTCTTCCTCTCCGAGCTCGACCAGCGCATCGCCGCGGCTGGCGTCCGTATCCTCGGTCCCTTTGGGCAGCTCCTTCCTGGTTCGCCATGGGAGCGGCTTCATGGGCACTTCGCGCTCTTGGCGCTCACGACCGTAGCCCGGACCATCGCCGGCGGAACCAGCGAGATCCAGCGGAACATCATCGCCACCCGGGGCCTCGGACTCCCCCGCGGCTGAAGCGACGACGCGGGGACAGTCGGCCCTCGGAGACGGGTCCCTTCGGCCCTGGTCGCGGGAGGGCTGACCTCAGACGATGAACGTGCGGGCGAGCTGCGGAGCACCGCCTTCGCGGCGTCCTTGCCGGCCCTTCGGGGCGCGGCAATGGCTTCGGCCAGTGGCTCGCCCGCTCAGGCTTGCTGCAGCTCTCCGAGGATCGCCCGCCGGAGGAGCAGGAGCGCGCTGGTCACCGCCCGCCGCTTCACCATGGCCCGGCCTTGGTTCATCGAGGTCATAAGCGAGGCAGTGACCCCATGCGGTGCTGCCACACCGATGTGCACCGTCCCCGGGGGCACGCCCTCGAGGGGATCGGGACCGAGCACACCGGTGATGCCGATGGCGTAGCTCGTGCCGAACCGCTCCTGAGCTGCCCGCGCCATGGCCACGGCTGTCTCCCGGGAGACGACGCCGTGTTCAGCGATGACCTCCGCCGGGACGCCGGCAGCGATCTTCTGCTCGGTCTGGTACGTCACGAGCGCGCCGACGAAGTACGTGCTTGCCCCCGGCGGATCGGCAAGCGTGGAGGCGACGAGCCCCGCTGTGCACGACTCCATCGTGGATACGGTCTCGCGCCGCTCCTTCAGGAGGTCACCGATCACACCTTCGAGCGTGTCGTCGTCCTTCCCCCAGATGGCCGTGCCGAAGATGCGCTCGAGTTCGGCCTCGACCGGCCGAATGCGGGCCCAAGCTTCTTCGCGCGTCCGTCCCTTGGCGCCGATGCGGATGTGGACGCCGTCGGCGCGGGCGTACGTCCCGATGCCGATGCCGGGAGTCCCGTAGAGGGGGCGTGCCATCTCGTCGACGGTCCCTTCGCCGATACCAATGGTCTTCAGGGTTCGGGTTACCAGCACTTCGGAAGCGAAGCGCCGTTCCAGCTCAGGCTTCACCTCTTCCCGCCACATCCGTTCGAGCTCGGCGGGAACACCCGGCATGGCGACGATGATGTGGCCCTCCTTTTCGACCCACCAGCCGGGCGCCGTGCCGCGCGGGTTAGGCAGCGCTCTGGCCGACGGCAGGAGCCAGGCCTGTTTGATGTTCGATTCGGGCATGGGGTACCCGCGGGCCGCGAAGAAGGCCCGGAGCCGGGCCTCGAGCTCGGGGTCCACGTACGGATCCTCGCCCACGAGCGCAGCGATCGCCTCGCGCGTGAGGTCATCGGCGGTGGGGCCCAGGCCTCCGGTCGTGATGATGAGGTCGGAGCGCTCCCAGGCTCGCCGAAGTGTCTCGACGATACGGCCGAGGTTGTCGCCGACCACGGACTTGTAGTAGAGGTCGATGCCCAGCTCAGGCAGCTCGCGGGCGATGAAGGCGCTGTTGGTGTCGACGATCTCCCCGAGGAGAATCTCCGTGCCGATGGCGATGATTTCCGCTTTCACGGGCACGAGTGTAGCGGGGGCGGCAGCCGCGCGCCGCTAATCGGGCAGGCGTGCTTCGATACGCCGGAGACGGCGGTCGATGCTGCGCACGTAGTAACGGAAGATGGCCATCGTCACGAAGAAGTCGAGCCAGAGGAGGATGAGCCCGAGCGAGAGGAAAAGCGGCCGGATGACCGGATGGTCCACGAAGAGGGCGATGAGCACGAACACCAGCCCTGCCCCCGAAATGAGCGAGGGCACCACGATGAGCACGGGTTGAATCGCTGGCGAGCCGTCGGGCGGCCGCGGTCTGGGCTCGCTCATCGGAAGCCCTCCAGTCCGCCCCGCGCGAAGAATTCGGCGTGCACGGCCGGCGTCCCGGCCACCACGAATTCCGACGCGAGGCTGGCGGGTCGTCCCTGGCCGTCGGTTACGATGCCGCCCGCCTCCTTTACGAGGAGGATACCGGCGGCGAGGTCCCAGGGCTGCATGTTGCGGTGAACGAAGAGGTCCCACTTGCCCGCGGCGACGTACGCCAGACCGAGGGCTGCAGAGCCGGAGATCCGAACCGTTTCGACGTTCCCCCAGAGCCGGCGGGCCAGCTCGAGCTGGGCGGCCCCTCGCACCTCGTCGTAGCCGAGGTCGAGCGCCACCACGGCCTGGTCGAGCCGGTCGATCGAGCTCACTCGGCAGGGGCGGCCGTTTCGGAACGTCCCGCGGCCTGCTGCGGCGGCGAACGCCTCTCGGGTGACGGGATGGATCGTGACGCCGACCAGGGGGTTCCCATCGTGCCAGAGGCCGAGGGTGAAGGCGAAGTGGGGGATGCCCCGCGAGAAATTCTTCGTGCCGTCGATGGGGTCGCAGACCCAGAGCCAGCCCGTTTGGGCGGTCGCGGCAGCCGTTTCCTCGGCCAACAGCGCGTGCTCAGGGAATTCGACCTCCAGCGCCGAGCGCACCTGCTCTTCTACGGCGAAGTCGGCGTCGGTGACGACGTTGCCCCTGCCCTTCCATCGGGCTCGCATGGGCCGGCCGTAGCGGCGGCGGAGCAGCCTGGCAGCAGTGTCGCCGAGGGCCAGCGCCACCTCGAGCGCGTCCCTTCCCGAGCGGCCGAGGGGCAGTTCCGGCGCGTCGGTCAGGCCTGGCCGTGCTGCTGTCGCCATGCCCGCGCTCCAATTGCGTGGTCGCTGCTCCATCGGTCCTCGACGACCAAGATGTCGAGCGGCAGGCGCCATTGGGGGGCCTCCTCCTTCGCCCGCAAGTCCTCGGGCAGGAGGGCCGGATCGCCCGGATAGCCGATAGCGACGATGGCCAGGATCCGCACGTCCTCCGGGGCGCCGAACGCCCGGCGGGCAGTTGGCTCGTCGAAGCTCGCCATCGGGTGCGCGACGAGTCCCATCGCCGTCGCCTGCACCAGTAGGTTCCCGGTCGCGAGCCCAGCGTGGAAGGCCCACAGTTCCCGGTTGCTGCCGTCGAAGTTCTCCGCCGTATAGTCGATGCCCGGGAGTGCGGCAACGGCGCAGAGGAGAGGTGCCGCCGGGGCCCAGTTCCGATTCCCTGGCGAGAGCGCCTCGATGAGCGCAGCACGGGTTTCGGGCGACCGCGCGACGAGGATCCTCGTTGGCTGGGCGTTCCCGTGCGAAGGCGCCAGCCGTACTGCCTCCCACAGCGTTCGCTCCACCTCGGGTGGGACCGGGTCTCGCGCGAAGGCCCTGCGTGCGCGCCGATTGCGGATGGGTTCGATGACCGCACTCACGGTGCCCCTCCTCTCGCCGTCGTCACATCCGCTCGGGCGCTGACATCCCCATGAGGTTGAGGACGCGGGCCAGCACGAGGCGTGCCGCTGCCACGAGCTTCAGGCGGGCCCGGCTCAGCTCCTCGTCCTGCGTGATGACCTTCAGCGCGGGGTCGCCCTGCTGCTTGAAGGCGTCGTTGAAGGTGTGGAACGCCGTCGCGAGGTCGATAGCGTACTGCGGCAGAGGATGGGGCTCGAAGGTGGCCACGCACGACTCGATGACTTCCGGCAGCTTCAGCATCTCACGGACCAGGCCCAGCTCATGTGGCTGGCCGAGGAGCCGCACGTCCCCGCCGTCGGGGGAGAGCCCTTGCTCGGCCGCCCGCTGCAGGATGCTCGAAAGCCGAGCGTGGGCGTACTGGACGTAGTACACCGGGTTCTCGTTCGACCGCTTCACCGCCAGGTCGAGGTCGAAGTCCATCTGTGCTCCCGGAGAACGCTGGAGGAAGAAGAACCGGGCAGCATCGGGGCCGACTTCGTCGAGGAGCTCGTCGAGGGTGATGATGTCCCCACCCCGCTTCGAAAGGCGTACCACCTCGCCGCCACGCTTCAGGGTCACGAGCTGGTAGAGGAGGATGTGCAGCCGCGCAGGATCGATGCCGAGGGCGCCGACCGCCGTCTTCAGCCGCGAGACATGCCCGTGATGGTCGGCGCCCCACACGTCGATGACGAGGTCGAACCCCCGCTCGACGAACTTCTCGTAGTGATAGGCGATGTCGCTCGCGTAATAGGTCGGCCGCCCATCGGAGCGGACGACGACGTTGTCCTTGCTTTCGCCCAGCTCCGAGGAGGCGAACCACAACGCTCCCTCGCGTTCGACGAGGAACCCACGCTCCCGGAGGATGGCCATGGCGCGCTCGTACGGGCCGCCGGCGCGGTAGAGTGACCGCTCGCTGTACCAGCGGTCGTAGCGCACGCCGAAGCGCTCGAGCGTGGACCGAATCTGCTCCAGCATGATGGCGATCCCGCGCTCACCGAATTCGGGCGCCGCGGGTTCGCCGGGCGCGCGCAGGTACCGGTCGCCGGCCTCTGCCCGGATGCGCTCCGCGATCTCGATCATGTAGGCGCCGGGGTATCCTTCGGCGGGAATCTCGACCTCACGCCCGAAGAGCTGCTGGTACCGCGCGTAGAGGGTTTCGGCGAAGACTTCCGCCTGCGTCCCGGCGTCGTTGACGTAGTATTCCCGCTCGACCTCGAACCCCGCGGCCTGGAGGAGTGCGGCCAGCGTGTCGCCGATGGCTGCTCCGCGTCCGTTCCCCACGTGGAGCGGCCCGGTGGGGTTCGCCGAGACGAATTCGACTTGCGCGCGCTTCCCCTTGCCGATGTCCAGGTCGGCGAAGGCGGGCCCCTCACGGAGGATGGCGTCGACCGAATCCTGAAGGTAGGAGGCGGCGAGGCGGAAGTTCAGGAACCCCGGAGGCGCAATCGCCGGCGGCTCGACGGTCTCGTCCGGCGGGAGGTGCTTGGCGATGGCCTCCGCGACCGCGAGCGGCGGGCGCATGGCCGCGCGCGCCAGCCGGAGGGCGGCGGTGCTGGCGTAATCCCCGTGGTTGGGGTCCTTTGGGCGCTCCACCGTCTCGGCAGGGATGGCAACTTCCGGCAGGTCGCCGGCGGCAATCGCCCGCTCGATGGCGGCGACGACGAGCGAATCGAGGTGACGGCGAAGGTTGCGGGCAGGGATCATCGGAACTCCTAGGGTACCCCGGGTGTAGCCGTGGGAACAGCGCGACCTACCCCAGGCAGAACGGGAAGCCGTTCGACTTCGCCAAGGCCACGACCTCGTCGACGGCCCGGCGTGCCCGCTCAACGACCTCGGGCGGGTACCCGTATTTCCGCCGGTTCGCTTCGAACTCGTCTTCGTCGAGGATCGAAATCGTCCCTTCCGGACGCACAGCCACATCGAGGTCGAGGTCGACGTAACGAATGTAGCAGCCGTCCACCGTTGGCGGCGTCGTGATGTTGCAGTACCAAAGCGCGAGGCCGCAGCCAGGTTTGGCCAGCCGGAACACGTTGTACCAGCGGTCCCGCCAGAAGTACACGCGACTGTTGTACGGCGAGCGGAACTCCCCGCGGCTGGTAAAGATCGGCGTCCGGGCGGTGTACTCGGTGATCAGCAGGTTCCCGTCGTCCGAGACGAGGCGGAACGGCTGAATCCAATGCGCCGTGCCGTCGTACTTCGTCGCGCGCAGGATGAGGCGTCGCGCCTGCGTGTTGGATGGAGGCTCCCTCCGCTCCATGGCGGCATCTTAGCCATGACTCCTCCAACGCAACGCCGTTCGCAGGCTCCGGCCGGCAAGTATTCAAACCTGTGTTGGGCCTGTTACTGCGAACTTGCGAGGAGCCCGGCAACGACGCCGCCGACGATAGCCGCGATCCCGAGCAGCGACGCAATGACGATATGAACCCAGGGGAAGTCCGGCTGCACCTGATCCCGGATGGGGGGCTTGTTGGGGTCGGTCGCGTGCGCTTCGGCCATCCTTCGCCTCGTCGAGCTTGTTCTCCTCCTCGGCCATTGTGGCGACGTTCGTTCCTCTGCGCATCTTGACTTCCGCGAGGGCTGCAGCCGTCGTACCGTGGGGGGAGGCTCCGGGCGCCGTTGGGAACGGTGCACCCCAGCCGGAGGAGGACGGATGGCTGCCCCACTCGACGACGTCGTGATCGAGGCTCGCGACGTCCACAAGACCTACGACACCGGCAGCGTTCAGGTGCACGCGCTTCGCGGCGTGTCCCTCGCCGTGCGTCGCGGCGAGATGGTGGCCGTCATGGGCCCGTCGGGTTGCGGCAAGACCACGCTCCTCAACTGCCTCTCCGGGCTCGATGAGTTCGATTCGGGTACCGTCACCATCGACGGCGTCGACATCTCCCGCATGTCCGACGACCGCCGGAGCGACCTCCGCGCCCGGAGCGGCAGCGCCGGTGGAGGCGACACCGCTGTTCGAGGCGGACGAGGCCGAGCGGTTCCGCTCGCATTGGACCGAGATCCAGGCGGGCTTCGTCGATGAGCCGCGGCAGGCAGTCGAGCAGGCCGACAAGCTGGTGGCCCAGATTATCAAGCGACTCGCCGAGATCTTCGCCGACGAGCGGAGCCGGCTCGAAGGTCAGTGGGGCCAGGGCGGCGATGTCTCGACCGAGGATCTGCGGGTGGCGCTCCAGCGCTACCGCTCGCTCTTCGACCGCCTGCTTTCTGTCTAGCCCCCGGCAGGGGTGGTGCGGGCTGGCCGTATGCTCGTACTCGGCAGGCTGCCAGCAGGGGGACAGTTCGCCGCGGATGACCTGTTCTGTTGCAGGGGCGACCGGCCGGTCGCCCCTGCAACGTGGTAGGGGCGAAGGATCGTTCGCCCCTACCCTAACGAAGGCGAGGCTGGCGGGCGGTGCCGCTGTGCCGCATCCCGGGCCGCAGGCAACGGGCAATCAGAGGAGCCCGGTCGTGGGGGCTAATGGCAATCGCCCCCCACACCCTACGACGCTTCACCCAGCGTGCGCCAGGCCAGCGCGACGTGGAAGCGCGTCGCCGCGAGCAGGCTCTCGATCCCGGCCGATTCGTCGATGTTGTGTGCGCCGCTCTTGGATGGGTCGTCGTCCGGATGGCTCGGCACGAAGCCGTAGGTGACGTTCCCCAGCGGCCGCACGAAGCGCGAGTCGGTGAAGCCGACCGTCAGCCCGGGGACGAAGGCCAGGTCATCGCGGCCCAGCGCGTCGCGGGTGGCCTGCTCCACCAGCGCGCGGAACGGGTGGTCGTAGGGCGACTGGTTGGAGATGGCCGTCTCGACCACCTCGATCGTGACGCCGTCGAGCCCGGCGAGCAGGCGCTCCAGCTCCTGCCGGACGTACTCGCGATCCTGCCATGGAAGGGTACGGACATCGCAGGTGACCAGGCAGCGCTCTGCCACGCTGTTGGACTTCACCCCACCGTGGATCATAGTGGCGACGAGCGTCATCCGCGAGGCGGCGCGGAGCATGGACGCCAGGTTGACGTCGCGCGCCTCGATCTGCTCTAGGACGGCGTCGATCGTCTCGTCGGTCACCGGCCCGTCGACCCCTGCCAGCGCATCGAGGTGGCGGAAGAGGTCGTGGGCGGTGGAGACCTGCGGCTGGTAGGAGCGCACCCGGCGGATCACCTCTTCCGCCTTGTAGATGGCGTTGTCGGCTCGCCACGGCTGGGAGGCGTGCCAGCCGCGGCCCTTGATCCGCAGGTGCACCTCGAGCCTGCCCTTCTCGCCGGTGGGGATGGGGTACACGAGCCGGCCTGCGGTGCGGATGGGCCAGCCGCCGCCCTCGTTGATCGCGTAGTCGGCGCGCAGCAGCTCTGGGTAGTGCTGGGCCATCCAGCCGAAGCCGAAGGCGCCGCCGGCCTCCTCGTCGGCGCAGCTCGCCAGCGAGAGCGTGCCCTGGAGTGGGACACCGGCACGCTGGAGCAGCTTGAGCGCCATGGCCTGCGCGGCGACGGTCGACTTCATATCGGCGGCGCCGCGGCCCCAGATGCGGCCATCGTGGATCTCGCCGCCGAAGGGCGGGTGGGTCCACTGGCTCTCGTCCTCCACCGGTACCACGTCGGTGTGGGACATATAGAGCAGCCGCGGGCCGGAGCCGGAACCGATCGAGGCGACGATGTTGCCGCGGTGCTCGGCGGAGCGGAAGATCCGCGATTCGATGCCGTCCTCGGCCAGCCACCGCTGCAGCAGCTCGGCCGCGGCCAGCTCGTGCCCGCTCTCCGGCGTGCCGTCGTTGACCGTCGGGATGCGCACCAGCTCCTGGGTGAGCGCGATCACCTCGTCGCGCGCGTCGTCGACCATCCGGAGCAGTTGGTCCAACCGGTTCGCCATCCTCGTCCCCTCGCAGCCTCACGATCCGCACCGTCATAGCGGCATGGTATGTTGCTTCCCGCCAGCGGGCAACGGTGGGGTCTCGAACTGGGCTGCGCGGATGGAAAGGGTGGAACCGTTCCCGATCGAACCAACCGGTGACCGGGGCTTTGTCCTGGAGTGCCGAAGCCGGTGAGCCCCGCGCTTCAGCCGGATGCCGAGACCCGACGCGAGATCTGGTGAGGTGACGTGACCGAGGGCGCCGGTGGCTCGAAGCGGAGTGCGATCGCCTCCTTCAGGTTCTCCAGTGCCTCCTCCGCGGTCTTCCTCTGGCTGGCGACATCGATCTCGAGGCATTGAGCGACGTACCAGTCGCCTTCGCGCCAGACGCTCGCGGTGAACCGTCGCCTCACGCTCTAGCTCCTCAGGGGTCTGTGTCAGGAGACTGGCGGGGTGCTGTGGCCGAAGGCCTGCTGGTAGGCCGCCTCGCTGCCGATCCAGACCTCGCCGTCCTCGTAGACCTCCTTCTTCCAGATGGGCGCGATCTGCTTCAGCCGGTCGATGGCGTAGCGGCAGGTATCGAAAGCCTCGGCGCGGTGGGGGGAGGCGACCGCGATGACGACCGAGGCTTCGCCGATCTCGACCCGGCCCACCCGGTGGACGATGGCCACGCGGTCGATGCCCCAGCGTTCCCGGATCTCGTCGGCGATCTGCCGAAAAGCCTGCTCGGCGGCCGGCGGGTAGGCCTCGTACTCCAGGTAGCGCACCGCCTTGCCGCGCGCGGTATTGCGCACTGTGCCGGTGAAGGTGACGACGGCCCCGGCGCCCGGCCAGGCGACGGCCCGGGCCACGGCCTCGGGGTCGAGCGGGTCGATGGTGATCGCGAAGGGGCCGGACCCGCCGGAGACGGGCGGGATCAGGGCCACCTCGTCGCCCTCCTCGAGCACGTGTTCGGGCGGCACGTACTGGTAGTTCACCATGAGCATGGTCGAGCGCCGGAGCCGCTCGATGGCCGGGTGCTCGCGGGCCAACTCGTCGAGCAGGTGGCCGGCGGTGGTGCCGGCCGGCAGCTCGCGCTCCTCGACTGCCCGGCCGAGCAGCTCGCGGACGATAGCGAAGTAGCGCACGGTCACGCGCATGGCGATGCTCCGAGAAGGGACGCAAGACGAGCGATCAACGGTTACTGGCCTTCGCCGGGCCGCGCTGAAGCCGCAGGCTGAGGACGAGCAAGCCGATGCCGATGCCGGTCAGCAGCCCGCCGGCGAAGTCGTCGAGCTGGATACCGAGCCCGTGCTCGACGAGCGAGCGCGCGGCCACGAGAGCGCTGCCGCAGAAGAAGAGCAGTGCCGCGTTGCGTGAGACAGTCGGCACGCCGGACGCCCCTCCCGATTGCACAAGACGGACGCGCTGCTTTCCTGCAGATAGCGTGCCAGAGGCCGCAGCCCCTGGTCAAGTGAGGGGACTGCCCGGATCCCCAGTTTCCACCGTTGTGGCCAATGCAGTGAAGGGCAATGCCCCTCCCACATTTTCGACACCGCAGGTGTCAGCATCTCAGAGCCTGTGCCCATGGTTTGCTCGCTCGTCGGTTCTCGCGGCTCAGCGAGCCTTATGCCTCGCATCTGGCGCCACGGAATAGCTGAATAGCCTTGCTGCATCTCTAGCGGAATGTAACCCACCGCCGCACTGATAATCTCAACGTTCCGCACGACGGCGTCGACTCTCTTCCTATCTGCGGCGAAGTCCTCGAAGCTCATCCCTGCAACGTACCGCTCGATTCTGGCGATCGCCTCGAGGATGTCCTCGATGCGGAACGTCCACGCTCTAGGCTGCAGGGATGGCCTCCTTCAGGATCCGCTCGCGGAGCTGTCGCTTCAGGCTGTCGCGGGTGACCAGATGAACGGGGCGCCCGAGCAGATGCTCGAGGTATTCCTTCACGTCGACCACTTCGAAGAGGCCGACGGGCCGGGTGAACTCCACGAGGAGGTCCACATCGCTTTCCGGACCAGCCTCACCGCGGGCGAACGAGCCGAAAAGCGCGAGGGAGCCGACTCCGAGCTCAGCCAGCTCGGCACGGTGCTCGGCCAGAATGCGCAGGACGTCGTCGCGCCGCACGCCTCGCTCCTTTCCGGCGGTCACCGCAATCCTAACCTACGACACAGCAATCTGGATGCCCTGCAGCGACTAGCGCCGGCGTGCACGGATCAGTCGTCCGCCAGGTAGGCACGCAGGAGGCTGCGGAACAGCGGGCCGTGGTTCGGCACCTTGAGGTGGAGGAGCTCGTGCACGATGACCTCGCGGCGGAACGCGGCCGGTTGCCGCAGCAGTCCCGTATCGAACGTGAGCCGCCCATTGGAGGAGCAGCTCGCCCACTTGCGGGACATCGCCCGGAGCCGGATCTCTTTCGGCTCTACTCCGATGCGCTGCGCCCACACCTTGACCTCAGCGCGGAACAGATCCGCGGGCACTGCTTCCTCTAGAAGCGGTTGACCTACCCGGCTTCGCACCCTCACTCCGCAGCCTTTCGCAATACGGCCAGCAGCCGCTCCGTGAATGCGGTGATCTTCTCCGCCGCCTTGATGTTCGCGCTCCGTAACGCCTTTGCGAGCTCAATCCTTACCTGCCGCTCCTGCTCACTGCTCCGCATCCAGTGCGGATGCTGCGCGAACGCGGTGTTCGCCGCCTGAGCGACCGCGTGGGCGTCGGGATTGCCCTGCTCGGTCAGGAGCCAGTATACGAGGTACGCCTCCGCTGAGAGCTCGCGACGTGCGGGGTCGTCCTGGACCTCCCGGTAGCGACGCACCAGATCCTCGAGCTGCTCCAGAGTCTGCTGGCTCGAGAGCTGGCCTTCCTCGAAGGCCCGGGCGATCTCGGCCGCCCGCTCCGCGATGGCGATCAGCACCGGTTCCTGTGCGCCCTCGGTGCGCTCGAGCGTATGGAAGGACTTGATGAGGTTGAAAATCTTCACGATGTCCGGCTTCGGCTCGCTGGCGATCGCTTCCAGTGCCTCGGCGTCGAGCTTGTACTCTTTGTCCGGTTCGAAGATGGCACCGCTCTTGGTGTGCTTCTGCATGAGCGTGGCGGTCTTTCGCAAGAAGTCGCGGTCGATCTCGCTACCCGGGTCGTAGGCTGAGCGAACGATCCGGTACATGTCGGTGAGTGCCTGGTAGTCGTCGAGATACGGGCGCAGGAACGCGTCGGGCGAGAGGATTTCGTACAGCTCCTGGATCTCGCGAACGAACTGGTAGAACTCGTGGCGGCGGTCCTTGTCGAGGAAGTGCTTCAGAACCGCCTCGACCGCCTTGTCGCCCAGCAGGCCGGCAGTGATTGGAAGATAGTCCAGCCGACCCTTCGCCATCCGGTCATCGAAGCGCTGTTTGAGCGTATCCAGACCGTGGACCACGCCCGAGACATCTTCGGAGTCGAACGCAAGCGCGCGCTCCAGCTTGTCGAAGATCCCGATGAAATCGAGAATGAAGCCCGCTGGCTTGCGGCGGCCTTGCTCGTCCTCGTACGGCCGGTTGACTCGCGCGATTGCCTGGAGCAGGACGTGATCGCGCATCGGCTTGTCGAGATACATGCCGTAAAGGATGGGCGCGTCGTATCCGGTCAGTAGCTTCTCGGTGACGATCAGGAGCTTGGGTAGCTCGTCCGGCCTGCGGAACGCCTTGCGGATGGCTTCCTCACGCTCCGGCGACAGGTGGAACGCGCGGAGCTCTTCCGGGTCGTTGTGCCCCGCGCTGATGACGACTTCGCTGTATTCCGGCGGCAAGTACCGATCGAGCGCGTGCTTGTACCTGACGCAGGCCTCGCGGTCCACCCCCACCAGGAACGCCTTGTAGCCCATCGGCTCGATGTAGTTCCTGTAGTGATCGGCGACGAAACGAGCCACCTTCTCGATGCGGTCCGGGCTCTTCAGCATGTTGCGCAGGGTGACGGCACGCTCGAGGATGCGGTTCAGCTCCTCGATGTCGCTGACGCCCTCTAGCTCGGCGAGGGCGAAGAAGTCGCGCTCGAGTGTCTCCTGGTCGACCAGCAGCTCGTTCGGGGCGAGGGCGTAGTGCAGGGGCACGGTGGTGCCGTCCTCGATCGACTCGCGAATCGAGTACTTGTCGAGGTAGCCCTTGGGATCGTCCTGGCCGAAGACCTTGAAGGTGCCCTTGCCGTGCGCGGTGCGGTCGATCGGAGTGCCGGTGAAGCCGATATAGGTCGCGTTGGGGAGCGCCCCCATCAGGTAGTTGCCCAGATCGCCGCCGGTCGAACGGTGAGCCTCGTCGACCAGAACGAAGATGTTGTCGCGGGTGTTGAGGTTCGCGGGTATGTCGTCGAACTTGTGGATCATCGTAACGATCAACCCCCGCCGGTCTTGCCGCAAGAGGTCACGCAGGTGTGCCTTCGACTGGGCGAGGACCACATGCCCGAAGCCGACCGCCTCGAGATTGCTGAAGAGCTGTTGTTCCAGCTCGTTGCGATCGACCAGCATCAGCACCGTGGGGTTCTTGAGGGCCGGGTCTTCGAGAAGCTGCTTGGCGGCAGTGATCATCGTGCAGGTCTTGCCTGATCCCTGGGTATGCCAGACCAGCCCGCGGCGCTTCTCCGGCTCATGCGCGCGGCGCAAGATCCGCTCGACGGCACGGATCTGATGGGGACGGAGCACGATCTTACCGAGTTCACCGTCCTTGCGGGTGAACAAGATGTAGTCCGAAACGATGCGCAGCACCCGGCGAGGCGCGACGAAGGTCTTGACGAGCGTCTCGAAGTCACCCTCTCCGGCCAGCTCGTCGCGCCAGTTGAAGAGCGACTTGCGCGAGAGCGTCCAGGTGGCGCTGTAATAGAACTGGATCAGGTGAGTCAGCGCCTGGAGCTGGAGCAGTGCCAGCAACTCGGGCGCATCGCGGTGATAGCGGCGAAGCTGGTCGAGCGCCTCGGCGATGCCGTCGATCCGGCTGGCGGCCTTCGTCTCGACGACGAGAATCGGAATGCCATTGATCAAGAAGACGATATCGGGCCGGATCCTCCGCGTGCCGCTGGTGAAAGCGAACTCCTCGGTGACATGGAAGGTATTGACCTCGGGATGGTCGGGGTCGAGCAGCCGGATGTTGCGCTCGCGGCGCTCGCTCTCGACGTAGAACGTCCTGAGACCGGCCAGGAACTCCCAAGCGGCCAGATTGCCCTCGATCGAGGGGGCGACACGCGTGAGGCGGCCGATGACCTCCTCCGCCTGCCTGACGTCGTCGATGACTCCGGGGTTGAGCCGCTGGAGCTGCTGGACGAGGATCTCGTGGAGTACCAGCCCGGTCTCGCCGCGCCGCAGCCGCAACGCCTCGTCACGCGATAGCTCTTGCCACCCCGCCTCGACGGCATACTCGGTAAGGGGACGTTGGACTGCAGCTTTCTCCGCGCCAAAGGTGGTCATGGTCATTCCTCCGGGACGAGAATCCACATGCGCTTCAATGGAAGTTCGGCCTTGAGATCTTCCGGCAGCCCGTCGTAGTGGCGAAGCAGCATGTCGATCAGAGAATCGTATTCCGCTGGGCGTCGGGGTAGGTCGCAACGCAGAGCTCAACCAATTGCTCGCGGGTGGCGACGCCCCTGAGGTCTGGCCACCCCTCCCAGCCAATCACTGCCACGTTGTTCTCGAGCGCGAAATCCTCGCGTTCCCCGCGGCGCCCAGCACGGACGAGCCAGACCGCCAGCAGCCTGCCTCTCTATCACTCTCGACGAAATCCCGTTCCAGTGACCACCGCCACCATCATCCCAAACAGGGCGGGGAACAAGTCCGCTTCCCAAGACGGTTACAAGAATATAGCGATGGGCGTGACGAGCATGGCCGGACCCGGGACACGGGTTTCCAAATCTGGGATCCGAAATTGATTAGAAAGTCCTTCAAATATTCTAAGCAGTTCGTCTATTGATTCGTCCGGCATCAATGCAAGCGGTGTACGTCGCAGCAAATTGATGCTCGCATTCTCATCTTCAAGTACGACTCGATCCACCTTCCCAAGTACCTTGTACTGGCCGTCGAGTAGCCTGTCAGGCGAGATGTCGGCGAAATATTGATGCTCCACTGGGAGAACACATCGCAAATCCCCCGAAGTTACTCTGGCGATAAGGTCCGACTCGTCAGGTTGACAAATGACCTGCAGAAATCGTTGATACAGCTTAGTCACCATATCGAACTCTGACTTCCCTTGACGGCGCTTAATATTGTGCTTGGAAGTTGGCATCTCCAGTTCAAGATTGCCAACCACTCGACCTAGTTCGGCGAACTGAAGGCATCCCTCAAGGGTGTGAACGAGTGGATTCTTGTTCAGGACAGCTTCAAATTCCACGAACGTCCCAGGTTGAATATTGCGTATGTCACAGCTCGCGTCGATCATATGTAGAAGCTTTCTGTCGAGCAGTATGTCTCGCAGCCTCGAGAAGAGCGACGCAGGAGTAAACACGCGCTCTTCTGACGATTCTTGCTGAGTTATCGTCGACTGTCCTTGCGCTCGTTCACCTCCCAGATTGATGCCCAAGAAGGCGAAGACGTTGCTTGCTCCGACTTCACCCCTCACTTCACTCTTCTTAGTCTGTGAATCTGCTTCTGACGTCTTCACAGTCTTGAGTTGCGCGAACCCGCCTTCGACAATGGCCAGCAGATCGAAGACAAAGCGCTGATTGAGGTAGAACACGATTGGTAACTGTCGATCTTCTCTTGTCACTTGGCTTGCTCCGCTTGTTCATGTCGCACTTTATCTTACCGGTTCCGAATCCCGATCCATGGAGAACCGCGATTCGTCAAGTCGAACCTTGCAGGTCATCAGGTGGTGGAGGAGAGACTGGAGAAGGGTGTCCAAAGACTCCATCCGCGCCTTCTCTGCGCGGATCTTCCGGTCCAACGCGTCCACAGCAGCGCTGATCTGCTCCTGCTCTTCCAGAGGAGGGAGTGGCATCCGTAGCGCCTGCAGCGCAGGAATGTTCACGCCGAGTTTCAGTCGCCCTCCTTTGGTCTGATTGATCTGTCGCCAGTAGAGTTCCGATCTGGTAAAGGCGTGCAGGTAGGTTGGCAGTAGGACGCTACGTTTGGCCCGCAGCCGGATCAAGTAGGACGCAAACACCGCGAGGGGAGGATCAACGACCCGGTAGGTCTTTCCTGTGGTAGCCCCGATACGGGCAACCACGATGTCCCCATCCTGCAGCCGATACTTGTCCTGCTCTGTCGCGGCAACCTCGGCAAACGGAACCGTGGTCCAGTTGACGTAGTCATCCTGGATGTCAGTGATCCGAAGGAACCTCGGCCCGACTGGGTCTGGGACCGCACTAGTTGTGTAGCCGTATTGTGGCCTCTCGCACACCTCACCCACACTTACAACGCCCCAATGCTCCGGCACCGGCCCGATCTCGGTCTCCTTGAGCGGCACCTGATCCGCCTGGTCCACCGGCACCGGCCCGTAGGTGAAAAGGTGGCGCATCAGGCTCTTCTTCAGCTCGCGGGTGGCAGCGATGACGGCCTCGGTGGCTTCCTTGGCTTTCTGGACAGTGCGGAGGACGTGGGCGATGGCCCGCTGTTCGGGGAGCGGGGGGCAGACGATGGGGAGTGCGGCCAACTTCTCCTTGTTGAGTGTCTTCCCCTTGACATAGGAATCCAAGCACGCATCGTAGTCTAAACTCTGAAGGAGGTAGAACAAGAAATCCCTATCGATACGCGAATCATCGAGGGCAAAGCTCGCGATGGCCTCGTTGTGAACCGCTGGGATCTGGAGTACTCCCACTTTTCCTACAGTCAACTTAAAACTCATGAGGAGTGTGCCGACAGGGACGAGATCGCCGTGGAATACCTCCTGGTGTGCGACAGCCGAGATCCTTTCCCGGGTACTCCTTACGGGCCCATTGGTCAAGTCAGCAATGGACACCCACGGTACTTCGCCGTGATCCCAATAGCGCCGCTCTGCCCTAGCCGGGGTCCTCCCGAGCTTCACTTGCGCGACCTCACCAAGCTGGACGACCTGCCAGGTATCAGGCAGAACTGCTGCGTCTGTGACGCTGCTGGCCTTCAGCGCAGTCTCTCGGCTCGACCTCGTCACGCTAACCATGCCGCCGGCCTCCCAGTCCCAGCGCCGCGAGCACTTCCTCCAGCGATTGGTCTGCTGCGGCGCGCTCCTCCTCGGCCTCGCGCAGCAGCACGATCGCCTCTTCGAGCGGCAGAACCTCGTCCTGCTCGCTCCCCGCCACGTAGCGGCTGGGGGAGAGGTTGTAGTCGTTCCTGGCCGCCTCGGCGTTGGTGATGATCGCCGAGAGGCCCTCCTCCGCTCGCCACTCGTGGTAGAGCCGGGCGATCGTCTCGACGTGCTCGTCGGTGAGCTCGTTCTTGGGCCTGCCTCTGGCGAAGAGTTTGGACGCGTTAACCAGGAGGATCTGGCCAGGGTGGCGCTTGGCCTTGTTCACCAGCAGGATGATCCCGGGCGCAGTGGTGTTGTAGAAGAGGTTCTCCGGCAGCAAGATCACCGCCTCGATCAGGTCGCCCCGGTGCACCAGATCTCCCTCGATGAAGGACTTGCGGATGTCCCGCTCCCGGTTCGATCCGGTATTGCCGCTGCCCCGGCTGACCGCACCGGTGTCGAGCACCACGGCCATTCGCCCGTTGTCCTTGAGCGAGGCGAGCATGTGCTGCAGCCAGCCCCAGTCGGCGCTGGAGGCGGGCGGGATGCCGCGGCCGAAGCGCCCATAGGGATCGTGCTCGTAGACCTCTGCCGGAAAGTCCTGGTTCCACATCGGGTTCGCGGTTACCAGGTCGAACCGGCGCAGCCGTCCCTCGGCGTCGGTGAAGGCCGGCCGGCGCATGGTGTCGCCGAGGGCGATCCGCGCCTGCATGTCGTGGATGAAGGCGTTCATCCGGGCGATGGCGAACGTGGAGGGATTGATCTCCTGCCCATAGAGCGTGAGCGGTGGGACGTCGTTGGGAAGCTCGAGGCGGCCGTTGCGGGGGACGCCGTGGGTCTCCAGTAGCCGCAGGTGGCACTTGATCAGCAGGCCGGCCGACCCGCAGGCCGGGTCGTAAACCTCCATGCCCGGCTGGGGGTCGAGCAGCCGGGCCATTAGCACGCCCACCTGGCGCGGGGTGTAGAACTCTCCGGCGCTCTGGCCCTGTCCTTCGGCGAACTTGCGGAGCAGGTACTCGTACGCGCGACCCAGGACGTCCGGCTCGACGTCGTCGAGGCCGAGCCGGTGCCGGCTGAGTACCTCGACCAGCGCGGCCAGGCGACTATCGTCGACGATGCGCTGGCCGGCGGCGGTGGCATTGAAGTCCACCATATCGATCACGCCCTGGAGCTCAGGGTTCTCGCGGGCCAGCGCTCTCACTGCGTCGGTCAGGTGCTGGCCGAGCCCGGCCCTCGTCTGGCGTATGACCGGCCAGCGCGCCGGCTCCGGCACGTAGAAGCGCACCAGGTCGTGCTGGTGCTCCACCATCTGGCGTGCGAAGTCCAGATCGCCGAACTCCTGCGCCAGGCGCTCGAGCTCGTCGTCGAACACGTCGGAGAGGCGCTTGATGAAGACGAGGGGCAGGATGTAGTCCTTGTACTTGGGCGCGTCGACCGGCCCGCGGATCTGGCAGGCTGCCTCCCACAGCCAGCTCTCGAGAGCCAGAAGGTCGAGCTTCCCGCGCTCAGCCATCCCGATCCCTTCCCGATGACCCTGCTTCCTCGCCGTCCAGCCGATGCTGAGCGAGACCGACCCGGCCGCGCGAAGCTAGGCGGCTCGGGGACGATCCGATCAGATGTGCGGTTCACCGTTACCAGTCTACCATACGGCAGGACAAGCTGAGGAGTGAAAGCTGTCGTGGTACCCCCGGCAGGATTCGAACCTGCGACATGCGGCTTAGAAGGCCGCCGTTCTATCCGCTGAACTACGGGGGCAAGCGAGCTTTCCCGGGGCGCCGGGCCGCCTCTGAGGCTGGTGTCCACTCTGACTGGCTGCCCCGCCATCCGAACGCCCATTCGGGCCTCTCCTATTGTACCCGACCCGCCCACGCGCGTCAGGGTTGTACTGCTCCGCTAGGATGCCGACGGGGCGAAAGCGGCCGAACTGGGGCTGTGCTACACTAGGCTAGCGATCGGCTTCTGCGCGGGACGTTCGGTGCGTAGAGGCGGAACCGGTCGCGCATGCCGTTGGCCCGGACTCCGGAGCTGGTGCCGGGCACACGATATCCCGTGATCAAGGTGGACAATGCAGGTACAACAGGACGAGTGGCTGACCAGCCTCATCGAGGAGCATTTACCCCGCATCGTCGACCTCACTGCGCGCATCTGCGCGATCCCGGCCCCGACCTTCCACGAGGCCGGGCGCGCCCGCTTCATGGCGGAGCAGTTCCGCCAGCGCGGCCTCTCGGTCGAGGTCGACGAGCTGGGCAACGTGGTGGCGCGGCGACCGGGCGACGGGCGCGCGCCGGCCTTGCTGCTGGCCGCCCATCTCGATACGGTCTTCCCGCCGGAGACGCCGATCACAGTCGAGCAGGGCGAGGGCTGGCTGCAGGGGCCGGGGATCGGCGACAACAGCCTGGGCCTGGCCGCCCTGCTGACCCTGGCCGATCTCCTCCAGACCGTCGGCACCAGCACGCCCGGTGACCTGCTGCTCGCCGCTAACGTCGGCGAAGAGGGGTTGGGCAACCTGCGCGGCATCCGGGCGCTGGTCGAGCGGTCCGGCCCGGAGCTGGGCGCAGTCATCGCGGTCGAAGGCCACAACCTGGGACGGGTCACCCACATCGCGGTCGGCTCCCTGCGGCTGCGCCTCACCGTGACGGGGCCGGGCGGGCATAGCTGGGGCGCCTTTGGGCAGCCTAGCGCCATCCACGTGTTGGCCAGCATCGTCGCCGAGCTGACCCGGCTGCCGGTGCCCAAGGAGCCGAAGACGACGTACAACGTCGGCCTGATCGAGGGCGGTGTCTCGGTCAACACGATCGCCCCGAGCGCATCGGCAGTGATCGATCTCCGCTCGATCGATCCAGCGGAGCTGGCCCGGCTCGGCCAGCAGCTCGCCGGCATCGTCGAGCGACACCGGATCGACGGTGTCGAGATCACCGAGGAGGTGCTGGGCGAGCGGCCGGCTGGCCAGACGCCGGTCGAGGCGCCACTGGTCCAGGCCGCCGCGCAGGTGCTCCGCGAGCTGGGGCTGGAGCCGGTGCTCGACGCCTCCAGCACCGATGCCAACATCCCGATCTCCCGTGGCATCCCGGCGGTCTGCATCGGGTTGACCCGTGGCCGGGGAAGCCATACGCTACATGAGCGTATCGAGATC
>Ga0101941_1000573_pt1 | contig 55710 bp, 45 predicted proteins | sample DewCreD2012metaG_3_FD_75242 | JGI IMG/M metagenome (GOLD analysis project Ga0101941, IMG submission 75242) | Hot spring sediment bacterial and archeal communities from British Columbia, Canada, to study Microbial Dark Matter (Phase II) - Dewar... ... | reverse complement strand
TACCGGACGTGGTGAAGGCACGGTTGCGTGCCCAGCAGGCACAGTTGCACCCGTTGCGTTTACGGGAGGAGATAGCCCGCTTGCTGGAGCAGTTAGAGCAGTTAGCGGTATCCTCTTCTGGAGGTGGTTCACACTCAGGCAAGAAGGAGAGGCAATGAGGTTGCACGAAGGCAGAGACGAAAAGAAAATAAATGAGGCAACGATGAGCATTTCGGAAAGATTTTTATATGAGGCAATACGGGGTTTGGGAAGATTCTTCTGTAATCGTTCGCTATCTCGTCAGCCCAGAATTAGTCTACCTTAGTAGTTACCTCCTCAAAAAGCCTCCACAGGGTTGGCGGCAGAGGCGGCGGAGCACGCCGCTGGGGCTGCCTGCACTTGTTGACTGAACCTTGTTATGCAAACTGGCATACGCCGAACAGAGCACCTCTCCCCATAGTGTCCATAACGTAGAAATCGCTCACCTGACGCCCGTTCAGTCCTCCCAACTCAAACGCGATGAACTGGCGTCCGGTAGCGGTCTCCACCACAATCACCTTGTCAATGTAGCGATAGCCGGGGTATGAGCGGTACTCATTTCTGCACGACAGCAACGCCCATCGTCCATCATTGGAAACGTCCAAACCGAAAATGTCATCCCATTGGTGTTGCTTGGCGGAGAGGGCTATCCTTCTCCGTCCATCGCGCCACTGTACCTCCACCTGCTGCCGTTTCTTCCTTTTGCTTGTGTCGTAAACCTCTTTGTCGGAGACAACAAGACGCACCTGACCGTTTCGGGAGTAGGCATGTCCTCTTGTACTTCCTACGCCCCCCACCCGGAACCGTTTGTTCAGCAGGTCCCAGTCTGTGCTCAGACGGCGCACCTCTTGGGGGGACAGCCTTCTTTGCTTGCCTGTATAGGTGTCTATCTGGTAGAAGAGACGAGAGGGCTTGCTTCCTTTACTCTTTCCTTCATCAGGCTGGTCTTGTTCATACCACACGTGACGGCTATCCGGATACCAGCCGAAGGCTAGGACACGGACTTTTCCAATCACCTTTTGCCTGTTATCATACAGGTCGAACAAGACAATATCACCTATGAAACCAGGCGGCACACCCAATTCCCTGCCAAACAGGTAACGCCCATTGGGCGAAAAAACACAGAGATAAAGATCGGGTGACAGAGGTTTCAAAACGCCTCCTTTCCTCAGTTCGCCAACCCATGTTCGCGCAGAAAGGTAGTACAGATACCGCCTGTCGGGGGAAATCTGGACATCGCGATGGTAGCCGTCGTACACACGAAATAGAGGCTCTTTCTGCCACTTTCCCTCTTCCAAGCAGGCGAGCACAATATACGTCTCTCCTCTTTCTCTCTCTGCGATAGCAAGTAGTTCAATAGGCGGTATCTGTACCATGGTACCCTCCACACCTCGCTTTCGGTAAATGCGTATTAGATCTTACCAAGCATGACCGTCGTAATGGAATAGATACCCGGTGTTCACAAACTCCGCAACCAATATCTCAGGTGCGTCCCCCGGCTGGGTGCCCGGAATGAACGAGGCGGCATGCCCGGTTTTGACCCAGCGGTTGTCAGCGATGCGCACGACATAAAAGTTAAAATAGTTGTCCATGACCAGCAGGTGCTGGTGGCCTGCGTCAATGTCGTAAACACCTATCGGCGTGTTTGCAGCGTTGGGAATAGTCAAAACTCGTTGTTCCCCTCCTCGTCGTTGCATAACGATCGACCCCACTTTTTCGGCAGGGTCGGTATTGTACACCACCCGTACCTTTCGGTCAAGGGTGTACTTGAATCGATCCGGCTCGGCGAACTCAGAACATCGAAATGCCAGATAGTCCCAGTCAGTCAGCAGACGGCTTACCTCTTGGCGGGACAGCTTTCTCGGTTTTCCTCCTGTGATGGGCAGCAGGTAGTGCGGTTGGGATAGCGGGTCGGACTGCTGCTTTTCGTGCTCCTTGGGTGCCAGCGCGTAGTAAAGGTGCTTGCTATCTGGATACCAGCCAGCCCATCGTACCTCACCAGATGCAATAACGGTGCGCACTAGACGGGGTGGATTGACAGAATATATCGGAATATCAGCGTCCGATGTTCGTCGGGAACGCGCCAGGAAATGAACGTTATTCGGCGCCCAGCTGCGGACGTATGCGACCTCGATAGTGTATGAGCCATCCGGGTACCGCCGAGAGCGGGTCAGGTTGCGCCACTTTCGGGTGGCTACATCTATCACGAGCGTCTCAGCATGAAGAGCAACCACCAGATACCGTCGGTTGGGCGAGATACTGCTCCCGCGAATAAGCGAGTAAAACCGCATCTTGCACGCCAGCTCCTGACGATAAGGTTTGCCTCCTTGTATGTAATACCTCCTCAATCCGTCTCTTTCCGCAACCCAGAGGCGGATTGGGATGCTGGAGAGTTCATTTTTGTTCTGCCACATCATGTAGGGTCCTTTCAAAACGAATAGACTCTGCTAAACGAAGCCTCAACCAAGATACCTCATCAGTGTGGAATAAGTGTTCCCACCGGTTGGTTTCAAGGTGTACCAGGCTGTACAGTCCTGACCCGCTTATCACCAGCGCCCACTGCTTGTCAGCAGAAACGTCCGCAACAAACGCATACCGAATCCAACGGGGCAATGCCAATTCTCGCGGGAAATCTTCGTCGCGCTTCTGGATGATAACTGGAGAGGTTTCCCGTTTGCGATAGTCCCGCGGACACAGGGCACGCATCTGAGCATCTGCGGTGTAGTAATAGCACTCATACTCCTCGCCCCTTATTACTGCTGTTTGGGGGCGGAAGTCCCAATCGTGCTGGATGCGCTCCACCTCTGCCGGAGAGAGCCTTTCACTTTTGCCGCTGGGTATTCTAATGCGGAAATACTGCTCCCGTTCGCCTTTTCTCACTATATACCACACCGAGCGGCTGTCAGGGTACCATCCGTAGTCAAGCACGTTGTCTCTAACCAGTTTTCGGTATCCGTACTTGCCCGGCGTACAGAGGATGAGGTGCTCGTGGTCCAGCGCCCCTCCCTTTTGCCCTACCAAGTAGCGACTGTCCCATGACCATTTCAGATGGTAGATTTTCATGCCCGGATTGTTGGGCTCGTTATATCTTCCCAACCAAAACACTTTGGCAGAAGGAATATGAACAGTAATAGTATCTGCATGGGAAGCGAGATAGAACCACTGTTGGTCGGGTGACAAACTCCAGTCTCGCCCGTACCAAAACCCTTTGAGGCGGGCAAGGCGACGCGAGCGGTCTAGTCGTCTGCGCTCGGCGTCGTAGAGATGCAAGTTAATATCGGTCTGATCCTGTACAGCAGTTCGTTCCCGGTCCTTGAAGGCGGGCGCGTGCTGCACAGCCACTATCTTGAGAAAGCGATCTTTGCCGGGCTTCTCAACATCCATTGTTGCCTACCTCAGGTCAATATAGCAGTGTAGCAAAGGTAGCTGGGTTTTGTCAAGCATTTGTGGAGATTCGTTTGTTAAGATAGCGTGAAGTCCTTACCGACGTTTACGGCTGAAGCCGCACCCCTGCAAACGAAGCCAGCCTGCGCTGCTGTTAGCCCTGCAAAGGGAAGGTATCTGCCCGCTCCGAAGTGAACCGTAGCATGAAGACTGCTGTGGAGAGCGAGCGGATGTACTGTGAAAAAGCATCAGGCGCAGGGAGCGCTGCCGGCGCGGTGCAAGAGGGGCTTACGCTCTCTGTCCGCTGGCGGGCGGCGCGTGCGGTGGTGTGGGGCTTGATTCTGGTGCTGACGCTGTGCGCCCTCACCACCCACTCTAACCTCATTTATCGGCGATACATCACCGCTGCTTCGCTGCCGAGCGGAGCGGTGTTCTTCTTTTTCCTCACGGTAGTGCTCAACGGCATCCTGAAGCGCGTCCATGCGCCGTGGGCGATGGGCAAATGGGAGCTGGGCATTGTGTTCTCGATGCTGTTCATCTCCGCGGCGATACCGCAGGCTTCCATCGGGCAGACGCTGGTCACGCTGGCGGTGGCTCCACAATACTATCCGAGACGGGGCGGTGTGCCATACGCCGAGCAGCTGGGCGATGCTATCCCCTCGTGGTTGCTGGTGCAGGATAGGGAAGCGGTGCGAGCGTTCTACGAGGGGCTTGCGCCCGGCGGGTCTATCCCCTGGAGCGCGTGGGTGGTGCCGATGCTGGGGTGGACGCTGTTCGCGCTTGCGCTCACCGCGGCGCTGGGTTGTCTGGCGCGTATCCTGTCGCACCGGTGGATTGAAGAGGAGCGTGTTGCCTTTCCGCTGATGGAGCTGCCGCTGGAGATGATGGGCGCGGGCAGTGAGGGCGACCGCTTCTGGCGCAACCCTCTGCTGTGGCTGGGGTTCCTCACCCCGGGCACGATGATAGGCGTGGGGCAGATGCACTCCTATTTCCCCACCATCCCCGAAATCGGGCAGATACTCACCTGGCGTATCGGGGAGGGATGGCAGACCGCGCCGCTCAACGCCCTGCGCGATTTCGTGTTTCCGGTATGGATGCTGGTCATCGGCGTCTCCTATCTCATCAACGGCGAGGTGGCGGCGTCTATCTGGGTGTTCCACCTGCTGTATCGGGTGCAGCTGCTGGCGTTCGCATTGATGGGGTATAACGCCGCCGCTCCTGCCGGCACCACCACCTTCAACCCGATGGACTGGATACACCATACCGAGTTCGGCGCGTGCGTGGTGTTGTCGGTGAGCATGTTACTGCCGGTGTGGAGCGAGGTGAAAAAGGCATGGCGGCGTGAGCCGGATGCGCGGGTGCCGCGCGGGGCGGTGCTGGGCTTTCTGGGGGCGAACGGCGCGATGCTGGTATGGGCGATGCTTGCCGGGCGTAACGTGTTGCCTGTGTTTCTCTTCCTGCTGGTGCTGTATGCCATTGTGCTTGCGCTGGGCAGGATGGTGGCTTCGGGCGGAGTGTATCTGGTGGATAACGGCTACGTACCCGAGCGGCTGATACACGGGCTGTCGGGTAGCCTGTGGCAGAGCAACAGCGGTTTGTGGATACTGAATGCCCAGAACGCGCTGGTCGGGCGGGCGGATATGAGCTTCCTGTACTTTGCCCTCAACGACGAGAAGTTCCGACACGAGGCGCGGTTACCCCAGCGCATACATCTGGCAGGGGTGGTGCTGTCGGTGCTGGCGGCGTTGTTCGGGGCATATTTCTTCATCCTGTGGTGGTCGTATCAGTACGGGGCGGTGAACTTCGCCGCGTGGCCCCTCTCATGGAACGTGCCTCAACACCTGCAACGGCTGATGGGCGATATGGCGTCACGTCAACCGCCTTCGGGGGAGGTATGGAGCGCGACGCTGGTGGGGGCAGGCATCGGGCTGTTCCTGCTTCAGATGAATCGGCAGTTCACCTGGTGGCGTCTCTCGCCGCTGGGGTTCGTTATCGCCAGCAGTGAGAACGTAAGCGGGCAGATATGGGGAGGCGCGTTCATCGGCTGGTTGCTCTCGTCGCTGGTGAAGCGTTATGGGGGGATGCCCGTCTATCGCAAACTGCGTCCGTTCTTTCTGGGGCTGATTCTGGGCGACGTAGTGGTGTACTGCACCGTCGTGCTGCTGGAGTCGCTCATCGGTGTGCGTGGGGCAGGGTTCTGATCCCCCTCTCCCGAAGCTTCGGGAGAGGGGCCGGGGGTGAGGGTCTCTTACGTGAGCGCCATCGGCATCAGCACGCACAGGTAGTTGTCCTGGTCCACCGGACGGATAACGGCGGGGCGCAGGGATTCGGTAAGTTCCAGATGCACGCCCTCCGAGTCGATCACATTGAGCACGTCGATGAGATACCGCGCGTTGAACGCCACGGTGATGTCATCTCCCTCGCGCACTACCTCCACCTCTTCGTGCGCCTTGCCCGACTGTCCGCTTTCCGCCTCGATAATCAGGTACTCGCCGTTGGTGCTGAGGATAAGGCGGTTGCTGATGTCTCGCGCGACGAGGCTGGCGCGACGCACCGCCCGCAAAAACTCCTCGGTAGCAAGCGTCAGTCGCTTCGTGTATGCGGTTGGGATGACGCGCTGGTAAGCAGGGAACTGCCCGTCGATCAGGCGAGTGATGAGGAAAGTACGTCGCGGGTCGTCCACCGGTCGGAAGGAAGCCTGGTTCTTCCCGATTTGCACCTCTACCTCGCCTTCGTAATCGCCCACGATGCGCGCCAGTTCGTTCATCGCGCGGGCGGGTATCACCGCGGCGATGGGGGTCTCCAGCGCATTGACGCCCACAGGATGCGAGCGCACGGTCAGCCGGTGCGTGTCGGTGGCGACCATGCGCAGGGTCACGCCGTCGTACTCTACCAGCACACCTGTCAGGATGGCGCGGGTTTCTTCCGTGCTTACCGCGAAGATGGTCTGCTTGATCATCTCTTTGAGGGTGTCGGCAGGCACGGTAAAGCTGGTGGCGTCACTGACCTCCGGCAGGGAGGGGTACTCCGCCGGCGGCAACCCGAGCAGTTTGTACTCCGAACGCTCACAGAGCAGTTGCACCGCGTGGGTAGCATCGTCGCTCATCTTAACCTCCGCGTCGGGCAGAGAGGAGAGCACCTCCTGGGTGAGACGAGCGGGTACAGTCGCCTCGCCGGGCATCTCTACCGCCGCGGGCACAAAGCACTCGATGCCGATTTCAAGGTCGGTGGCGGTCAGTTTTACACCGTCCTCTTCGGCGTTGAGGTGAATGTGTTGCAGAATGGGTAGCGAGCTGCGCCCGCTCACCGCATGGGCGACTGTCTGCACGCCCTCCAGCAGTTCCTTACGGGTCGTGGTGACCTTCATGATGAACCTCCCCATGATGAGATTTGGATAATGGCTTGGACGGAACCTCGCCCTCCGGGTGGGTCGATTCGCCCCCATCCCGACCCTCCACGCGGGCGGGGAGCCTTTCCTCCCCCGTTCACGGGGGAGGTCAGGAGGGGGCATCCACGCTACATGGACGGAACCTCGTCCTCCAGCGAGAGCAGCGGTAGAGAGAACGGTTGCTCGGTGGGGCGTGTTGCCCGGAGGTGCGGGAAGCGTTCGGCGATATGATTCAGGATGCGTTCACCGAGCGGCTCCGAAACCATCGGCGATTCCACCCCGCGCCGAAGCATCTCACGCGCCTGCTCGATAGAGCGCGCCTCATACGCACAGGCGGGGCACCGAAGCAGATGCTTCTCAATGCGTTGCATCATGCTTTCGGTCAGCTCCTGGTCCATGTAGTTGCCCAGCAGTTCGCGCACTTCGGCGCACTTCATGCCTCTTCCCCCCATTCTTCGGAGAGCGCGTCGCGCAGAGCGGTTCGCGCCCGGTACAACATGCCCTTCACCGACGGCACACTGCGCCCCAGCATCTCTGCCACCTCTTTCGCGGTGAACTCTTCCACGTCGCACAGCAACAGCACCGTCTGATACTCCTCCGGCAACCGTTTCAGGGCGCGCTGCACCGCAACGCGCAGCTCTATATCAGCAGTGTCATCGCCTTGCACCGGCTCCACACCGTCCTCCAGGCGCAGTAGACGCGGCTGGCGCAGACGGTCGATACAGCAGTTTCGCGCAATGCGGAACAGCCACGCTTTGAATGTGCCCTCGGCGCGGTAGCTCATGCACCCCTCGAAGGCGCGGAGGAACACATCCGACAACACCTCCTCCGCGTCGGTGCGGTTGCCCAGCAGGCGCGTGGCATACGCCAGCACCGAGTCGGCGTAGCGCCAGAACAGCGTTTCCACTGCCTGCATGTCGCCCGCGCGGAACCGCGCGATGAGCCGTGCCTCTTCGTTCTCTCTACCGTGTTCCATAAGATACGACGTGTGGGAGGTTCAAAAAGCACCGCGGCGGGTGCAAATTCCTTGCAGATTGTAACCGCCTTTGGGCGAGGAGTCAAGGGCAACCATATTCCCGTAATGGTGCTGTGCGCCTTCGCTCGCAGACTGCCGATAATGGAAGCGTATAACACCTTTTTGTGCGAGGGCCTGGTATGAGCAGCCACGAAACGCTAACCGAACTGGTGGAGGTCTTGATCGACAAGACCCGCGATAAACGCCTGATGTGGGAGCCGGTTGGCGAGTCAGACACCTATGCGACGGTGATAGATGGTTCCTACACCCTGCGCGTCTATCGGGATGATGATGAGGTGTGTCTGGTTCTGCGTGAGATGCACTCTCCGGAGGCGATTACCCTCTTCGCGCACAACCAGATTGACCACGAGCGTCTGGAACTGCTACATCGCGTGGTGCGCGAGAACGCCCTGCGCTACGATGAGAAGATTGCGCAGGTGGTGGAGATTCTGAAAGCGTTGTAGTCTACCGCAGCACGTGGCGCAGGAAGAAGAGCAGGTTCGCAGGACGCTCCGCCAGCCGTCGGGTGAAGTAGGGATACCACGCTTCCCCGTAGGGCACGTACACGCGCATCTGGTAGCCCTGCGCAACCAGTTTCTCCTGTAGATCGCGCCGGATACCGTAGAGCATCTCGAACTCAAACCGTTGTGGGGAAATATTGTTGTCCTGTGCAAAGGCTATCGCGTCGCGGATGATGCTTTCGTCGTGCGTGGCGAGCGCAGGAGCGTTCCCGTACAACAGCAGCTTTTGCATCAGGCGTCGGTACGCGGCGTTCACCTGACTGCGTTTTGGATAGGCAATGCTCGCCGGTTCCGCATACGCGCCCTTGCATAATCTCACCGACGCCTTACAGCCGATGAGCCGCTCGATGTCCTCTTCACTGCGGTACAGGTACGCCTGGATTACGATGCCCAGGTTGGAGTAGCGGTCGTGCAAGGTGTAAAAAATGTCCAGCGTGCGTTGGGTATACTGACTGCTCTCCATATCGATCCGCACGAACCCCCCTGCATCCTGCGCACACTGCACAATGCGTTCCAGGTTGTTCCGGCAGAAATCGGTCTCGATATCCAGTCCCAGCTGGGTGAGCTTCACCGATACTTGCGTATCTAATCCTGCCTGCGCTAACATGGGCAAGACCCGCAGATACTCTCCTACTACCGCCTCTGCCATCTGCCTGTCGCGCACGCTTTCGCCGAGATAGTCGATGGAGACTTTCATCCCTCTGGACTGAAGCTGCTGGGCAACGCGGATGGCATCCTGCAGCGTTTCGCCGGCAACGAAGCGGTCAACCAGTTTACGGAACGGTCGTCCCCGGGTGATGAGGTGACGCACCGGAGGCAGGGAAGCGATTTTCAGCACAAGGGCACGAGTGAGCATTCTCTCCCTCTTGTCGGTGATGTCTACACCTACAGTATACACCATACACCCGTTTTGCCCTTACCCCCGCCCTCTTCTATCCTGCAGGATTCTTCCTCACTCCCTGCGAATTTGTTTGTGAGGTTTACAGGTGCGAGGAGGTTAAAGCAGTGGCAGAGCGTTCTGGTAACCGCTTGACGCGACGCGAGTTTTTGCGTGAGGGCGCTGTGGTGGCAGCGAACCTGGCGCTGAGCACACTGGCGCACACTGGTGCAGCACAGGACCAGCCTCCGCCGCGCAAACTCAAGCAGGATGTGACGTGGGGCATCATCGGTCGGTTGCCGCTGGCGCAGGCGATTGCCGAACTCAAGCGCATCGGCTTTCAGGGGGTGGAGATGGCTCCGCGCCAGGCGTGGGACGAAATTCGCGCCGCCGGACTGCGCATCGTGACTATGGTAGGACACGCTTCGCTCACTGACGGACTGAACCGTAAGGAGAACCACAACCGTATCGAGGATGAACTGAAACGCAACATCGACCTCGCCGCGCAATACGACATCCCCGTGCTGATATGCTTCTCCGGCAACCGACGGGGCATCTCGGACGAGGAAGGTATCCAGAACTGTGTAGAGGGTCTGAAGCGCGTCGCGCCCTACGCGGAGCAGAAAGGCGTCACGCTCGCCATGGAACTGCTCAACAGCAAGGTAGACCACCCCGACTACCAGTGTGACCACACCTGGTGGGGTGTGGAGGTGTGCAAGCGGGTGAATTCGCCTCGCGTGAAGCTCCTGTACGACATCTACCACATGCAGATTATGGAAGGTGACCTCATCCGTACCATCCGTGCGAACATCCAGTACATCGCCCACTTCCATACGGCGGGTAACCCCGGGCGACGCGACCCTGACGAAACGCAGGAAATCTACTATCCTGCCGTCATGCGTGCCATCAAGGAGACCAAATACGACGGCTTCATTGGGCATGAGTTCGGTCCCAAAGGCGACCCCATCGAGGCTCTGCGCAAAGCATATCAGATTTGCGATGTGTGAGGATGAAGACCTCTTCTTTTCCACGCTGGCGACGGGAGAATAACCGTTACTCCATCGCCAGCGCACATTACTCGCTCGCTCTGAGTGCGACAGATGGCTCCATCCTCGCGATAGCTGTTCGCGGCACGGACAAACCGATTCTTCGCAGCGGAGAACAGGGGCTGTGGCATCTCCGCTTTCGTAACGGCAAAACCCTTTCCGCAGCAGGTATCCGCCCGCAGGCGCAGATACGGGACAATACCCTGCTCCTGCACTATGACCACCCGCAAGCCTCTGTGGCGGTGCAGGTTATCGCACATGCAGACCATGTCGACTGGGTGGGCGAAGTCGCCCCGCATATCGACACAGTGCTCGACTTTGCTCTGCCCGCTCGCCTGCGGTTTAACCCCGCACAGCTGGTTCGCCTAGTGTGCCCGATGGACGGCAATCAGTCGGTTGGCATGGCGTGTCGTGGTAGTTTCTTCCAGCAACAGCCGGAGGACAATCCATCCGCGTGGCATCCGGTGATGGCCGGGACAGAAGGTTATACCCGCCTTTTCGGGGGCGCGCTGGACATGCGTCCGGACAACGACCCTCCGGTAGAGGTATTTCCATCTCCAGAAGCAATCCGCTGGCTTCCCGAGAGAGCCATCCCGGCTATCACCGGAGCGCGCGCCATTGCCAACCGTCCTTCTCCGCGCAATCAGCTCGATGTGGTTCTGGTGGATTCACCGAACGGATGCTATTTCGGGGCGCGCAGGCTGGGTGCGGGATACCTCTGGCGTGTTGGCGGGCGGGTGGAATCGGCGCAAAAGGCTCTGGTGCGCACGCTGGTAACGGGGGTGCTGGAAAAGCTGGGAACACAAGGACGTGCAGGAATCATCGTGCTTCCCAATGCCCCACGCAGCGGCGGCTGGGCAGCCGTCACCGTCAACGAGTGGCGTCAGAGCCTCTCCGAACTGGAAACAGCTACCGGCGGACGCATCCGGTGTGAAGAAATCCACAGCGTTGCTGAGCTACATCAGGCTTGTCGCGAGGGAACACATATTGCCATCATCAATCCGTACGGCGAGTGGCTTCCTGTGCTTCCAAAGGACGGGGTAGCAGAGACTCTGGAGGCGGTGCAACGCTTCGTCCGGAACGGTGGACACTGGTTTGAGGTGGGCGGTTATCCCTTCTTTTACGCCCTGCAGCCCGCACAGTACTTTTCCATGCGCGTAAGCTATCCCCCCGCCTTCGCCGACTTCCTGCACTGGGAGACGCGCGCCGGCAACATTGCGCTTTATCGCGTGCAGCCGCGCAAATGGAAGCCGTGGGACAGGCAACACCTGTTCGTTCCGGGCTGGCTGGCATGGGGAGGCGACGAGAACGGCGGCTATACCGAACGCTCATTCGGCACATACGTGCCTCCCGGTACCCGCTGGCGCGCTCCGACGGTCAGGCTCACCGTCGGCAAAACGGCACAGGATGCGCTGAAACTCTATGCAGAAGCAAACGGCATCCAGCGTCGCCTGGTGCAGAAAATGCCCCGCACCTTGCTGGAACGTTTCAAACGGGCGGTGCTCGTTTACTACGGGGGAAATGCCCGGGAGAAGATGCAATTCCTGCGCCTGCTGCCTGTACCCAGTCTGATACACTTCGCGGACTATCTGAAAGGCGGTTTTGACAAGGAGTACCCCGACCACCTCCCCCCGCACCCGCATTTCGGTACCATGCAGGAGCTGCTGACCTTCGTGCGAGAAGCCAGGCGGACAGGTCATCTGGTCATGCCCTATACCAACCCCACATGGTGGTGCGACAACCCAAGAGGTCCCACTTTCCAGCGCGAAGGGGAAGCGCCGCTTGTACGCACACTGGACGGTCAGATTTCCCGCGAGCGATACGGACAGAACGAGGGATACACAATCTGCTTCTGGCATCCGGCGGTGCAGGAAGCTAACCGGCGTACACGCCGCCAGTTTCGCGAGGAGATACCCGTAGACATTCTGTTCCAGGACCAGTGCGGTGCACGCGGCTGGCTTTACGACACCAACCCTGCATCCCCTGCTCCGCACGCCTATACCGAGGGACTGCTCAGCATGGTTGCCGAGGACAGCGCGAAGATGCCGCTCTCCACGGAAAGCGGCTGGGACCGGGTAGCGGAATACGAGGTGCAGCTGTGTGGTATGGCGTGGTCATTGATACCGACGGAGTATGCTCCCGACTGGCGTGTGCTGCTGCGTGAGCAGTTGCCGCCGCATGTATGGGAGATTTTCCCCCTCGCCCAGCTTCTGGTACACGACAAGGCGGCGATGGTCATGCACGACCTGGGGCAGTTCGTCACCAACCGCGAGGTGCTGGCGTGGGTATTAGGTTTGGGTTTCGGACTCAGCGCACGGGTACACGCGCCCGCCCTTGCACAGGACACGGTTCGGGAATGGCTGCGCTGGCTCAGCCGTTTACAACAATCGGTGTGCGCCCGCTACATCGGTGAGCCTCTGCGCCGCTTTCAGCATGAGCGAACAGGCAACGGAGACGGCATCCTGCGCGCGGACTACGGCAGGGTGCAGGTGGTGGCAAACCTGAATCCGCGTTCTCAAGAGGTCAACGTGGGACGACAGAAGGTACACCTTACGCCCTTCGGTTTCTACGCCTCCGGCGAGGGGATGCTGGCGGCGAACCTGCATCGAGCCGGTGGGCGCGAGTTCGGTGACGAAGGGATTTCCTTCGTGCTGGAAACGGCGAAGCAGCCCGAGGTGTGGGTCTACGCCCATGCAGGCGAGGAACTCGCCGTCCCCTTGCCCGTCGTTCCTGCGCGGCGGGTCAAACTTCGCTGGGATAATAACGCGCTCACCGAAGCAGAGATTCGGCAGGGTGTGCTCTTCTTCACTTTGCCGCCAACCCCGGTTACCGAAAGCGTTCGTCGTGTGTGGCACGCAAGAATCTCAGCATGGACGGAGTAAGCAGAAAATGCGCTGGTTGAGCAAAACGGTATGGCTCGTGGGCTGGTTTACCCTCTTCTGTACGGTAGAGGCGCAAAGCGTGAAATCGCCTTACATCGAGGTCAGTTATCGTGGCACCAGCGGTGTGGAAGTTAAGTTTGCAGGGGTCAGCGTGCTTCGCGAAACCTCCCTGCAATCCGCCGCACCTGACTGGAGTACTGCGTACTACTCCAGCGGAGGCACTGCCCCGCGCGTGCGAGTGGTAGCATCCGAACGGCGCATCGTGGCGGAACACAGCAAGCTGGACTCTCCCTTTACCGCCACCGAGGAGTGGCGTCTACTGGACGACAATACTCTTCAAGTCACTTTGCGTTGCGCCATCACGCAGGATGTGCCCGCCATCGCCGAGTACTGCGTGGGTTACCTGCGAGCGCAACCGCTGGTCGGTGCAACATATACCGCCGAAACCTCGAACGGCGTCGCTAGCGGCACCATTCCCGCGGCGGCGAGGGCGGCGGACGTGGACGGCAGCACCTTTGCCCGTGCCTTCCGCAAACTGAGCCTGCAGACCCGCTTTGGCACGCTGGAAATTACCGCCGAAGGCGATAACCCCGACATCATCCTGTTCGATGGACGCAGAAACCCGCAGGGCTGGGCGCGAGAGGCTCCGACCCTGTGGCTGGGCTACCTGCAGTTTCCCCTGCAAAAGGGGTTGCCCATCACCCTGCGCGTCACGATACACTTCACCCCCATCGAGCGGGCGCAGCCCATCGAGCGGGTTGCCGTTGCTACCCGAATCGTGCCGATGAGAGAGGCGGTTGGCGCGGAGGTGCGCCCTGTGCTTCTGGTGCCTCAACCCAGGCAGGTGCAGTGGCGCGAAGGGTACCTGCTCCTTAACAAGCATACTCGCGTGTTCGCAATGGATAAAGCGAGCCTCCCTGCTGCACAATCTTTCGTCGATATGCTGCGAGACCGGTACGGACTAACCCTGCGTGTGAGCACAGGAACGCCCTCGCGCAAGCACAACGCGGTGCTGTTTGGGCTGAGACCTCACCTCTCCCGGCTTCCCAGGGCATGGCAAGCCCTGCTTCAGGTGCCTGCACAGGCGGAAGGCTACTCCTTGCTGGTGGGAGCGACGGCGGCAGTGGTTATCGGCAACGACACACGAGGGGTGTTCTACGGTTCGCAAACGCTACAGCAATGCCTGCAAGCCCGTTCAGAAGGCGCTGCGCTGAAGAGGGTGTCGGTCGTGGACTACCCGTCCCTGAAGTTTCGTGGTGCACACCTCTTCCTCGGTAACAACGCTTTGCCGTTTCACAAGAAGCTGATTGAACGCATCTTCTCGCATCTGAAACTCAATAGCCTGGTACTGGAGAGCGAGTACACCCGCTGGGATAGCGCGCCCGAAATCGCGGTGGATTTCTCGGTGGATAAGCGCGACCTGCAGCAGGTAATAGCCTTCGCCCGACGGTATCAGATGGAGGTTATCCCGCTGGTGCAGTCGATGGGACATTCGGAGTGGATATTCCGCAACGGACAAAACAGAGACATCGCGGAAGACCCGGAAAACCCTCGCGCCTACTGCCCGCTAAACCCACGCACTTACGAGTTCATTGACGCCATCTACGACGAGGCTACCAGCCTCTTCCAGCCGCGCTTCTTCCATATCGGGCATGACGAGGTAGCGATGTTCGGTCGTTTCCCATACCACGAGCAGTGCAAGCAGCGCGGGCTAACGCAACTCTTCGTGGATGACGTGCTGCACCATTACAACCGTTTCAAACAGCGTAACATCCGCACGATGATGTGGGGCGATATGCTGCTGCATCGCACCGAGTCGGCGGACAGCGCAGCGTTCGCAGAAAGCCCAGAGGAAGCGCAACGTCGGCGCGAAATGCTTCCCAAAGAGATTATCATCTGCGACTGGCACTACCAGCCCCGCCCTCCGGAAGAGTTCGTGCAGAAGAACCTGCGCGTCTTGCAGGAGGCAGGGTTCGAGGTGATAGCCACCACGTGGTACGCGCCGATGAATATCTATAACTTCGCGAAAGCGGCTCAGCAGGCTGGCATCCTGGGGTTGTTACAGAGTACGTGGGCAGGGTTTAACATCAGCGAGGCGGTGCTCAAACCGGCGTTCCACCAGTTCTCGGCGTTTGTGCTGGCGGCGGAATACGCCTGGAGTAACAATAGCCCGCCTCCTGACGCCCTCCCCTACTCCCCGGACGACCTGTTCCTAGACCTGTACGAGCGGCGGCGTTTAACCGCCCATCCTCGCCCCGGCTTCGCGCTGGACATTTCAGAGGCGATGAATATCACCGCAGCGCAAACCGATGCCAGCGGCTGGCTCGGTCTCGGCGCGGAGCACGACCTGCGCAATCTGCCACGCGGTGAACAGTCACTGGGGGGCGTGCGGTTTCGACTATCAACGGACCCCGCGAAACCGTCGGCGGTGGTGCTCGCCGGCAACATGTTGCCCACGAAGCCGCTACCCCGCATGGTGCATTTTCCCGTCGGACGGAGGGCATCCACACTCTACTTTCTGCACGCCACAGGCTGGCAAGTGGACAGAAACCGGCTCGTGGGCAACTACCGCATCCTCTATGCGGACAACACCAGCGAGACCATTCCGCTGGAGTACGGTGTGAACATCTGCGCGTGGGACGACACGTCTCCCGCCTACTTTGCCAAAGTGGTATGGCGTAGCCAGACCGCCGACGGCACGCCGGTTGCGCTGCGTGCGCTGTGCTGGGACAATCCCCACCCGCAAAAGACTATCACCGCCGTCGAGTTCAGCGTTGTCGACGAGATGGCAGCGCCGATGCTGTTCGCGGTAACAGGGGTGAAGTGATATGGACATCAACAGTGCCCTCCGCGAAAGTGCGGAGCAATCGATACGATTTGCGTTGCATTGCCTGACGCCGTGCGAAGGTCACCTGCGGGCAACGTCCACCTTCGTCAACCCGCAAGGCGAACCGCAGATGTGGCACGATTTCGGACCGCTGGAAGGACCCGGCTGGGCGGCGAACAGTCTGGGCGGAGCGTCGGTACTGCTGTGCTATGGCAAAGCCTTTGGGCGCGAGGATTGTATCCGCGCAGGCAACGCGCTGATCGAACATACCCTTGCCCACTTCGTGGACGCGCATGGGCGACTGCAGTGGTTGTACCGTGATGTGCGTACCGGCGCGCTTTACCTGAATTTCAAACACAATCGGGACTGGTTCTGCCCCGGCAGCGTGGCGCGGGTGGTGATTCAGATGCTGGAATGCGCCGAGCGTACAAACGCCCCCTCGCTGCAAAAGCGGCTCATTGCCTGCGCTCATACTACCGCCCACTGGCTTACCGCTATCACTCCCACCCTGCCTAACGGCTGGTTTCCGCGGCGGATCACCCCACAGGGCGAGCCCTATCCTCATGCTGCGGAAGGTGGCAACGACCCCATCTTCGCCGAAAGCGGCGACGGCACGCATCTGCTGTGGATGTGGACGGAACTGATGCGCAAAGGGCTGGGAAATTACCGCTCGCATCTGCAGCATGGGATAGAGGCGTTTCGGAAAGCGGGAGGGTTCTACGGCAGCGTCAATCACGACACCTACGACAAGCAGGAGAACGTCGCGTACGCCATCGCCTTCCGTACTTTCGTACGCGCCGCCGACCTGCTGGGCGAGCCGCCGCTGAAAGAGTACGCTCTGCAGAAGATACTGCCCGGGCTGGAGCGATTCGTCATGCAGGAAGACCGCAACGGCGTGGCGACAAAGGGGTTGCTGTACATGGAAGACAGCTGGGATACCGCTTACCTGTGGGAAAATGCCGAAGCGGCGATAGCCTGCCTGGAGGCATACCGGCTAACGGGCGAGCAACGCTATGAACAGCGCGCGCTGGACATCCTGCTCGCCATCTCCAAACACCACTACGGCGAACATGGCTTCCTGACCGAAGGCGTGGACTGGAACAACCATGTGGGCAAACAGCACCATATCGGGCAGGCAGAGTACGGCGCCATCGCCTACACCGAACCCATGTTGAATAATCTGTATCACGTGGAGGCATACTGCGTGTGGAGAGAGCGATGAGATAATCCCTCTCTGCTCAGCCAACCGTTGTGTTATAATAGACCTTAGCAGAAACATATCTTACTGATGCGGGGTGCCGAAATGGCGGAGCGTTATCGCAATTTTCATGAACGTATCTCCATAGACCCAAAGATATACCACGGACAAGCGTGCATCAGAGGCACTCGTATCCCAGTCCACCAGATAGTGCGGATGCTGGCTAACGGTGACTCCATCGAGGACCTGCTGCAGGAATATCCCTCTTTGGAAAAGGAGGATATTCTCGCTGCCTTACAGTACGCCGCAGACCTTGCCGAGGAAGATGTCATCTCGCTGGAGCCCGTGGAGACCTGATGCGTGGACGCGACACGGTACTGCGCTGGTGGCATCCGATCGAATAGATTCTCCACCGTAATTTACACCACCCCCTCTGGTTCCCATTCACCATCTGTCTCTGACTGCCAGCCGTACTTGCCTATCAAAGGCACGAACACACAGTAACCATGTTCCGACACATGCACGTTCCCTTGTTCGTCCTTCTCCGCGACCGTGAGCACCTGCTCGTAACGGTGTCCCACAGGGATCACCAGCCTGCCACCCGAAGCCAGCTGCTCTATGAGCGGTTGAGGGATAAAGGGCGCGCCTGCGGTGACGATAATGCCGTCGTATGGCGCGAGCGGTGGATACCCCTCCGTGCCATCTCCGACCACGAAGGTAATGTTCCGATAGCCCAGCGACTCCAGCACCTCGCGCGCACGCTGTGAAAGCGTCTCCTCGCGCTCGATAGTCACCACCTCGTTCGCCAGCTCCGCCAGGATCGCCGCCTGATAGCCGCTTCCTGTGCCGATTTCCAGCACCCGATGCGAGGGGGCGGGGTCCAGCAACTCGGTCATCAGCCCCACCATATAGGGCTGTGAGATGGTTTGCCCCTCGCCGATGGGTAGCGCGTGGTCGGAATAGGCATCGTAAACTCTTTCTGGAGGCACGAACAGATGCCTGGGTACTTTACGCATGGCATCCAGCACGCGCGGGTTCGTAATGCCCCGCGCCTCCAGCTGGTAACGCACCATGCGCTCTCGCGCTGTCTGGTCGTTATAGTGGTGGTCAAAGAACGACACCTAAGCTACCCTCATGCGGGCGCGTTGCATGTGGCACAACCTCCGGTAAGGGGCGGTAAGCCGTTTCCACTCCTGCAACGCCTGTGCCACTGTTTCTCTCGGATAAGGCGGTGTACCGCTACGGTCATAAGGCTGGAACTTGCCGCCGTTTGCAATCATTACCTGCTTCCATAATACACAGCCGTCCAGCCCTCTCTTGACGTTCAGTAGTCGCCACACCACCTCCTGCGCCGCACGCGCCCGCGCCATATCTCCCTTCTGATAATAGTACCCGACTGCCCATAACACCTCGGGATAGGCGGAGCATCCACCGCCGATAACCCCACACGCGCCCAGTTCCAGCGCGCGCAGGTAGAACGCTTCATCGCCCGCTATCAACGCAAAGCCCGTGCCGCGCACCACGTCCGCAATGGGCGCAAAGACCTCCTCCTTACTGGTAGACAGTTTTAATCCCGCAATGCGAGGCAGGGAGACCAGTCGGCGCATCAGCTCGGGGGTGAGCTGGTATGCGGGGTCTGTGCCACCCGGCTGATACAGCACCAGCGGCAGGTGCGTCGCATCGTGCACCGTTTTATAGTACTGCCACACGACCTCCGCAGGCGGTTGCTCATCCGCAGGCAGCATATCGGGTATCACCAGCACTGCCGCGTCCGCGCCCGCTTTTTGCGCGTAGTTGACCAGCTCGATGCTCTGCTCGGTATAGCGAAGCGGGTCGGGACGTTCCCCACGGTTCCTGCCAAGGCACTCCCCCATCGCGCCGATTAACACACCCAGATTGCGCTCGCGACAGGCGGGGACGAGTACATCGGTGAACCGTTTCGCCTCCTCCATCGTGAACGAATGCCACTTGCCCATCCCGCTGCGCCCAAAGATGGAGCGCACCGCGCCCGTGTCCGCCAGGTAATCCACCATCCCGCGCGTTCCCGCAAAATCCAGCTGCCCGGAGGCGTCTACCGGGGTCCAGAACGGCACGATAACACCCGTGAGGAAATCGTAAGGTCTCTGCTCGCTCATTGGCTTACCCTCCCAGTAGTTGCATTCCGCATCAGAATGGGGATTCCTGCCTCTGAACAAAACCCTGCCTTCGCAAGGATTTTTCAAAATCGCTGCAAAAATCTCTTGACAGGTTTGGCATAGCAAGATATAATCAAAAACACTGATTAAGCGCAAAACCGTAAGGCGGCGCCGCCATGGGAGTTGCAGAGAACTTCAATCAGGCGAAGGCAAAGAAACGCAAAGGTAGACGCCCCAGCGGGCGTGTGACAATGCAGACTATTGCCGCGCGGGTGGGTGTATCGCAGGCGACCGTTTCGTATGTGCTGAACAACAAAGCGGGCGCGCGTGTGAGTGCGCCTGTTCGCGCCGAAATCCTGCGAATCGCCCGCGAACTGAACTACTACCCCAATGAAGCCGCGCGCCGTCTGGCAGGGATGCGCAGTCGCACACTGGGCATCCTCCAGCTCTACGTGAGGCACTCCGTGCTGGCAGGCTGGTGGTCTTCGGAGGTGATGCGTGGTATCGCCGATACCGGCTTCGCCCATGGCTACCACCTGATGATTTACGCGATGAGCGAGGACGTGCGTGAGATGTGCCTCAACGCTGTATACAGCGGACGGCTGGAGGGCTTGATTATCCTCGCACCGTACAAGGATGAACCCCTTCTCAAGGAACTGAGCGACGCCAATATTCCTCTTGCTGCCGTTGGAGCACAGCAGGTATTCGGCGAGAAGATGGTCGCTGTCGATGCGGATAATGAAATGGGTGGTTACCTTGCTACCAGGCACCTGATAGAACAGGGGCACCGGCGTATCGCGCACCTGCATGGCGCGCTGAACATTCCTAACGCCTGTGACCGCCTGCAGGGATTCCGCCGGGCGATGGAAGAGGCGGGGCTGCCGATACTGCCCGAGCTGGTGCGCGAGAGCGGCTTTCTGGAGCAGAGGTCTTACGAAATCACTCAGGAGCTGCTGCAGATGCCGGAGCCACCGACCGCCATCTTCGCAGCGAATGACGTATCAGCGGTGGGAGCGCTGCGCGCGGTGAAGGACGCGGGACGGCGTGTGCCGGACGACGTGGCAATCATCGGCTACGACGGCACGCCTTTTACTCAGCTGACCGAGCCACCACTGAGCACGGTGGAACAGCCTGCCTCGGAGATGGGACGCACGGCGGCGGGATTACTGATAGAGATTATCGAAGGGCGCACACCTGACGAGCGTGTGGTGAAACTGCCGGTGCGCCTGGCGATACGCGGTTCCAGCTGCGCTGCGTCTCGTTGAGTTGAACGATATGTCGTGCTGAGCGTTAGCGGAGCATCTCAGCTTTTTGTCATACTGAACGCAGTTCTGCTCAGAATAGCAAGCGTTTCAGGATGATAATCGCGTTTGGTGTCATGCGGAGCACTCCGCCATCTTGATTATTTGGATGCAGGCGAGATAGAGCCCACGATCAAAATCATGGGCTATGAGCAGAGCGAAATCCGCCTGCGCGGATTAAACAACCTGTGAAGACAGGTTTGTCATCATCATAGCCCACCATTTCAATGGTGGGGAGACTTTGGATACGCTTGTCAGTCGACTTTGTCATGCCGAACGCAAGCGAAGCATCGTAGGGTGGCGAAAAACAAAACTTTTCGCTTTGCTCAAAAAAGCTATTGACACGCTTACTTAGCATTGTTACAATAAACGGTAGCAAGCACGAGTGGTGCTAGCTATAAATTAACCTAAATAACATCTCTAGAAGGAGGTAACACGAACCATGAAACACCGTGCATTTACGCTGATTGAGCTGCTGGTAGTTATCGCGATTATCGCGATACTGGCAGCCATTCTGTTCCCTGTGTTCGCGCAAGCGCGGGAGAAAGCGCGCGCGGCATCGTGTCTGAGCAACCTGAAGCAGATTGGGCTAGGCGCGCTGATGTACGCACAAGACTACGACGAGACATACGTGGGCTCGTACAGCTACCCGAACACCTGGGGTAACTGCCCTCGCTTCACGTGGATGGACCTCATCTACCCCTACGTGAAGAACCAACAGCTTTTTGCCTGCCCAAGCAACAACCGCATCTTCGCACACGATGGTACGCGTCTGAACTGCGGACCTATAGCATCCATGTACGGCACGCCGCTTGGACAAGAGCTGGGAACGTCCGTCCGTCCATGGCGAGTAGGCTACCTCATCAATGAAGGCTACAACGACGCCAACCAGTTCTGCAGCAGGTGCGACTGTAACACAGGGCTGAACTGCTATCACGGTGTGGTGAGCTACTCCGTCTACATCCCAGCAATCGATGACACTGTGATGGACGTCGGCGCAACACTGGCGTCAATTGAGGACGTAGCGAACACGATTGCCATAGCAGACGGCGACCCCAACTGTCCACAAACAGGCAATCCTTCAGGCACGGCAGCGATGTTCCGCTTCCCGCGCGATACCGACGTGGAGTTTGACACTTACGGCAACGACTACCGCGGCAGCGGATGCTACATCGGTGGAGAGAAGACCGGGCGCGTCGCGAAAAAGCACAACAGCGGGGCGAACTACGTGTTTGCAGATGGCCACGTAAAGTATGCACGTAAGACCACCCCGAACATGTGGACCCGCTACCAGGACTAGCAACTTATGAGGGTAGCCCCTGCGAATGCAGGGGCTACCGCTCTATTGCGTGGAGGAGGCTGGAATGAAGAGCAACCAGATTAAACCGTGGCACATCATCCTGTTTACAGTGGCGATTATTCTGGTACTGTGGCAAGTATTTGGTTACGTCAGGGAACAGCAAAAGCAGCGCAACGCCACATACCAGGCAGGACAGGGGCCGAACATCACCCCTTATACTCCTCCCCAGTTCCAGAACATTCGGCAGCGAATGGAACAGGAAAAGTGAGCCAAGCAGGAACAGGAAAAAAAGCCTTGTTCATTGGGGGAGCAGCTATCGCTCTACTTCTCATGGCGTGGTTGGGATACGGACTGTACGTCTACTGGCGTAACCCTGTGCCCACGTTCGAATTGCCGCCTGCTCCTCCTGCTTTACCTAACAATGCCTACCCCCAAATTATAGAATGTGCTGCCCAGATCCGAGAAGCCGGCAAGCTGGCTGCGATGGAACAGCTTCCCAATTACGGTACCCTGCAGCAGAAACAGGAGGTCATCGAAGCTAACAGGACTCTGCTCCAAAAAATTCGCAGCATCTTGCCCAAACCTGCTCAGGTGATCCATCTGGAGTACCAAACTGGCGACCCCACAATGGATAATTACCGCAATATTGCCCGTCTGTTCGTTGCTGAGGCGAAACTGTACGAACAACAGGGCAAATATGGACACGCATTGTCCTCCTACCTGGATGGCTTCACATTCTTAGAAAAGGTACTGAACGGTGGGAACGTACTCCAGCTGACATATCACTTTATGGGAAGCATACCCCTGTTTCAATCTGCACATTCTCTACTGCCTAAACTCAGTGCTCAAGAAGCATTAGAAGGTGCTCGGCGTCTGGAGCAACTAATAGCAAACGAATATCCCCTTTCCACTCTTCTTGCCCAAGATTTTCGCAGCTGGCTCACCGGATGGCAACGCATAGTACGTGGCCAATCCATGCGAGGCTTTCGGCTAGACCTGCCGAAGTCGGATCTAGAACGCGATATTCTCTATATGCCTAAGCAACCCTTATCTAAAGCGGCGCAACAGTATGCACAGATGTGGCTAGACCAGGCAAAACTTCCCTTCCCAGAACAACGAGTGATAGAATATCCGCCTGCGTTACAGCAACTGGGGCGCGACCTCGTTGTGCGCATGCCTGATGACATTGCTCTTCAAGTAGCCCGCTACACTTACGTGCGTACGCGCCTGCGGTTACTCTACACGGCGCTACGTCTGGAGGCATACCGTAAAGCGCGAGGACGTTATCCCGCCTCGCTGAAAGATTTAGGCAACAGCCCGTACTTCATTGACCCGTTCTCCAATAAGCCCTTCGTCTACCGTCCGCAGGGCAATGGCTACGTGCTATACAGCCTCGGACCAAACAGTATAGATGATGGTGGTACACCCTTCCCCGAAGGCAAATTGAACAGGGCACAGCCCGGCGACATCGGCCTCGTACCGAACTTCCCCAGCCGCCCGTCCTGAGGGAACCTGTTTCATTTGCGGGGTGTCTAAAGGTACAGACATAATCGAGGAGGTGCATACCGTGAAACGCCAAGCCTTCTCCCTGACGGAAGTACTGCTGGCTACAACAGTTATCGCTGTCGTTGCGAGTGTACTGGCGCCTGCGCTTCCCGAGGTTCGTCCGAGACCTGTTCCCCGCCCCAGTCGCTGCCAAACCAATCTGAAGCAGCTATGGGTTGCTATGCGCCTTTATGCACAGGATTACGATGAGACGTGGGTAGGTGCTTACGCCTACCCGAACACCTGGGGACAGTGCCCTATGTTCACGTGGGCAGACCTGATTTACCCCTACCTGTACACCACGCGCTATTTCGCGTGCCCTGACCTGCCTCAGCGGGTACTGGTGAGAGAAAGTGGACGTTCGCATTGCCCACCTATTGCCAGCCTCTACGGGGTGCCTTTGGGGCAAGAACCGGGCACACCGCTCAATCCCTTGCCGTTTGGTTACCTTTTCAACGAGAGCTACAACTACTACAACCAGTTCTGCAACCGATGTGTTTGCTATGAGGGCTTAGACTGTTACCACGGGATGACGCACCACAGCTACTATGACCCCTACTATAACGACACTACTATGGACGTTGGCGTTAAGCTATCAGATGTCGAGGACCCCACTAACACCATTGTGATAGCAGATGCCAACCCGAATTGCGACCGCTCTATCCTCGCTTCCGCCATCGCCTCATTCTATTCATATCCACGCGACGCGGACGTAGAGTACGACCCCTACGGCAACAGTTACGTCGGGGTCGGTTGCTACATCGGCGGCAGAAAAATGGGGCGCGTAGACAAACGACATCGCGAGGGGGCGAATTTTCTGTTCGTTGATGGGCATACACGCTGGCTGTATCAGACCGCGCCGAATATGTGGACGCGCTACGCAGATTGAAAGCAGACAAACCCCAGCATGAGCTGATATACTATTACCGAAAACCCTGTTATCAGGAGAACAGAGGCTCATGCTGGATATCCGTCTCATCCGCGAGCAACCCGATTTCGTTAAAGAGGGTCTGCAGAAGGTGGGCGCAGACCCTGCGCTCATCGACGAGATACTGCAGCTGGACGCGCGCCGCCGAGAACTGCTCTCCCAAGTGGAGGCTCTGCGGGCAGAGCGTAACGCGGTCTCGAAAGAAATCCCTAAAATCAAGGACCCTGACGAGCGCAACGCCCGAATCGTCCAGATGCGTCAGGTGGGCGAACAGATTACGCAGCTGGAGAAAGAGCTGGAAGAGGTAGAACAGACCTTCCACGCACGGATGCTGGAAGTGCCCAACCTCCCCCACCCCAGCGTGCCCGTCGGCAAGGACGAGAGCGAGAACGTGGTGGTCAAGACCGAAGGCGAGCTACCCCGATTCGACTTCACCCCTAAACCGCACTGGGAGCTGGGCGAGCAACTGGGCATCCTGGACTTCGAGCGGGGGATCAAGATAAGCGGTTCGCGGTTTTACATCCTCAAGCAGGCGGGAGCCGCGCTACAGCGTGCACTCATCACGTGGATGCTGGACCTGCATACCCGCCAGCATGGCTACACAGAGGTCTATCCGCCCTATCTCGTCAAGTCGGAGTGTCTGTATGGCACGGGCAACCTGCCCAAGTTCGGCGACAACCTGTACCACGACGCGGAGGAGGATTTCTGGCTTATCCCGACGGCGGAAGTGCCCGTGACTAACCTGCACCGCGAGGAGATACTGGAAAAGGAGCAGTTACCGATTTACTACGTGGCGTACACCGCCTGCTTCCGCAGGGAGAAGATGTCCGCCGGGCGCGATGTGCGCGGAATCAAGCGCGGACACCAGTTCGACAAGGTGGAGCTGGTGAAGTTCGTGGAACCGCACACCTCTGATGAGGAGCTGATGAAGCTCATTGAGGACGCTTCCGACGTGTGCCGCCAGTTGAAACTGCCCTTCCGGTGGGTGCAGATGTGCACGGGCGACCTGAGCTTTGTCGCCGCGATGAAGTACGACATCGAGGTCTGGGCGGCGGGCTGTCAGGAGTGGCTGGAGGTGAGCTCCTGTTCCAACTTCCGCGACTTTCAGGCGCGGCGGGCGAACATCCGCTACCGTCCCGCACCCGGCGCAAAGCCCGAGTACGTGCATACGCTCAACGGCTCTGGGCTTGCCCTGCCCCGCCTGATGATTGCGGTCATCGAAAACTACCAGCAGCCCGACGGAACCATTCGGATACCTGATGTGCTGCGCCCCTACCTGCACGGCGCCACGCGCATCGGGGTAGACGGGAATCTGGAGTAAAGCGGTGCAGGTATTCTGAGCCAAAAGGCGTTCTTGTCCATTTTGTCATGCTGAGCGTCAGCGAAGCATCTCTTTGTAGCGATGGAAAGAGATTCTTCGCTTGCGCTCAGAATGACATCTTTGCGTGTTTTTTGTCATACTACCCCTATCACGGCTAAAGCCGTTCCCCCACAAACCAAGCGCCTGCCTGTGCAGGGCTCGCCTAGCCAGCGAAGGCTGGCTTCGTCTGTCAGGAAACGGCTTTAGCCATAAGGCTTCCCAATCTGGCGAAGTCGGTTCGGCAGAAGCCTCACCCTCCCATGCTGGCATTGGAGGGTCGCGCTCCGTCGCGACCACACACCGAACCGCTCGGCAGGAGCCTCGAACCGCTTACCCTACCTTTACCGTCACCAGCCCAAACGCGGGTATCTGCACGCTCAGCACATCACCGTTCATGCGGGCGGTGTTGGTCGTTAACGGCTGCTCCAGAATGTCCGTCTCCACCGCCAGCGAGTTCGGTCGTGCCAGCGCACTGCTCAGCCTCACCTCCGCCGTGGTCGCTTTGCCTTCCACCTCGTACAGACGCAGAATCAGCGCGTCCGAGTCCTCCGCTTTCTTCATACCGCTCAGCATCACGTTGGGCGTCAGCACCTCCGCAAACGCCTGAGAAGGGGGCAGTTCACCCTCGTGCACATCGGTACTCACCACGTTGAAGGGCAGGTTAAAGTCATAGCCGGCGCGTGCGGAATGCGCAGGCGTCCACCCCTCGCCAAAGGGAACCAGCGCGAAGCGGAAGGTGTGATGCCCCAGCTCCGGCAACGGGTCGGGGTCATACGAGCTGCGCAGAAGCGTCATGCCCAGCGTGCTACCGCACACGCTATGCGCGTACACGCGGTCGTTCACCAGCACCACGCCCACCGGTTTGCCCGTCTCGGAGTGCACCCCAGACAGGTCTACCCATTTCTGCGCAGGCATATCCATCGGATACATCGCAATGCCCTGCCCGCCCACGTGCTTGAAGGTCTCCGACGGCTCTGCATAGCCGACGGTAGGACGTTCCACCCATCCGTTGGGGCATTCCATCCGGCACTTCGGCTCCTCTATCGCCAGCGGGAACTGCACGCGCAATGCAGGCACACCTACCTCCGGCGATCCTCGCTCCAGCCAGTCCACATCCAGTGTAAACTCCACCCGTGGCACGCCCGCAGCAAGGCTGATGGTCAGCGTGAGTCGACTATCGTTGAAGCGGTGGTGAGCCTGCACGCTGGCGAGGTAGGGTCCGTTGTGAGGAAACGACAGGGTAGCTCCCTCCGTAAAAGGCACATAGTCTTTGATTTGCCCCAGCACCCACGCGGTCATGCCGTGAGGCGCTTCCAGAAGATACTCCAGCAACCCGATGCGCTCTCCGGCAGGAACCAGTTCTGCGCCTGTACGCTTATCCACCAGGCTCACTATCGCGCCCGATTGCTGTTCCACCGTCACGCGTAGGAACTCGTTTTCGATAGTACCTTTGCCGTCGCCGGTGCAGCCCGTGCCGTCGGCTGCGGTGACTGCGCGGTGCACATTGTAAGTACGGTAACCCAGCGGAGGAACCTCGTGTGCAGGAAAAGCCAGCTCGATGTAGTTATGCTGCCAGTAGTGTCCGCGTGCCAGCACCTGCGCTTTGAACAGGTTGCCCTTGTCGTCGCGTACAGCCACGTACGGCGTCTCGATGTCACGGTCCCAGATGCGGGTGGTAACCACTTCGCCGCGCGTCCACGGTGAGGGATTGAACACCACAAACGGGTCGCTACCGATGCCGCCCGCGCCGTACCGGCTGAGCACGCCGTCCGCCGGCAGGTCGCCCTGTCCTGCGCCCAGCCCCTCGCCGTGAGCCTGCGCTGGGGGCACCTCGGACGGCGATACCGCTTTCGTGTTCACTTTCGCGGCGATGGCACGCAAGCTGCGCGTTTTAATCATAGAAGTGTGCGCCAGAATCTCCTGGAACAACCCCTGCGCGTACTCGTAGGTGGCGTGCACGCCCGAGCCCGGCAGGATGTCGTGGAACTGGTTGAACATGGCATGGCGCCACGCGGTGTACAGCTGTTCGGCAGGATAAGCCTGTCCGGAGACGCCCTTTGCCAGCAGAGCGCAGATTTCCGCCTCGACGAGCGTGTTCTCACTGCGCCGGTTGGCGTACTTGATGTTGCTCTGCGACGAGTAACAGCCCTCAAAGACAAAGTTCAGCTCACTGTCTATTACGGGCAGGTCTTTCGCTTCGCGTTCGGCGATGCTGAAGAACTCGTGGTAGGTGCTGAACTTGATTTTGGGGAAAACGGGCCATTCCATCATCTCGTGCGCCAGCTGCAGGTCGCGTCGGGTGGGACCACCGCCGTGGTCGCCCACGCCATACACGAACAGCATGTCCTTCAAGCCGGTCGCTTGCTCGAACTCCACCACGTGCCGTGCGATATGGGGGGTGATGGGTCCCAGATACCATTCGCGATGGTCGTCAAACGCCAGCACGCGCGAGCCATCCCTCCCCTGCCACCAGAACAGGAACGGTCCCTTTCCCGTACGACAGAAGTAGTAGTACCGGATGCCTGCCCGGGTGAGGATACCCGGCACGGTGTGCGCATGTCCGAAGGTATCGGGTTCATAATCCAGGCGCACCGCGTCGTAGGGCAGTCCGAACTCCTTCTGGAAGAACCGCCTGGTGTACAGCAGGTGACGACACAGGATTTCCCCCGAAGCCATGTTTTTATCGCCCTCTACCCACTGGCTGGCGGTTACTTCCCACCTGCCGGAGCGTACATGCTCTTTCACCTTCTGCCACAGCTCGGGCAGATAGTCTTTCATCAACTGGTAGGTAGACGTCTGGTCCTGCGAGAAGTGAAACTGAGGGAACTCGCGCATCAGCTTATCCACCGTGGAGAAGGTATCGTTAGCGGTAGCAACCGTTTCCGCCCAGTTCCACATCCAGTTCATATCGATATGCGCGTGCCCGACGCAATGGATAGTATATTGCTTGGCGACGGGCGCGATGGGGCTAAGAACCTCCTCCGCCTGCTTCACTGCGTCCGCAACCGGCTTCCCTTCAGACACCGCCTGCACGAAGCCCTGCGCCGCGCGCAATATCAACTCCTCCCACTCCGCCTGTTTAGACGGGTTGGCTTGCGCGAGCTGTTTGGCAAAACCTATCTGCGCCTGAAGCCGCTCCACCCACCTGCGTGTTTCTTTGTCGGCGTAACGCAGAGACTGCCATGCCGCATCGAGTTGCTCCTCAAGTGCCATCTTCCCCCTCCTCAGTGAGCGGTCATTTGTTTAGGGTAGTCTTCGATAGGCGCGGGGCAATTGCCTGCTTGATCGGAAAAAGAGAGACACACATCGTCAGAGCCATCCTCCTTCGTACGAAGAAAGAGGGCGTTCGATACGCGGCTCCCCTCTCCCCGGTGCGGGAAAGCCGTAAAGGCTCCTCAATCTGGTGAAGTCGGCTCGGCAGGAGCCTCGCCCTCCCCGCAATGGGATTGGAGGGTCGCGCTCCGTCGCGACCAAAACCTGACGGCTCGGCAGGAGTCTCGCCCTCCAGAGGGATTGACCAACCACCGCACAAACAGGAATCCTCCTCCCCTTATCGAAGGTACTCTCCAAAAAACATCTCGAAGGAGAGAAGCATGTCGGTGCAACGGGTGGCAGTGTTGCTCAACGAGCCGCTTGGAACTATTAGCCCTTATCTTCACGGCGAGTTTGCCGAGCACTTGGGCGAGTGCATCTATCCTGGCATCTGGGTGGGTGAAGATTCGCCCATTCCGAATATCGGCGGAATCCGCAAAGATGTGGTAGATGCCCTGCGCCCTCTGCAGATACCGGTACTGCGCTGGCCCGGCGGCTGTTTCGCCGATGCCTACCACTGGCGCGACGGCATTGGGACGCGCGAGAAGCGTCCTCTGCGCCTTAACTACCACTGGGGTATGGCGCCCGAACCCAACCACTTCGGCACGCATGAGTTTATCGCTTTTTGTCGGCTCATCGGCGCAGAGCCGTACATCGTCGGTAACGTAGGTTCCGGTACGCCAGCTGAACTGCGCGACTGGGTGGAGTACTGTAACTTCGCAGGCGACTCCGCTCTGGCGAACGAGCGACGCGCCAACGGTGCCGAAGAACCCTTCCGCGTGCGCTTCTGGGGCGTGGGCAACGAAAACTGGGGCTGCGGCGGCAACATGCACCCCGAATACTACGCGGAACTCTTCTGCCGCTACCGCACCTTCCTGTTCAACTACTCCGACACGCCTGTACATGCCATCGCCTGCGGCGCAGCGGGTAACGACTGGGACTGGACGTGGAAGTTCCTGAACAGCCTGCGACGCAAAGGCTGGAGCCGGCGCCATCTGGTGCAATCGCTCGCTGCACACTACTACTGCGGAACCGCCGGAACCGCTACCGAATACACCACCGAGCAGTGGACAGAGCTGCTCTGCAAAGCGAAAGCCATCGAAGGCATCCTCACCGGACACCGCACCGTGATGGACGAACTGGACCCCGAGCAAAAGATAAGCCTGATTATCGACGAGTGGGGAGCATGGCATCCGGTGGAGCCGGGCAAGCCGGGTTCGGGACTGTATCAACAGAACACGGTTCGCGACGCGCTGGTAGCTGCGCTCACACTGGATATCTTTCACAGGCACTGTCGCCAGATTTTCATGGGCAACATCGCCCAGCTGATTAACGTGCTGCAGTCGCTGCTGCTGGTGCAGGAGGACAAGTGCATCAAGACCCCTACCTGCTACGTGTGGCAGCTGTATGCACCACATAAAGGAGCGCAGGCGGTGCGGTTCGAAACGCTGGCGGATACTCTGTCAGACGGCGGTGCGGTGCGTGACTTCTGCCGACAGCAGTACCTGCAAAAGGAACCGTTTAGCCTGCAGAGGATAGAGGGTTCCGCTTCGGTGAACGAGAACACCCTTTGTGTGACGCTGTGCCACACGCATCCCGAACAGCCAGCAGAACTGGAAGTGCAGGTGTTGGGCGCAACGGTATCGCAGGCGGAAGCAGTGTTCCTTACCGCCGACGACATCCACGCCCATAACACCTTCGAGCATCCTGAACGGGTGAAACCTTCTGAGCCACAGACAGTACGCGTTGAGGGCAACCGCCTGTACCTGACTGTACCGGCGGCTTCGGTGATACGAATCATGGGCAAACTGTCATCGTAAGGAGGCGATGTACAATGGAGAAGACAACGCGCAGAGAGTTCCTTAAACGAAGCGCACAGTATGGAATGAGCCTCTGGCTGGTAGCGCACAGCTGGAGTCCCGCCTACTCCCAGAACGAGAAGCTGAACATCGGCATCATCGCGTGTGGAGGGCGCGGCTGGGGAAACATCGACGGCGTATCCACCGAGAACATCGTGGCGATTTGCGACGTGGATGAGAACCCGCTGGGCGAGGCGGCGAAGCGGTTCCCCCGCGCCTACAAGTACGTGGACTTCCGACAGATGCTGGACGAGCGACACCACGAGATAGACGCGGTGGTTGTCAGCACGCCCGACCACACGCACGCCGTCGCCGCGATGGCGGCGATGCAACTTGGCAAGCATGTATACTGTGAGAAACCGTTGACCCACTCCGTTTACGAGGCGCGTAAATTGGCAGAGGCGGCGAAGCGCTACAAAGTGGTCACCCAGATGGGCAACAACGGGCACGCCAGTGATGGGTTGCGCCGGTCGGTAGAAATCCTTCGGTCGGGAGCGATAGGTGCTATTCGCGAGGTGCATTCCAGCACCGACCGCCCTATCTGGCCTCAGGGCATTGACCGCCCCACCGACACCCCGCCCGTGCCGCGCACTCTGCACTGGGACCTGTGGCTGGGTCCCGCACCGGAGCGACCTTATCATCCCGCTTACCATCCCTTCAACTGGCGCGGATGGTGGGACTTCGGCACAGGCGCGCTGGGCGACATGGGCTGTCATATTCTGGATACCGCCTTCTGGGCGCTGGAGCTGGGCGCGCCTGTGAGCGTGGAGGCGGAAGGTGAACCTCACCATCGCGAAACAGGTCCCAAATGGAGCATTATCCGCTACGAGTTCCCCGCCCGCAAGGGAATGCCACCCGTTACCCTTTACTGGTACGACGGGGGTAAACTCCCGCCGAAGGAGCTCGCGCCCGAGATCGACATTCACCCCAACGCTACGCTGTTCATCGGCGAAAAAGGCAGGGCGTGGGTACCGCACGGCGGTGAGCCGGTACTGCTCCCTCGCGACAAATTCGCCGACTACCGACCGCCGGAGCCGACCATCCCCCGCGCCCCCAGAGGACACCATCAGGAGTGGATAGACGCCTGCAAAGGGCGCGGCAAGGCGATGAGCGACTTCGAGTATGCGGCAAAGCTGACCGAGATGGTGCTGCTGGGCAACGTTGCTTTCCGTACCGGGCACAAGATTTACTACGACGCCCGGCGCATGAAGGTCACCAACTGCGCGGAGGCGGAGAAGTACATCCGCCGCGAGTACCGCAAAGGATGGTCACTGTAGCTGCACGTCGCATACCACTATCCGGTGGTCGGAATGCTGTGTGCGATGGGCACGCACCTGTAACGGACGCAGGTTGGGGCTAAGCCATATCTGGTCGATACGGTGAAAGGGATACTCGTTCGTGATGGTGTTGCCCCAACCTGCGCCAGCCCAGCCCCGCCAAAAACAAACCGGGCAGTAACCATACCCACACCGGAAAGACAGTAGTCGCGGCGCAGGCAATTGGACGCAAGAGATAGCACACCGCCACCAAGAGAAGAAGCAGAAGCGAAAGCAGGAGCTGTACCATGTATCGCCTAATAGATTAGGATAAGGTCACAAGCAGTCTCGTGAACAATTCCTTTGTTAAGGGATGCATCGTTCCAACTTCTTCCACAATAGCTTTCAGCTTATTCCAGTCCAGCAGAAACCCGTATATCTTGGTAGCCACATGACGAAACGCCATCATCTCCTCAATAAAACGCATTACATCTTCAGCAGAATCAATCCCTTGCTCTTTCAGGACGTTTTTGAAAAGATGCAAAGTATCCCTATGCGACGCCGGTCCAGTAGGAACAGGTTTCCCCATGTTTTTGAGAAAGCGAATAATTAGATGTTCTATCGCGTTAAAATAACCGATGCATTCATAACTTAAAGCGGACTGCAGTATCTGCCTGTCCACATCTGCATCTTTGAAGGTCAGAATATGGGAGTAAATCCTGTCAAGGTTGCTCAGTCCGAATTCTATCTCTTCACGAAGACGTTCTACGTTCATACAACACTTTCCCCTCTCTGTTGATGCGCTCACGAAAAGCACCGTGTGTATCCCGCAAATCCATCACACTTATCCTGCGAGGAATGTCCATTAGACATTCCGCAACCGCCCGGAAATACTCCTCGTCCGGGATACCTTCGAAGCAAATATCGATGTCCGAATCCATGTGGTAATCACCTCGCGCAAGAGAACCATACAATATAACACGCTTCGCCCCATGCCTGCGCAGAATCGCTATCGCCTTCTTAACGTCCCTGGCGACGTCACGCGGCAGTAAGTCCGTTACCTCTTTCTTATCGCGTTGACTTCTCGACACAGTTTTTCACCCCGTAAAACTTGCTGAGGCAGCATCATCCACGCTTCATGCCTGCTACCTTTGGGGAGAGATCTTACAAATTCTCACCGCTCCCTTTTTCAGACTCCCCCCATATTGGTTCGGTTTCTCTCGCTTTGTCCTCCTCTAAAGGGCGATGTGACTCCGTTTCCTCTTCAAAGGTATACAGATACATCCAGCGCCCATCGGGTTTGGCAATCTTCTGCTTCTTCATACGAAATCGCTTCATTCTATCTTGTGCCCCCGCTTTGCCAGTACGATGGCGCCGTATACGCCTGCACGATGCCCCAGTTCCGCCGGCTTCACAGGCGGCGGCGGCACAATCTTCAGCATCTGCGCCAGCTTCTCGCGCAGCGGTGCAAACAGCGTCTCGCCCCTCTTAATCATACCCCCCGCCAGCACGAACACCTCCGGACACACCAGAGTGGTGACGTTGACAATACCCCAGGCGAGGTATCCCGCTATCTCCGCCCAGAACGCCGGGTCGTCGATATCTTCAGGTTCTTTGCCCGTGCGAGCCTCTATCGCCGTTGCGGAGGCGTACGCCTCCAGACAACCTCTTGCTCCACAACCGCATAAGGGCCCCTCAGGGTTCAGCACCTGATGACCGCCTTCCACATCCAGTTTGCCATGATAGATGAGCCCGTCCATCACCACGAAGTAGCCGATACCCGTGCCCAGCGTGAAGCCTGCCACGATACGGTAGTCTCTACCCGCTCCCAGCACTGCCTCCGCCAGCCCGGCGACATTGGCATCGTTGTCTACGTAGACCGAACACCCCAGTGCCTCACCCAGTTCGGGGTATGAGACGTTCTTCCAGGGTATGTTGGGGGTCCAGTGGAGGAAGCCTGTACGCCAGTCTATCGGGCCCGGTGTGCCGATGCCCAGTCCCTTTGGCTTACCGCCTACCAGTTCAGTGGCTGCCACCAGCATCTGTGCGCGAGCATCGGCGTAATCGGGCGGGGTCTCGATATCTCGCGTTATCAGTTCCCCGTCACGAATGGTCCCCACTTTGATAGACTGTCCACCGATGTCTATGCCGACGTAACCCTCATACTCGGATAAGTGCATCTATTTGCCTCCTCCTTTATGCCTCACACAAAGACACAAAGAGCACAAAGCCTCTACGTTCTATCTCCCTCACTTTGCGTCCCCGTGTCTTTGTGTGAGAAAGAGTGAAGTTACCGCACCTTTGCTATCCGCGCCTGTACGTCTTGCGCGAAGCGATTGATGAACTCCTGCACGTATTGCCCCACATCTATCGAGGGGTCTTTGATGAGCGGCGTCAGGTCCATCGCGTAGATGAGGCTGGTGGACACATCCACGCCGTGCGACTCGAAGTAAGTGGCGTGCGCACGCCGTCGCCCCATCGTAGCGAGGTCGTAACGCTTGCCGCCGCAGATTTGCGAATCGAACACTCCCAGCAACGATGCCGCCAGGTTCTCGTGTGCCGAGACGTCCATGGGCACCTTGTCGCTGTCCACCATCCAGTCCAGGTCGCGCCACACCTCACAGCCCAGCACCTGCTGGGGCTTGGCATCATCAGGCAGCTCGCGCAGAGCGGCAATCACCCGCAGGGTTACCGCTACGTGCGTATCGTGCTTGTCTGCCAGGTTGTGCGTGTACACAATCTGCGGACGTGTGGCGAGGAATACCTGCTTCAGGTCCTCCTTTACCGCCTCGTTTTTGCCGTCTTTGGTTGCCGCGCTGGAGTAGTCGAGAAAAATCTGGGCGGTGTACTCCCCGATAACCGCCGCCTTCTTCTGCTCCTTGCGGCGCACCACCTGCATCATCTCGTCTGTGTAGTCTTTGTACAGGTCATCACGGGGGCTACCCGCGCCGTTGGTCACGTTGACTCCGCAGAACCATTTATCCTCTCGCTGGAAGCACTCCAGAATGCCCTGATACGCCATGATTTCGAGGTCGTCTTGATGTGCGCCAACCGCCAGATGGGTAGTACGCGCTAACGCCTGCTCAACCGGCGTACCGTCGGGCACGAAAATCTCTGCGCCAGGGTTGTTCAGTTGCATCTATTTATCCCTCCTTCTCTTTCTTGATTTCGGGCAGGCTCGCCGCCGCAATGGACTGTCCTACGCGCCGTGCCTTTTCGTCCGGAAGGTTGACGCTGACTCGCGCTGCCAACTCGGGAAACTCGGTCTGGAGAACCTCTTTCGCCTTCTCCAGAATGATATGCCCACCTTCGCCCGAGGTCACGCGCCCCAGCACCAGCACGTGTTGCAGGTCATAGAAATCAGCGTAATGGGCAATGCCATAGCCCAGATACACCCCAATGGTCTCGTAGACGAGGCGGGTTCGCGCGTCGCCCTCGGCATGCAGGTCTTGAAAACTCTTCAGCCGCTCTGCCAGTCCCAGGCTCTCGTCCAGCTGGATGCCAGCCACCGGAGCCAGCCGGAAAACAGCCTGCTGTGAGAAGTACAGTGCGCCAACCCCTTTGTCGCCGGACCACTCGTCGACGGGTGCATCGGGAGCGTAATCCACCGGCGCAAACGCCAGTTCGTTTAGCCAGTTGGTGATATTACCTTCCGGCGTCACGTAACCCGCCGCCTCGCTGGAGCCCATCGCCACACCGAGGATGGCGTTCACGCCGAGGCTCATCGAGCCTGCCAGCGCGGTAACCTCGCCGTCGTTAGCGACCTCCAAAGGCACTCCCCACTCCTTCTGCACACGCAGGAAGATGTCTTTTGCCCTTGCGTTGAAGACATCTCGGGGCACGCCGCGGAAGAGCGAGGCTACCATCACGCGGTTGTTAATCCACACGCCCGCCGAGCTCACACCGATGGCATCCACACGAGGCATCCGAGCCGCCGCCCGATGCAACGCGGACATAATCTCGTGGTAGTGGTAATTGGGGTCGGTCTGCGGGCGAGGGTCCCAGACAACCTCTTCGCTGAACACATCTTTGCCTTCGATCACGGCGGAAACTTTGCGGTCGCTGGCACCCAGGTCCAGACCGATTCGGCAACCGTCCAGATGCCTGCCCAGCGACTTTGCCATCTCGTTGGCAGGGGGAACCTTGTCGGCATCGGTGATGACCACCTCGAATGGGCGCTCGTACACGGTTTCGCCCATGAAGTCGTAGTCAAACGCTCGTTCCCCTTGAGGCGAGTATATGCTCTGGATATACTCCCCAATTTGAGATGGTCCGCCAAGATATACCTTATATCCGCCTTTCTGCCAGAGCAGGAACTTGACAATGCGTTCCACGTACTGCAGGTTCTGTTCAAAATCCGCCGAGCCGGGCGCGAACACCTCCGTACGGTATACCGAGCGCGTACCATCCGCACGCTCCACGCCTATTACCATCGGCACGCCCTGACCGGAGGCTTTCACCTTCTCGCGAAACGCACGGTTTGCCAGCACGGCGGGGCGGAATGACTCATCCAGTGGAGGGACCACACGAGGCTTCACCAGTTCCATGCTTCACCCTTCCCCTTTCCGTCTATCTTGTGCTGACGTTACTGATTCGCTACCGGCGTCGATTCTCCTGCTGAGTGGACGCACATGAAGGTTTCAACATGGCAGACACACACGGTTAAAGCCGTTGCCCTGCGAACGAAACCCTGCGAAGGCAGGGTTATCAGCCAGCACAGGCTGGCTTCGTTTGAGAGGGTGCGGCGTCAGTCGCAGACAGGTCGAGCCGTTGGGTAAAGAAACACCCCTGTATTTGAATCTTCTGCGCGTAACCACTCAAGAACGGCTATGGGTTTGCACTCTTGCCATCACCCTTCAACCGACGCAGCTCTTCCTCCATCTCACGCAAGCGCGCCTCCAGCTCGGCGCGTTTCCGCGCTTCCTCTTCGGCGCGACGTGCTTCCTCCTGCGCCCGACGGGCTTCCTCTTCGGCGCGACGGGCCTCTTCTTCAGCACGACGTGCTTCCTCCTGCGCCCGACGGGCTTCCTCTTCGGCGCGACGTGCTTCTTCCTGCGCCCGGCGGGCTTCCTCTTCAGCACGACGCTGGAGCTCTATCGCCTGGCGTCTCGCCTCCGCCTCGCGCTGTCGGACTTGCTCCAGCTGCTCGTACATCTGCAGTAGTTCCTCTGTCGCCTCGCGGATCGACGGCAGGAAGGTCTGCTGCACCGGGTCCCACAAGCGTACAAGATAACCCGTGTCTTCGGCGCGAACCATCACGCGCAGCCCCAGCTGCTCGCTGGTTACCCACCATTCACGGTCATTCGGTCGTTCGTTGGGAACCTGCTGGTACTCACGTCCTACCAGCCGATGCAGGATAACAGGCTCAATCAGGTACTCTCGGGTGACGTCAATCATGATATACTCTTTGACGCCCAGCCGCTGATAGAGCCGATACTTCCTGTCCAGGTCCTCACCCGCCGTAGAGCGTGAAGTCAGCTCGAAAATGACATCTGGAGCCTTGCCCTCCTCCCACACTTTCCACGTCGGGCGCGGAGGCGTCTTTGGCACTCCAAACACCACGTATACGTCTGGAGCCACGCGCTGGGTAGGGTTGCCTTCAATCCAGTACATGAACTGATTGCCCGCCACGTACACGTCTTCACGATGGGCAAAATACGCTTGCAGAGCGGCGATGAGATAGATCATCGCTTCCAGATGTTCAGGAGTCTCCGCCATTGGTTTTCCGTCCGAGCAAGGATAATGTACAGGACCCCGCGTCCGAGTTACAGGCATCGCAATCACCTCACCTGTATTATAACCTTATCCTGAGGCAAAGGGGAAGGAGGGGATATAACGGGAAAACAGGTACCCCCTTCCACCGCTTCAGGAGAGGAGCATTTCAAACCTTCCGATGTATTCTGCTTTTGACAAATAGCACTGCCAACCCAGACGCGAGAACCACCATCGTCGCGGGTTCGGGAACGGGTGCGCCCTGTACTTCCAGCAGCCAGGAGGCTCCCAACGCCACACCAGATGCCCCGCCAATCTCGTCGAACTCCAAGACGGCGGTAGGCGTATAAAGTGCAGAAGGAGCGTCCGACGCAACCTCGATGCTAAAGAGCGGGAAGCTGTGGGTTTCGTACGGCTCGAAGTGCAGCGTGAGGTCGGTCAGGTCGTTGAATACCCAGTCGTAAAAGGGCATATCATCGACAGTCACACCGACCGCTACCAGTCCATCACTGAAGGAAACGAACCGGATATCGATAGGCTCACTACCCCAGTATTGCAGATAGCTCCATACGGTATAGTAGCCAGTGCCTGCAGGCAGCACCAGCTCGTCGGGAGTAACGAAGAAATCCCACTGCGCCCGCGCCAGTGAGGGCAGCAGGCTCAGGCAAAGCGCAAGGAATATACCGAGATGCCGAAACTTTTTGTTCATCGGAAAGAACCTCCTGTTCATATTTTGTACCGCCCCCTCTCCCGAAGCCTCGGGAGAGGGGCAGAGATGAGGGCAACCCTACGGAACGGTCACGATACGTGACACGCTCCAGGTACCCTGACTGCTGGTGCCCATGACCAGAATAAGGAACGACTGTCCGCTCCGAATGTTGGGCGTCACGAATTCGAAAATCAGTTGCGTGCTCTGTCCCGCTGCCAAGCCCGATAGCCCCGGGTCAGGTAGAAGCACTGCAGGCTGTCCGTTTAGCGTGGCAGAGGTAAGCCTTCCTCTGGTCATCGCACCGCCGCCCTCGTTCTTGATGGTCACAAACACCTGGCTAACCACATTCGGCACAATATGGGCGTCGGTCATGCGCAGCGAGGGCGAGCCGCCCGGGCCTGTGCCCGGAGGTGGTGGAGGTGGGTTTACCCTTCTTGCAATGACCCTGAAACCGGCTGCGTTCGACCACCAGCCTGAGTTAGGGTTATACACGTTGACGTAGTAGTTTCCCGCGTTTGCCGCCAGGCTCTTCGAAGCGGTAGCACGCAGTTCCGTGCTGGACACGTAGGTGGTCGGCAGGGCGGTTCCGTTGAAGTAGACCTGCGCTCCGCTTTCGAACCCGCTTCCTGTTAACCGGATAGTAAAGTCTGATGGCGGGTTCTGCAGGATGGAGTTGGGCATCAGGCGTGTGATAGATGGTATCGCTGCCGTCACCACGAATTGCAAGCTGTTTGAGTAGTCGTTCAACGAAGGCTCGAATACCCGCACCGCGTAGGTACCCGGCGTACCTACCAGCCCATTGGGCAGGTCTGCCCGCAGCTCGCCCGATGAAACGAAAGTGGTAGTGAGCAATGTGCCATCAAACTCAATCAGCGACGCAGAGGTGAAGTGGTCACCCTGGATGCGTAATCGCACGCCCGTCGCTCCCGCTTTTACCCCTGAGGGGGACATCAGGCTAATCACCGGCGACTGCCCGCTCCCGATGGTAAAGGTCAGTTCGTTAGAACGCTTGCCGTCCGGTGGGGGTACATGGGGATTGAAAACCGCAACCTGCGCTGTACCCGGCGAGGCAACTGCCCAATCGGGCACTTGCGCCTCCAGCTTCGTGGGGCTGATGTAGGTTGTCCCCAAAGCATAGCCGTCCCACTGCACCACAGCGTTCGGACGGAATCCTCTACCTTCCACAAGGAGCGTAAACCCCGGGCTACCCACAGGCACAGTGGAAGGGTTGAGATTGGACAGCACTGGAGTGGGTGTATGAGCTGGCGTGGTTACCAATACCGCGCGCCAGACGCCTCCCGCGTCGCTGGTGCCCACCAATACGTTGCCGTCTGCGGAGACGTCCACTACTTTCCCCAGCGGATAGATCGGGTCGCCCGCCGGACTGAGGCTTTGCAGGAACTGCCTCAGGTACTGCGGCTCTTGTGTTATGCTGTGCCAGATGACGGCCGCGTAAGTCTCTCCCTCCGCGCCGTACCATCCTGCCTCCGGGTCGTCGAATGGTACCCGCCACGTGCCTGCCACCCGGGGTTGTCCGTCCGCTCCACGCCATACTGCTCCGATGAACGGCACTGTTTCCCCTTGAGTCTGCGGAGTAACAGGCAGGCGAGGCAGGATGACAACACCTGTGCTCTCGCTCCAGATAAAGGCTTCGTACCGTGAGGCTACCGTATCCCAGAGAGCCCCTGCGACCAGCGAGCCGTCGGCAGAAACCGCATGGGGATAAGCATAACGCGGCAGCGGAATATATGCCCCACCGATGCGCTCGATGAAGCCCGTTTCGGTCCTTCCTGAACCCGTTACAGCGCCGATAACGGTACTGCCATCACGGGAGATACGCCAGGGTCTGATGGTATACCTGTAGCCGGTGCCCGTGCTGGGCCAAACGGTGATATCCGTGTTCGTAGCGACGTCGCGTAGAGCGGCATAGTCACGCCACAGGACAAATCGTGCTGCAGCATCGTCTAATGCCCATGCGCTACTGGGCGTGGGGAAGGTACGAGCTGTTCCATTCATCCTCCACACGAAAGCGCCATCGTTCACGTCCCCGACTACGACACTTCCATCGAACGAGATGCCTTTCGCAGAACCCGATAATCCCGGGAAAAGGCGCACCCAGCCATCCGTGATGCTCCATACCGCCGGCTCGGTCGCCGCTGTCGTGGTCATGCCTGCCGCAACAGAGTTCCCGTCGCCTGAGAGAGCGTTAAGATACGTGGTACCAGGTGGGCGCAGGTATTCGAAGAACTGCGCGTGGGCAACTGTCATCCCTGCCCACAGAACCCACAGCAGTACTAACCCGAAACATACGGAACGTTTAGACATTGCTATCCTCCCTTCACGGATAGATGAAGGCGTCACGGTGGTGCGTCCCGGCGCCACCTGCGAGCACCTTTATGACAGGGAGAGTATGACATAAGGGCGTTACAAAAACGTTACAAAGGAAAACGTTGCGAAGATTCTCGGAAAAAGTTTGCTGGTGGACGTCGCCCGGCTGGCAAGGAGATTCCCCCGCACATCGGGTGATTAAATCAGTGACTCCGCGAGGGCGAGCACCTCTTGAGTGGAGAGCGAGCGACCACGCTTTATTTGCTGTTGATAGACCTCTTTGTCCATCCGAAGACGCAGTACGTCCTCGGTTTCGCGAAGAAGGGAGGAAGAGGAGGGCAGGTACAGTCTCTGCCTTAAAGTCTCGCAGGCTCCTGCCATCTGCGCTCCTGCAACATCGTTGCCCGTACGCGCGAGCAAAACGGTAAGGGTCTCTGCGGCTTCCAGAAAGCCATGATGGTCCTCTATTCGGGCGCGTATCTGCAGACAACGGAAGATCTGCCGGACGCATTCCATATTGTTTCCCTCGCGGAAAGCGACCTGTCCCAGATTGTAATGGACAAACCCCATTGCGTACTGATCACCGCTCTCCTCCGCTATGTGGAAACATGATTGGTAGAGTGCTCTGGCGCGTTCCAGGTCCCCAGCGCGTTGTGCCAGGTTGCCCATCCACATCATGGCGTAGGTGCGCGCCTCCGCGCTTTGCGCTTTTTCTGCAAGCACCAGTCCACGTGCATGGGTAGCCTCTGCCTGTTCGTACCTGCTCATCCGGTAGAAAACGTTGCCCAACCAGATGGTGGCGAAAGCCTGTCCTTCTTGGTCATCCTCCTGTTCGAAGCGATGCAGACTCTCGTGCAGCATCTCCTCAGCGACAGGGAGATCTCTCTGCACCCATGCCAGCGCGCCCGCCCCCATCGCCACCCATGCCCACCAATATGAAGTTTCCCTGTCGTCCGCCTCTCTGTAATCTGCAACAAGCCCGTCCAGCACGTTCCTGCCCTCCACAAGGATACTGCGCATCATCCAGAACACCCACAGGTTTGCAGCCATCCGTAGAACGGCAGGGTCGTTGCGAGAGGTGTCCCTGCGCCATGCATATCTGATGGCTTCCATCATATTTTGATGTTCCCGATCTACCCACAGTGACCATTGTGTCGCCTGCGGTCCCACCCTGTTGGCGTAGGCGTGGGTGGCAAGACGACTGTAATACAGAAAGTGCCGGGCAAACGCATCGCTCGCATATGGCCCCTCCTGTAACTTCTCCAGAGCGAAGCGACGCACGACTTCCAGCATCCGGTAGCGTGCCTGTCCGTCCTGCTCATCCATCTGCACCAGTGAGCACTCAATAAGCGCGTCCAGGGTATCCAGCACAGTTACGTCCGGCACGTCGTTATCGCTTTCCAGCTGTCCCGTCAGCATACAGGTTGCACTTGAAACATCCCATCCTCCAACGAAGACGGAAAGCATGGCAAATGCCTTCCTCAAGTCCGGGGACAGCAACGCATAGCTCCATTCCAGCGAGGCGTGTAAGGAACGGTGACGTTCAGAGTGTGATGGATGGGGCAGGCTTAGCACACCTATCTCTTGCTGGATGGCGCGTAATATCTGGGATGGAGAAAGCACTCGTGCTCTGGACGCGGCAAGAATGAGAGCCAGGGGCACACCATCCAGACACCCGCAAATCTCCGCCACAGCGGACGCGTTCTCCGGCGTGAGCTGAAACTCCGCTCTGACTGTTTGGGCGTGTTGCACGAAGAGCTGCACACTGGGATATTGTTCAAGCGTTTCCAGTGTGCCTTTCGCCGATAGCCCTCCACTCTCATCCTGCCATGCTCTAAAAGTCGGCACTTCCAGCGGACGCAGGCGTAGCACCTGTTCCTCCGACAAGCCGATTTTGCGGCGTGAGGTGACGAGTATCTGTAATAACAGCAGTTGCTGTAATAGTTCGGAAACCACCTTCGCGCCGGTAGCATCCACCTGCTCGAAATTGTCCAGCACCAGCAGAGAGGGATAGCCTCCCAGCGTTTGTATCGCGGTATCCATAGGTTGCTCCGCATATTGAGCAGCACCGACAGTGTGCAGGATGTGCTCTAGCAGGGCATCTCCTTCTCGCACGTCCGACACGTCCACGAACCACGCACGCTGTCCCTTGCCCACAAGTCGACGGGCGACCTCTATCGCCAGAGCTGTTTTGCCGATACCCCCTTCTCCGGTGATGGTGATGAGGCGTGTGGTACTGGCACGGAGCAGTTCCGTCACATGCGCCGTTTCGCGTTCGCGCCCGAACAATCTGGCAGGCGTGGTAGGTAGCCTGCTCTCACACAGCTTCTGGGCGGAGTGTCGCGCCTGCTGCGCGGCGTATTCCGCTTGCTGTGCCGTCTGTTGCATCGCACGGGAAGGCGCGGCGTCCAATTCCTCGCGCACGAGAGATTCCCACTCCTGATACACACGTCTTGCCTCCGTCGAGTAGCCTCTCGCCAGATAGAGACGCATTAACGCCATGCGAGGCTCTTCACGCAACCGGTCAAGGGCGGTTCCTCGCAGCGCATACTCCTGAGCAGAATCGCGATCCCCCTCGTTCTCCAGCAACTGAATGAGCTCGTCTAAGGCGCGAAAATAGCGCTCCATTGTCTGCTGTTGAAGCTGGAGCACCCACTCGTCGTAAAAACCCGGCAGAGGGATACCGACGCAGCAGTCTGCTGCACGTCGAAGATACAGAGCACGTTCTGAAGGCTCCAGGGTGTGATGCGCCAGGCGGATATTCTGCTCCATGTCATGCAGGTCCGTCGTCACCGCGTTGGATCGCAAGCCTATCCCAAAGTTGTCCGAGTAAAACACTTCGTCGGGTGGTACATCCGCTTGCTGAAACTGTTTGCGGAGCGCGCTCAGCGCGACACGCAGGCTGGTGCGCCCGGTGTCGATATCGCCATCCTCCCACAACAGGTCAATCAGCGTTTCGCGCGGATGGGTCTGGTGCAGATTCACCGCGAGGTATGCCAGAAGCGAAGCGGTCTTCCGGGTACGAAAGCGCGTGATGGTTTGCTTTGGGGTAACCACGCGCAAACCGCCAAATAGTTCCACGCGACATAAAGGTGCTGTCACACCGTTCTCCTTATGGGGCGATTCGGCACCTCGTCAAGGTTCCCCCTGGTGTGAGTGAATCTCTCAAGAGCGCAAGGGCGACTTGACTACGGTTCCTCTCCCACCGACCCGAAACTCCTCACCAGAATGCCGAAATCGAACAGTGAGACCTCTCCGTCGCCGTCGAGGTCCGCGTCGGCGTTCCACGTCTCGTCTCCAGCCACGGTACCGAACGCAGCAACCAGCCCACCGAAGTCAAACAGCGTCACCTCGTTGTCGCCATCGACGTCGCCGTTGGTGAGCGCAACGTTCACGCCGTTTACATCGGCGTTGGTAACGGTTACATTGCGCACCACAACACGCAGCCAGTGCGATGCTTTGAACGCCACGTCATAAGATGCGGGAGGCACGCCGGGCAAAGTGTAATTCCCGACGGCGTCAGTGAAGATTTGCTCATGGCGAACAAGACTGCCGTTCTGATACAATTCCAGCGTGATGGGCACCTGAGCGCTATCGCCGCTGTAGTCGCGCAACTGTACGTTGCCCTGCAACCGGAACATGCGTGTTTGAGTATCCAGCAGGAACGCCTCCCTGCGTCGGGCGGATGCGTGGAGACCAAATCCCACGATAAAACGCCCATCCGATGAGATGGCACGGGCGCTCTCCAGAATGGAGCCGTCGGTCAACAGACCCGAATAGGTCACGTTGAGGTTCTCGACGTCCATTCCCACGCGCCAGCGAAGGGCGCGAGAGCCGGCGCTGAGCAGAGAGGTCTCGCCGACAGCAGTTTGACCATCCCCGGAGACATCGTATGCCCAAACGTAATAGCTGTTAGGCAATATGCCCAGACCGCGTATCTCATCGGTGTCTACCCAGCGGAAAGCGCGAAACAGTGCGGCTTCATTGTACGACCAGCCAACCACAACCGTTCCATCGCTGGATATACCCATTGCCATGCTATGAGAGCCACCAAGTGTATCCAGGTCTGCTGCTATTCCATCCCTGTCCCACCGACAGGCATGATATTCCCCACCGGGTATGTACGCCCACCCTGCCACGATGCTGCCGTCGGCGGATACATCGCGTGCGCCGCTCCATGCGCCTCCAAGGGTGCCCATATCCTGCATTCCCTGCGCCTGGCTCCATCGGAACGCGCGCCCGACTCCGGCGGCAGTACCGGCATCGCCAACAATCACACTGCCGTCTGCAGAAACCCCATACGCTTCGCTCCAGCCTCCTCCCAGCGTACCGAGCGCCTGCATTCCCTCTGCCAACGTCCAGCGAAAGGCAGCGGATACATCGGACGCGTTTTTGCTGAAACCCACCACTACCATACCATCGGCGGAGACAGCAAGTGCTCTGCTCTCGCTGTTGTGGGAGGGCAACACACCGAGGTCTTGCATCCCCGCTGCCGGTGTCCAGAGAAAGGCATGCTGCTTCCCGGACGCCAGCTTCGACCAACCCGCTACCGCCTGACCATCGGCAGAGACGCCAACTGCTATGCTCTCGGAACCGCCAAGCGTGCCCAGCCAGGTCAAAGACTGGCACAAGCCCACCGTAAAGAGAAAGAATACTAAATACGTACCTAATGCGAGTGCAAACAACTTTTTCCTCAAAACCACTGCTCAATCTCCTTTCGTCAGGGTTAAAAAGACCGGGGCGCTTGTCGGGGAAGCACAGTGGTATCGAAAAGCGCAACGGTATGATACCACACAGAATCCACTGTTTACAATAGCTACGGGCTGGCAGAAAAACGAGTTTATCTCAGACTCTTGCAGGTAAACTTGAGGAGGCAACCTCAACAGGTTGCCTCCCGACCCGCACTTATCAGTACACCTTCCCGCCCATCTCCTCGCGTAATCGGGCGATGAAGGCGTCTAGCGATACCGCACCCTGGTCGCCTGCGCTGCGTTTGCGCACCGACACCGTGCCATTCTGCATGTCGCGGTCGCCCACTACCAGCATGTAGGGTATCTTCTGCAGCTCCGCCTCACGCACCTTGAAGCCCGTCTTCTCGTTACGGGCGTCCACTTCCACGCGAAAGCCCTCTTCTTCCAGCCGCTGGCGAATCTGCTGGGCGTAGGGCACGTGCCGGTCGGCGATAGGCAGCACGATGACCTGCACCGGCGCCAGCCACAACGGGAACGCACCGCCGTAATGCTCTATCAGGATGCCGATCAGCCGCTCGAGCGAGCCAAACGGCGCACGATGTATCATCACCGGACGGTGCGGTTGCCCATCGGGACCGATGTACTCCAGGTCAAACCGTTCGGGCAGAGTGTAGTCCACCTGCACCGTACCCAGCTGCCACATCCTGCCGAGGCAGTCCTTGGCGAGGAAGTCCAGCTTGGGTCCGTAGAACGCCGCCTCACCCTCGGCAACGGTGTACTGGATGCCCATGTGCTCGGCGGCTTGCAGGATGGCGCTCTGTGCCTGTTCCCACGCTTCGTCACTGCCGACGTATTTGTCGCTCTTGGGGTCACGTAAGCCCACGCGGGCGTGGTACTCCTCCAGCCCCAGTCGCTCGAACACGTAGAGCACCAGTTCCACGACGTTCTTGAACTCGTCTTCCAGCTGGTCGGGCGCGACGAAGATGTGCGAATCGTCCACAGTGAAACCGCGCACGCGCGTTAAGCCGCCCAGCTCGCCGCTTTGCTCGTAGCGATACACCGTGCCGAACTCCGCCAGACGCAGAGGCAGATCGCGATAGCTGCGCGTCTCCGATTTGTAAATCTGGATGTGGTGCGGGCAGTTCATCGGCTTGAGCATGTACTCCTCGTTCTCCACCTGAATCGGGTGGAACATGCTCTCCTGATACTTGTACCAGTGCCCGCTGGTCTTATACAGGTCGAGCTTGCCGATGTGCGGTGTCACCACCGGCAGATATCCGCGCTTCAGCTGTTCCTTTTTGAGGAAGGTCTCCAGCGTATCGCGTAGAATCGCCCCCTTGGGCAACCAGAGAGGCAAACCGCTTCCCACTTCCGGGCTGATCAGGAAGATTCCCAGCTCCCTGCCCAGTTTGCGGTGGTCACGACGCTTCGCCTCTTCCATGCGGCGCAGGTAGTCCTGCAGTTCCTCTTCGGTGAACCACGCCGTGCCGTACAGGCGGGTGAGCATTTTGTTGCGGGCATCGCCGCGCCAGTATGCCCCCGCGATGGATAGCAGCTTGAAGTGCTTAATCTGTCCGGTGCGCTCCACATGCGGTCCCCGACAGAGGTCGATGAAATCGCCTTGCCGGTAGAAGCTGATGGTCTCCTCTTCGGGGATTTCTTCGATGATTTCCACTTTGTAGTCCTGCCCCAGCTCTCGCACCAGCTTCAGTGCGTCGATGCGCGGCAGTTCGATGCGTTCGATAGGCAGGTCGCGCTGGGCGATCTCTCGCATGCGCTCCTCGATGCGAGGCAAGTCATCGCCCGTAATCGGCTGGGGTGGGTCTACATCGTAGTAGAAGCCGTCCTCGATAGGAGGACCGATAGCCAGTTTGGTGCCGGGGAACAGTTCGCACACCGCTTGAGCCATCAGATGCGCCGTACTGTGGCGCAACGTCTCCAGGTCCGTCATCGCCTGTGCCATTTTCGGGAACACCCCTCCGAGTGAAGTCAACGCCTGTACGAACGGCGTTGCAGGGGTATTATACCATATCGGAGAACAGGTTTAGCTGATTTCAAGAGGTCTGCTTGCTTCGAGAAGCATTTCGATTGACAGGGTACAAAATGAAGTGCTGGCACCACAAAGGTCTTCTATAAACGCAGGTAGCCAGGAAAATTATCCAGAGGTGGGGTGGATGAAGCAACACGAAGCGGTGATCAGAGCGGTGGAGGAGCTTGGTGGGTTTGCGACGCTGGCACAGATCTACCAGAAAGCGCTCAGCTATCCGAACGTCCGATGGGGTACCAAAACGCCGCAGGCGAGCATCAGGCGCATTGTACAGAAACGCCCGGAGTTTTTCAAAATCCGTCCAGGCCTATGGGGGCTTCGGGAACATGAGAAAGATATTCTGAAGACTCTCCAGATCGGCGATGAGACAACCCCGGCGCAACAGGAAGCCTTTGACCACACTTATTATCAGGGCATTATTGTCCAGTGGGGTAACCTGTTGCAATGCACAACTTACGCCCCCCCGCAGGACCGCAACAGGCTCTTTCTGGACAAGCCCCTGCGTGAACTCATCACGACAGAAAGCATTCCTCCTTTCACCTATCCAGAACTGGTACAGCGAGCCGGCACAGTAGACGTTATCTGGTTTTCTAACTCAGCCCATCCATTCCCGGTGAGGATGTTCGAGGTAGAGCACACAACAGACTTCCATCACTCCCTGATCAAGTTCAGGCACTTCCTGCACTTTCGGACGGAGTTCTTCGTGGTTGCTTCCGCTCACAGAAAAAGGGAGTTCGAGGAGAAGCTGCAGCGGGACCACAGAGAGCTATGCGCGCATGTCAGGTTCCTCAACTATGAGGCACTGGTCAAAGTCTACAGCAAGGACGTTGAGCGATATCAGGCATACGAGGAGGCTGGGATTGTTCCTCTTTAGCGACTGCAGAACCGTCCGCGCTCTTCCCCTGGGTGCTCTACGCCCTTGCATATACCCTGCACCTCTGGTAAACTATATGTGCGTCCAGGTGGGCCCGTAGCTCAAAGGCAGAGCGGCCGGCTCATAACTGGTTGGTTGCAGGTTCGAGTCCTGCCGGGCCCACCATACTGTATGGCTTCAGCGGGATGGCACTATACCCAATTGCCCAAGCGTAGCAGTTCATCTAGTACCAGTATGTTCATCCCCGTAACTCGCTTGAGCGCAAGGTCGTTGGTCAGGAAAGAGTCGCACCCATCCGCTATCGCAGAGGCTATCTGTAAGGAATCTATCAACGTCAGATTGTAACGTGCTCTCAACTCTGCTGCCTGTTCCACTACGCTATCTACCCCTACATAGCGCGTGTTTCGCCCGCGTGTAATCACGTTCTTAAACTGCTGAACGAGCTGCATATCCCCCCGACGGTAGGGATGCACCAAACACTCGGCAAGAGTGATACATTACTGCCACAAGCGCCCCTTCCCCAATCCTGCTAAAAATGAGGTCAGTAAGAGGTTGATACAAAGCGACACCTTCTACGTGGTAGATGATAGGAGCTGTATCCAGAAATATCCTCCGAACGCCGCTAAGCCTGCCTTCAATGGCTTCGCCCGCTCTTGTCATCGAACCGCACGCTGTTCATCGGATTCACGGCGTGTACGAGAAACCCAGTGCTGGGCATCCTCACCAGCAAGCAAACCAGGGGCGATGCCACGTAGAGCCATCCAGTCATACACGCCCTCAGCCCCGTCTTCGACAGGTGGCTGATTCGTCAGGTCCTCGGCAATCATTGCCAGTAACCGCAAACGCTCTAACTGTGGCAAAGGCTTAATATGTCTCTTGAAAATTTCCTCAACTGTCATCTTGCCCTCCTGCAGGCGTGGCGTACATCTATTAGTATATTCTGCTGGATTATTCGCTTGCAAGTTGGTGAAGGGATTGCTTCACCAGAACGTCACAACGATCCTGCCCGTTCGCCTGGAGAGCAATCCCCTCAGATATCCTACCCAAAAGCCTTCCTCCATACGCTATCGTATGCCTGCTTTGCTTTGGCAACCGCGTCATCAGGAGCCATCGCCTTCAGGTCTTCGTTGAATACCTCAATGGCGATACCGCCATCATAGCCTGCTTTCTTGAGCGCGCGCAGGAAACCCACAAGGTCGATGATGCCCTCACCCGGCAACAGCCGCTGAAAGTCCATCTGCTCCTTCGGCGGCTTATTGGGCGCATCGTTGATATGCACATGCACAATCTGCTGGTTGGTCAATTGCTCCAGGTCCGCCACCGTACCCTCCATGCAGAACCAGTGGAAGCTGTCCACCAGCAGTCCCAAGTTCGGCGCACCGATTTCTGCTTCGAAGTCCAGTAACTGGTGCATGGTGTGTATCCAGTCGTATTTGCGGGTACGGGCAGTTGCCGGTCCCACCCACTCCAGTCCGAGCCGCACGCCGAAGTCCGCCAGCACACGTGCTATTTCGCGGAACCGCTCCGCCATACGTACCGAGTACGCAGCGGGAAACTCGTCGATGCTCGGAGGCAGCCAGGTGGCGGTACGCGTACAACCAATTGCCTGCGCCGCCCGCGCCAGTCGAGGCAGTTCACGCAAACCCTCTTTCAGCGTCTCGTGGTCTTTACGCCACTCCACCGGCAAGCCAAAACACACCGGCTCGATGCCCGACTCCTCGAATATCGCACGGGCAGCGTTCACCCCCTGCTGCTGGACGATGCCTGCAATCTCCTCCACGCTGAACTCCACCGCTTGGTAGCCGTGACGCTTCGCCCGTGCTACAAACTCGTGGATATTGCCATAACCACCTATCGTTGCGTTCAGACAGAGTTTCACCTCTAGCCTCCCCTCAGATGATGTTTGTTGATGTTCTCATGAACTGCGCAAGCGAAACAGCTCGTACGCTACCAGAGCAGGCGGCGCGCCGATATTATTGGCGATGCGGTCGATCACTCGAGCGAGGTTGCGTTCGGTGAGGTCGTCTACCTCACCGCTCTTCGGGTATAACTCGTCCATCGCCTCGCTCACCATCTGCAACGCCTTCTGCAGATAGAGCGCTTTGCCCTGTGGCAGCTGCCGGTATGGCTGTTCCGAGTAGGCGCGTACGATGCGGTCGTACAGACTATCCCACGACTGCTCTATTTCCTCTTGCTTGCGCCGCTGGGCGTACTCCTGTTCGCGGCTGGCGGCAGCGAGAGCTTCCCGTTGCTTGGTACGCTCCCAGTCCGCCAGTGTAGTACCTTCGATGATGCGCAGCTGTACCTCTTCACCCGCAAGCTCCGAAAGGATAATCTCGATGGTGCGCCGGTACCCCGGGTTGCGCAGATGCCCTGACAGACTGAACCGTTGCGAGGGCAATCCCACCACAAACTCGCCGTTTTCTATGGTGATGGGCACCGCATAGTCCAGCGCTTCCCACATGCTGGGCAGCACGATTTTATCCTTCATGCGGTCCACACCCTGTGTCCATATCTCGCGTGCAGACAAAGCCATCCTCTCTTCTCCTTACCTGTGAACGCTGACAGGTACATTATAGGCGCAGAACCGCTCAGGGTCAAGGCACAGATTATGGTATCACTACCACTTGCCCCAACAGGTAACGCCTTTGCCCATCGTTATCCGGCAACGGAAGGGCGATTTCCGGCGTACCGGTAAGGCTACCAACAGAGACGTACACCGAGTAAACGCCGGGCTTCAGCTGGAAAGGTAGCGCAAAGCTTGTCCGGCTCTCCACAGGCTCCGCTTTATCCGGTGGCGCAACAGGCAGGTTTTTAACGTTCAATCCTTGATCCACCAGCACCGCCACGATACCGCCCTTTTCGTCCTTCCATGTGATTGCCGGATAACCACCCCGATAGCATGGCACTACGCCGACGTTGCTCCACCGCCAGTGCAGTTCCCATCTGCTTCCAGCCTTCACCTGCTTTTGCCAGGAGGCTTCTACCAGCCGCAGGCGGTAGCCCAACCGGCGATTGATTTTCTCTATCAAATCGCGATTCTCCTGAAGAAACTCGCGAGGCCACCAGTGGATAGAGGCATAACTGGCATGATACTCTTCCACCGCCTGGAGGTACTTGCTGCCGTCCTGCCAGTTACCTCGCTCTTTGGAGGGTCCGTAATGTTCGCACTCCAGAATCACCGGTCTATCGCGCCAGAAAGCCTGCGCCATGCCCGCGTGAAAATAGGCGTTCTCGCCACCTTGCACCAGAATACTGTCATCACGCAGAGTCAATCCTTTCTCTCGTGCATAGTCTATCGTTTCTTCGCCGTGAAAGGAGAAATCGTCGTTTGCAGCCAGAAGCGTGTGCTTGAAGTACTTCAGGTGCAGGTCGATATGCTTCTTTACCGTTTCGGGTGTGATAGGGCGCCGGGTGCTGGCAAAGGTGTGCCCCTCACCCCACACGCCCAACGACCCCACGTCGATAAACGCCACCTCAGGGTTGCCATCATATCGCTTTGCCAGCGCAGCCAGAAAGTTCTCCAGCTTCTGCAGGAAAACAGGATCATCATAGTCCGGCTCCCAGTAAGGTCCTCCCTCTTTGACGCCCACGCCGGGTTCGAAGTCATACCCCTTTGCTCCGGCACGCTGTACCCATTCCGGAGTCGCCCAGCGTGTCCACGACTCGCTGCAGCTGATGCGCAGGGCTATCTGCTTGCCTTTGGCTATCCAGCGCTGCGCAGGAGTGTCCAGTACCGACCAGTTGAAATGCCCCTCCTCCGGCTCGATATACGACCACGGGATGCGTAGATATACCACCGAGAGACCGGGGAAGTCATCCACTGTATCCGAAGGCTCCAGCCGTGACCCGTAGTTTTCGGGAATGTTGTCGTAGTAGTGCAGTACCCAGCCCATGCCCGGATTCACCAGAACCTCGCCGGTATCCGGGGGGCGTACGGTAACCCACTCGTCCTGTAGTTCTGCTGTGCCTACCGCCAGCAACAGACACAATGCCAGCATCTACCTCACCCTCCTTACTGCGTTTCTTTCTGCGTTCTCTCCGCATAGCAGAGGTTCCTTTTCCCGCGCGGCGGGATATAGCCTCCGCACGCATGGAACAATTTAGCCTTTCAAACTGTCTAATCAGACAATGCCTCTGATTAGCAGAGGATACCAAACAATCGGACAGCGCGTGAAAAACAGCATTTCTTCGGTTGTTTGTCGTATTGATAATGATTATCATAGCTGAGTAAAGCAAACGGCATCAACACTTTTACAGGAGGAGACGCATGGCAACTTGCTCGCTACGACACAGGGCTTCGCGCCCGCACCAGATCACCCGCACCGCAGGGCGGCTTCTGGCGATAGCCGCAGGAGTGCTCTGTATGGCAGGACTGGTTCACGCACAGGTAACCGTCTCGACGAACTTCGGTGTGACCGCTACAGAGTGGACCACCACCAACGGCAACATGAAGATGGATTTCGACTGGGTTCGGAACCGCTTCGTCATTCAGCACCTCTACGGTTCCATCCCTCCACAGTACGCGACGATCGACCTGGCTACCAAAACGCTGACGCACCTCACAAACACAACAAGCAGCACCTTCTTTGAAACCCTGTTGACTGTGCTACCCACCAGCTGGAACGGCTACAGTCAGGGTACAACCTTCGTCTCCAGCGGCGGCACCGGCAAAATCTTCGCTATTAGCCCAACCGGTGCGGTATCCACCTTTACCTCGGGACTACCGAGTGCGCACAACACGCTTGCGACGCCGACAAACTACACCACGGTCCGCTGGGATGAGTTTGGCGTAGCAAACAACGACCTGTTCTACGCCAATGAAGGTAGCGGAGAGGTCTCCAGAGTAGACGCTGCAGGCAACATCGTCTGGACAACCGCGCTGAGCTATACCGATGCGTACGGTAATCGCAAACAGGGCTTGCCGGAGGCGATGATTGTGCTGGGTAGCAATCCCCGCTGGGGAACCTTCCAGAACAAGGTGCTGGTCGGGCAAAACTTCCCCACCTCCACCATGTTCACAATAGACCCGGCGACCGGCATATTTCAAGCGGTAACCTCGCCTATCAACGGCGCGCCGGAGTCGTTCCGCCTTTTCCACTCACGCACGGGAGCACCTCTTGCCCTGTACGTGTCGCTGTTTAACTGGGGCAACTCCAAGATTTTCCAGCTGACCAACCTGAACAGCATCCCCAACCTGCAGCCGAATGACCTGTTTATCGCGCGTGAGGCGAACGGCGGAGGCGAAGTGTATCACGTCTACTGGGATAACACAGCGAGCAGCTTCGTGTCGCAGCAGATTGCTTCGTTTTCGGCACCCGGCTACTTCCTCGAGGATATGGTGTTTGCTCCGCAAGCGGCTGTTCCTGAGCCTTCGTCCCTGCTGTTGTTCAGCGTGGGAGCAGGTGGTATCGGCATGTTCTTGAGGCGTTCGCGCAGGGAGCAGGGTTAGATCTTGATACACGGGGCACGCCCCTTGCAACCGATGGGCTGACATGGCGGTCGCTCGCATAAAGATGCGGCGGGGCGTGTCCTTCCAAACCGCGTTGCATGGAGTCGTCGCAGGGTATACTATCTCTGTCGTGCAAATACACCGATTCTAGCAGGAGGAGCGTGGAGATGCACCATCCTTACGTTTGGGAAGAGTGTCTGGAAGCGCTGGAGAAAACGCCTCACGCATTACAGAGACTGGCGGAACTGGTTCCTGCCGAACGATGGATACATCGTCCCTCTGCTGACCGCTATTCCCCCGTGGAGCTGCTTTATCATCTGGCAGAGGTGGAGGAGGCTTACTTCCAGCGGTATCGCCTGATTGCTGAGCAGGAGCACCCTCAACTTACCGCCTACGACCCTCACGATGCGCTTTCCGAAGGGCGATTTGTGGGAGGTAGCCTCAGGGAAGGGATAGCGCGGTTCACAGAGGTACGAACCCGCTCGCTGGAGTACTTGCGCAACCTGCCCGCCGAAGCGCGCGACCGCACGGGAGTGCACCCCGAGTTCGGCGAGTGGAGTATTTTCCAGCAGGTGCAGCTGTGCGTAGCACATGACCTGCTGCACCTGTGCGATGTCCTGCTGCGCAGTCAATAGCTACCTCTGCCGCAGTCGAAGGGGCTTCCCGTCAGGGGCGGTAATGCGCAGGGTCAGTTGCCAGCCGTCGCTCCCGTTCAGCACCTTACACAGGATGCGGTTCCAGCCCTGCTGCAGGGTGGCAGTAGCGGTGTCCTGATCTATCGTTAAGCCGCGGTCACCCACGAATTCGTGCACTTTTTGACCGTTGACCCAGCAGGTTACATCGTCGTCACTGCCGATTTTGAGGGTGGCCGTCTGCGTCGTATCGCTGTACACCTCTGCGTATACGTATCCTCCTGTGTTCTCGCGTGGGCCGGCAATCAGCCACAGGTCCAGTACGCCCTGTGGGTCGTCCAGCTCGATGCGTCGCCAGCGAACGCCGTTTACCTCAGCCTGCAGGTCAATCGGTGCGTCGGGGTTCACCAGTTCGCGCTCACGCAACAGGTTGCGCTCCGCCACCGGAGCCAGCACCCACCAGTTCACCACCATCCCCTGCTGTATCGCGATATCTTTGGCGCTGATTTGCATCCCCAGTGAGCGCAACACACCCACCAGTCGGATAACGCTTTCGCGGTCTCGTGCCTTTTCCAGAGCGGTGCGCGCCAGCACCGTTGCCACGTCGGTTTTACCCTGCTTCTGCAAAGCAAAAGCCACGCCGGGCACCGCATCTATCGCCGCCTGGCGCACTTGCTCGTTCTCATGACCCAGCGCTACCATCAGCGCGGAGGCGGTATCCGCGTGGCGCAGACGCCCCATTGCTACAAGAGCCACCGCTTTCACTTTGGGGTCGTTTTCGCTGAATGCTTTCAACAAAGAGGGCAGCACCACGCCGGGAGAGCCGGATTGATAGCCCAGCAGGTCAATGAGGCGCAGGCGTTGCTCACCGCGTGCACGTTGCAGTTGCACCACCAGCGCCTCCGCCAGCCCGGGCAGCCTCACCTCTTGCAGCAGCGAGTATGCGGTGCCGGCGATGGCGGGGTTAGGATGCTCCAGCGCCTTGACCAGCAAGCTTGCGGTGTCGGCGTTGCTGGTGTGCGCCAGACCGTTCAACCCCGCACTGCGCAGGGCGCGCGTGTTGCGGTTGGCGTAGAGCCATCGAAACAGTAGGGCGGCTTGCCCCGCCGCCGC
>Ga0101941_1000572_pt1 | contig 55842 bp, 52 predicted proteins | sample DewCreD2012metaG_3_FD_75242 | JGI IMG/M metagenome (GOLD analysis project Ga0101941, IMG submission 75242) | Hot spring sediment bacterial and archeal communities from British Columbia, Canada, to study Microbial Dark Matter (Phase II) - Dewar... ... | reverse complement strand
CAAAATAGTTTCATCTGAACATAGTGGAATTTAAATCCAGATCCACCACCACTTGGGGGAGGCGGTGGTGGCGTTTCATCTGAACATAGTGGAATTTAAATCACAAAATATTGATCTACAATAATAGATAGAAGCAAGTTTCATCTGAACATAGTGGAATTTAAATTCGTCTATATCTACTTTTATACTTCCTTTTCCAGTGAGTTTCATCTGAACATAGTGGAATTTAAATCAAGCACTACACAAAGTTTCTCTTTTCTTCCTACCCGTTTCATCTGAACATAGTGGAATTTAAATTCTCGTTTTAATATAGTAAGCAAAATAATAAGCAATAAGTTTCATCTGAACATAGTGGAATTTAAATATAGTTACCGACACAATTTTGCCCGCTCCCAGAGAAGTTTCATCTGAACATAGTGGAATTTAAACCGTAGCTATCCAGCAACTATCGATTTTATTGACTTTTATAGTTTCATCCGAACATAGTGGAATTTAAATATTATTTTACGTGTTAGAAAGGAAGAACCCAACTATGTTTCATCTGAACATAGTGGAATTTAAATCTACACAACCAAATCCTTGACTTGTTCTATTTCCAATACCTTTTTTATATAAAAATTCTATAACTTTTGGATTTCCTCTAATTTTGAAAATTCCTTCAAAGCATGTTAAAAACATATAATTTTTATTTGTTTTTTCTTTAAACGATTCTAAAAAGTGTTTAACAACCACTTTTCTATAACTTAAAAAATCAATTTCCACATCTTCATAAGTCAAATTAAAACTCTCAAAAATTTTTCTATGAAAATTATTGAATTCCGAAATAAAATTTTCATCAGAAGGCAAAATTGGTTTATCTTCTTTATTTTCAATTAAAATTGGACCTATTGTTTTAAATTGATATTCATAATTATCAAATTTTGGTTCATTTAACAAAAGAATTTTTCTTGGATATAAGGTTATTTCTTCTGAAAATTTAAATTCCTTGATTTTTAAAATTCCATTATAAATATAAACCCCAAATTCATAATCATATGTGCTAAAAATTAATGATAAACTCTTATTTTGTAAAATAAAATAATTCATTTCAATTTCATAATCAAAAAAACGAAATTTTTCATTATCATTAGATATTTTAGCATTAGTTATTAAAGCAAATGTAAATGGCTTTGGTTTTTTAGCATTATAATAATAATTTAATACATTTTCCTTTTCAAGAGCAAGCTTAAAAAAAGAAATAAACCTATTCCTATAAATAATTGGAAACTTACTATTATTTAACTCAAAAATAACTCTAAATCTCATCCCTTTACAACAATAATTGGTCTATGTTTGCTAACTTTTTTACTAATCCCTGCAAGTTCAACTGCATTTACAACCTTACTAACATCTTTGTATGCCTCAGGAGCTTCTTCCAATAAAGTAGCATCACTTTCTGCTCTAACTACAATTCCCTTTTCTGAAAGTTTCTTTAAAAGTGAGCTTTTTTGAACAATTTTTTTAGCTTTACTTCTTGATAAAACCCTTCCTGCACCATGACAAGAACTTCCAAATGATTCTTCAATTGATTTTGGCATACCTATTAAGACATATGAATAAGTTCCCATATCTCCAGGTATTAAAACAGGTTGTCCAACTTCTTTATACTTTGGAGGAAGTAATTTGTGGCCTTTTGGAAGTGCCCTTGTAGCACCCTTCCTATGAACAATTAATTTTTTTCCATTAAATTCTTCAAGTTTTGCTATATTATGTGCAACATCATATAATATATTCATTTCAAGACTTTCAGCACTTTTATTTAAAATCTCACTAAAAGCTTTTCTAACTTGATATGTTATAAGCTGTCTATTTGACCAAGCAAAATTAGCAGCACAAACCATAGCTTTATAATAATTTTGTCCTTCTTTGGAATTGAAAGGGGCACACGATAACTGCCTATCAACAAGTTTTATACCATATTTATTTAAAACCCTATCAAATTCCTTTATATAATCACTTGCTATCTGATGACCAAATCCCCTACTTCCACAGTGAATCATTATCACAACTTGACCTTTAAATAAACCAAGTTTTTTAGCAATTTCCTCATCATAAATTTCATCTACTATTTGAACTTCTAAAAAATGATTTCCACTTCCAAGTGTTCCAAGCTGTTCTCTCCCTCTATCTCTTGCCAATTGACTAACCTTTGAGAAATCTGCACCTTCCATACTACCAAACTCCTCAATATACTCATAATCATTATCCCAAGCATATCCAATTTTTTTAATGTATTTTAAGCCCTCTTCTGTAATTCTCTCAAGCTCTTTATCCGAGAATTTAAATTTACTTCTTGCTCCCACTCCACTTGGAACATAATCAAATAACTTATCAGCAAGTTTTACCTTATACCTCTCTATATCTTTTTCAGTTAAGTTTGTTTTAATAATTCTAACACCACAATTTATATCGTAACCAACACCACCAGGACTTATTATACCTCCATTTTCAGGGTCAAAAGCAGCTACACCTCCAATAGCAAATCCATAACCCCAGTGTATATCTGGCATAGCTATTGAAGCTTTAACAATACCAGGAAGTGTAGCAACATTAGCAACTTGTTCAAGTGCTTCTCCTTCCTCAATAATTTCTTTTATTAAATCTTCTGTTGCAAAAACTACACCATCTACATTCATACCTTCTTTATAGGTTTTTGGTATTCTCCACTTATAATCACTAACCTCTTCAAGAATTTTTTCCCAATTCTTCATAAGATAGAAATTTTAAAGGACAAAAATTATATTTTATTTTGTCTTAATTTCTAATTTTTTGAGACATTTTATGAATTCTTCCCTTGTTCTTTCCCAAGAAAAACTTGTTGCATAGTGTTTTGAATTCATTGATAATTGATAATAAAAATTTTTATTATTCCAAATTTCAATAATTTTTTTTACTGCAGAATCTACATTTTTAACAAGAAATCCATTTAATCCATTTTTTATAGAATCTCTTAAACCTTGAACATCATAACCGATTACAGGAATACCAAACATATTTGCCTCAATAACAACAATACCCCAACCTTCTCTTATACTTGGAACTATTAAAAAATGACATTTACACAAATTTTTATATTTTTCTTCCTCATTTAAATAACCTAAAAATTCAATATCTTTAAAGTTTTTGTATTTATTTCTTAGATAATTTTCTAATGGGCCACTTCCAATAATAATCATTTTAGCAGAAAAAAATTCCCTAACTTTAAGAAAAATTTTAATAGCATCCTCTGGATTTTTGGTTTTTCTTAATCTTCCAAGAAAGCAAAGCGTTAAAATTTCATTTTTTTGACAATCTAAATTTATTTGATCTATACCATTTGGAACAATATGGACATTATTAAATCCAATTCTAACTAAGTCTTCATATGTTGAATTTGAAACTGTTATTGTTAATTTTTTTCTATAAAACCAAAGCAAAAATTTTTCCACATATTTCATAAAGAAAAAAAATTTCCCCATTTCATAAATCCAAAATTCGTCGTACAATTGATGAATAAGTAAAATTGAATTTTTTAAAAAAAATGTAAAAAATCCTAATCCATTGAACTCATCAATTATTAAATCGTAATTTTTAAAATTTTTTATAGCATAAATCAATCCATAAAAATGAACTGAGAACTCATTACCTCTCCTTATAATCCTTATATTTTCATAAACTTCTTCATCCTTTGAATTTCTAAACTTTGAACAAAACCAATCTACACTATAACCATTTTTAACTAATGCTCTTGCTACTTCCAAAGTATATCTTTCAGCACCACCACCATTAGGATTCAAAATATCCCTTCTATTCAAAATTAAAACTTTATTCAAAGCTTGAAATTTTAAAGTTTTTCAAAAGCATTAAAATTTAATCCTTTATGAATGAACTATTAAAAAAACTTTTTGAAATAGGAAATTATAAAGACATAATAAAAAATTTCAAAAATTATGAAATTGATAATTACTATTCAGACCTTATAAAATGCTATACTTTATTATTTTTAGATGATTTTAAAGGAGCAAGAATAATTGCCTCAAAATATCAAAATGATTTAAATTTCTTACTTGTTGAAGCATATATAAATTATGTTCAAATGAAAAATGAAATAAGTTTTGAATTAGCTAAAAGAATTATTGAAAGTAATAATGTTATAAATTACATTAAAATTGAAAGTTATATTATCGCAATAAATTGTTTAACTGAAAATACCAAAATGATTGAAAATTTATATAATGAAGCAATAAATTATGCACTTTGTGAAAACTTATTTGTTTATAAATCAATAATTGATTTTGTTTATAATCGTTCAATGGCTTTGATTTTAGGTGATGATAACGCAAAAAAAATTGTTTTAAGAACTGAATTTGAACTTGAAAATTATGGTAATTTAAACTATTATTTTTATAATGTTTTATATAATGTGAATGAATTAATTTCAGAGTATAGATTTAGCGAAGCAGAAAAAAAATTAAAAATTGCTCATGAAATTGCTTTAAAAGTTGGTTCATTATCAATGCTTTCAAAATTATTTTTAGTTAAACACTTTTTTAATTATTCAAAGGGAGAATTGATTTATGAAGATTTAATAAAAGCTTATGAATATGCCAATTTATCTCAAAACTACATAAATTTAACCCTTGCCATGAGCTACTTAATATCATATTATGAATTTATAAAAGATTACGAAAATAGAAATAAAATTCTTTCAGAATATGAAAAACTTATTAAAGAAAATAATATAAAAAAAGGTATTTCAAATTTTTTATTTTCAAAAGCAATTGTCCTTTCAGGAGAGGAAAAGTATGAAGAAAGCTTAAAACTAATTGAAGAAGCATATAATTTATCAAATTCAAAGTACAAAAAATCCTCACTAGAAATTTTTAAATGTGCTATCCTTATTAAAATGAATAGAATTGAAGATGCTTATCATTTATTTTTAAAATTATTAGAAGATGGTTCAATTATTCATCAAGCATTTGAAAAGGAAATTATAGAAACAATAAAGCCATTATTTGATTTATATATTAAAAGAAATGAAAAATTAAGTAAAAATTTTATCAAGTTTATGATAAGAATAGGATATGAAGACAAATTGAATATAAAGGATATTTACAATTATATGGACGAAAGTGAGCTTCTTAAAAGAATTAATAAAATAAAGGATAAAAACATTATTAAAAAATTAAAAGATAAACTCAAATATGAAATTTATCTTTTTGGAAAGTTAAGAATAAAAATTTTAGATAAAACAATTTATGAAGAAAATTTTGATAGACCAATAACCGCAAAAGTTTTTAAATTCTTCTTAATAAATAGAAACAAATTTTTAAGTAAAGAAATGATATTTGAAGAATTATGGCCTAATGATGACCCTAAAAAAGCAAGTGCAAAATTACATACAATTGTAAGTAATATAAGAAAAATTTTAATTAACGATGAAATAATAATAAGCTCTGGTGGAAATTATGGACTTTTTACAAATGATAAATTTTATATTGATATAGATGATTTTGAGAAATCAATTAAATATGCAATAGCTATATCTTATAAAGATATAGAAACTGCAATTTCAAAAATTATTTATGCATTTAATTTATATACCGCTGATTTACTTGAAGGTGATTTATATGAAGAATGGATCTTTATAGAAAGAGAAAGACTAAAACAACTTTTATCACAAGGTATATTATTACTTTCGGATTTATTAATTAAAAAGCATCTGGATAGTCTGGCAATTGTTTATCTTGAAAGTTCATTATTTAGAAATATTGAAAGCAAAACATTTAAAAAATTAATGGATATTCTAAAACTAAAAAATTTAGAAGATAGAATTGAATTTTGGAATAAATATGTAGAGAGGGCATTAAAATGAAATTTTTTAACGAATTTTTGAATGTTGAATTTGAAATTGAAGAAATAAGAACAGTTGTTTCATTAGCACCTGATATAACAGACACATTGAATTTTTTAAATTTATTTGATAAAGTTATAGGTGTTAGTTCTTATTGTTATAGACCAAAGGAAGCAAGAAATAAACCAAAACTTGGAGGTTATTTAAAAGTAAATATTGAACTATTAAAAAATCTTAATCCAGATATTGTTTTAACAACAACAGGTGTTCAAAGAAAATTAAATGAAGAATTATATAAAAATGGTTTTAAAGTTTTTACTACAAAATTAGCAAACAGTTTATTTGACATTCTTGATAATGTTATTAGAATTGGTAATTTATTTTCAATTACAAAAATTGCTTATGAAAAAGCAAATGAACTTCTTGAAATTATAAATAGAATAAAAAACAATAAAATAAATGCAAAGTACTTTGCTGAAATTGACCTATCACCTGAAATTACATTTGGTTCAAATTCTTATATAACTCATGCACTTTATATAATGGGTTATGAAAATATATTTATTTATGACAAAAGAAGCTATTTTTTACCTAATTATGAAGAAGTTAAAAATAAAGAGCCAGATTTTATTATTTATGAACCCAAACCTGAAAAGTTTAAAAAACCAAATTTAGAAGAGATTATTGAAAGATATAATAAAATTGGACTTGGAAACTTAAAAGCAGTTAGAGAAAAGAGAATTATTATTACACCAGGTGATTATATAGCACATTACGGACCAAGTTTTATAACCGAAGTTTTAACCTATTTAAATGAAGAGATCAAAAAGGTTTTAGTTTAAAAATATAACTTTAAAATTTTAAAACTATTTAAAAAGGAGGTTTTTAGACATGCTTGTCGGTATTGTAGGAGCAGGAACGATGGGAAATGGAATTGCTCATGTTTTTGCTCAATATGGACATGATGTTCTCTTATGCGATATATCTGATGAAATTCTACAAAAAGCAATAAAAACAATTTCTGAAAATCTTGATAGACAAATTAAAAAAGGAATTGTTAAATTAGAAGATAAAGAAAAAATTTTAAGTAGAATAAAAACAACAAAAAATTTAGAGGATTTTAGAGAAGTTGAACTTGTTATTGAAGCAGTAGTAGAAAAAGAGGAGATAAAAAAAGAAATTTTTTCAAAACTTGATAAAATAACTAATAAAGATATTATTTTAGCAAGCAATACTTCAAGCATATCTATAACAAGATTATCAAAAGCGACAAATAGACCAGAAAAAGTAATTGGTATGCACTTTTTTAATCCTGTTCCTGTTATGAAACTTGTCGAAGTTGTTAAAGGATTTATAACAAGTGATGAAACAGTCAATAAAATAGTTGAAATTTCAAAAGCATTGGAAAAAGTTCCTATTGTTGTTAAAGACTTTCCTGGATTTATATCAAATAGAATTTTAATGCCTTTAATAAATGAAGCCATATTTGCTCTTGGAGAAGGTATTGCTGATAAAGAATCAATTGATAATATAATGAAACTTGGTATGAATCATCCAATGGGTCCATTACAATTAGCTGATTTAATTGGACTTGATGTTGTTTTAGATATCTTAAATGTTTTATATGAAAATTTTAAAGATCCAAAATATAGACCTGCTCCACTTTTAATAAAAATGGTTGAAGCAGGTTATCTTGGAAGAAAAACGAAAAAGGGATTTTATGAATATGATTGATATTTTAATTTTATTTATGGAATCACCAATAATAAGATATTCTCTTTACGAACAAATTTATGATAAATTTTTTATTCCAAAGGAAAAATTTGTTTTTTCTGTAAGTAATTATATTTCAGATATAAATTTCGGTTCAGTCTCATACAATCTAAAAAATACATTAATTTTCTATTTAAATTATTTAAATTCTGGAAAAATTGAAAAATTTGACGAAAGTGGAAATTTTATTGGTGAATTTTATGCTAATTTTATAAATTTCTCATTGTACAAAAATTATTTTAAATTTAATGTTCATTATGAAAGCATTATTAAAAACGATTTAAATTTAAGTATTGGAGCATATTATTCAAAGACAATTAAAAATATAAATTTAAACTTATTTTTTGATTATATTGGACTTAACACACCAATAATTTTTGGCATAAATGGAAATTATAAAAATTTTAGCATTAACATCTCTTATGAATTAGGCTATAAAACTATTTACAATATTGCTTATAAAAAAACAATTTCAAGAAGTTTAATTCTCTATATTTCTTATTCAAATAGATATAGCGACTTTAACATATCTAAGGATCTATTAACAGGATTTTTAGCAGGAATTGAGATTAATTTTAAAAAGTATAAAATTGGTTATGGAATAAGATCACTTTCTGAATATGGTTTCATAAACACAATTCAAATCGCTTATGAATAAGTTAATTTATAAGGGTAAGGTTTTTGAAGTTAGAAGTGAAGAATTAACGATAAACAATAAAAAAATTTTAAGAGATGTAATATATCATCCAGGAGCTGTTGCTATTCTTGTTAAAAAAAATAACCAATTCTTATTTGTAAGGCAATATAGACACCCTTCAAGAGAAAAATTGATTGAAATTCCTGCAGGAACACTTGAAGAAAACGAAACGCCAACTGAAACTGCAAAAAGAGAACTATTAGAAGAGGCGGGAATAAAAGCAAATGAATTAACATTTTTAATTAAGTTTTTTGTTGCTCCTGGATATTGTTCTGAAATTATTCATCTATTTTATACAGAAAATTTTGAGATAACAAAAAATAATCCAGAAGAGGAAGAAGATATTGAAACTATTTGGATTGATATAGAAAAAGCTTATGAAATGATAAAAAATAACGAAATAAAGGATGCTAAAACCATTATTGCTCTTACTTATTACAGATGTTTCTTTTGATAGTCTTGAAATTCAAACAATTGACATAAATAATGCTAAATATGAAGAATTGAATTCAATTCCATTCTTTACAGAAGAAGATATAAAAAAAATTCTAAAACAAAGACCATATTATTCGTTTAATGAATTTGCTGAAAGTTTAAAATTAAGTTCAATTGAAAGAGAAATTTTAAGAAATTATATCTTTATATCAAAAAAAGAAAAAAAATTTATAAATTTCATAATTTCTTTTAATTACGATTCAAATTTAAACTACAAGCTTAGAGGGAACTTAAAATATAAAGAATTTTCATTAAAATTTTCAGAAAGTTATTTTCTTTTAGGTTATCAAAATTTTTATTTTGGGAATTTTTATATTTCAAAAGGCTTAGGATTAATTTCAAAAGCATATTTTAAAAACAGTATAAACAATGGATTTTATTTCTACAATAACTTAGCACTATTTTTAAAATTCAAAAATTTTGAGGTATTTTTTGACACTTTAAGAAACTACTTGCTTTCTTATAATTTTAGAAGTTCCTTCATATCAGTTTTAGGAAATGAAAAACCATTTTTTGTCATTTCAAATAACTTAAATGTTTTTAGCTTTGAAATTTTACTATCAAAACATTTAAATTATGCTTATGGAATTAACTTAAAAAATGAATTTATTTATGTTAAACTAATTTTTAGAAAACTTTTAGATACTTTCTGGATCTATTCAAATGGTGATGAAAAATTCTCAATTTATTTAAAATTTAAAAATTATCCAATAACAATTTCCTCAAATTTTTCAGATAGTTATCAATATCACTCAATAAACTATCAAATAACAGATGGTTCAAACCTTGAATTTAGAATTTCAGGATATTACTATAAAATTCATTTTGAAAATGAAGAAGGTTTAAAAATCTCAATTTTTAAAGATAATGCCATTAAAATTGGTTATAAATTTATTTCAATTTATCAATATAAAAATTTAAATTCTATTTGCGATGAATATAATCCATTATTTGGTTGTAATGTCAAATTAGATGAAAATTCAAACTACCAATTAGCAATTGATTTTAAATATAAATTTATTAGACTATTTTTAACAAATCAACAACAATTCTTCTCTTTGAGATTAAAAATTTAATCCTAAACCTAAAAAGAAGTTTCTTTCAGCAGCCGGAATAAATAAAGGTTCATTACTATCACTTATATAACCAAATTGATTATAAATTTTATTAAAGACGTTATAAATACCCCCTTTTAACTGAAAGTTTTTAAATTCATAATTAAAAATCGTATTTGTGATAAAGTAAGGTTCAATTGTAAATCTGTTCGAAGGATCTATAAATTGCTTACCAACACCTCTTTCTTCAAAAATTATTGTTAAACTCTTATAGTTAAAATCTAAACTTAAATAAATTAAATAATTTGGATAACCTGCAACAACATTTCCCGAATAATCAAATTGACCATTCCAATCTTCTCCTTTAAAATCAATATATTTATTGTTAGAATAACTAAAACTTGAATATAGATTTAGAAATTTATAAATAGGGACATTTAATGAAAGTTCTATACCTTTATATTCAACAATTCCAGCATTCGTCAAAATTGGAATGCCATCTATAACCTTTCCTCCAAATACAAGGGCATCTCTAAAATTCATATAATAAACATTAAAATCAAAGTTAAATTTATTTCTTAAATATCTTGCTCCAATTTCAAAACTTCTAACATTTTCAGGTTTCTTTCTTGGATTTGAACAATTATTATTTGAACAATTTTCAAAATCATACTTTGGATCATTCCAATATGGATATTGAGCATCGTAAATTTCTCTTGTTCCTGGTTCCCTTGAATTTAATGATGTATTTAAAAACAAACTTAAATTTTCATTTATATCGTAATTTATTCCAAATCGTGGGGACGGGAAAAAGTAAGAAACATTATATTCAATTCCTCTTGGATAATAGTTATAAAACTTACTTTGATTATAAGCATTTAAATAAGTTGTTAGAATTTTTAGTTTATTTGTAGGTTTTAAAATTAATTGAAGATAAGCATTAGCAACTACTTTGTCAAGGTTATAATAATAGTACTTTCTATTAGGTTCTCTACAACAAGAGGGAAGAGAATCAGCCCATAAAATTAATCCATAATGTTCTGATTTGTGATATATAAAGTTTGCCCCTAGTGAAAATTCATAATTATTTGAAATATAAGAAATTCTTGGAATATAACCATAATCTCCCTCATTCACCCATCTTTCCCTAACTAAATTGAATTTCGTTTTTCCAATTGGGTCATTCCAAAGTTCATAAAAGTACTCCTGCCAACTACCATTTCTCTTTTGTCTAAATCTACCATTTCCTATTATAGCATAAATGATATTTTTTATATATAAATTGCCTATGAAATTTTCTTGATGAAGCTCATAATGAGGTCTGAAAAACAAGTCAGTTTCATCATCAAAACTTAAAGGATTATATCTTCTGTTTTGTTTTAGTGTTATTGTATCTATTCCTTTATAAGCAAGGTGCGTGTATTCATTTCCACCGTGAAAAACAATTGTTGTTATTGAATTTTTTGAAGATTTCCTTAAAGCAATATAATAACTATACAAATCACTCCAAGACTTTTCTCTATATCCATCTGTCTTCATTTTTGAAAATCTTGCATATATGTTATTTGAAGAGTATTCAGATGTAAATCTAAATGTTCTATATGAGCCATAACCACTAAATATGGAAGTTTTTGAAATCTCTAAAAATTTAAATCCTACAACATTTATAACACCACCAATAGCAGAAATACCATATGGAGCATAACCTATTCCCCTCTGAACTTGAATATATGACGCACTACTTAAAATATCAGGATAATCTATCCAATAAATATCACCACTTTCAATATCATTTGTTGGAATATCATTTATTAGTGCTGAAATATATTTATCAGAAAATCCTCTAATTTTAATGTAGTTATAGTTTAAACCATTTCCAGCATCTGAATAAAAAAACAAATTTGGTGTTCTTGAGAGCAAATAAGGAACATCAAAAAATGTATATAATTTTGAAATTTCATCTTTATTTACTTGACTATAAGAAATAGGAGATGATTTAATAGCACTTGAAGTTATAATTGTTTCCTTAAGTTCATAAGTTTTTAAAGTATCTTGCAACTGAAACAAAAGGTTAATCATAATCAGACCTCCTTCAAGCTTTTTTCTAAAATAATTTTTACTTCTTCTCTTGCCCTTTTAGCATCTTCAACGAATTTTTCTATTAGATTCATAGGGCAAAAAGGACCACACATAGAACAAGCAACAGTTTTTGTAGTTCTTTCTTCTCTTATTTGTTTAGCTTTTTGCGGATCAATAGAAAGTTTTATTTGATTTTCCCAATCGAGAGAATATCTAGCTCTTGACATAGCCAAATCCCATTCATAAGCACTTTTAATTCCTTTTGCTATATCTGCTATATGTGCAGCTATTTTAAAAGCAATTAGTCCTTCCTTTACATGTTCAACATTAGGAAGTCCAAGATGTTCTGCAGGTGTTAAATAACATAACATATCAGCACCAAACCATCCCGCTAATGCTCCACCAATAGCACCAGCGATATGGTCCCAACCAGCAGCTATGTCAGTAGGAAGCATCCCAAGAACGTAAAAAGGTGCATTTCTTGTAATTTTCTTTTGAAGAATAATTTGTGCTTGAATTTCATTTAATGGTACATGTCCTGGACCTTCAACCATAACTTGAACATTAGCTTTTCTACATCTATCAACTAATTCACCAAGAATCAATAATTCATGAACTTGAGGTCTATCAAAACTATCTGCAATACTACCGGGTCTTAAAGCATCGCCAAGACTTATTGTAATATCATAAGTTCTACAAATATCCAATATATCATCAAATTTTTCTAAAAGAGGATTTTCTCTATTATGAAAAAGCATCCAAGCTGCTAAAAGTCCTCCACCTCTTGAAACAATCCAAGTTGTTCTTCCTTGATTTTTCATAAATCTAATACCTTCTAATGTTATACCTGCATGGATTGTCATAAAATCTATCCCATCCTTTGCATGAATTTCTATTGCTTTTATGAAATCATCTGGCTCTAAATCAAATATAGAACCTTTTTCTTTCGCTGCCCTAAACTCTGCTTCATATACAGGAACACTTCCTATTGGAATTTCACATATTTCCATTAATTCTTTTCTAATTTTTCTTAAATCTCCTCCCGTTGATAAATCCATAACAGTATCAGCTCCATATTTGATAGCTATTTTTAGTTTCTCTTTTTCTTCTTCAATATCTACAAAATCATAAGATGTACCAAGATTTACATTAACCTTTGTTTTTAAATTCTTACCAATACCTACCAATTTTTTTAAATTCTTTGACAAATGAATTTTATTAGCAGGTATAACAACTTCTCCATTCTTTAAAAGTTCCATTAATTTTTTAACATCTATTCCTTCACTTTTAGCAACATATTCCATTTCTGGCGTTATCTTGCTTTTTTTGGCAAATTCCATTTGGGTCATTTTAAACCTCCCATGTTTATTCAAATTGATAATTTATACTTATCCATCTTTGATAAAGTTCATTTTTTGACCCAAATTTCTCTAAAAATTTTCCAACTTTTAAAAATACTCCAATCACTTCATAATGAAGCGTTCTTTCAACAATTATTGCATTTCTTGAATGCTCATCTGAAAATTTCATTTTTTCAGTTCTTTTAATATAATCTCTGCAGCCTTTTTACCTGATAATAACATTGCTGAAAATGTAGGACCCATTCTATTTAAACCATAAGTTTCCGCAACAGCCATACCACAAACAACAAGTCCTTTATAAACTTCACCTGTCCATTTTATTATATTTTCCTCACTAACCTCAACATTTAAAGGATATAAACCTTTTATTTCAACTAAATTCCTTTGGGCAAGCTTCTTTACTGCTACTGCATCATGACCAGAAGCATCAACAACAAATTTACTTTCAAGAGCTATTGGATCAACACAGGTTATTGCTCTAGGTAATGCCCTTGTAGGAGACCAATTTACAACGACTCCACAAACTCTATTATCCTTTACTATTAAGTCATCAAGAAATGTTAATTGTAAAAATTTAACACCACTTATAGCAGTTTCATATATTAGTTTTGAGCAAGCAATAGGTCCATAACTGATATATAATCCATCTTGAACTTTTTCATAAGGAATTCCAAGCTCATCAAATAATTCATTAGCAGGTTCTCTTATAGTTATACTATTCATATAATATCCACCTATCCAAAACCCACCACCAAGATAGTTATTTTGCTCTATAACGAAGACCTTTAAACCATTCTTAGCAAGCTCTCTTGAACAAACAAGACCCGAAGGACCAGCTCCAATAACAAAGACATCAGCAGATACGGCTTCTGAAAGATCTTTATAAAATTGATCTAACATCGCTTTTGTGATAAACTTTTCCATAGCTCAACCTCCTTGTTTTTATTTCACACTGGGGGAGACTATCTAAGAGAAGTTGTGAGAGCTTGGAACTCCCACACCTTCCCTACGCCGGTATTACCCGGTTCAGGTTCGAAGGGTCGCACCCGCCATATGGGTGCCTCTCAGCCGGGTTGCCCCAGCTCCCCCGGTGCGGTTTGAAAATTTTAAAGGATAAAAAACTACTTTTTTAAAAAACTTTCCTTTAATGAAAAAATTTATTATTAGTTTATAAATAATGTGGAAAACTTAATTAAATTATTGATAATCAATAATTTTTATGTGGAAAATTATGTGGAAATTTGTGTGGATAAAGAATTAGTTTGATTTTTCAACATAAATTTTAAAAATTTTTGTGGAAAACTTAATTAAATTACTGATAATCAATAGTTTTTATATGTTGAAAACAAAATTTTTTATTTTAAAATTATGTTGAAAACAAATTTAAGATATTGAATTTGAGATATTTATAATGTTGAAATCTATTTTTATTTTTCAACATTTCCACAAATTCGTTTTTAAACATGTGGAAAACTTAATTAAAATATTGATTATCAATAACTTATTTATGTGGAAATCATTTTTATTTATAAACATACGCTAACCTTTAAAATTTTGAGGATGTTAAAAACCAAAACAAAATATGGAATTATAAATTGGACAAAACCAAATGATTATAATTTTGCAGATATTACTACAAATATAGCTTTTAAATTATCAAAGGAATTAAAGAAAAGTCCAATTTTAATAGCAAATGAGATTTTGGAAGAAATTAAAAGTTCTATTGATTTTGAGAGTATTGAAAATGTAGATGGATTCATAAATGTTCGTTTAAGTAAAAATTTTTTAATTGAGTTTGTTTTTGAAATTTTAGAAAATGGTTTTATTGAAAAGGAATCCCCTAAAAATTATATAATTGAATTTGTTTCCGCTAATCCGACAGGATCTTTAAATGTTGTTAATGCAAGAGCAGGAGCAATTGGTGATAGTATTGTCAGAATAGGTAAATTTTTAGGACATGATGTTATTTCAGAGTACTATGTAAATGATGAAGGAAATCAAATTTTAAGTCTTGGATATTCAATTTTATGGAGATTAGGTTATGTTTTTCATTTCAAGTCTAATAAATTTTATATAGAACAGGAATTTAGAGAAGAACCAAAAATTTTAATAATTGATAATGAAGAAATTGAACTTGATGTTTATAGAGGAGATTATGTTATTGATATTGCTAAAAGCTTAAAAGATATCGTAGGAAATGAAATTGAAAATTTAAAAAATTCTTATAAAAGTAAGGAAGAATTTCTTGATAAATTTAATAATTTTTCTTATAAAATTGGGAAATTAGCAAGTGATTTTATTTTTAATAAACAACTTGAAGTTTTAAAAAAATATGGAGTTAGTTATGGTAGTATTGTTAGGGAAAGTTTTATAAGAAATTCTGAATATCCAAAAATTGTACTTGAAAAATTAAGAGATTATTTATATTTTGAAGATTTAGAAAAAAGACAATTTAAAGTTGAGGAAAAAAACATTTCAAAATTATTAGACAAAAAGTACTATTTAGAGCATTATAAAAATAAAGCTCTTATTTTAAGAACCACAGTTTATAATGATGATAAAGATAGGGTTTTAATCCGCTCTAATGGCGAGCCTACTTACTTTTTTTGGGATATTGCTTATCACTACTATAAAATTTTAAGATTGAATGGAAGTGGTTATATTGTTAATTTACTTGGACCTGACCATTATGGATATATTCCAAGATTAAAATCTGCTTTAAAAATGCTTGGTTTTGAAAATTTAAGTATTCTCATTATTCAACAAACAAATTTAATAAAAGATGGTATTAAATTAGATATGAGTAAAAGAAAAGGACAAATTTATGAAATGGAAGAATTAATAAATGAGGTTGGTGTTTCTGCAAGTAGATTTTTCTTTTTATTAAGAAGTCCATCTTCACATCTAGATTTTGATATAGATTTAGCTAAGAGGTTATCAAGCGAGAATCCTGTCTATTATGTTCAATATGCTCATGCAAGAATTGAAAGTATCAAAGAAAATGCTAAAAATGTTGGAATTGATTTAGATTTTAAAAAGGAATATCTTTTGAAATACGATTTTAAAAATGAAAGAAAAATGATTGTTTATTTATTTTATTTTGAGGAAATTGTTAAAAAATCGTTTTATAATTTAGAGCCTCATTTAATTGTTTATTATCTTTTGGAAATTTCTGAGATGTTTCATAGTTATTATCAAAGATATAGAGTTATTGATATTGAAGATAAATTTTCAACAATAGCAAGAATAATTATTTTATCTGCAGTTCAGAAAATTATAAATTTAGGTTTAAGTTTGATAGGTGTTTCTGCACCAAAGAGGATGTAAAAATGTTAGAGCATTATTTTAATGAATTTTTAGAACATTTGAAATCCTTAAATTATTCTAAAAATACAATTTTAGGTTATGAAAGTGATTTAAAAGAATTTTTGAGTTTTGTTAAAGATAAACAAATAGATAGGCAGTTATTAAGAAATTATTTTATTGAGCTTTTTAATAAAGGCTATTCTCAAAGGACAATAATTAGAAAAAGAGCAAGCTTAAATAGTTTTATAAAATTTTTAATGAAGAAAAAAATTATAAAAGAAAATCCACTTATTTTAATTTCAAAAATAAAACTTCCTAAAAGCCTCCCAAAAGTTATTTCTCAAAATCAAATCAATAAAATCCTTGATAGCTGGGAGATTAAAAATTTTGATGATTTATTGAATAAAGCAATAATTGAAACATTATATTCAACAGGTTTAAGAGCAAGTGAATTGTGTTCTTTGAAAGTTAAAGATGTTGATTTTCAAAATGAACAAATTAAAGTTATTGGCAAAGGTTCAAAATTAGCCATTATTCCTATTGGTAAGAAGGCTTTATATTTAATTCGTTTAATTATTCAAGAAAAGAACTTAAAAGATGACGATTTTATATTTCAAATAAGTAGGTTCCAATTATATTATAGAGTTAAAAAATCATTTTTGAAATTGTCTCAAATTTCGGGTATTCATCCTCATATATTGAGACATTCATTTGCTACTCATTTACTAGATAATGGAGCTGATATTAGGAGTGTTCAAGTGTTATTAAGGCATAAAAATCTTTCAACAACGCAAATTTATACTCATGTTAGCTTAAAGAAAATAAAGGAAAGCTATGAAAAATTCCATCCAAGAAATAAATCCTTTTAGAATTAATAGTATAGATTTAGAAAATTTAGTTGTTGAAATTGGTTTTGGTAATGGAGTATATATTAGTAATTTAGCTAAATTAAATCCAAATAAAAATTTTTTGGGTATTGAAGTTTCAGGAGAAAGTGTAAAGAAACTTTCAAAAATAGTAAAAAAGGAACATTTAAAAAATGTTTATATAATAAAAATGGATGCTTATTGGGTGTTTTATTTCTTTTTGAAAGATAATAAAGTTTTGGAAATTTATATAAATTTTCCTGACCCTTGGCCAAAGAAAAAACATGTTCATAAAAGGCTAACAACAATTGAAAATTTATATCTCTTTTCAAGGAAATTAAAAGAAGGTGGATTTATTCAAATAAAAACCGATGATTTAAAATTTTATAACTTTACAGTTGAAAATGCTAAAATGCTAAATTGTTTTGAAATTCATATATATGAGAATTTGAAAGATATTGTTCAAACAAAATATGAGAAAAAATGGATTGAACAAAATAAAACGATATGGACGATAAAGTTAATAAAGATAAGTAAGCCTAAAATTGAAGTAAATTTAAGAGAAATAAGGAGGATTGAAGAAATGCCAAGATTTAAAACTGATTTTATAGACTTTAGGGTTCTTGAAAATAAAGTATTTAAAATTGAAGAGAACTTGATAGTAAAGTTTTTTAGAAGCTTTCAAAGAGATGACGAATGGTTAATTGAAACATTACTTTCAGAAAATGATTATATTCATTATTTCTTTACATCTTTAAGAAAAAAAGATAGTTATTATATTTTATCAATTTCAAGTTTTAGCGAAGTTATTAAAACAGAAGGGATTAAAAAATTTTTAGAATTTATATCCTCTAAAATTTCAAACTTGAAATGAGAGAGATTTTGAAAGATAAAGATAAGAAGCTTCGTAAGTTTAAAGGTAGATTGGATTCACTAGAAGATTTTGTCAATCCTGAATGGTGGAAGTATATATTTGATTCAATATATCTCAAAACTGATGCTGATGTTGTTATGGATGATGAACTTACTGAAAAGGAGGTTGATATATTTCTTGAAATTATAAAACCCAAGAAAGATGATAGAATACTTGATTTAGCTTGTGGTCAAGGAAGACATACGATTGAATTTTATAAAAGAGGATATAGAGAAATTGAAGGTATTGATTTATCTGAATATCTAATAAGGAAAGCAAAACAAAGAGCGAAAAAGGAAGGTTTAAAAATTAAATTTAGAAAAGGTGATGCAAGAAATTTGCCTTATAAAGATAATACATTTGATTATGTTCTTATACTTGGTAATAGTTTTGGATATTTCTCAAATGCTTCTGATGATTATAAAGTTTTAAGAGAAGTTTTTAAGGTTTTAAAACCTTATGGTACTTTGCTTTTGGATATAGCAGATGGAAATTATGTTAGAAACCATCATAAGCCATATACTTGGGAATGGATAGATGATAAATATGTTGTTTTAAGAGAAAGACAACTATCTCATGATAAAAGACTTTTAATTTCAAGAGAAATTGTAATTCATGCTCAAAAAGGTGTCATTGTTGATCAGATTTATTCTGAAAGGTTATATTCACAATCTGAAATTGAAGAAATACTTAAAAGTGCAGGTTTTATAGATATTACATTTCATACAAATTTATTAGCTCAATCAAAAAGGAATATGGATTTGGGTTTGATGGAAAATAGAATTGTTTTAACTGCTGTTGCTCCAAAACATAACATTAAAATTAGTCCTAAAATTAAGATATTTAATATCACAGTTTTATTGGGTGATACAAATTTGAAGTCGGATAATAATTATGAGATTGAATCAATAAAGCAACTAAAAATTGCTCTTTCAAAACTTGAGGGTTATAAATTTAATTATATTGAAAGTCATAAAGGATTATTCTATGACCTTGGGAATTTAAAAACAGATTTAGTTTTTAATTTATGTGATGATGGTTATAATAATAATCCTAAGATGGAATTACATATTCCAGCATTGTTGGAAGTTCTCGGAATACCTTATACAGGTTCTCCCCCTCATACACTTGCCATATGCTTTGATAAATCACTTGTTAAAGCAATAGCTAATTCTCTTGATATTCCTACACCTGATGAATATCTTATTATGCCTGATGATACGACATATAACATTCCTGCAAATTTTCCCGTTATATTGAAACCAAACTTTGGTGATGGAAGTGAAGGAATATATAAAGATTCTGTTGTTTATAATCCTATTGAATTTACAGAAGCTTTAAATAGATTGAGAAAACAATTTCCTGATATCCCTATTCTTGTTGAGGAATTTTTAACGGGTGATGAAATTAGTATAGGTGTTTTGGGAAATTTACCTTACGATTATGAGATATTGCCAATTTTGAAAATTGATTATTCTGAACTTCCGGAGGATTTTCCACCAATTTGTGGTTATGAGGCAAAATGGGATTTTAATTCTGAATATTATAAGAAAGTTAAATATATTCCTGCAGAACTTGATAAAGACATTGAAGAAAGATTATATGATATGGTTTTGAAATTATATAATAGACTTGATTTAAAAGATTATGGAAGATTTGATATAAGATTTTCTGCTGATGGTATTCCTAAATTACTTGAAGTTAATCCTAATCCTGGTTGGTCTTGGGATGGAAAATTAAAAATTATGAGTGAATGGAAAGGAATGGAATATGAAGAAATGCTTGAAAAAATAATAAGATATGCTCTTAAAAGATATAATTTAATTTAGATTTTTTTTATTCTTTTTAAACCTATGTAAGTTAGTGGTTTTTCAAATAGAAAACCAAGTGAAGGAAATGTGTTTACTAATTTTGCCATAATTGATCTATGAAGAGGAATTAAAATTTCTAATTTTTTTGTTTTAATTGCCTTAAAAACTGCTTTTTCAACATCTTTTATATCTAGAATTTTAAATCCAGAAAAAACAATTGCAGAAGATGATTTATCTTTTACATTTTCAATAAGTGGGGTTTTGACAGCATCTGGACATATTACACTTACGAATACATTAAATTTCTTTAATTCATATGCGATAGCTATGGAAAATCCTCTAACAGCAAATTTGGTGGCAGTATAAATTGAAATACCAGGAATAGGAGCTATGCCTGCTAATGAAGAGATATTTATAATATGTCCATGTCCTTGTTTTATCATAATTTTTGAAGCAATCATTGAGCCAATAACAACACCTTTTAAATTTGTATCTATTTCATTTTGAATATCTTCAACTTTCATATTCCAAATGTAATCTGAGTTCATAATTCCAGCATTATTTATTAGGATATCAATTTTTGAAAACTTATTCAATGTCTTATTTATTAAATCTTCCCAGTTTGAATAATCTCTGACATCTAATTTTTCAACTAAAATTCTTTCCTTTTCAAGTTGATTTGTCCAATTAAGTTTTTCGTAATTAATATCTGTTATTACAACATTATATCCTTTATTATAAAAGCTTAAAGATAAGCTCTTACCTATACCACTTGCACATCCCGTTATAAATACGACTGTTTTCATGATTGAAATTAAATTTTAAAGTCTAAAATTAATTACTGACCTCTTAAAGCTTTTATAAATCTATTTACCCAATCTTCCGGTTTGGCATGGTTTAATACTAATTCCTTTGAATAATGAACAAGTTCGTTTCTTAAATTATGATCTCTTAATTTTAAAATTTTTTGTCTTAAAATTTTTATATCTCCGACTTTGAAGTGAAAATCTTCCCTGACAAAATCCTTTGCTCCAACTTGATTTGAAACAATAACCGCTAATGATGACATTATAGCTTCTATTACGACATAACCGAAAACTTCGCTTTCTGATGGCAAAATTAAAATGTCGTAATTTTTATAAATTTCAGACATTTTTTCATAATCAACCTCACCCTTAAATTCAACGCACAATTTATTTTTTTGAACATAATTTCTCAACTTATCATATAAATGACCACTACCAACAATATCAAGTTTATATTCATATAAACCCTTTAAAGCTTTTAAAATATCAAAGATTCTCTTTCTTCTTATTAATCTACCTACAAAAAGCATTTTTAAAAAGTTTCCATTATGGAGTTTATTATAATCAAATTTGTATATATTGAAAGATGTCCAATTTAAAATAACATTTTTAGCACCAAGACGCTTAGCATGTTCTAATGACATTTTGCTTCCACAAATAACAGAAATTGCATTATTAAATAAGAATTTTCTAATTAAATAGCGAAATGGCAAAAATAAACTATTACCTTCTCTTAAATTGAAGCTTTCAATCCATAAAAAATATGGAATTTTTAAATTCAATAAACTTTTAGCAATTTGAAACTCAAGAATGTTTAATCCTCCACTTATAACAACTTTTTTAAATTTTTTTAGGTCTGGGATTTTTTTTAAAATTAGAATACTTCCTATATCCTTTGAAAATTTATTTAAAATTCGCTGACTTTCTATTATTTCATAAGGGAAATTTATTTCGTCTATGTATTTTTTCCAACTTTCTCTTTTTGGATTTGAAAAATCTGTAAAAAAGAAAATAATTTCATCTTTAAGGTTTTCATAAAGCAAATTAAATAAATAAATTTTTTGAGGAGTTGGATAATTACTAATAAATGCTATCACTAATCACACTTTGAAAAGCCACAACTTAAACAAAATGTTGAACAATCTGCAAATTCTCTTGCTTTCTCTCCTTTTAGTAAGGTTCTGTTTGAACAATTTGGACATATTTCAGCATCTTTTAAAATTTCCATTTCTAATTTTGGTTTTATATTTCCTTTTTCATCTATAAATGTTAAAGTTGGCGTTGTTATTTCTCCTTTTGCTTCTAAGTTACCATTTCTTACACCTTCAAGAAATAGTTTCAATGCTAATCCTAAAACAGCAGGTTCAGATGGCATATAAAATCCTTTATATACATAACCTTGACCTTGTATTTCCTTAACTTTAAATAAGTTCTCTACAATAAATTTTGGATCGTCGTTTTCTGAAAGTTTTCTTAAAACTGCTGAAATCATCATAGAAAGAGCAGTACTCCATTCAAGTCCAACCATATCTGAACTATGAGCAAAAATTTCAATTGGCATACCTCTCTCATCACTATTTACAGTAACATACCACTTCCTACCTTTATATTTAATTTTATAAGTAACACCACTTACAGCAAATGGTCTTTCTTTCTTTATAGGTTTTAATGAACTTTCTTTTTTCTTCTCTTCCTTCTTTTCAGTGATTAAAACACCTTCTCTGCTTCCTTCTCTATATATTGTTATACCTTTACATCCTTCTTTCCAAGCCATAAAATAAAGTTTTTTAACAGTTTCTATATCTATTTCATTTGGAAGATTTATTGTTGAACTTATAGCACTATCAACGTACCTTTGAATTAATCCTTGAAGTTTAACTCTATATTCCCAATTTATTTGATGTGCAGCTGTGAAATAATCAGGTAATTTCTTTAAATCCTCATCACTTATTTCATCATCATTTTTATTGAGATATTTCTTTACAAGTGGATGATAAACATAATAGAAATTTCCAAGAGAATAACGAATATATTTTAATGAGAATATTGGTTCAATACCAGATGAAACATTACCAGCTAATATGGAAATTGAACCAGTTGGTGCAATTGATAATATCTCAACATTTCTAATTCCAAACTTCTTTATATCTTCTAAAATATCTTTTGGAAGTCTTTTTACAAATTCACTTTTAGACCACTCTTGAAAATTGAACTTCTCAAATGGACCTTTTTCCTTGGCAATCTCAATTGATGCTCTATAACTTTCATCTCTAATAAATCTCATTAAGTTTTCAATTTTTTCAAGAGCTTTATCTGAATCGTATCTAACTTTCATCATAACTAGGGCATCTGCAAGTCCTAAAATACCAAGTCCTAGTCTTCTTGCTGATTTACTTGCAATTTCTTGTTCCTTTAATGGATACTTTGAAACATCAATAACATTATCTAGAAATCTAACTGCAATAGGAATAATTTCTTTTAATAATTCGTAATTCCAATCATCGTTTTTTACAAATTTTGTAAGATTTAATGAACCCAAGTCGCAATTACCATAAGCAGGGAGAGGTTTTTCTGAACATGGATTAGTTGATAAAACAGGTTGAAAGTATTGGGCATTGTGATTTTTAATAATTGTATCCCAAAATATAAGTCCAGGTTCAGCACTTTCCCAAGCACTTTTAACAATTTTATCCCATAATTCCCTTGCTTTTACAACTCTATAAACCCTTTTCTTTCTTAATTCAAATTTCCTTCCTTTATATTCAATTTCTCCATTCTTTGCTTCAAAGAGGATATATTCACCGTTATAAAGATTAACATCATAAGGACTTAAAATTCTATCAAATGTAATAGCACAATTGCTATTAAGCATTTCTTCAATTTTATTTTCAGATATTTTTGGATTTCTAATAATATCAGGATACCATAATTCCCAAATATCATCATTTTCAACTGCTTTCATAAATTCATCTCTTATTTTAATTGATATATTAGCAAATTTAATTTGTTGTCTTGTTAGTATGTCTTCAATTATTTTTAGCTGTTCTTGATCATATTTATAAGCATTTTGCTTTATTACTTCAAGTGTAAAGAAATCGGGTTTTGATTTTGCATAAATGAATAACTCAATATCAGGATGACTAACATCTATTGTTATCATTAATGCTCCTCTTCTTCCTTCTTGACCTATTAGTCCTGTTGTTAAGGAAAATAAGTGCATAAATGAAACTGAACCTGTTGAAAATCTTGCACTATTTAGAACTGGTGAATTCGTTGGTCTTAGTATTGAAATGTCAGTACCTACCCCTCCGCCCCAACTGTATGTTCTTGCCATTTCCTTTGCACAATCATAAATTCCTTCAATTGAATCTTCTTTTATTGGAATAACATAACAATTTAATAGTGTATTTTTAGGTATTAAATAATTTCCAGCTCCAAATAGTATTCTACCTGCTGGAACAAATTTAAAGTCATCAAGAATATAATAAAATTTTTCTTCCCAATACTCCTTATCTTTTTCAACACTTGCTACTGCTTTTGCTATCCTTCTAAAAAAGTCCTTAGGTGTTTTTTCAATAACATTGCCATTTTCGTCTTTGAGAGCATATTTCTTTATGAAAACATCAACCCTTAAAGGGTCATTATCAAAATAATGAAGAAGTTCCTTTTCCATAGTGATAAAATGTTAAGGTTTAAGAATAATTTGATAAAATGAAAAATTTTAAGTGTTTGGAAATCAATAATTTTTTTGTTGGATATTTTAAAAAATTCTTTATTTTTCAGGCTTTTAAAAATCTTGTCAATTTAAAAAACATTCATAACAAAAGTTGTCTTTGTTTTCAGAAACAACATCTTTTAAATGTTCCATGGGTAAGTATCTTAAGCTATCAACATTTAAAAATTTTCTTAATTCTTCCAAATTCATTCTGTTTGCTATTAATTCTTCTTTTGTAGGCATATCTATACCATATAGACATGGATTAACGATTGGAGGTGAAGCAATTCTAAAATGAATTTCCTTGGCATTGTTTTCTCTAATTATTTTGATAATTTCCTTTGATGTATTCCCTCTAACAATAGAATCGTCTATTAAAGCAATTCTTTTATTTTCTATAACTTCTCTTATTGGAAATAATTTGTTTCTTATCGTTTCTTTTCTTGAAATGTTATCAGGTTGAATAAAACTTCTTCCTGAATAGTGGTTTCTTATAAGACCAAGTTCTAATGGTTTATTTAATGTTTGTGAATATCCAATAGCACTTGCTAAACCCGAATCGGGGACAGGAATTACAATATCAATTTCCTTATCTTCTAAAAGTGCTAATCTTTTTCCACATTCTTTTCTAAATTTATAAACTTGGTAATTAAATAATTTGCTATCAGGTCTTGAAAAGTAGATTAATTCAAATATGCAAAATCTATATTTTTCAGAAATGGCAAATTTTTCTTTATAAATTTCATTGTTTTCAATAATATAAACTTCACCTGGATTTATTTCAATTATTTCATCTATAAAGTCAAATTGATTAATCGCGGAGTTTTCAGAAGCAAATATATAAAATTCTTCACTAATTCCAAGAAATAATGGTCTATAACCGTAAGCATCTCTAAATGCTAATAATTTGTTATTGTCAAGCATAACTATGGAATAAGCATAAGGAATAATTTTTGAAATTTCTGAAAAAGAACCTTTTAATTTAACATAAAGGTGTAAAAATACTTCTGTGTCTGAATTTGTTGAGAAAATTGAACCTTCTTCTTCTAAAATTTTTCTAATTTCATCTGCATTTGGTATGTTTCCGTTATGTGCAATAGCAAGCCAAGAATTTTTATAATAATATGTTATTGGTTGTGCATTTCTTATGTTTGCTTTGCTTCCCGATGTTGAGTATCTTGTATGTCCAATTGCTACTTTACCATCAATACTTGTTATGTTTGAAAAAACTTGATTTACAAGACCTAATCCTTTATATACAAAAAGGTCTTTATCTTCTTTAAGAATACAAATTCCTGCTGATTCTTGTCCTCTATGTTGTAATGAAAATAAAACTTTTTTTGTAATATCAAATATATTATTTGGATTTTGTTTTCTTTTATAAACCCCTACAATTCCACACATTTTCTAGGTGCTCCTTATATATCTTTTCTAAATCCCAATTTTCCATTTCATCTTTAAGTTTAAAAATTTCTTCATCTTTACCAAAATAGGCATATTGAACGAAAAATTTAAAAGTAATTGGCATTTTATCTCTGAAAATTTTAGCTATTGCTCTTGCGTATAGTTTTATTTCGTATTGGGCATTTATATCTGCTCTTAAACTTATAAAGTTCATTAAACTTCTTGCATTTACTGTCCAATAAAATTGAGTATATGTTGATAGTGGTAAGATAATTCTTGCCATTTCTCTTGCTACCCCATTTTCTAAAAGTTTATTATAAAATTTTTTAATAATTGAATAAATTTCCTTTAGTTCTTCAATTAAATCTTTTGAGTTTTCAACTTCTTCTTCTAAACTTGCTTGTTTGTTGTTTAATGATTGTTTTCTAAAAAATGTTGGTACATAAAATTCATCCTGATATTCAACATATCTTAAAGATATTTCGTTAAATGAGCTGATTCTATGTCTAAACCATTGCCTTGCTACAAAAATTGGACATTTAATGTGAAATTTGAAAACTGAATGTTCAAATGGTGTTTCATGTTTGTTTTTCAATAAGTACTCTATAAGTTTTATGTCTTTACTTGGTCCTTTTGTTTCTTGTCCAAAAGAAACCCTTGCTGATTGAACTACTGAAAAATCACCTCCCATAAAATCAACAAGTTTAATAAAACCATTATCAAGAATTTTCTCCATATTTAAAATTTTAATGCTTTGTTCATAAATTTTTGTTAGTATTGTTTTTTGGTTTCAATCCCTTATAGGAACAATAAGAACTTGCCCATCTTTGCTTTTTAAGACTATATTAGGATTGTATTTAGAAGAAAGATAATGGATGAATTCTACAGCAGAATAAGTGTTTTTGTTCAATAAAATAATTATTTTTTGTTTTTTAAATTTTCATTATATTTCTTTTTATTAAAAAATGCTTCGACTTTTCCATCCTTCACAAGCATCTTATACTAAAAATAGTATCAATAGTCGGGAAATATTTTCGTACTTAACAGTCTATTAATAAATTTATCTGGAACTTCAAAATAAGCATTTTTTAACAATAGCAAATTTTACATCCTTTAAAAGGTTGATAAAACAAGAAAATTTAGAAACTAGCGATAGTTTGATTTGCCAGTTAAGATATTTCTGAAATCTGTAAGAGCTTTTTCAAAACTTTCGCCTTTTATAAGACATTTTACACCAAAATAAGAGCCAAGTAATAATAATATAAATCCAATAACAGTAACAATCAACTTATATAAAAGCGATAATATTTCAGTTATAATCACTATTACAAAAATAGCAATGATTATATAAATCCACCACATACTAGCTTAACCTCCTTTTTTATGTTTCAATCCCTTATAGGAACAATAAAAACTCTAAAATTATAAAGTATGTTTTTTACGTTTGTTTGCCTTGTCCAATAATTCTAAAACTATTTATTTTACTTATGTTTTCCCCACCCACCCTGAAATTAAGCCTTCGGCTTATAAATGCCCATTTTTCGGCATCAGGGGGGCAAAGCCCCCCATTAAAACCCCCCATAAAATTAATAAATTTAAAAAATTTCTATAACTTATTGAATATCAACAACTTAATACTATTTATTGGACAAAGTATAAGTTATTGAAGTGAAGAATTAGAAAAGGCACTTTAAAATTTTCATATGGATAACTGGAAGATAGAACCTCCCAAACTAAAAAAAGAATATAAGTTTAAAAATTTTCTTTCTGCTATAAATTTCGTAAATGAAGTTGCTAAAATTTCCGAAGAATTAAACCATCATCCAAACATTTATATTTATTATAATGTAGTAATTATTGAAACTTGGACACATTCAGAAAATGGTATAACTGAAAAGGATTATGAACTTGCTAAAAAAATTGACGGAATTTTAGAACAATCAAACCAAAAATAGCACTTAAAAATGAAGCAATAAATACGCTTGCTTTTGAAATTTCAAGTAATTTCTTATTATTATGAAAAGCCAATTCAGATATAAAAATTGACATAGTAAATCCAATAGCACAAACAATAGACATAGCCCAAATATCATAAATTTTAATATCTTTTGGAAAATCAACAATTCTCAATTTTTTAAATATAAATGCAGAAAATGTAATACCAATTTGCTTTCCAAGTAATAAACCTAAAATAATTCCTAAACTCAAACTATTGAAAAGATCTAAAATTTTAAAATCAGATAATTTTATTCCACTATTTCCCAATATAAACACTGGTAAAATAAATAAATTTACAACATTATCAAGTTTATCTTCCCAAATTTCCAAACTTTCTACTTTTACAAATAAACTTATAAAAATACCACTAATTGAAGGATGAATACCTGATTTATAAAATAAAAACCAAGCAGGAATTAAACTAATTAAAAAAATAAAATCCTTATAAAAGAATTTACTTATAAAAAACAAAATCAAAGCAAGTAAAAGAATTAAAAATAAATAAAAAACATTAAATCCACTTGAATAAAAAATTCCAATTACAATAACAGCTATCATATCATCAATAACAGCAATAGAAAGTAAAGTTATTTTTAAACTATATGAAATATTTGAAAGACTGATTATTAAAAATGCAAAAGCAATATCAGTTGCCATAGGTATTCCCCAGCCTCTTAATGTTTCAAAATTATTATAATTAATTAAAACAAAAATAATAGCAGGCGTAATAGCACCAAAAAAAGCAAGAATTATCGGAAGTAAGGCTTTTTTAAAACCACTTAAATGTCCAATTAAAAATTCCCTCTTAATTTCAAGCCCTACAAGCAAAAAAAACAAAGTCATTAAAATTTCATTTATAAAAAAGTGTACGAATTTATTTTGAAATATAAGAAAATAGCTATTATTTAAATTAGCCCAAATAATCGCTATAAAAAAAACAATAATTAAAATATATCCTGAAAATTGAAATAGTTTCAAAAATTCTTGAAGAAAATTTTTCATGAGATAATTTCTTCAAATTTAAATCTTGGTTCCTCAACCTTTGTTAAATATCTTAAATACCATTCATAAGCATATGCTCTCTTACCTACTTTATATAAAACTGAAATAAGTAATTTTAAATGCTCAACATTCAAAATATCTTTATTTAAAAGACTTTCAAGAATAATTATTGCTCTATCATATTTTCCATCTGAAATATAACCTTGTGCTAAATTATAAACAGCATCTAAGTACATCTTCTTTAATCTATTTCTCAACTCTGAAAAATATGGATGACTAATGTACGGTAGGAAATCTCCATGATATATATTTACAGCTGATTCTAAATCGCCATTTTTTAAATAATCTTCAAATAAATATAAATCAACTTTAAAGTTTTCATCAGTTTTAAATAAAATTTTGTCATTTTCAACTATTAAATACTTTGGTGTTTGTGTAATTGTCCAAGGTTCAATAACTTCTAAAATTTGGTCTAATCTTGGCTTTATATTTTCTGAATGAATACCAAAAGCTATTGATAAATTACCATAAGTAATTACCTTATTCCTGTTCGATATTAAGTAAAGTAAAATCAATAAGTTAATCTCATCACCAAAAATTGTAATTGGTTTAATATCATTATTAAAGAAATAAACAACATCACCAAATGTAGTAATATATTGTTCGCAGAATTTTCTCCAATGCTCACTAAATTTATCAATTTGGATTTTAAATTTCTTATCATCTTTTGAAATTGTTTTTATAATTTCTATATAATTTATTGAATCTTCAACTCTAAGCTTTTCAAGAAATTCTTGGATAACCTTTGGCTCATTTCTTATCTTTTCCATTAAAAGATCAGTACTTTTTGTCTCAATTATCTCATCAATTGTTAAATGTGAAGAAATAATTTTTGAAACTTCATTTTGAAAAATTGGAGAAATTTTCGCCATATCAAACATCTTAAATTCCTTGATTAAATTTATCGTTATTTCCAATTGTTTTTTTAATTTCTCATTATCACCAATTTTTTGATATATTAAAGCTTTAATGGAATTTAAAATAATTAAATCAGGTGGGGGAATTTGTTCTTCACTCGGAAGTAATTCAAATAGTTTTATCACTTCATCAATTTTGTTAAGTTTTAATTTCACTTGAATGAGAGAAATTATTGTTAAAATTATATTATATTTTAAATCATTTTCTAATGCTACTTTAAGTGCTTCATTTAAGTAAATTTCAGCTTTTTCAAATTCATTTAAAATACTATAAATATCACCTAACCCATTTAATGCTAATGAAAGCATCTGAGGAGAACCTTTTTCAATAGCAATATCAATTGCTTTCCTTGCATAATTAATAGAAATATCACTATCAGATAAAAACTCAGGAATTGAGAAGGCATAGTTCAAATAAAATAAAAATTTTGTTCTTGAACTTCCAGAAAGATTTAAACTTTCTTCAATCTCAGATATTAAAAACTCTAATTTTTTTCTATCTCTTTGTTTCATATAGAAATTCATAGCATTTGTATAAGCAAATGACAAATAATAAGCATTATCAAAATTTTTTAAATTTACAATAGCACTATTAAACGATTCATAAGCATCTTTAAACCTTCCAATACTTGCCATAATAATTGCATAATGGATAAGTGCTAAGTTATATGCAATGGGATCATTTTTTGCATAATTCATAGCAATTTTTATATTTTCTAAACTCTTATCTATCTCACCTTTATAAAAATAATATCTTGAGAGGCTATCAAATAGATAAGGATTTTTCGTTCTATTCTTATAACTTTCAAGGACTTGCCCAGCTGTTTGTAAATCTCCAATATCTATTAAACTATTAGCATACCCAACAATTACAATTTCATTTTCAGGATATTTTTCATATAGCTCAGAGAACTGTCTATAAGCTTGTGGAATATCTCCTTCAAGATAAATAGCATGTGCTTTTATAATTCTTTCATCATCATCCAAATCAGGTCTTTTTAGTAATTCAAGCGTTTCCTTAACCCTACCAAACCTAAATAATTTATAACTAACATATTGCTTTCTTGTTTGCTTGTATCCTTCTTCTATTAATAAATTTGGTTTTGAAAAATCAAATAGCTTATAAGAACTCTTAAATTCAAATAACAATATACGAGAAGATAAATCAATAATATCTTGCATGAATTTTTTGTAATTTTCTTTTAAAAGAATTTTATAGTCCTTTGAAATAATTTCATAAAGCTTATCATAATTACCCAAAAAATAGTAAATTTTATTTGCACCTATTTCAAGAGCAAACTCAATAAGTTTTAATGGAAAGATATTAGCACTTATATAACTTTCATTCTTATATATTGGAGGGAATGAAATTGTATTTTTTATAGCACTTATAATATTATCGTTTGGATTTTGACCAAAAATTCTAAATTCATTTGCCTTAATATCATAACAAACAATATAAGTTGGTATTTTTAATAAACCAAAGCTTTCAGGTAAATTTTTTCTCAAAAATTTTTCAATTTTATGAAATGAATAAAATTTCTTGAAAAGAATTTTTTCCATAAATGACTTATACAGCATATCTTCTTTTTTTAGGTTTTTATAAAAATCTAAAATATCTCTAATACCTCGTATTGTTGGTTCTTTTCCAAGAAAAGCGGAAGTTATGCTAGAAAATGATGTTGATATAATTGCATCAGGAACAAATCCCTGTTCAAATAAATAAAGTATTCCGCCTGCTTCAAAGAAAATTTCATTAAAATTATTATTTAGAATTAAGACATTTTTCAAGTTCATCTAATTTAACCTCCATTTGATAATTTTTCTCTAAAAATTTAACAATAACTTTGTTATTTTTAACTTCTTCTTCACCAATAATAATAGTAATTTTAATTCCCTTTTCATTAGCATAACCTAATTGTCCTCTTAAGTCCTTATTTCCACAATAAATATCAACATTATAGTGTAAATTTTGTAATTTTTCTAAAATTTTTAAACCATAGCTAATGATCTCATCTTCATATTTGACAAATGTTATTAGAACATCCGTCCAAGTTTTTCTCTCATTAAATAAATTCATTTCATTTAATACCGTTAATAATCTATCTATTCCAATACTTCCACCAACTGCTGGAACATTATAGCCTGTAAAAATTTCAATTAAATTATCATATCTGCCTCCACTTGCTATTGAACCAATTTCATAATTTAAAACCTTTGTTTCAAATATCATCCCAGTATAATAATCAAGTCCCCTTGCCAAGGAAACATCAAACTCAAAATTAACATTGAATTTTTTAAGGTATTTAAAAATTTCATTTAATTCATTATAAGCAATTTCAAATTCACTGTCGCTAAAAAATTTTGATAATTCTTCAAGTTGAAACTTTCTTGAAATGATATTTATAACACCATCCACAACATCTTTATTAAAATTTTTCTCAAATAGTTGATTTTTAACACCTTCTATTCCTATTTTTTCTAACTTATCAATAATCCTTGCCAATTCAACTTCCCTACCTTCAATATTAAATTTCCTTGAAATTGATTTAAAAATTCTCCTGTGATTTATTTTTATAACAAAATTTTCAATACCAATTTCTTTAAGTGCATAATTTATTGTTAAAATAATAGTAATGTCAGATAACAAATTTTTTGAACCTACAATATCAATATCACATTGATAAAATTCTCTATATCTTCCTTTTTGAGGTTTTTCCGCTCTAAATACAGGTTGAATTTGATATCTTTTAAATGGTTTTACAATCTCATTTTGATGATCACTAAAAAAACGAGCAAGAGGAACTGTTAAATCATATTTTAATCCAAGCTCCCTACCACCTAAATCTAAAAATTTATAAATAAGTTTTTCACCTTCTTCTCCATATTTACCGGATAATGTTTTATAGTATTCAAATGTTGGTGTCTCAATTGGGTCAAATCCCCATCTCCTAAAAACATTTTTTATTTTATCAATTATAATTTCTCTTTTTATTTGTTCTGATGGTAAAAAATCTCTTGTCCCTTTTGGAATATTAGGCATTATAAAAATTTTAAAGTAGTACAAAACAAAAGCAACTTAAACTTTAAAATTATCGTTATGAAGTTTATTATTTTATTCTTAATTTTATTATTTGCCTGTTCTAAAAAAACCACTGAACCTTCTAATCCTAAAAATCCTTATTCTTCTCTGGAATTTTGGAATTTTCTACCAAAAACTAAAAAAACTTATCTTTACTTAGACACCGCTTATTATAAATATAGCTTTTATTATTCTAATTGGATAATTCCAAATTACGATACACTTTTTAGAATCTTTGGTGATACTACAAATTTAACACTTCCTTATTACGACTCCATTTGGTCTATTGTAAATCCAATAAAGATAATTTATGATACTATTAAGGTTTTTGATAGTTATATTCAAAGAAATCTCAAAATTTTTGATTTCTTTAAGGAAATAAGTGTTAATTTACCATATAAGTATCCTTATCCTTTAAATCAAAATTTAAAGCCAATAGAAAGCACATATAAAGCAATTTATGATTCCTTAATTATAGGGAATTTTATGTTTGATTGTTCATTAAAGGTTTATATTGATACAATTTATATAGATAGTTCGCTTTCAAAAATCTCTCAAATTAATGATACAATTTACTCAATTATAAATTTAATTTTTTCAAAAGTGAAATACAGATATAAATTTAATAAAATTTCAAACAATCCGAATTTAAGCTGTAATGAAAGTGATACAATAATAAAACAAAACTATGCTTATAAACTAACAATTGATAGCTTAAAACTTATAAGTTATAAAGGAATTATTTATCAATCAACATTTGATACCTCATTTGCTTATATTCAGCACCATACAAATACTGATGCTAATTTAAGCTTTGTAAGAAGAATAAGAATGTTATTCATAAAATAATGCTTTATAAAAAAGTAGGTGTAGATATAGATAAGGCAAACGAATTTGTTGATTATATAAAAAAGAGAGTTGGAGAAAATATAGGTTTATTTGGTGGTTTATTTGATATAAAGGAAATCATTAAAAATTATAAACATCCTATATTAGTAAGTTCAACAGATGGTGTTGGCACAAAGTTAGAAATAGCAAGGAAAATGAAAAACTTTAAAACAATCGGTATAGACCTAGTAGCTATGAATGTTAATGATATTTATGTAATGAAAGCAAAACCACTATTCTTTCTGGATTACTACGCAGTTGAAAACTTGAATTTAGAAATTTCAAAAGAAATTATAGATGGAATTATAAATGCGTGTTCTTATTGTGATTGTCAATTGATAGGTGGAGAAACTGCAGAATTAAAAGGAATTTTTAAAAAAAATAGGCTTGATATTGCAGGTTTTGTCGTAGGAATTGTTGAAAAAGATGAAATACCAAAAAAGGAAAATCTAAAAAAGGGAGATATTATAGTTGGCATTCCATCAAATGGATTTCATTCAAATGGTTATACTTTAATTAGAAAAATTATAAAAGAAAATAAACTAAAACTTAATAAAATATATAAGGAAATTTCGGAAAACGAAAATCTTGGAGAAATTTTACTTAAACCTACAAGAATCTATAAGGAAATTTTAAGTATTAATTTTAAAATGGCTTGTCATATAACAGGTGGTGGATTTTATGATAATATAAAACGAGTTTTGAGAAGCGATTTAGATGCTAAAATTAAAATAAATTATGACATTCCAAAAATTTTTAAATTTTTTGTAAAAATTGGAAATGTTTCATTAAATGAAGCATTTAGGGTTTGGAATATGGGTATTGGTATAATTTTGATATTAGATGAAAGGGAATTAGATAATTTAAAAATTGATTATGTTGTTCTTGGAAGAATTGAAAAAGGTAATGGTAAGGTATGTGTGGATTTTTCGGAAGTTTCAATATAAAAAGAAAATTAAATTTAAATTTATTAAAACATAGAGGTCCTGATAGCTTTGGATATTATGAAGATGAGTATTTATATTTGGGATTTTGTAGATTAAAAATCATTGACCTTTCAGATAAAGCAAATCAACCTATGGAATTTGACAATTTAGTAATGGCATTCAATGGTGAAATATATAATTTCTTGGAATTAAAAAGAGAACTAAAAGAATATGAATTTAAAACAAATTCAGATAGTGAAGTTTTGCTTTATACATTTCATAAATTTGGTATTTTAAAAGCACTAAGTAAAATTGTAGGAATGTTTTCAATTGTTCTTTATGATAAAAACGAAAAGAAAATATATTTAATTAGAGATAGAGCAGGTATTAAACCACTTTACTATGCTTTTGAGAATAATGGAATTATATTTTCTTCTGAAATTAAGCCAATTTTTGAAGCTATCAAAAGAAAAGATATTAATGAAAGAGCAATTTTAAATCACATTGTTTTTTTATTTAATTTTGATGATGAAACTGCCTTTAAAGGCATTTATAGACTAAAACCCGCTTCAATTCTTGAATTTTCAAATAATGGTATTAAAAATTACTATTATTGGCAATATGAATTCAAAAATGAAATTAATAATTTAGAATTAGCAAAAAAAGAATTTATTGAAATTTTTGACGAAGTTATAAGAAGTCAATTGATCAGTGATGTTGAGGTTAGTTTATTTTTAAGTAGTGGAATTGATTCAAGTCTGATAGCTTTATTTTCAAGTAAATATAAAAAATTAAAAACATTTAGTCTGATTTATAAAGAAAAACACATTTCAAAAGATATTATAAATGATGAGTTTTACTATGCTAAAAAATTATCACAAAAACTAAATTTTGAAATTGAGGGAATAGAATTTGATTTTAATGAAGAGATACTAAATAAATTTGTTTATTATATTGAAGAGCCAATTGGAGATAGTGCAGGCATCTCAACATATTTAATGTGCGATTATTATAAGTCAAGAGTTATTTTATCAGGTATGGGTGGAGATGAGTTATTTGGAGGTTATCCAAGATATAAAGCTTATTTAATTTACGAAAAATTTAAGTTTCTTCCATTAAATAACATTTATTTTCCAAACTATTTTGGAAGAATTTCAAGAGATTTTGAAAAACTAAAAAGAGTTTGGTCAAAACCATATTATTATTATTTGGCATATTATACTGATGATGAAATAAAAAACTTATTTAAAATAGAATATAATCCATTTCTTGAAATCAAAAAAATTTTTAACGAATTAGAGGGAAATTCTTATGAGAAGATGCTTTTATTTGATTTTAAAACATTTTTACCATTTCACAATCTTATTTATTCTGATAGACTTTCAATGGCAAAGAGTGTTGAATTAAGAGTTCCATTTTTAGATGATAGAATAATTGAATTTTCAAAAAAATTGAATTATCATTTGAAAATTGAAAAGAAATTATTAAAAGAAGTTATAAATGATTATTACCCTGAAATTTCAAAGAGAAAAAAAAGGGGATTTGGAGGTCCAATAAGGGGATGGTTATATGAAAATCAAAAATTCGTTAGAAATGAAATAGAAAAATTAAAAAAATTAGATTTTTTAAACTTTGAAAAAATTATTGAAATTTCAAATGAAGAATTTCAAGGAAAAAAATTTAATTATTTAAATGTTTTTGAATTTTTAATTCTTTCAAGATGGATTGAAATTTTTGGATTTTAATATCTATAAGCTATCCCAATATGATTCGTAAATCCTAATAGTCCTCTATAATTTATGGAATAATCAAAATAAAAGTTTTTAACATTTAAAACACCTATACCCATTGTAAAACCATAGTTAAATTGATAGCCAGCTCTTAAATCCAAAACCTTATTAATTAAATAACTAAAAGCCAAAGAAAACTTTGGACTATATCCAATTATCATTTCAAAGGATGAAAGAAAACTAAAACTTTTATAATAGTAGTTTATTCCCAAGAGCATTCCCCATGGTAATGTGAAACTTTCATTAACAAACTTTACTGATTTTCCTAAATTTATAATAGAGAAAATAAAATTGGTATTTTTAAATCTTGTGCTTAACGAACTATTAATTAAGTAAGAAGTTGATGAGATGCTATCTATTCTTTCATTAGCTAATCCTGTATTTATACCAAAATTGAAATTTGAAAATTTGTGAGCAAAACCTAAATTTATAGAAAAATCATAAGCACTAAAAGTTCCACTATAAAACCCAAAGGTGTCGGTTCTATCTATTGTTCCATAGTTTAAATAATTTAATGAAATACCAAAAGCATTATTTTCTTTTTTATAAGAAAACATAAAGAAATCTTGATAAATTCCATTCCAAAGAAATGTATGATAGAAATTAAAGTTATATTTCTTACCATCTAAGATGCTTGTAGAATTAAGAGGAAATTCTCCTTTGAAGTTTCCAAGAGCGGTATAATAGGCACTTGTGTTATTCAAGAGAAACGAAAATGAACTTAAAGTTATAATAAATATCATATTACACCTCCTTATCTTATAATAGCAATTTTCCCTAAGGTTTTATTACCATTTGGGTCTGTGATTACATAAGTATATACACCACTTGGCACATTTCCATCCCAACGAGCTGAACCATCATTTCCAGCGTAAAGCGTTGTAATTTTGTTTCCATTTACATCAAAAATATCAATTCTTGAATTATCAGTTAAATTAGTAAAGCTTATAAATTTATGTCCTGCATAAGGTTTAAACGGATTTGGATGAACTTTTGCTTTTGAAAGGTCATTTAAAGGCTTTGGACCTATTATATAAATCCCTACGGTGTCATAAGCTTCGTTATTATTCTTGTCATTTCTATAAATATAAAATGTTCCATAGTAGATTTTATAAGGACAACCATCTCTTATAACACCTAATATATCCAAATCAACATATTTTCCAATTAGTAAAGAATCGGGCAATTTACTGTACAATTTAAATACCGCACAATTTTCAACAACCACACTATCCGCTCTTAATTTATATGCTATTGACTTTGAAGGTCCATCAGATTTATCAGGATTATTTAAACTATCGGTGTTATAGAGTCTTATTGTTTTCTTAACCCATAAATCACCTGGAACTAATCCAAAATTTAAATAGTGTAAGCTATCTCCAACAATATCCAAATCCAAATTACTAATTATAACTTTCCCTCTTAGAAAGTAAATATCACCAAGAGGGTCTTTCTTTAAATCTTGCCATACAAGAAAGAAATTTGTTGAACTATCTATGAAATCAGTATATAGTGCAGGAGGATAAAAATAATCTCCAAAGTTTGCAGAGCTTGTTCCTGTAAATGTTGTATCAAATGGAAATAATAGTTGAGAAATTGAAAAATTATTTAAACTATCTGAATAAGCACTACCCATAATACTAAAATAACTTCCACTTATATAATTTGAATGCCAAACCATTAATCCCTTACCAAATTTATCAACAAAAAACTTAGGTTTAAAGTTACTTGTTCCTGAATTTATATTAGCTTTTAAGTTTTGGCTAAATTGATTATCTGAAATTTTCTTTTTAGCAAAAAATATATCAGGTGTTGTATTACCACCACTTATTCTTGAATCCTCCCAAGCAACAATAACATTTCCATTTACTCTATTTATTGTTATTGATGGATTACCACGATAAACCGAAGATAAATTATCATTAACGATAATATCATTGCTAAGCCAATTTATTCCATCTTTTGAGAAGTTATAACTTATGAAAGGTTTTGGATCTTGGTTATTACCACTTGTGCCTCTCGCCCAAACAACATGAATATATCCTGAATCATCTATTGCTAATGAGGGTTGTCTATTTACATTATTTGGATTATGGTCAATTGTGCCTAAGTCTGTGAATGAAGAGCCACCATTAGTAGATTTTGCCAACCTTATCCTTAAATTACCTGTTCTATCATCAGTCCATACTACATATAAATATCCATTTTTTGGATCAGATTCAATTTTGGGTTGAGGTCCAAAATTAACATTTGAAAATGTTGAATAAACAACTAAAACACCAGGAAGTGTATCAGGTGGTAAAAATGTATTACCATTATCAATTGATTTTGTATAGTAAATTTTGCCTACTCCGTTTAAAACACCTTGCCAAACAACATGAATAACATTATTCTTATCAACAGTAATCCAAGGATAGTACTCGTCAAGTCCTGCTATATTCTTGCTTATAAGTTTGTTTTTTGACCAGGTTTTCCCTGTGTCCTGTGATAAAGCAAAATATATCTCTCTATAACCATCTTTATCTCTATCATCTTCAAAAACTACATATATTGAACCACCTTTATAATAAACAGATGCCTTGTCCAATAATTCTAAAATTACGATTATTTCTTATTTTCCCCACCCACCCTATATTCAAGCCTTCGGCTTTAAAATACCCGTTTTTCGGCATCAGGGGGGCTTCGCCCTCATTAAAACCCCCATAAAATAAATAATTTCAAGATAATTTTTACAAATTATTGACTATCAATAACTTAACACTATTTATTGGACAAAGCAATAAACAGATGGTTTTGATTGATAAGCTGAACCTGTGTCATCATTAACTTTTGATTTATAGAGAAAAACCAACCTTCCCTGAGCAATTTGAGCAAAGAGAATTACAAACATAAAAAAATTTTAAAGCAAGGGGCAAAAGCCCCTATAAAATAAATTTTCCTAACTTTTCATTTAATTTATAGATATAAGCACCTTTTGGAAGATTTAAATTGAATTTATTATTACCCTTACCTTTTATTTCAAAGACTTTTCTTCCTGAAACATCATAAACTTTAAATTCCCAATCACTATTTAAATATATCTCAACAAGCTTTCCTTTAATAATAAAATCCTTTCCTTCTTTAACTTCGTCTTTACTTACAGGTATAATACAAGAATAACTTAAAGTTGTCCATTCCATATCCCAATCAGTATCATCGCTTGTTCCACATATTCCATCAGGACCAGCATTATAACAATAAACCCACATAGCACCGAACCACCAAGGAGAAGTTAAACTTTGAGTAGTTCTAAACGTTGTTCCATTTATTTGCCACCAATTCTGCCAAAGACCACCCTTGTTATAACTTGGAGGAGGAGGAATTGCTATTGTGTCTGCTACTAAATTACCACATATTTCTGGTCCTCTTTGTGTTAAGCCCCAATTGTATCTCAAAACAGCAACTCTAAATGTATTATTATAAACAGTGTAAGGATTGGCATTACATAAGCTTCCATCATAAGTATTTGGACATTTATGATAAAATGCAACATGGAAGTAATTTGCAGAACTTGTAGTAGCACCAGGGCACCACTGCCACCTTGCATCTGTATGAACTGTTGGTGTTCTACTTTCAATTGTTGTATAATCTATATTCTGAACACTTGACCATCCACTTGGAGGAATACCGGTAGCCCGGATGTATCTTATATCACCATCTGTTGAAGAGTATTGGCTTTCAAACACAAGAAAGTGCGTCATGTTAGAGTTTGTTAGTCTTCTCGCTACACTAAGCCAAGGCTGATTTATAGGATAAGAATAACCACTTAAAACTGTTGTGCTTGTCCAAGTTGAACCCCATCCACTTGAATAGTCTGTAAATAAGTGTTCTATTCTATGGTCTGTCGTTGAATTCCTCCAACCATATACTGCTTGAATTGTATTATCTCCACCATTAGTAGAAGAACAAACGGATGATGAGCTTCTTGAATCGTTTGTTGTTTCAAGCATTATTTGGTTATTATTGTAGACACTTCCAGTTCTAGAAGGACCATCATAAACTTGACTCCAAGAGGAACCGCAATCTTTGCTTCTGGCTATTGCTACTCCACCTCCACCCTTGTTCGCTCCTACAAAATACCACATATCTGTAGCATCACAGGCACAAGCTTGTGGTGTAAGTCCCATACAACCACTTCTACCCCAATTAAATTCAGTATTTATATATGGTGTAGCATAATTTGGAGAGCAAGTATTAGAATTTGGCGTCAAAATCCACTTTTCACCCGAGTTTAAATAATCATTTTTGTCATAAAAAACCAATCCAGCAATAGCACTTCTATTACCATGCGAACATCCATAATCATCTCTTCTATAAGCTACTATTAAAAATCTTCTATAAGGATCGGCACCAATAGCAACTTCTCCAAGATTCCCAGAGTTAAGATAAATAATGACATAACCCACCCAGGTTTGGCCTGCATCGTCTGAACGAGCTATTAAAATACACTCAGTATTAGAAAGACCATTTCCAAGAACAGAGCAAGGATAAACATTTAATCCTGCAAAAAGTGTATCTTCATTACCTATTTGAACAATTGTAGGATTGTATTCGTAGGCTACTGTCGCAGATATATCAAAGGTATTCCAACCATTACCATCACTTAATATAACAAAACTATTACCTTTTTTTGTAAGTTTTATGTGTGAAGCTGGTTTGATTTGAGCTTTGTTCGTTGGCTCTTGATTTATAGTTGTGTTTCCACTATAAGTACTAAGCAATCTTTCACCATCTTCTATAAGTGTAATCATTTCTGCATAAGCCCAAGCATCATTTTCATTTTTCCATTTATTATAGTAGTAGTAAATTCTATTCATATGAGGATGGATATTTGGACAATCAAGACCTTTTATAGCGTATCTTCCACAGACATAAGGTTTCTCTTCCTCCCATCTTTTAGCATAGAAACTATCAAGTCTTTCGATTCTTGTTTTCAAAAAGTTTTCATCAACCTTTATTTTTCCTTGTCTTATAGCATTAGCAATTTCTTCTTTCTGTGGTGTCCATCCGAAAAACGGAGCTATCTTGTAATTACCATCAACTTTTGGAACATAAACTGAATGAGAAATATTTTCCTTAGGACTTTCAACAATTGCCCCATTCCCCCCTTTTGTTTGAATATCTAAATATAAAAAAATATAAAGCATAGCCTGATAATTATAAAGCATCATTAAAATGTTTTTTCCAATAATTCTAAAAACATAATTATTTTTATATTTTCCCAACTACCCTGAAAATTAAGCCTTCTTATATCTTTCTAAATAAAGCGACCAAGTATAAACCATTTTTATAACCAAATTTAAACATTTGATAATCAATAATTTGGTTTTAAATTTAAATATGTATAATTACCTTCTTTAATAGGCATATACCTTTCTTTTAATCTCCCAACAAGCCTATAATTAATAGTTAAAAAATGTCCATTTTTCTTCAAAATCCGTGAAATCTCCTTAAATGATAAACTAATGTAATCCCAATAATGAATAATCAAATCCAATAACATTATAATTTTTCATATTCTCAAGTTTTAAACCCACTCCACATCCAGCATCAAGTATAAATTTTGGTTTTATAGACTCAATTATCTTTTTCAAATAATAATTTTCAATAAAATTTGGATAAAGTCAAATTCCAGGGAGATTTTTACCTTGTTTTTTATACATGTTATCAAATAAATCGTCTTAAAAACTTTGCTAGAAATTATTAATAGTTTTAAGCCCCCAAAGGGGGCTAAATTTTAGTACTCTTCTGGAATTGATGGACTAACTTTTTCTTTCTCTTTTTCTTTCTTTTCTACAACAATTGCTTCTGTCGTTAATAATAAACCACTAATAGAGGCAGCATTTTGAAGTGCAACTCTTTCAACTTTTGTAGGATCAATAATTCCAGCAGATAGCATATCAACATATTCGCCAGTTAAAGCATTAAACCCAATATTGATATTTTCCTTTCCTCTTCTTTTTACTTCCTCAACAACAAGAGAACCTTCATAACCTGCATTATAAGCTATTTGCTTTAATGGTTCTTCAAGAGCTTTCTTGACAATTTTTACACCTATTTTCTTATCTCCCTCAAGTTCAGCTTCAAGCTTTTCAAGTTCTTCAATTGCTCTTATGTATGCTGTTCCACCACCAGGGACAATTCCTTCTTCAACAGCAGCTTTTGTAGCATGTAAAGCATCTTCAATTCTTGCTTTCTTTTCTTTCATTTCAGTTTCAGTAGAAGCTCCAACATATATAACTGCTACACCACCAGAAAGTTTAGCAAGTCTTTCTTGTAATTTCTCTCTGTCATAATCACTCTTTGTTTCTTCAATTTGTTTCTTAATTTGTTTAATCCTTGCTTCAATATCTTCTTTTCTGCCATATCCTTCAATAATTGTAGTATTTTCTTTATCAATAACAACCTTCTTTGCCTTTCCAAGATCATCAAGTCTAACATTCTCAAATTTCATTCCTGTCTCTTCTGAAACTACAATACCACCAGTTAGGATAGCAATATCTCTTAACATTTCCTTCCTTCTATCACCATATCCAGGCGCTTTAACAGCAGCGACTTGAAGTGTCCCTCTTAATTTATTCACAACAAGTGTAGCAAGGGCTTCACCTTCTACTTCTTCAGCAATTATTAAAAGAGGCTTTCCAGTTTGAACAATCTTCTCAAGAACAGGAAGAATTTCTCTTACAGAAGAAATTTTTCTATCAGTTATTAGAATATATGGATTTTCAAGAACTACTTCCATTTTTTCAGCATCAGTTACAAAGTAAGGAGAAATATATCCTCTATCAAATTGATAACCATTAACAACCTCAACATAAGTTTCAATACCTTTTCCTTCTTCAACAGTTATAACACCATCCCTTCCAACCTTATCCATAGCTTCTGCAATTTTCTTACCAATTTCACTATCATTATTAGCTGATATTGTAGCTACTTGCTCAATCTCCTTTGTTGTTTCAACCTTCTTTGAAATTTTTTTCAAGTAATTAACAACTCTTTCAACAGCCAAATCAATTCCTCTTTTAACTTCTGTTGGATTTGCACCAGCAGTTACCATTTTAACACCTTCTCTATATATTGCCTCTGCTAAAACAGTAGCAGTAGTTGTTCCATCACCAGCAACATCAGAAGTTTTAGAAGCAACCTCCTTTACAAGTTGAGCACCCACATTCTCAAATGAATCTTCAAGTTCAATTTCCTTTGCAACAGTCACACCATCTTTAGTTATCGTGGGAGAACCAAATTTCTTCTCAAGAACTACATTCCTTCCTGCTGGACCAAGTGTAACTTTTACTGCATTTGAAAGCTTCTCAACACCTCTCAAAATAGCCCTTTGAGCTACTTCATTATAAATAATATCCTTTGCTGCCATGTTTTTACCTCCTTTTTTATTCTTCTATAATTCCAAGAACTTCATCTTCTCTCATAATTAAAAGTTTCTGATCATCTATCTCAATCTCAGTCCCAGCATATTTTGAGAATATAACAACATCACCAACTTTTATATCAACAGGAATAACCTTTCCATCATCAGTTTTTCTACCAGGACCAACTGCAAGAACTCTTCCTTTTTGAGGTTTTTCCTTAGCAGTATCAGGAATGATAATACCACCCTTCTTCACTTCCTCCTCTTCTATTCTCTCAACGACAATTCTATCTCCAAGGGGCTTTATTTTTATTTTAAGTTCAACCTTTGCCATATCCTTAACCTCCTTTTTGGTTATTTCAGTTAGGGGTAAAATTTTAAAGCATAAGTTAACCTTTTACACAAAAGGTTAAACTAAAAGGAATAATGAATGAATTTTTGGCTTCTTTTTAAACCTTTAAAATTTTCGCTTATGCCAAAAATAAAAAATGTAAAAGCATATGAAGTTTTAGATTCAAGAGGAAATCCTACAATTTTAACAAAAGTTGAACTTGAAGATGGAACAATCGGAAGTGCTTATGTTCCTTCAGGTGCTTCAAAAGGTAAATATGAGGCATTGGAATTAAGAGATAATGAAAAACGCTTTTTTGGTAAAGGTGTTAAGAAAGCTGTTGATAATGTTAATAATATAATAGCAAAATCAATAATTGGAATTGATGCTGAAAATCAGAAAAAAATTGATGAAATTTTAATAAAGTTAGATGGAACTGAAAACAAATCAAGAATTGGAGCAAATGCTATATTAAGTGTATCGTTAGCGGTAGCTAGAGCTGTATCAAATTATTATAAAATTCCTCTCTTTAAATACATAGGAGGAATAAGAGCAAATCTTCTTCCAATTCCTCTTATGAATGTTATAAATGGCGGAGTTCATGCAGATAATGAACTTGATATTCAAGAATTTATGATTGTTCCTATTTCTGCTAAATCATTTAAAGAAGCTATTGAAATTTCCGCTGAAACATTTTGGACATTAAAATTTTTATTAAAAGAGAAGGGTTACAATACAAATGTTGGTGATGAGGGAGGATTTGCACCGAATTTAAAAGAAACCAAAGAAGCATTAGATATTTTAATGAAAGCAATTGAAAAGGCAGGGTATGAGAATAGAATAAAATTAGCATTAGATGTAGCAGGTAACGAGCTTTACCAGGATGGAAAATATAAAATAGATGGAAAAATTCTTTCAAAGGAAGAGCTTTTGAAGTTCTATGAAAATTTAATAAGAAATTATCCTATTATTTCTATTGAAGATCCATTTAGTGAAGATGATTTTGAAGGATGGAAAATGATTACCAAAGAATTTGGTGATAAAATTCAAATTGTGGGTGATGATTTATTTACCACAAATGTTAGAAGAATAGAAACAGGTGTAAAAGAAAATATGGCAAATGCTGTCTTAATAAAACCTAATCAAATTGGAACATTAACAGAAACAATTTTAGCAGTTGATTTTGCTTTTAGAAATGGATATAAGGTAATAATTTCACATCGTTCAGGAGAAACTGAGGATAACTTTATTTCTGATTTGGCAATTGCTTTAAACACAGGACAAATTAAAACAGGCTCACTTTCAAGGAGTGACAGAAATTCAAAATATAATAGACTTATTGTTATTGAAGAGGATTTTGGAGGAACTTATGCAGGTTTATTTTGGAATACTATTTCCTTTAACTAATTTAAACTACTATAAAATTGGTTATTCAGTGGATTTTTCTTATCAAATAAAAAAATTTGAAATTAGAATAATTGAAAATTCAATTTTTAGTAAAGGTTCAGGAAGTTATAGTTTAAACTTATTGGGTTTAGGAATAGGCAAGAAATTCTCATTTTTAAAACTATCTTTAAATGAATTTTTAATTTTTAGGAAATATGATGAATTTTATGAGTACGGTTTTAATCCTTCATTAAGCTTTTCAATACAAATTGGATCAAAACTTTTCTTAAAATCTGAGAACTACTATATTTTCGGTAATAGAAAAACATTATCGCTAATGACATTTCAAATTGGGTTTAATTTATGATGTGGAACAAAAAATATCTTTTAAGTATTGATGATTTAAGTGTAGATGACATTTATGAGATTTTTGAAACTTCAAGAAGTATGAAAGAAATTATTAAAAGACCCATTAAAAAAGTTCCAACATTGAGAGGTAAAAATGTTTGTTTATTATTTTATGAACCCTCAACGAGAACGCGAATGTCATTTGAAAATGCTTGTAAAATGTTAAGTATTGATACAATAAGTTTTTCAAAAGAAAGTTCAAGTTTGAAAAAAGGAGAAACATTTCTTGATACATTATTAAATATAGAAAGGATGGGTGTTGATTTATTCGTAATAAGACATTCTTCAAGTGGGATTTTATATTTTTTAAAGAATTTTATAAATTCAAAAATTATAAACGCTGGTGATGGAACTAATGAACATCCTACCCAGGCTTTGCTTGATGCTTTTACAATAATTGAAAAGAAAAGGAAAATAGAAGGATTAAAAATTGTTATTGTCGGCGATATTTTACATAGTAGAGTAGCAAGAAGTAACATAAAATTGTTCAAAAAATTAAATGCAGATGTTCATCTTTGTGGTCCTCCAACATTACTTCCAAAAGAATTTGAAAAATTTGATGTTAAAATTCATTATGATTTAAGATCTGCAGTTGAATTAGCAGATGTAATTTATGTTTTAAGATTACAAATTGAAAGACAATTTTCAAACTTTTTCCCTTCATTAAGAGAATATAATGAACTTTTTGGAATAAAAAGAGAAGTTCTAAAATATGCCAAAAGTGATGTTATAATAATGCATCCAGGACCAATGAATAGAGGCATTGAAATAGATTCAGATATTGCTGATAGTCCTAATTCAATCATATTGGACCAAGTAGAAAGTGGGGTTGCTGTTAGAATGTCAATTTTATATCATATGCTAATTTAAAAATAAGCCTTTTTAAAATGCTTTTTATAAAATTTATTTATAAGGTTTATGTTATGACACTAAAAATTGAAGTTGTAGGTTATAGACCAGATTATAGTATTTATCTATTTTGGCATAATAAAATTTTCCCACTTTTAAGAGTTCTTAAAGGTAAGAAAGGAAAAGTTTTAATATCACCAAGTAGAGATGGGAAAATAGCAAGCTATATTGCAAGAAGCTATGGATTTGGAGTGATTGAGAGCTCATATAGAAAAGAAAGATTTAAAGGAGCTTTTGAAATTATAAAAACTTATAAAAAAGATAAACTATCCGTAGGAATAATCCCAGATGGTCCTCTTGGACCAAGACATAAAATAAAACCTGAATTATTCAAATTACTAAAAAAACTAAATGCAAATATAACATTAATTGGAGTAGGATATAAAAAATTTATAACTTTCAAAAGTTGGGATAAATTTGAATTACCACTACCATTTAGTAAAGTTTTTATTATATTTTCAAACTACCAGATAAATGAATTTGAGAATGAAACTTTACTTGAAAAAGAACTTATTAAACTAAATAATTGGGCAGAAAAAATAGCGAAAATATAAAAAATTTTAAGTGTCTTACTTTTTTACTTTAAAATTTGTAAATGATTCTTCTAACCCTTCTATCACAAGCTCCAAATGACGGAGCAAATGGAAATTGGCTTAAAATAAGAGGATCACAGAGAAATACAGGCGTCCAGTTTCTAAGAGGGAACTTCAGTAATAATTCTAGTGGTTTTATTCTTAAATGGTACCATAACTTTCTTAACAATTCAACTGATACTTATAAATGCTCAAGCTTACAAGGTGATACCCTTGAATGCGGATGTGAAGGAGAGCCTGCTATTTTTGACGTAAATGGAGATGGGATAAATGATATTATATTTGGTTGGTCTGATTCTTTATCCACTCATACCGCATCTATTAAAACTTTAAATGGCTTAAATGGAAATGTAATTTGGGATTTTGCGCCATCTAGTTTCGGTTCTCATCAATCACCTGCTATTGGTGATGTAAATACCTCAAACCCAGGTCCCGAAATAGTTGTTTTACAACATAAACAAAATTATTTACACATTTTAAGGTTGAATGGAACTGAAATCTGTAATGTTTCTTTATCTAATGCTGCGCTTTATTCTTCTCCTATTATTATACCTGATATAAATGGAAATGGAATTCCTGATATTGTTTTGACTTATGCCGAAGCACCCAATATAAATTGTCTTTCTTTTACAGGATGTTTAGTTGTTAGAGCATTTAATGGAAATTGTTCTCAAATTTGGATTAGAAGGATAACATTATCACTTCCCCATGTTTTTATGCCACCTCTTGGAACAATAGCTTATGGAAATGTTGGAAATAATGGAAATAGATTATATGTTCTTGCCAATACAGGACTTCTTGTTGCTATTAACCCAATAAATGGTAATGTTATTTGGCAGTTTAATTTACCACTAACAGGTGGAGGATATTGGAGTACACCAGCTATTGCTGACTTTATAGGTCCAGCAGGAAATGGTGATGAACTTATGATCACACAATACGAAGGTTATATTCACTTAATAAGAGATAATGGAAGTTCTGCTAGTATTGTCTGGACTGATACACTTGGCGGCTCTCCACCTTATAATGTTAATACATCAGTAGGAGTATGGGATATTGATGGGGATGGATGTGATGATTATGTATTTGGATATTCTCAGTTTTCTTTATTACCAAGAGCAACAGCAAGGAAAGGAAACAATAAGCAAGTAATTTGGGATATTCAACTTCCTGATGCCCCCGGTGCTATACCTTCTTACCATAGTGGTGCTCCTAGAATAGCAGATTTAGTTCCCACAAATCCTGGCATGGAAGCAGTTATATCAACAGGTTACACACCTTCTGAAAATTCAATTTACCTTTTAGATTTAGACAATGGTAGTATAATTTGGAGATTTAAGGCAGCAAATTACATACCAAATGGAGCAACATTTGAAGGGGGAGCTATCGCAGATATTGACAATGACGGATGCGCAGAAATTATAAACTTACCTTCCTTTAATAACAATGCAAGAGTCGTTGTTCTTGACGATCCTTCTAACAGTTCAAATTGTGGAACAATTACTTACGTTAAACCAAGTTGTTCAATAACACCGTTAGGTTATAATGAAGAAATGAAAATGAATATAAAAATTTCAGTCGTTAAAAATAGACTTTATGGAACTTCAGATAAACCTTCAAATTGGGAAATATTTACGATAGATGGAAAAAATATAAAAACTTTTTACCAATCAAAGGAAATAAATTTGATTTTAAGGAACGGTATTTATATTGTTAAAGTAAATAATAGGAGCTTTAAAGTAGTAATAAGTTAATGCTTTGTCTAAATAAATGATGTTAAATGATTAATAATCAATAATTTATAAAAAACTTTTTAGAATTATTGATTTTATGGGAGAATTGAAGGGGGACTATTGCTCCTTAGCCGAAATACAAGTAAGTAGAGCAGAAGGCTCAATTATAGGGTGTGCGAGAAAATATAGTAAAATAAATAATTTCAGAATTACTAGACAAAACATTTTTTATGCTTTTTAAACTTTAAAATTTTCGGATATGAAGATGTTAAAAATAACTTTAAAAAGAAGTTTAATCGGAATGCATGGAAAAAATAAAAAAATTATAAGAAGCCTTGGACTTAAAAAAATAAATCAAACTGTTATACAGAAAGATAACCCTGCTATAAGAGGAATGATAGAAAAAGCAAAACAATATATTCAAGTTGAGGAGGTAGAAATGTGAGTTTAATAATAAGCAAAAATAAAAAATTACTTAAAGAATTAATTTATGAAGAGGTAAATGGAAAGCCAATTTATTATAAAAATTATAAGCTCGTTATTAAAGGTAAAAAAGCGTTGGAGGAAGTTAAAATGAGTTCTCCAATACAATCAAAAATTGTAAGTTTAATTTTATATTTTCTTATTTCAAGAATTGATAAGTCAAGATATGAAATTCTTTCACATGAAATAGGAGTTAGAACGAAATTAGGAAAAAGAGCAATTGATATTGGAATTTTTGAAAAGATAGAAGTTAATAAATTTATAGAAAAATCTTCAATTTTACCTATTTGTCCTATCATAGCGATAGAGATTGACACGAAAGCACAATTAAAAGAAGATGAATATATGAATTATATTTATGATAAAGCAAATGACTTACTAAATAGTGGAACAGAGAAAGTTATATGGATATTAACTAAACCAAAAATCATTTTAATAGCACAAAAAGAAAAATCTTGGGAAATTAAAAAATGGAATGATGATATAGAAGTTATGGAAAATATAAAGTTTAACTTAAATAGGCTCTTAAAGGAGGAAATATGAAAACCGCTTTAAAAGAAAATAAAAAATTACTTAAAGAATTAATTTATGAAGAGGTAAATGGAAAGCCAATTTACTATAAAAATTATAAGCTCGTTATTAAAGGTAAAAAAACGTTGGAGGAAGTTATGGCAAGTTCTTCACTACAAGTCCGATTAAAATCAGAATTAAGTTATTATCTTCATACGCTTTTAAGAAATAAAGGATATGTTGTTTTGGTTTCGGAAATTGGAATAAAATTAAGGAAAGGTGGAACCAGAAGTTTAGATTTAGCTATATATAAATTTGAAGATTATAAACCATATAAAAATAGCTCATCTTACTTGCCAATATCACCTATTGTTGCTATCGAAATTGATATAAAAGCTGAAATAAAAAATCAAAACTTTATGGATTATGTAATTAGAAAAATTGAAGACTTGTTTGAAATGGAAACCTTGAAAGTAATATGGATTTTTACAAGTCCAAAAATTATTTTAGTCGCTAATAAAAATAATGATTGGCTTATTAAAAATTGGGAAGATGAAATAAATATAATAGATGATGTGAACATAAAATTAAAGGAAATTTTAGGAGGTTTTGAAAGATGATAACGAGAACAAAAAAACCATTACTTAAAGATTTAATTTATGAAGAAGTAAATGGAAAGCCAATTTACTATAAAAATTATAAGCTCGTTATTAAAGGTAAAAAAACGTTGGAGGAAGTTAAAATGAGTTCTGCTCTACAAGCTTTAATTTTAAAATTGCTTTCAAGTTTTTTGGAAGGTGCTATTGATAGAAAAAATTATATAATTCTATATCACGAGATAGGTGTTAGAACAAAAAAAAGCTTAAGATCAATTGACCTAGCTATTTTTAATAAACAAAGTATAAAACCTTATTTAAATAGAGACAAAATTTTACCTATTTGTCCTATAATAGCGATAGAGATTGACACGAAAGCACAATTAAAAGAAGATGAATATATGAATTATATTTATGATAAAGCAAATGACTTACTAAATAGTGGGACAGAGAAAGTTATATGGATATTAACTAAACCAAAAATCATTTTAATAGCACAAAAAGAAAAATCTTGGGAAATTAAAAAATGGAATGATGATATAGAAGTTATGGAAAATATAAAGTTTAACTTAAATAGGCTCTTAAAGGAGGTTGGAATATGATAACACTAAGTAATTTAAAACCAAAGAAAGGGGCAAATTTTGAAAAAGTTAGAGTTGGAAGAGGAATAGGTTCTGGACTTGGAAAAACTGCGGGAAGAGGTCAAAAAGGACAAAAATCAAGGGAAGGTGATCCAAAAGAACCCTGGTTTGAGGGTGGTCAAACTCCAATATATAGAAGGCTACCAAAACGAGGATTTAATAATCCATTTTCAATTGAATATCAAGAAGTTAATCTTGATAAAATAGATAAAAAATTTAAAGAAGGAGAAATTGTAAATAAACAAACACTTTTTGAAAGAAGGCTAATAGAGAATCCTAAAAAACCGGTCAAAATCCTTGCAAGAGGAAATCTTACAAAATCTCTTATATTTGAAGATATAGATAAATTTTCAAAAAAAGCTATTGAGATAATAAAGTTATCAAATTCAATAATAAGGGAGAAGAAAAATGATTAATTCAATAATAAACATTTTTAAAATTGAAGAATTAAGGCAAAAAATTCTTTTTACACTTTTAATAATTCTTGTTTTTAGAATAGGAACTCATATTCCTTTACCAGGTATAAACGCTTCCGCTCTTGCTCAATTTTTTGAGACTTTAAGAGGAACTGTATTTGGAATTTATGATATTTTTGTAGGAGGAGCTTTATCAAGAGCTTCTATATTTGCTCTTGGAATAATGCCTTATATCTCCGCATCAATTATAATGCAATTATTATCAAACACTCTTCCAAACTTACAAAGATTACAAAGAGAAGGAGAACATGGAAGAAGAGTTATAAATCAATATTCAAGATTATTAACGGTTTTAATAGCAAGTGTCCAAGCATTTGGTATAACTTCATTTCTTCAAACACTTAAAACTCAAACGGGAATTCCTATTGTTCCAAACCCCGGTTTGCTATTTACAATAACAACTGTAATAACACTTGTTGGTGGTGCTATTTTCGTAATGTGGCTTGGAGAACAGATTGATGAGAGAGGAATAGGAAGAGGTTCATCAGTCCTTATTCTAATAGGTTCACTTGATACATTTCCTGCAGAAATAAGAGCGGTTAGTAATTTATTACTTTCTGGAACAATAACATGGATAAACGTTTTAATTTTCTTGGCATTTTTTGTCTTGATAACATCCGCGGTAGTTATAATAACAGAGGTTCAAAGAAGAATACCTATTCACTACGCCAAAAGGGTGGTAGGTAAAGCAGTTGTTGGAGGTCAAACAACCTATTTACCTTTAACAGTAAATGTAGCAGGTGTTATACCTATTATATTTGCACAAAGTGTTCTTATCTTTCCACAAACAATATCTACGATGTTCCCAAATACTCAAATTCAAGTTATATTTCAAACTTACTTTTCACCAGGAACTTTAATTTATGATATTTTATATGGAATTTTAATTCTATTTTTTGCTTACTTTTATACCTCAATTGTCCTAAATCCAAAAGATATAGCAGATAATTTACAAAGATATGGAGGATTTATTCCTGGTATAAGACCTGGCGATGCAACAGCACAATACATAGACCATGTAATGTCAAGAATTCTTTTGCCTGCTTCAATTTTCTTTATATTTATAGCAATTGCTCCGTATCATCTGTCAAAGTTATTAAATATACCATTTTACTTTGGAGGAACAAGAATTTTAATTATTGTAGGTGTTATACTTGATTTAGTAAATCAAATAAACTCATATCTTATTATGAAGCAATACGATGCCTTAATCAAAAAAGGTAAAATAAGAGGATGGAGAGCTTCATAAATTTAACAATTGATATATATTGCTTTATTATATTTCTTAGTGCAATTTTCAGTTGGTTTGATTTAGAAAGAAACAACGATGTAGTTAGATTTATTAATAGTTTATCAGACATTGTTTTAAGACCAATAAGGAATTTTCTTTTTGAAAAATTAAAATGGTCGTTACCTATTGACATTTCTCCAATTATTGCGGTATTTCTTTTACAACTTATAAAAACTATAATTCTTAAAATACTATGATTTGGAAGTTAAAAGAAGGGACAATTGAATTTGAAGATAAACCAATAATTATGGGAATTTTAAATATAACACCAGATTCGTTTTATAAGGATTCAAGAGTTATGAATATTAAGGAAGCTGTAAATAGAACAATCAAATTTATTCAAGAAGGAGCTAAAATTATAGATATTGGAGGACAATCTACAAGACCATTTTCTGACGAAATTCCTGAAGAAGAGGAAATTAAAAGAGTTATTCCAATTATTAAAGCAATTAAAAGTGAAATTCCAAAAGATATTTATATTTCAATAGATACTTATCGTTCAAATGTAGCAAAATTAGCACTTGAAAGTGGAGCTAACATAGTTAATGATATATCTGGTTTGATGTTTGATAAAAATATGGTAAAAGTAATAAAAGATTATAATTGTGGAGTAGTAATAATGCATATTCGTGGAAAACCCAAAAATATGCAAGAAAATCCCTACTATGAAGATACAATAAAAGAAGTTAAAGAAGAATTAAATTTGAGAATTGAATATGCTTTAAATAATGGTATTAAAAAGGAACAAATTGTAATAGACCCTGGTATTGGTTTTGGTAAGAGAGTTTACGATAATTTAGTTATTTTAAAATATATTGATGAATTTTTTGATTTTGAATTGCCGATTCTAATTGGTCATTCAAGAAAATCGTTTATTGGAAAGGTTCTAAATTTGGAAAATCCAGAGGATAGATTAATTGGCTCAGTAGTTGTTAGTTCATACTTAACATTAAAAGGTATAAATATAATAAGAACACACGATGTTAAAGAAACAAAACAAACAATAGATATGATTTATGCAATCCTTAATCCTGAAAATTACTTATGAAGGTTTCAATAATTTCACCTGCTTACAATGAAGAAGAAAATATTCCATTTTTAATTGAAGAATTTATCAAATTTAAAGAAAATAATAATCTAAATGATTGGGAACTTATAATTGTAGATGATGGAAGTTTCGATAAAACTTATGAAAAAGCTATTGAATTATCAAAAAATAGGGATGACATTTTAGTTGTTAAACTTCCATATAATAAAGGTAAAACAGATGCTATAAAGGAGGGGTTTAAATTTTCAAAAGGAGAAATAATTATTATATTTGATGCCGACTTACAATTTTCTTTTGAAGATGCTTACAGAATTGCTAAAAAAATTGAAGATGAAAATTGGGATCTAGTAGCAGGCTATAAAGTTGGTAAATATGAAAAACGATTTGTATCATTCGTTTATAACTTCTTATCAAGAATTTTTTTTAATATAAAGGTTAGAGATATGAATGCTTTAAAAGGTATGAAAAGGATAGTTCTTGAAAGTATTCCTTTAAGGAAAGAATGGCATAGATATATTATTCCTATTGCACATCATTATAAATTTAAAATTACAGAAATTCCCGTTAAATTATATTCCAGGAGAGCAGGTATTAGTAAGTATAGAGGAAAATTAAGAATTTTAATAGGATTTATGGACTTATTAGCAGTGAAGTTCTTATTGACTTTTAAAGAAAAACCATTATTACTATTTGGAACAATAGGGTTTCTATTTTTATTTATTGGTTTTTTAATTGGTTTATTAGCAGTTATTTTAAGATTCGTTTTTGAATTTGGTTATAGACCATTAGCTTATCTAGTAATTTTATTTGTTCTTTCAGGATTGCTTTTAATTTTAATGGGATTTATAGCTGAACTTATTGCTTACTATGAAGAAAACAAAAAGTAATTATGATTTTTCAGTAAATAGTATGTGCAAGCATAATTTTAGAATTACTGTACAAAACATTATTTTTGCTTTTTCTAGTAAATAGTAACTTATGGAAAATTTTCTGAAAACTCAGAGCATTATCTTTTTCCTTTAAAATTATCAAACTATGATAGAAAAATTAAATAAAGTTTTTGAAAAATTACCACCTGAACATAGAGATACAATGAGAGAAGCATTTATTATTCTTATTGAAGAAGTTATAAATGCTGTTGTTAAGGATAATGAGAGAATATGGCAATCAATTGAGAGAATATGGCAAGCTATTGAAAAAATGAATGAAAGATTTG